>Ga0182736_1000543_pt1 | contig 55127 bp, 41 predicted proteins | sample eDN5th30CKraftBY_FD_128882 | JGI IMG/M metagenome (GOLD analysis project Ga0182736, IMG submission 128882) | Enriched backyard soil microbial communities from Emeryville, California, USA - eDNA 5th pass 30_C Kraft BY (version 2) (version 2) | ecosystem: Environmental > Terrestrial > Soil >... | reverse complement strand
TTTCAACTTGATCACTTGTTCTTCCGCTACAGGCTCGGAATCTACCGGTTTGGCACCCTTCACGTCTTGCCTAACCCTTGGTCCTCCGGGAGCCAATTCACTTCCTTTCACTTTCGACTTCAATATGGGCCAAAGCAATTGCGCATACCACTCATCGCCCTCATAATGAGAAATACCATAACTTTTAGGGTATTGTCTACTGATATGAGCCGTTCCAAAGATGACGTCCCAGAGGAAGAACATATTGCCAAAATTTCCTTTGTAATAACCTATACCATCATCGGTCGTATCAGCATGATGCGCATGGTGCGTAGCTGGAGTAGAAATTGTCCGTTCCAAAACCCATGCCAGCGGATGTAACCACTTCTTTTCATATAAGGGTTTATCCCATTTGATACTGGAGTGTGCTAACTTCGTGATGAGTGATTTTAATCCGCGGGCAAATAATGCCGGATATCCCAAACCTAAATACACCAATAAGGTAGTGAGATAGGTTTGCGAAAAAAATATGGTATAAATGATGTTTTGCCTCGATGCCATAGCCATGCCCATATACGATGCCGAATGATGAGTACGATGAAAACGCCATAGCCAAGGAATTTCGTGGTGTAGCCGGTGATACCAATACTGCGTAAGATCATCGTAGATGCAAATAATGAGAAAACCCCAAAAGAAAGGCACCCAACTAAAAAGATCTTTTCCATAGGGCAAGATATAGGGTAAAAACTTCAGCCCGAAGTAGGCAACCAGAGGTCTGGTAACCAAACGAGGTAATGCATAGCAAGCCAAATCCAGCAGTTTTTCATTGCGGTTCCACACTTTACCATAAAGTCCTAAAGAAAATTCAACTGCACCAAGAACAAGTGTCAGCACGGGTAAACCCCAAGTATTGAGATTCTTAAAAATCGCTTCAATAAATTGTATCATAATATTATTATAAATTTTATTTCATCCAAGGCTTTTGGCCTGTAATAAAAAAATAAAGAAACATCAGTAGTAGCGGCAAAGCATAAATAAATATGCTGAGCAGCACATTTCTGAATATCCGATCTTTAATTTCTTTTTCCATTTTCATCAGTATATAATTTATTATTGATGGAACATTAATTTCTTAAAACATTTGTTTACATGGTAATCCATACGATTATCCCAATAGCTGTTGTAAAAGCGTTAATCCGATTAGAATAATAATTGCCGGTATAAACACGATAATAATCCCTACCAGGATTTTCTTCACCAACAAAATAATATCTTTGAAAGTGATCACGGCTTTAACGGTTATGACTATGACTGTTCAACTGTGCAAGTATTTCTTCTTTTGAGCTAATCCCCTGCTTTTTCCATACTACTTCTTTTCCCTTATATAAAATAAGTGTCGGCAGTCTATCAACAGCAAGCTGTTTCGTTAACTTTTTGTTTTCATAGGCTTCAATATTCACTAATTTCAATAATTCCGGATTGCTGTTCGATACCTCATCCACAATCGGTTTTAGCTTTTTGCACCCGGGGCAATAGCGTGAACTGACTTCAACCAATACGAGCTTGTCCGAAGCAAGCTGATCATTAAATTCGGCCAGCGATAAGCCATCGCCTACGGTTGATATCAAGGGTTTCCCCAAACCAATCCATTTACTTAGTCCTCCCGGAAACTCGTATACATTTTTGAACCCCGATTTTATTAAACGATTAGCCAATATACTACTGCGTCCATTCCCGATGGAGTAGATAAACACCGGTTTATTTTTATTTAATTGTGCCGCTAAAACCTGAAATTGCTTTTCATCAGGTACATTTTGTGCGCCTTTCACATGGTTTTGCTGATATTCTTCTTCCGATCGGGCGTCTAAAATCTGCGCATCTACTCCGGCTGCTTGCAGTTTCTTTTCGAATACCTCAAAGGGCAGCAATTGTTGTTTTGATTTTTCTTGGCTTATCGCTATTCCAAAGACGAAAATTAAAGCGATAAAAAGGGTTTCTCTTTTCATATTATATTTATTTAAATACGTTTTTATTTAGTTGCATTTTGTCGATTACGGGCTACATCATTCCAGTTCACCAGCGGATAAAGGTTATTCTGCCTGGCTTCCTCTTCAAACAAATGTTTGAGTTCTTCCAGTTTTTCGGGATATTTCTTAGCCAAATCATGCTGTTCGTTAAAGTCCTCATTCAGGTTAAATAATTGCCAGTCGATATGATCGGGATCATCAAAGCTGACATTACGTTGCTTGCCGCCTTTATCGTCGTCAATTTTAAAGGCCAAACTTGCTTTCCATCCATCCTTATAAATCGATCTGGAGCCATAGATATAGTAATATTGGGTGGTATGACGTGAAGGTGCATTTTTATCATTAAAGGAGTACAGTAAAGATGTTCCCTGTATCGTATCTTGTTTGATTCCGCGTATATAAGCAGGTGCCTGAAGGTTCAGAAACTCTAAGGTAGTTGGTAATAAGTCGTTCACATGGCCGTATTGCTCTCTAATACCGCCTTTTTCCTGAATACCTTTAGGGTAAAACACGATTAGCGGATTACGGGTTCCTCCTTCGGAATGTGCGTCCTGTTTCCAATATTTAAATGGCGTATTGGCAGCCTGAGCCCAACCTAAGGGATAGTTATTGTTATGCGCTTCTGGTGTGCCGATTAAATCGAAGTTTTGTAAATGCTCTTTAATGATTTCAGCCTCCGATTGTTGCTTTTTAGCCGTCGCCTTATTGGCATTGATCGTTCCGTATTGGGTTCCTTCCTTGCTTGCACCGTTATCACCTATCACCAATAATATTAAGGTATTATCCAATTGTCCAATTTGTTTGAGGTGCTGGATTAAACGGCTAATTTCATAATCGGTATAGGTGAGATAGCCAGCATATACCTCAAAGAATCGGGCATACACCTTCTTTTCGTCGGCAGACAATTTGTCCCAAGCCTTAATATAAGGGTTTCGTGGAGGTAAGGTTGCATTGGCAGGTATGATCCCTGAAGCTTTCTGCCTTTTGAACACTTCTTCACGATATGCATCCCATCCTTTATCAAATTTTCCCTTATACAGATCACGCCATTTTTGTTCGAGCTGGTGTGGCGAATGCGTAGCTGCTGGCGCATAGTACAGGAAGAAGGGCTTATTCGGAGCAGCCTTTTTTTGCCGATCAATATAGCTAATCGCTTTGTCGGTTATCTGTGCGCTTAAATGCCTGCCGTCGGTCTCAACATGTGCATTATCTTCTACCAGATTGGGCTTATATTGATCGGTGGCCGAACCTAGGAAACCAAAAAAGTGATCGAAGCCTTTACCCAATGGCCAACGATCGAACGGGCCTGCATTTGTTGCATCCTGATCAGGTGTTAAACCATATTTTCCTACCGCTAAGGTGTTATAACCCTGCTCTCTTAAGATCTCAGCGATCGTTCCCTTATCTGAGGGAATTCTACCATCCCAACCCGGAAAGCCGAAGGCTGCCCATTTATGCGAAAAACCTCCTTCGTGTACCCTGCTGGAATTTCTCCCGGTCAATAAAGCTGCCCTTGTAGGTGCGCAAATGGCTGTTGTATGGAAATTGGTATACCGCAGTCCGTTATTTGCCAAGCTATCGAATGTAGGCGTAGGAATAAGCCCACCAAAGGTGCTGCTTGCACCGAAGCCCACATCGTCTAATAAGATCCATACAACATTGGGCGCACCTTTCGGTGCCCTAACGGGCTTCGTCCATACTTCCTTAGAATCACTAAATTCTTTCCCAATAACACCCTTAAAAGGTTCTTGCTGTTGGGTAATATTCTGCGCATATACCGTTGGCGTGGCAAACAGCACAAAAAAACCGGCTATTTTAGAAAAATTTTTCATACTATATTTTCTTTACTTTACATCATTCAATTGCTATCCTTTTTGAAGATCCGTGTTGTAAAATGAGCTTCTATTTTTTATCGGTAACCTCGGCTTTTGCCTTTTCATAATTATAAAACCATTTGACTTCTTTATCGTAAGGCTCAGCTCCTACATCCCGATACCAGGTTTCATACAAGCTCTCTAGGCGCCCGGCCACTTCGCGATTGTCGTTAATCACATTGTGCAGTTCAGTTCTATCGGATTCCAGGTTATATAATTGCCATTTTTCCGATCTTTCGGCAACTAACTTCCATTGTCCATCCACGACAGCTTTGTTGCCTTCATGTTCCCAAAAAATAGGTTTTTGCCTTTTCAACTGTCCCCCTGTAAAAACCGGGGTCAAACTAGTCCCTACAGCCGGTATAATCGAATTTCCCTGATAGGTTGTGGGATAAGTAGCTCCCGCCAAATCCACTAGTGTTGCCAAAATATCCGTTACATGTGCCGGTTGCCTTTCAAAAGACCCGTTACGTGTTTGTGGAATACCCTTTGGCCAGGAAACGATGGTTGGAGAAGAAATGCCTCCTTCGTGTGTATGATGTTTATAAGACCAAAAAGGAGTACAGGCAGCTTCAGCCCAACCCTGACCTAAGAAAACTTTGGACTGCACGGAGCCGGGATGTGCACCTTGATATACGCCCTCAGCACCGGGCTCGGCGTTACCCCCGTTATCGGAAAGAAAAAGAATAACTGTATTATCAAAAACACCCCGTTTCTTTAGTCCGGCAACCAGATCGCCGATACTCTTGTCGAGATGCGAAATAACCGCAGCGTAGATGGCCATAATGTCATCATATTTCTTTTTTTCGGATGCATCGAGATTATCCCAATCAGGTACTTTAGGATTTATCGGTGGAAGTTTCCAAGTAGAATCAATCAAGCCAAGTGCCTGCTGTTTCTTATATCTTGCTTGTCGAAGCTTTGCCCACCCTTCCTTATATTTTCCGCGAAATTTGGCGATTTCTTCTTCAGGTGCTTGTAAAGGAAAATGAGGGGCATTATGGGCAAGATAAAGTAAAAATGGTTTTTTTTCTTCCAATGCTTCATCAATAAACCGTAACCCGAAATCCGTCCATAAATCAGTTGTGTACCAATTTTTCGGCAATTTATCTGAACCCTTATGAATCTCTTCGCCGTTTAAGAAAACTTTTGCGTTTTTTGCGTCTTCATAGTAAAACCCACCTGCAGGTGCATTCAGCGATCGCTCAAATCCTCGCTTCCAAGGCACTACGCCCGCCTGCTGCCCAACATGCCATTTCCCGCTCATCGCCGTAAAATAGCCAGCGTCTTTTAAGACCTCTGCTATCGTTACGGTATGGTCATTCAATTGACCCCGATAAGCTGGGTGGTCCACCCCTTCATCCTCCATCATATGACCTATCCCGGCCTGATGTGAATAAACGCCCGTCAACAATGCTGCGCGAGTAGGGCAACATCTGGCGGTGTTGTAAAAATTCGTTAAGCGTATGCCATTCGCGGCAAGCGCATCTAAATTAGGCGTAGGAATTTCGCTACCGAAACACCCTATATCAGCATAACCCAAATCATCAGCCAGTATGACGATAATATTCGGTCGCTGTTGTTGTGCCCTTACATCAGAAAAGCCAAATGTTACTGCAAGAGTCAATACAAAACATACAATTTTTTCTTTCATGCGTTTATTTCTTTTAAGTTTAAATGATTAATATCCCGGATTTTGTGTTAGCAAAGCATTATTATCCAACTCCGACTGCGGGATAGGATACAATGTGTGCTTCTCTGTCGCATTATTTTTCCCTACTTTATGCAGGCTTTCCACGAATATCTGCGTACTGGCAGCGTCTTTTTCACGAATCAGATCAAACCAGCGCTGATATTCATAAACCAATTCTAAACGGCGTTCGAGATATACCGAATCACGGAATACGTCTTTCGTTAGACCGGCCTTAAGGTTAGGTAATCCCGCCCGTTGCCTGACCCGATTGATGGATTGGTAAGCTTTATTTGTAGGGCCGTTTAATTCATTTTCTGCTTCAGCATGTATAAGCAATAGCTCAGCATAACGTATAATGGGTACATTGGCAGCAGATTCACTCGTTACGGCAGTCGAATTTGGATCCCACCATTTATTAAAGAAAGGGGTTGAGTCAGCAGGAACAGCCGGATTATTCAATGCCAAGCCATAGCTTTTACCATTAGTTGGACTAATGAAGTGGGTAACAAACGTTACCTCCCGGCGTTTATCCGTTGGCTGATATAATTTATATATACTGAAAAAATTGTCGTTTCCTTCTTTATAGTAGCGCACCATATGCGCATAATTCCCTCTAAGCCCGGGTATACCACTCATAATAGCCCTTGGATTTTCGTTGTTCCCTTGATTTAAAGAGTTAGATTTAAACTGGGCCGAAAAAATATGCTCCTCATTGTTTTTATATTCCGGAAGAAAAACCTCCGCATAGTTTTCGCGAAGATTATAACCATATTGGCCCGTACCGCCATCCTGCGGAGAAAGTACTTCTTCTGCTGTTTGAACCGCCTCTGCATAGTGTTCTTCCAGTCGCAATGGTAAAGAGGCCTCTATCAGGTGTACCTTGGCCAGCAAAGCCTTTGCCGCCCCTGATGTGGCCCGCCCCACATCAGGGGCACTATAATTAAGGGGCAGTACCGCAGCGGCCTCCTTTAAATCCTTTTCAATCTGCGCATACACATCCGCAGAAGGCGATCGCTCGATTGCATAATCATTAGCATCTATATACTTTTGGTATTCGATAACCAAGGGAACATCTCCGTATAAGCGTACCAGGTTAAAATAATACAGCGCTCGCAAGAATTTAGCCTCGGCCAATAAACGATTCTTCAGGTTTTCATCAAAAGCAATTTGCGGTATTTTTTCTAAGGCTACATTAGCCCGCTTGATTGCTGCATAGTGCTGCTGCCAGATTTCATATATCCGGAGATTGGTGGAAGAATGAGCCAGTACTGATAAGGATCGCACATCAGGGTTAGTTGCCCCTGGCCCGGGATCCTCATCATCATCAGCCATATTCATTCCCGTATTGAATAAGGTATTATAAGGCGTCTGTACAGAAGATCCCCCTGAATTCAAGGTAAAATATACGGCATTGATCGCATTTAGTGCATCATCCTGTGTTTTGTAGAATTGATCTTCAGATATAATAGATGCCGGTTCTTCTTCCAGAAATTTCTTGCAGGAAGTCAATCCCGCGATGAGAGTCAACAAGAAAATCGGTAGGAGTTTTTTTAGTTGTGCCATGTTCGTAGTACTTAATTATAAGGTGAGGGAAATACCGAGTTGAAACGATTTGTTATTGGGGTAAATGCCGTTATCAATCCCTTTGTTGATAAGCGATTGCTCTGCCGAACTGACTTCGGGGTCAAAGCCCGTATAGTCTGTCCACGTCCAGGCATTTTGAGCAGAAACATAAATCCGCAAAGAATCAAAGCCAGATTTTCCAAACACCCGTTTTGGAATCGTGTAACCGAAGGATATGTTTTTCAAGCGGATATACGAAGCACTTTCAATAAAACGATCTGAAATAGTAATGGCCGGATCCTGGAAAGCAGCTTTAACATCGGTATCCATATTCGCGGGACTCCAACGATCCAATAGTGTGCGGGAAGCATTCACATAACCCGTTCCCAGCTCCAGGTTGGCACGATTGGCATTATAAAGTTTTCCACCAAAAGAACTCTGGAAGAAAACGGAAAGATCAAAACCTTTATAACTAAAGTTATTTGTCAAGCCCACATTAATACCCGGTTGATTAGCAATGACAATGCGGTCTCCTGCCTGGGTAATCTCTCCATCACCGTTGAGGTCTTTATATTTTTGTCCGCCGGGGCTTTTATTCTGTTGTGGTGTAAGCGGGTCATCACCCGCTTGAATAATCCCATCCGTTTGGTATACGATAAAAGAACCCAAAGGATAGCCTACCTTAGCGATTGAAGGCTGGGAGATAAGGGGGATAATTTGTTCTACGCCTTCGCCAAGGTCAAGAATTTTATTGGTGTTTTTGGAAAATACCGCGGTTGTTTTCCAACCGAAATTACCGATTAAATTATTGGAATTAATATAAAGTTCTACTCCTTGGTTAGCTACTGCCCCAATATTTTGGTAAATGGCCGACGTTTGTCCTCCGCCAAATTCTGCTAATCCAGATGTCCCCGGAACCGTACGCTCTAACAACAGATCTGTTGTTTTCTTATAATAATAATCGGCTACTACAGTGATACGGTTATCGAGAAGTCCTAAATCAAATCCCGCATCAAATTGAAAGGTTTTCTCCCATCCCAGATTAGGGTTGGGTACGGTGATAGGCGCAAATCCGTGTACAGTTGCATTGGAAAAATTATACCGGAAATAGTCGAGTTGCGACAAGGATTGATAAGAGGGTATATTTTGATTACCGGTAGTACCTCCACTTAACCTGAGTTTAAGTTGACTAATCGTTTTGACGTCTTTGAAGAAAGACTCATTACTCACGTTCCAACCAAAAGCGGCCGAGGGGAAATAGCCCCACTTATTACCTGCTCCAAATTTGGAGGATCCATCCGAACGGAAAGTCAGCGTGACTAGATAGCGGTCGTCATAGGCATAGTTAATTCTTCCGAGGTATGAAGCCAAAGACCAATCGTTCGCCACCGAGCTAGGGGTTCTGTTATTAATCCCTGTGCCGAGATTATTAAACGAAAAAGCATCCGTAGCAAATCCCGCTGCCTCTGCAACGGCCCCTTCGCTGTTGGATTGCTGCGCCGTAAATCCAACGATCGCACTGATCCGATTTTTCCCCTTAAAGGTTGCGTCATAGCTTAAGGTATTTTCATTCAACCAATTAGACGTAAACAAAGAACCTATCTGTGCTAAACCACCTAAATCCAGACCTTCGGCTGTTGTCTTAGGCAAATAACGGTTTTGTTTATTATCCACGAGATCTATTCCTACCAAAACCTTGGCCTTTAAGCCTCTGGCGATTTCATATTCGCCCGAAAAATTTGCCAAAAACCGGTTGGTCTTACTCTCATTCAGTTGGTTGTACAGGGAATTGATCGGGTTCTGTAAACTTGATTCGAAGGGACTATTGATGACAAACGAGCCGTCGTCTTGATAGATCGGAAGTGCAGGCGGTGTCAGCAATAAATTGCCCACTACAGCAGTAGGTGCGATATTTGCTTTCGACCGGCTTCCTGATACGTTACCTGTTATCGTAAGGCGTTCATTATAGTTATGGATCACATTTACGCGGCCAGATAGGCGCTGAAAGCCGGTGTTCTGTAATATCCCGTCCTGATTAAAGTAATTACCAGATATGGCCAACCTTGTTTTTTCTCCGCCTGTTAGGATGGAGAGGTTATGATTTTGTATGGGTGCCTCTCTAAAGGCAGCGGCCTGCCAGTCCGTCCCAACACCACTTGTATCCAAACTATATCCCGAAACGGCCGGTAGGGATGTCGATTTTCCGGAATTAGCTGCCGCATCTTTCCGCAACTGCCACCACTCTCCTGCATTGAGCAACGGAATAGTTTTGATCACTTTTTGGAAACCATAATAGGCATCGTAGTTAATGGATGACTGATTGCTCTTACCATTTTTTGTGGTGATGATTACCACTCCATTTGCTCCTCTGGAACCATAAATTGCGGTTGCCGAAGCATCCTTTAAGACATCGATAGACTCGATATCTGACGTATTAATGGTGGACAGTGGATTAATTTTGGATCCTGTATTAACACCTGCATCATTTAGCGAATAATCATTACTAATGGGAAACCCGTCGATAACATAAAGTGGGTCGCTTCCCGCCGTAATGGAATTACTACCCCGAATTTGTACACTTACCCCTCCTCCTGGCTGGCCAGAAGTTTGCGTAACCACCGCTCCAGGCACAGAACCTTGCAAAAGACGTTCTGGAGATGCTACGGGCTGGCTTTTTACTTCTGCAGGAACCGATGCAATAGAACCCGTTAGATCCCCCCTTTTCTGCGTACCATATCCAACAACAACTACATCTTCCAATTGATTAAAATCCGGTTCAAGGCCAATTTCGATCGGTGACCCATTCGCCACCACTTTACTCGTTTTATAGCCAATATAATTGACAATGAGTGTGTATGGAAACTTCTGTCCGGTAATAAACTTAAACTTGCCATTGGCGTCTGCACTTGTCTTATGCGTGGTACCTTCAAGCGCTATTGTTGCTCCCGGTAAAGGTTCTTTTGTATGTACATCAATGACTCGACCATCTAACGTAGAATTGATCAAAGGAATAGTTTGCTGCGCCTTAGCTGGGTAAATAGAAATAAAGAAACATCCTATTAAAAAGACATGTACTTTATGATGAGGGATATGATAAAAAAAATCGAGTAACCTGGTGTAAAAAAAATCGACCATATTGAATATTTAGTTAAGCGTGAAAAAAGCATAAATCGCCAAGCCTAACTTGCGTTAAGCCATTAGGAATTATGTGATAATAAGATTAAGATGAAAGATGTAGGACTGTTTCTTGCCCTAACAACAGGAATGAGCCATGTTATACATGACGCACATGTGATCGATTGAATGGATTGGATAGAATAGGCATGCAGCGGTGTCGCCGGGAGTTGTAACGGTATGGTTACTGCTAAAAAATCTGGAAGTCTTCATTTTATTTACTTCAATTAACAAAACAAATATTATTAAGTCTACTAATTTAGTATACTTTAATCATTGCAAATGTAACTGATTTCGTTACATTGAGTTAAGAAGAATACATTCCTATTGCACGAATAAATACTTCCCTTTAATCGCAAAATGATCGGAATTTTTATCTTTTAACGTCAACATATAAGATGTAACGGACTTATAGTCAATCTAAAGAGAATTATCCTATCCGGATTTAATTGAGAAAATTTGTCAAAGAGAAGCGGTTAAAAATTGATATTGTGGGTGTTTTTATTCTCAAACATAACGAATGTGCTATGTGTGCTTCCTATGCTTTTCACCGAACCCAATTTGTTAAACACAAAATCCTGATAGTGTTTCATATCTTTCGTATAAACTTTCAGGAGGAAGTCGTAATCGCCGGAAATATTAAAGCATTCAACAACTTCGTTCAACCGCATGATATCACTCACAAACTCAAGCCCTATACTTTTATCATGTTGTTTGAGCTTAATATTACAAAAAACAATCAATCCATAATTGAGTTTTTCAGCATCGATCAGGGCGATATATTTTTTTATATAACCGTTCGTTTCCAGTCTTTTTACCCGTTCAAAAACGGGTGATGGTGAAAGGTTTACCTTGGCAGCCAATTCTTTAATAGTTGCTTTAGAATCTTCTCCTAATATTTTGAGCAATTGAATATCAATTTCGTCCAGTTCTTCCATAGAATAATTTCCTTTTACTACACTGATTAGAACACACCTAAAGCGTAATATTCTAAAAAACATTACAAATATAGATTTTTATACCAAAAAAATAGTTATAACATAGCAATTAAAACTTTATAAGTAGATTTGCTTAGAATTTAGTCCTTCTATAGGATTGAATATTAAACAATGGTTCTTTTCTTTACTTATCAACCGAAAGGGTTTCCGATGAAAACGGAATTAATAGGGAACCGTGTGAGAATCACGGGCTGTCGCGCAACTGTAAATAACACAAAAAGTTTCGCCAATGATGTCCACTGTCCAATTTATCGGATGGGAAGGACGGCTGAAAAGTTAAAACCTGAGTTCGGTTATTATTTTCTGCTCAGAACGCTTTGAAATGGTTAGGTTCAACTGAGAGCGACGCTGGAATAGCGGGCTATTTCAAGGAGTTTTCAGGAAGAAGATAGCCGTTTCAAAGTGAACAATCCAACAAAGCTAACCCAATAGTAATCCTATGCGGCGTTGCCTCTACTTGGTTTATCCGGATAAACCTGCGCAAAGGTGCCTTGCCTAAGATTACTATTGAATTTCTGAGCTCATAAAGAATAATCGAACTCATGTTATAAGCCAGGAGACCTGCCTTTTACGGATAGACAATGCTTTCGCGGAATAGGGTATATGATCTGATCTCTTCATTGGCTGGCAAATTGCCTGTCTTCAGGATTCGGTATGCCCTTTTTTCGGTGAAACGTTGCCAAGTTTAGCAAAGGCAATTTTATTCATTTTATTAAATTCATAAAAGAAATGCTAACGCAAAACATGGGTTACCCGCGTATTGGTGGCCAAAGACAACTTAAAAAAGCTTGTGAGCAGTATTGGGCAGGCAAGATCGACCTGAACGAATTAAATAGTGTTGCCCGCAAGATTAAAGAAGATAACTGGCAAACACAACTGGATGCCGGTATCGACCTTATTCCCTGCAATGATTTCAGTTTCTATGATCAGGTACTAGACATGAGCCTGTTACTGGGCGTTATACCGCAACGTTATTCGCCTGTCTTATCTGAAGTAAAGGGCAATAACGAAATTGACCTTTATTTTGCTATGGCTCGTGGCTATCAGAAAGATGGCCTAGATATCACCGCCATGGAAATGACCAAGTGGCTGGATACGAATTACCATTATATCGTCCCTGAATTCACAGCTAATCAGGAATTCCGTCTCTTTTATGAAAACATATTTGGTGAATACCAGGCGGCTAAACAATTGCTTGGCGAGAAGGCAAAACCCGTATTGCTTGGGCCTGTAAGCTATCTTTTGCTGGGCAAGGAAAAAGAAGCAGGCTTTGAGCGGGTAGACCTGATCAAAAAATTAGTTCCTGTATATGTCGAGATAATCAATCGCCTCAAGCAACAAGGCGCCGAATGGATTCAATTGGATGAACCTTGCCTGGCGCTCGATCTTTCCAAGAAAGAAAAAGAAGCGTTCGATTTCGCTTATCGTAACATTGCTAACCGAGTAAGTGGTGTTAAACTTTTGGTCTCTACGTATTTTGATGCCTTAGCAGACAACACCCCTTTAGCTGTAAACCTTCCAATTGCCGCATTGCATATCGATTTGGTACGTGCGCCAGAACAATTGGAGGAAGTGTTGGCGCTAATCCCTCATCAGCTTCAACTCTCGTTAGGAGTAATCGATGGACGTAATGTATGGAAGAATGATTATGAAAAATCGCTGAACCTGATTTGGGAGGCGATGGAAAAACTAGGTACCGACCGCGTGATTATAGCACCGTCCTGTTCCCTGTTGCACAGCCCGATCGACCTCGACCTCGAAACTGCTCTTGACCCAGAAATCAAAAACTGGATGGCCTTTGCCAAACAAAAGCTGAACGAGATCAATGAATTGAGACAGATCGCCAAGGGTAATGATAGCCTCTTGCAAGCCAATAAACAAGCTATTGAAAGCCGGCGTTTATCAGCAAAGGTGCATCAGCAGGCTGTAAAAGATCGTGTTGCGGCAATCACCGAAGCCGACGCAGCACGGGGAAATGCCTTCCCAATACGTCAGCAATTGCAGCACGAACGCTTTAATTTGCCCTTGTTTCCAACTACTACCATTGGCTCTTTCCCCCAAACTGACGATATCCGCCAATTGCGTGCAAAATTCAAAAAAGGCGAGCTAACGCTCGAACAATACGAAAAAGCAATTGAGCAAGCCACCATCGAGGCAATACGCTGGCAGGAAGAGATTGGTATTGACGTGCTGGTACACGGCGAATTTGAACGTAATGATATGGTGGAATATTTCGGCGAGCAGTTGAATGGATTTCTATTCACTAAAAATGGTTGGGTGCAAAGCTATGGAAGTCGTTGCGTAAAACCGCCGGTTATTTATGGCGATGTAAGTCGCCCGCAAGATATGACCGTACGCTGGAGTCGTTTTGCCGCTGAGCAAACTGACAAGCCGATGAAAGGCATGCTGACTGGCCCGGTAACCATTCTGCAATGGTCATTTGTACGTGACGATCAGCCCCGTGAAATCACGACCAACCAAATTGCCCTGGCCATCCGTGATGAAGTGGTTGCACTTGAGCAGGCAGGCATTGGCGTTGTACAGATCGATGAGCCTGCTATCCGTGAGGGTTTGCCATTACGTAAAGCCCAACGTCCACATTATCTGGATTGGGCCGTAAAAGCTTTCCGCATATCAGCAAGTGGTGTTCAAGACCAAACCCAGATACATACACATATGTGTTACAGTGAATTCAACGATATTATCGAACATATCGCCGCTATGGATGCCGATGTAATCACCATCGAGACTTCCCGTTCGCAAATGGAATTATTGCAGGCCTTTGCTCATTTCGAATATCCGAACGAGATCGGTCCGGGTGTATATGATATCCATTCGCCCCGCGTACCAAGCACCGAGGAAATGGTATCGCTTTTAGCTAAAGCAGCGGAGTTATTGCCCGCGCGTAACCTGTGGGTAAATCCAGATTGCGGACTAAAAACACGCAAATGGCCAGAAACCAAAGCTGCGCTAGAAAACATGGTAGCTGCCGCCAAACAGGCGCGCGAGCAGATCAATGTAGAAGGGGTGGTTTAATAACGATAGGGGCTGTATCAAAAGAAGCAATTGCACTGCTTTTTGTCATTCCGAGGTACGAGGAATCTAGTTTAGAAGCCGTTAAAACTGCTTTTTAGATCCTTCCGTGAGTTTATCCGCCCACCGGCGGATCAGGATGACACCTTTTGATACAACCCGTTCTGTTTTCCATTTATAGCTGGACTTTAATATTGAAGATTTAATGATAGTACACATTACGCGCCGAGAGCATTTCAATGCCGCACACCGCATGTACCATAACTACCATCTTTTCGTAACCGTTAAAGGTGAAATCAGTTATACAAGCGGTTACCTGATTGATTTGAAGCAGCTTAAAGCCATTATACGAGAGCATGTGATTGAAAAGATAGACCATAAAAATCTGAATCTGGATGTTGATTTTCTAAAAGGGAAAATGGCGACAACAGAGTTGCTCTGTATAGAAATCTACCATCAATTAAAAGAACCAATAGAACTTAACAAAGGAGTTTTCCTGCATGCTGTCAGGCTGCATGAAACTAAAAATAACTATGCGGAGTATTTTGGAGCGTAAATAGCATAAAGCTGGATTAAACACATAATGATCACAAAATGTTCCTAAACAAGATTAAAGCTGGCGAATCGGGGATTTTAACATACGGTATTACACCGCCAAAATCCGAAACAAGGGCTGAACGAATCGTTGAGATTGCCGAAAAGACCATTGCAAGAATAATCCCGCTGGATCTCGACGCACTTATTGTATATGATGTACAGGACGAATCGGCCCGTACCTCAGAAGAAAGACCGTTTCCTTTTCTGAAAGCCCTGGATCCTTTTAAGTTCGCGAGCGAATATCTTCAGGAGCTAAAAATCCCCAAGATTATCTATCGTCCCGCCGGAAAATTCTCAAAGAAGGAGCTATTCGATTGGCTGAATAATCTTCTGCGACATCATTTCTACCCTGTTTTTGTAGGCGTACCTGCTCCAGATGCTGCCGTTAAAACAAGCTTGCCGGAAGCATATGCGATCTGGATCAAAAACGAAAGTACTTCTGTAATGGGTGCTGTGACGATCCCCGAAAGACATGAGGTACTAAAGGACGAGGACAAACGGATCCTTGATAAGGTAAGTTGTGGAGTATCTTATTTCATTTCACAATGTATTTTTAATGTGGATTATGCAAAGCAACTTATAGAAGATCTTTGTAGCACCTGCAAGAAAGATAATTTAAAGCCACCGACGATTATTTTTACGCTTACCGTTTGTGGTTCTGCAAAGACGCTACATTTTATGGAATGGTTGGGCATTCATATTCCGCACGACCTGAAAGAAGATCTTAAGCATGCTGAAAATATCCTCGAAAAGTCTATTCAAATTTGCCTAGATATTGCCTCGGAGCTTACTGATTTTTGTATGGCAAGATGCATCCCATTTGGTTTTAATATGGAAAGTGTGGCGATCAGAAAAGAAGAAATCGAAGCATCGATCTATGTGGTTAATCAACTCGCCGAAATGTTGGATAAAAAAGGTGTCCGAAAAATGATGGCTGCTTCATCGCCTGTAGACAAGTTAGCAGTATCCTAACAATTCCCATTTACTAAAAGATAAATGGCGTGCTAAAGATCCGTTCTATCACCTTACCTCTTTCTTGAACTTAGGATGACACTATTCCGCGGTCAACCGGAAAATTGGTTGTACAATCCGAATTTTTGGAATTGATACCCCATCTTCGGGCATATACCTTTGTCGCAGAATTTATACAAAAGGAATGAAAGTACAAGAACAAATGAACAATTTTTACACCATAAATCTTTTAAATATCATGAAAACAATAAGTAAAATAACCTCCATTATCGTAACGGTTTTAACTGTTTTTACCTACACAGCCCATGCACAGGAAGACCGTGGTGGATTCCGGTTAAGCGTTGGTCCGGAAGTTGGTTTGCCAGTAGGAAATTTTGGCGATTTTTACGATTGGAACCTAGGCGGATCCATTCAGGGAGAACTACCGATTCTAAACAATGATCTTTACGTAACATTGAACGCAGGTTTTAATAACTTCTTTGCAAAAGATATTGCGGGAGTATCGGGCGAAGATCTACAACTGATCCCAGTTAAAGCAGGATTGAAATATTTCTTCGTAAAGGACTTCTACGTACAAGGTGAAGCCGGAGCCTCTTTTGTTACCAATAAAGATGACGTAGGCACAACAAAATCAGCTGCCTTTGTATATGCTCCTCAAGTAGGTTATTTATTCCACTTGGGAGGCAAAAATTACCTTGACGCAGGTGTGCGGTTTGAAGGGAATTCCAAGTTTGTTGACGGTGGAAGCAGCAGCAACTTTTTCGGATTGCGCGTAGCTTATAGCTTCGGCCTATAGAAAAAGTATCTTAAAAACAATTTCTTTCTTGTATAAAAAGGGGCATCCGGTAATACCGGATGCCCTTTATCTTTTAAGCGGAATATGAGATTCACCTAACTTTTCTTTGGGCAAAGATTTCTTTTTTTGTATGATAAATGATATTGAACATGTCTAAAGTTTAAAAAAACATATTATTCCCTATCCGTCCATTTCTATGCAGCGTTCATTACTCACAACCCATACCTTTACAGATCTTCAATTTAGCATATTGTTTTGTAATCGGCAAAGCATGAGTAAAATGCTGTTGCCGGACGATTGTCTTGCTTTTTTTCTCGTCATAAAAGGTACAGGCCAACTTGATGCTGGTGAGGCGGCTATCAAGCTGCTCTCTGATCACTTATATGTCCTAGCAACCGGTCCGCTACAGCGGTTTTACGGTTTTTCGGAAGATTTCCAGGCTTATGTAATATTTTTCAGAAAAGCATTTCTGACCAATACTTTTATCAATGAACCTCTTGTAGAAAACCTTATTCATTATGATTTTGGAAACCCAGTAGTGTTCCAACTGAACAAAGGCAACTATGTGGAGATTCATCAATTGTTCGACCGATTATATCGTGAATATCATCATCATAAACTTTTCCACGAAAAAATGCTGGTCTTGCAGTTTGTGGAACTTCTCTTCGAAATAGCAAGAATAAGCGAACCGCTGTCGATCAATGCCCGTATTTTTCCGACACGCCAACAGCAACTTGTAAACAAATTCAAGGTATTGGTAGACGAGTTCTTTTTAGTAAAAAGAACCGTTCGGCAGTATGCAGATAGTTTGTTCGTTACCGCCAAATATTTGGGAGAGGTAGTTAAAGCGTGTACCGGGCTTACTGCCCTACACATTATCCATGCCCGCATTTTTCAAGAGGCCCAATATTGGTTAGTGCATACAAACCTAAGCATCAAAGAAATTGCCGAAAAACTTAAGTTTGATACGAGTGCACATTTTAGTCGTTTTTTCAAGCATTTTTCGGGATTTAATCCGAGTGAATTTCAGCGAGAAGCATTAATTCTGGGGCAAACAGTTGTTTATGAATCTCCTTTTCCGAATAAGCAGGTAACATTTTAAAATGAAAACGTACTTTTGTAAGACCATTCATCACTCAGGTAGAAAAACGGTTAATTTAGATAGATAAATTTTAGTATGAATCCAAAATCGCAGCGTGTATTAGATTATCATAGCGCCAACACCATATATATGGTCTGGAATTTTAAAATAGATACAGCGGTAAAAGATGTTTTTAAACGAATTTGCGCATTGGTTATCAATCTTAATCATTCAGCTGCTATCCGGTTTCCTGATTCCGGTGTAAATTGTATAATGGGGATTGGATATGATGCTTGGCATCAACTTGACCTTCCGGTTCCGCTCCCGAAAGAGTTAGTGAATTTTGCGCCAATCATTGGAGAAAAACACATTGCCGTTTCTACCAAAGGAGATTTGCATTTTCACCTTAGGGGAAATAATAGCAGTATATGCTTTGATATGGCAGCAGATCTGTCTAAAATTTTGGCACCAGCAGCTATCTGTGTGGAAGAAGTGCATGGTTTCAGGTACTGGGATGGACGTTCTATTTTGGGTTTTGTGGATGGTACGGAAAACCCTCACGGCCCGGAACGCGCCTATTTTGGCTTAATTGGTGATGACGATCCTGCTTACAAAGGGGGCAGTTATCTTTTTGTTCAAAAATATATTCATGACCTAAATGCATTTAACGCTTTGCCACTTACAGAACAGGAGAATGTATTCGGTAGGTATAAGTCGAGTGATATTGAAATGCCAGATGATATAAAACCCAAAAACGCGCATAGTGCTGTAGCCAATATAGGTGATGACTTTAAAATCATTCGTGATAATATGCCTTTTGGAAATATATCCACCAATAACATGGGTACTTATTTTATTGCTTATGCAAGTACTTTTAGTACCGTAAAGAAGATGCTCGATAACATGTTTATCGGCGATCCAGAAGGGAATTACGACAGGTTGCTGGATTTCAGCACGGCAAAAACAGGAAGTCTATTCTTCGTTCCAACACTGGATATGCTAGATGATTTTTCATCGGATTAAACGTTTAGTTTTATTCAAATCTTGTAATTGTTAACAATCCTCCTTTGATCGCTTTAATTTTAAGGCTGATAGCACCTAATGTAGCTGTAAAAAGCTTCATTTTAATTTCATTTCTATTGGATTCGATTTTTTATCCATTTCTTTATTAATGAAATCGAAAAAATATTTTCGATCACCGAATCGATTATCTTGCTGGTCCCAGCCCGCATAAACGTCAAAATAAAGTTGATTCTCCCTGTCGAGGCAAAGTTTGGCGCACCAAGTAGACAAAATACCGTGTCCGGTATTTGGCGTATCGAATGTAGATATAAGATTCGAATTCGAAATTATCAATGCCATACCCATGAATGTCTGGGGATCAGTAGTTTGTTTATCATGTGTCATCATTGACGCAAAAAGCTTATTATTGCTTTTTTCTAAAGGCTTATTATTCTGGTTTCGTACAATACCTGTAACTAGATTAAAACCGGATGGCAGGTTATCTGCTTTTACTTTGTTTTGATAATAGTGTTTCCCGCCCCATATAGTAATATCCTGTGTCAGGTTTACTTTCCGATTGCCTACATGCCAGCCTTTGTGTTCAATTCGGAATACGGAGCGAACAGGTCCTTCAATTATTAAGCGATAGTATGTAGAGTCGACATTATCTGCAAGTCCGGTTTCTATATCTCCTAATTGGATAATTGTATCAGAAGACATCATGGCCAAACCTCCTAACCCAAAGGAATTACCAACGTTAAGAATATCCCTTCCCCATTTGGCGGGTACCTGGTATGTGTTAGCCGGATATCCTTTACTATCAATACCTACGGTATCAAGAGCCATGGTTGATACGCGTTTCCCAAAAACATCGCGATCGTTGCGCCCGTCAAAGTAATGACGAAATCCCATTTTATCGTTTTCCCACGCAATTCCGTCCATTTGATAGGGATAGCCTTTTCCTCGGACGGTGTCTTTATTCGTTCTAAAATCGAAGGCAAGCTCTTGTATATTACCTGGTGATATCATTTTTCCATAACGTACGTTTGTTCGAAGCGGAAATACAGGATACATTTTTGGCGATACCCACTTTATATTTAATATAACATTTTCATATTTCTTCAACGTGTATTCAAAGCTTAATTCATCCCAGTTATTATCTCCATTTATATCATCTAATTGAGTAGGAATAGTATCACCTTCCATATTGATAATAATGGGGACAAGTGTTGATTTAGCGGCTTTAAATTCGTTACGCGTAATAATGAATGTCTCATCTATTCGCTCTAAATTTAACGGGTTGCTCAAGTATATAGTCGAAGGAGATTTTTCCTGAGAATATAATAAAGGTGCAATTAAAATAAATATAACAAAAACGATGCTTTTCTCTTTCATAAATTATGTAATCTTTCGTATTTTTAATTAGTCGTCTTTTCTTCTTTAGCTATATTTTCTATTAAGCTATGAGCCCAGAATCCCCCTAATTTTTCCGCTCCCAAAGCATTCGGATGTAGGAAAAAGATTCCTGAGTTACCCTTTTCAGCCGTAAGATACCGCTCTGGATATTTCTTAAAGAATTTATAAGCATCTCGGTCTCCCTTAAAAACATAATCAGGATTTTCTTTTACCAATGCATCTAATATTGGCGTATATGTTTGTAATCGTTTTAAGCCTTCCTCAAGATACAATGATTTATTATGCGTATTTGGACTGTACCATATGGGTTGATGAAGGAAAAAACGGCTTTGGGGATATCTTCTGTGTAAGCTATCGATAATTAATTGTAGGTTCTTCTTATAATCTTTTGGCGATACGGGCGAGCCGGTGGGTCCTTTTATCGCGCTGTCATTTGTCCCGAGCATCATGGAAAAAATCAATTGAGCATCCGTTTTACATAGGGTATCTGCAGCTCCTAAAATTTTCGGAAAAAGATTATTCGACCCAGGTAGAAAATCCACGGTTGTACTCCCACTGAATCCGCAATTCGCATATTTGACGTCATATCCATTTTCTTCTAAAATTCTAACTGCCTTTACAGGAGGAGATGCAGTTTCAGGTGACGGCAATGTAGCGCCATAAGTAATGCTGTTACCAATAAAAATAATATTATATTTCGATTGGGTATGTTGAGCTTGAACAACTAACAGTTGGGTCAACAACATAAAGCAAAGAATAAAAAAACGTTTCATCATCATGATTATTAATCTATATGCTTATCTAATCTCTCTATTATAGCTATCAACTCGGATTTTGTCTTGTAACCGACATCCTTAAGAAACCATTTTTGTTTATATTGCAATGACCGTCCGGATTGTAGCTCTGTATATTTTCCATGGCTTTCTAGCTCCAGGTATCGTCCTTTCGGTGCAACATAAATTTCTGCTTCCCCTTGGCCGGGCGGTATTTCATCCAGATCGATATCAGGGAAACACTTAACAAATAAAAGTCCCTTATAATAATGAGCCATCCAACCTCCCCTAGCAGTTGAAAACAATTTCTGCCCTTTCTCATTTTCATTTTCTGAAAACGGGAACCATATCATACCATGCTCCTCATAAGCATCTTCAATAGTAGACTTATTTATGTCACTTATTTCTCCGACAGGAAAGAAGCTTAGCCCCCCATGCACTCTTACCACATCCCAAGGAGCAAGTTTTTTAGTTAGCTGTGACCTATTTTTAACAGTATAATTAATGAGTATGGCCGTATCCTTTTTCGATACCGAAAACTCCTTCGTTACAAACAGGCCATGTATACTATCGGGCTGACTGAGAAGGCGAAGCTTTTTGCCATCGATTTCCAGTTTATACGGCCATTGGTCAACATTGGGATACGGAGGCCAATAGACCGATTGCGGAGAGATCCAGTAGCTTGCTCCATAGTATCTACTATCTACTGAATCTGTAGTTAACAGTTCTTTATCTCCCAATTTAAAGGATACTATCCGCCCTCCTTTTTCTGAAGAGACTCTAAAAGACAGGTCACCCAATGATAATATATTGCCATTATCCTGCAGGTCTATACTACTTTCGCTTTGCTTAGCCCTAGGTTCCATACATAAACAAGAAACCAATAAGGTGATCATTATCTTTAAATATCGCATTATTCCTTCGGTGCTTTAGATACAGATGGTGGTAAAACAGCATGCACAAAATTACCGGGTGCGGGTCCCATCGTAAATTCGAGGGTTCCACCATCGACGATATCTTTATGAGTTATAAACAATTTATGGTAATCTTCGCCATTCAATTTTACGGATTGTATATATATGTTCTGATCGTTTAGTCCGAGAGCTTTCATTCTGAATGGTTTATCTTTTACGTGGAGTTCTGCGGTCTCGAGCATTGGTTTACCTAAAACATATATTCCTTCCGCCGGATTAACAGGATAAAACCCCATCGCACTAAAGACATACCATGCCGATAACTGTCCGCAATCTTCATTTCCACACAGTCCGTCAGGCTGATCGGTGTATAAGGTAGTCATGATTTCATGTAATCGCCTTTGTCCTTTATATGGCCGATTGACATAATTGTAAAGGTAGGCTACATGGTGGCTGGGTTCGTTGCCGTGTGCATATTGTCCGATCAGCCCGGAAATATCAACGGGTACATCGTTTCCTGAGATATTTCTTGGCATCGAAAATAGGGTATCGAGGGCTTTCTCAAATGCTATAGAACTTCCATATAGATTTATCAGGCCCTGTATATCATGAGGAACAAAGAAGGAGTATTGCCATGAATTGCCTTCTATCCAATCACATTCACCATAAGATGAATAAAAAGGATCAAACGGCCGACGAAATTCCCGCTTGCTAGAGAAGCCATTCATCAAGTTAAAGTCTTTATCAAAATATACCCTATAGCTCGATGCCCGTCCCATAAAATATGTATAATCATCCATTTTACCCAGATCTTTTGCCATTTGGGCTATACACCAGTCGTCATAACAATATTCCAGCGCGGTGGCCACGGATTTATTATAAAGGTCGAATGGAATATATCCGTATTGTTTCAGTTCTTTTATTCCAAATTCGTTCTGCATAGCTGATGTTTTCATCGCCTCATAGGCCTTTTTTACATCAAAATTTCTTATTCCTTTAAAGTAAGCATCCACGATTATCGGTACTGCATGATATCCCACCATGCAGTTCGTTTCACTTGACCACAAAGGCCATACGGGTAGCACACCATATTGATCGTACTGGGCGAGCATTGACTGTATAAATCCGTTTACTTTATCCGGAGCAATGAGCGTCAGCAGAGGATTTTCAGCACGGTAGGTATCCCATAACGAAAATACTGTATAATTCCGAAAATCACCAGCCTGATGTATTTTCTTATCTGATCCCAGATATTCTGTATTGACGTCGTTATATAAATAGGGTGCCAATAAAGAATGATATAAAGCCGTATAAAAAACCGTTTTAGTTTTGATAGAAGCATTAACCTTTATTTTCGACAACTCCTGTTCCCATACTGATTGAACCTGGCTAAGCGTTTCATTAAAATCCCAATTTGGTATTTCCTCCGAAAGGTTCTGAAGAGCATTAGCTATACTCACTGCTGATATTCCTACTTTAACTAATACCATTTCGTTATGGGATGTTTCAAAACTAAAAACTGCTTTCACGTTTTTGCCGGAAGCGTTACTTTCCCGGATAAATTCATCATCTACAGCAATAGTCGGTTCAAACGGTTTGGAGACCCGTATTGCGTAGAATAATTGCTGTTCACTCCAATATTTCTCTCCAGGTTCTCCCCAACCTTTGGTTCTCCTCTCTCCCGTTATCGTACAGCTATCCAGCATATTTATGGAAGTAAACAACACGGAATCCGTTGCAAAATGGTGTGATAAGTCCAGTATGATATGAGATGCTTTATTTTTCGGAAAAGTATAACGGTGAAAACCACAACGAGGGGATACCGTCAATTCTGCCATGATATCGTAGTCCTTCAGTTTTACCTTATAATATCCGGGAGATGCCGTTTCTTCATCGTGCGAGAAACGGGAACGATAACCTGCGTCCGGATTTTCTTTTGTTCCCGGATTCAGCTTTATCTCCCCCACAGTGGGCATCAGCATTACATCCATCAGATCGGAGCGCCCGGTACCCGAAAGATGGGTATGCGAAAAACCTATTATCGAACTGTCCGAATAATGATAACCTGAGCACCAGTCCCATCCCTCTAGACCGGTATCGGGACTTAACTGTATCATACCAAAAGGATAAGCAGCGCCAGGAAACGTGTGCCCATGTCCAGCGGTACCAATAAAAGGATCTACAAATCCCAATATGTCTCCGTTGAATTCCTCGCTATTCTCTGTTTGGTAGCAACCGGTAAAAAATGGAATAAGAATAAGTATGAAGATCTTTCTTTTCATGGTGCAGACTATTCTTCTATCCCAAACTCCACTTCATTAGCCCAATGCTCTTTCCAATCAGGATGAAATGCCCTGGAATTCATTTTAGACACACTGCGTTCTCTCGCTAGTTCCATACAGGCTGCACCTGCGCCATCATCATTTATTCTTGCAGAGAATTTTATTTTCCGTCCATTAGTTATCGCTTTCTTTACATCTGGAATTTCACTCCAGGGGATAGCACATTCGGTATATAAGGTATTGCCTTCCCGCACGGTTATCAGCTTGCCGTTTTTGACAGCACCATCAAAAGGAGATTTAGGCTGACGTGGGTAAAAATGCTTACGTGGCATGCCCGGAGCGAGCATTCTCCAGATTTCAAATCCACCGCCATATTCAGGAGCAACGGTATTTAAAGCATACTCATAATCCGTGCATTTATAGCCAATATAACGAGGCATGGTTCCTTTTACTTCCGCTTCCATTCCATCCTCCCCAATTGGAATGACATTGAATGCAATAAGGATATTATCAAATTTTTCTCCTGTAACGCCATCCGGCAGCGTTGGTGTTTTACGATAAGAAAATCTCCTTACGCCTTCAGGCCAGATTAGCGGAACGACATCATCATGGGAAACTATATTACATTTAATATTCTCAGGCAGTGAAACCTCCGCTCCTGCAAGATAGAATCCTGTTTTGCCATACTTCCCTATCCAATCGCCCAACGTATCGAAATCTTTTGCTACCAACACGGCAGAGGTTTCGTTGTTACTTGAATGCATAACATTATCCGATGAGTCGAAGAATATGCCTGCTAATTTAGTAGTGGTTCTCCATACATCCCACCCATTGGCTGAACAGCGGATACGCACATTTCCGATTAAGTCGAGCGTTAAATATGTCCCACTCCAAAGGTTATCTATCTTAGTATTAAGCAATTCCTTACCACTTACCCTGTCATATACGGTCACAGCTATATCTCGTTGGTTAATTCCTGGAAAATAGAGCGACGTACGGGTATACTTATCAGTTGGCAAATCGATATCGACTCCTATTGATTTTGTTGTTTGAAGGTTCTCGTAGTAATTCATGATCCGATTACCGGCAGGCAATTGTAGCGCCCCTCGGTTGGATGCTGCTGCGGGCTGTTTTACCAGCGTAGACTGCATAGCATACATCGTCTGCATATATGCAGTGTCCGGATAGAAGTATTGATCATCGTCTCTCGTTTCAAATCTCAATGTTCCTTTATTAGGTGTTTTGTCGGCAACTTTAGCGGCAAAATAGAAATAATGATCATCATAGGCCAGATAAGTTTGCGCTAAACCTTCCGCGTTCGTATCAAAATTTTGGTAGGGGTGCCATGCTGCTTCCGTTAAGGAAATACTGGCCTTAGATGAACCTTCGATTGTTTGATGAATTGCCCCTAACCAATCAGTAAGCTTCCCGTCAACCGTAATGGTTTTCTTGGCGATATAGTTAACATGCATATCTTCCCAGTGTGTAGCAAAGCCATTATTTCCCGCATCGAAATATACTTCGAGCGGATAGTTATTCTCCGTATTAGCCGTACCGCTTACTACCTTCACATTTACCGTTTTAGTTTCATGAGCTTTGAATGAAAGGGTCTGCGGGCAGGCTACCTTTAGGTCTCCTATAGAAACAGATAATGCACCTTTTACAGGACGATTCAATATATTAGTTAATTGTAACTCCATTTCCGGCTTCTCGTCAACCGGAGCGGTAAAGTCTTTCGCAATTATTTCCAGCGGTTCATATCCTTCTATCCTCGCATTATTTATAGCCGAAACTAATTGATCAAAGGCTCCCTTTGTACCATTGGCGCGCATGAAATAACCCTGATAGTTAAGTGGGATTTCATAAAACCCATTGCTGGGTGAAATGGTATTTCCATAAAAATCATATAACAGAAAAGACGGATCAGCTTTTACAATCATTTTACCATCGGTAATAGGGTAATACGTGCTGAGTTCTTTTTCTATACTGCTGCGTTCGTTACTGCTTTTCGGTAAAGTTTTTAACTTATTATGCAAATCAATCCGTTTTTTTGCTTCGCTAAGGCTACGCACATTGCGGAACAGCATGTTTTCAGCGCCGAACGCCTCGCCCAGGTCTCCGGCGATAACAATCGTGCCATCTTCTTTCTTCTGGTTATAGCCATCAAAGAGCATTACCCAGGGAAGGCCATTTTTGAAAAGTAATCTGTTAAAGTCCCGTTCGCCAATCAAGTTTTGTACAGCCCCCATGGCGGCGGCTGTTGACCAAGTATTGTGTAATTTAGGAACCGTTTCCACACCATTCGTTGTACGGACGGCCATATTTCGTACCGATCTATTGGGGTCGCCTGAATACATATATCCACCGTATATACCCATAGACCTGTCATACCCAGCAGAGCGGTTTGCAGCTACAACTAAACCTATACGATCGTCAGTGTTTCCTACCCAGCTTTCTGTATCCCATATCTTAACACGTCCTTTATAATCTTTACGGTTATTCCATTCCGGATATAGTACAGGCGATTCCATACCCTGATAATGAATGGATAAGAAATCAAATATAGGGAGCATGTCCATCGTACCGTCGGCGAAGAATTTGTCTAAAGCATTAGAATTGGAATCGCCACCGCCAACCAGCACATCTATATTTTCTTTTCTAGCTTCTATCACCGCCTCTGCCATTTTTTTGTATATTTCCCGATATCGTATCATATCAGCCTGCCAGCCGGAAATAGAGGTACCCTCCCAAGGTTCATTCCATAGACAGACAGCGGTAACAGGCCCTTTTGGCCATCCAAAATTGAGACATAATTCTTTTACATACTTTTTAAAATCTTCATCCATTTCAGGAAGCCACACAAGGTCCTGCTTCGTACGAAGAAATTTTCCGCTATCATCGAGATGAGGTCTTGGTATGCCCAGGGGCATAGACTGAGCTGCTTGTCCTTCCCCGAACATAAGCATAACCGTAATATTGTTATCCATAAAATTTTTCATCAATCCCTTCAGCTCTTGCATAAAATTTTGATACCCGGGATTTGATGTTGATAAATAGGGAACGCCGTAGCGGATAGCTTGAGCCCCTACGCGGCTCAAAAAATCAACCCCTAAATAATCTAATGACTGTTTGGGGTACTGCATCTTCACAGGAGAGGGTTTCATGCTATACACAAAGCTGGTACCCAACCTACGGCCATATTTACCGAGGTCAAATATAACGGCATAGCCCCCGTATTCTTTAATATCATCTATCCATGTAGATGTATTGATATATCCATTCGGCGAAATCGATATGCGCACAGGAACAACCTTTTCATAATCCAATTTCACCATCTCTGGGAGCCAAATATCATTTGGAATACCTTTTGTTCCATAACGGATAATATACATTTTCGCGTCCACATCAATTGGTTGTTGCGTATTATTAACCACTTGAAATTTCAAGCGGATATCATCTCCCGGCCAGAACACATTTGCCGGCGCTGATGATTCTATCAGATTAACATCATAATCGTAGTGACGTAAACCGTTTTTAACGCCCATTACCGCCTCATAACCCAACCAGTCCTGAGGGTCTTTCATTTGGCCTTTTACTACCGAGCTTGTAATAAAGAATAAGACTGCAATTACAGCTAATTTATGTGACATGCTATTTAAAATTTACTTTATAATCATTTCCTATCCTGAATTCATCGTCAGGTTTTTTTAGCGCAAGAATTTCTATATCGTTCAGTGAAAGTCTGAGATAGTTGCTGTCAATATCCGCTTTCACCAAATTACTCCCTGGGGGTACCTTATCCGGTGATAGAATGGAAAGATAAAAACCGATCACAGCTTCCTGCATTTCCGCAAAATTAAATTTGCGTTTATTGCCTGAATAAAGCACATAATCCGCCCATCTATTATTTTCGTCTCCACCAATTTCCCAATATCCAGTTAAGCCCTCCCAATTAACATAAGGCAGATTGATCAAACAGCTGAGATTTCCGGAGTTCAGCATAACTTCATTTTTGTCGGTAACCGAAAATTTGGATCCTGATATATTTCCACCAATTTCAACTCGCAAACGTAAATCTGTAGCATAAATAGTAGAATCTTTTATTTTATCTATAATCGGATGTTTATCACCACCATTATAAGCTATATTGAAGATAGATAATACCGTTGAAGAATCTTGCCCGCTTATTACATGGGCAGCTGAAAAATCATAAAAGTCGTGTAGAAACCGTACCTGCAGATAGGTAGGATGTACTGGTGTTCCCCAATGAGCTATAATTGGCCTGCATTGATTCCACATATACCCCTGGTTAACGGAAGCAAGTGCGTACAGGGAATTGGCGTATAATTTACCGACGATGTCTTGCGCCTCGATCGTTCCTATAGTTGGATAATCTACATGATTTTTACCCTGAAATTTCCCTACCGTAAAGGTATCTATTTCTGTTCTTGGTAGCGTCTGGTTGGTAAATACCGGGATCATTGTGGCAGGTATTTTATGGGGCATCAGTACATTCGGTATCCTGGGATAATCGCCAGGTAATTCAATTTTCCCTTCGGATGCGGTAAACAACAAACGTTTAAGATCAGGTGTAAGTAAACTGCTATAGGCTCTTAAGTTTGGGCCACACCACTGTCCGGAAGGTTGGTGAAAATGGCGCGCTATAATATCCCAGCACATGGAATACAGCTCGTCAATCATTGCTTTATCTGTTGGATTGATGATTGTCCTTTTCATGCGCAGCAATTCGTTCATTGCCACAACGGTATAGGTTGGACTATTATATTCCGTAAATCCTTTATTATCTTTCGTATAACCGTAAAAATAAGCCAGTCTATTCCGGGCATAATTACTGATGTCTGGTAGGTCGTATAAGTTCCCCACTATGTAACAAACATAAGTTCCCATGATAAAAACATTAGTATAATCGCCTTTTACATCTCTTTTTTTAATAGATCGGGCTGCGAGAATAAGTGCATTCTTGATCTGCTCTTTTAAATCATCATCCGTATAATCGGAAAAATTGATCACGATATCTATTAAAGGTATGGCCATAAAATCAGCCCAATTATAATCAACAGGAGCTTTACGTCCCATTAAAGGGTCTTCCGGATAATAGGGCCAAACGCCACAAAACGGCTCATCAGTATTCTTCTCTTGCAGGGGAAGTATCGCTTTTACAATATCGATTCCTCGTTCTATATTTTGGGGCTCAGTGGTGTGCATTAAAGCTACCGCATATTCAATGGAACTACGGGTATCATGAACCACTATCCCACTATCGAAGTCGCTATGGTAGTGTTTCTCATGGGTAATTGTCCACAACATGTTTTTTTCCTTATCGTAATACGGTTCCCGTTCAGCGAGATCCTTTTTCAGAAGCGCTATTTCCTCTTGGCTCAATTTGGATGGAGAGAGTTGCGTATATCTCTTCCCAGAGCATCCAAAAAGAAATAGTAGAAGTATTGTTATTGTTAACTGCGTATATGTTTTCATCTGCAAATAATTTAGGCCATTCGATTATCTTTTATCTTGATCCATCATGTGCTGAACTTCTATTCCCGCAAATATGACTGCGAATGAGCCATGGGTATCATTATCGAAAAACGGACGGTTCATGTAATAATTTACATCCTCGGAGCACATGGTACCTATGCAAATCTTGTGTACAGTTCCGTCTTCTTCAATTTCAGAGGCAACCGCATTCCATCCTTTCAAGACTATAGGAGCGAACTCCTTTTTATCCAGCCATCCTAACCGGATACCCCGGGCCATGGCCATCGTGAATATAGCGGTTCCCGATACTTCTACAGGCGAATCTGCTCGATCTATCACATTATGCCAAAATCCGTTTGGGTTCTGATATCGGGTAAGTGAGTTTGCAAAAATCTGATATTGTTTAAGTATCGCCTGATATTTAGGATGATTTTTAGGCAATGCCATCAATACATCTGACATGGCCCATATCGCCCAGCCATTAGCCCGCGACCAATGTGGTAACTTAACTTCAGGACGTGATGAGTAGTTTGCATGCATATAAAGTTGTGCACTTTTATCCCACACCTGTTTGGTGAAGTCTAAGATCTGATTTGCCGCATCATCAAAAAAGGCTTGTTTTAATTTTGGCGAATCGGCATAAAGTCCTGCCTGTATCAAAAATGGAATTCCCATAAACATATCATCCGCCCATACGGTATACACCTCCGGAGTATTTCGGGTATAGTTCGTCATCCCTTCACTCCTAATCTGCCCGAAACGTGCATAGCGCATCATTTTATCGATGTATGCTTTATAAATAGCTTCATTTTTAAATTTTTTTTCGGTACGCAAACGGTAGATAAGCGGTAACGAAGGCGCTAAAGTAAAGTCAAGCAAGGTGGAATTTATTACCAAAGCATTTGCAGAGTTATAAGCTTTAAGGTCGTTAACCTGATAATCTACAAAAGGTAATCCTTCCATATGGTAGTCACAGAAATCAACAGCCCATTGTTTATATTTCTCGTCGCCTGTCAGCTCCCCCAGTTGCTGCATAGCCCATGCCACCCCTCCGTTATGATAATTCCATTGATAGGTTGTTCCCCATGCCTTCGCATCGATGACATCTCCAAGTACTTCTATCTTAGGTATGGTCCATGTCACCGGTTTATATAAACCGGTATACATATAACCAAACCTGAACTCTTTTTCTGGTTCATGAACTAAATCAATGCCAGCAGGAAACGGCCCTATCACAAGCCAATTCGTCAATTCTGGCACCTTTTTATCTATATTTTTCAGATGTTTCAAACCAATTTCCGGATAGGTTTTTGCAATGGATATAACCGCATCTTTCTCACTCGGCGGCTGTAAAAAAACACACCATTCCTTTCCCGTTGTCTCCGATTTAATTAAAATATTATTATTGCCTGTTTTTAATGGCAGTTTAAAAGAAGAAGACATCTCCATACTCCGTTCTTCTCTCCTTATTCCAATATCATGCTTTCCTTTTTTTTCGTAGATAAGACTTCCGTTACACCATATTTTGCAAGCGTCATTATGCTCTATTTCTATATTGATGGTTGTATCTCTCGGAAAAGTCACTTGTGTAAAGGCATAAGCAACCATTGCTTTGCCAACACCAAACGTACGTCCAAAATCTACGAAATTAAGGGTATTAAAGGTATTATCATGCGGCTCCAGTGTCAGCCTGTAGGTAAAGGGTGTTTCCCTTATCAGTTTATCGCCTATATTTTTTACTTTATCAATAGGTATCTCTTGAGTTGATTGTGCGTTAACTACTTCTGTTAGCAAAAAAGCCAACAGTAATAAACATCCCCAATTCTTAATTTTCATTTGCTTTTCGAATTATTATTTTTTTGATTAACATGCTTATAAAGGCGAGAAGTAGCCTCGGAAAAATAGTTGTCGTAGGGGTATCTTCGGTTTTTAAACACAATAGTATTCGAGTTTATACAGGCTTTATTTTCAAAAATGTTACGCCATGAGCAGGCACTTTTGAAGAGTACCTATTATCGAACGTACCTTCATCTTTTTGTTTCCATAAATTGCGCACAAGTTGTTTACCCTTGATATTGATTTTATTCCACTCAATTGATATATCCTGCTGATTTTCAGATAAATTAAACAACCCAACAGCAATTGATCCATCGCTTAGAGCTTTGCTCCATACCTCAATTTCTCCTTGCCCGTCAGTATAAACCCTTCTTCCCTGAATACCGTCACTATCCTGATTGACAGCTATTACTTCCCGGTTCCGAAGTATGTTCAATGTGAAATCATCCATTTGCTGCATATCGCATCCAATGAGTAAAGGAGCGGCGAGAATACTCCAAAGAGTGAAATGGGTATACTGCTCGTTGGGAGATAAATTTGTTGGGTGTATATCTTGCCCCCATCCAACTTTCCCTAAAATCAACATATCCGGGTCATTCCAGCTACCCGGTTTGGCATAAGGCTGCCATTTATCCTGCAGAAAACCTATGGTAGTCATACTACACCACGAATCATGGATATCCCCTGTTGTACGCCACGCATTCGTCAGATTGCTCCAATCTTCCGCTAGGTTAAAAGGAGCCGCATTAGATATGCTATAAATAATATCCCTCCCCGATTGACGTAAAAGATAGGCGAGTTCTGCCGTATGGGCGATATCATTGGTTACCCAATCATACTTTACATAATCGAAGCCCCATTCTACCCATTGTTTTACATCATTCTCTACAAAAGAAAATGCTCCATATCGCCTACTCGAATTGATCACTCTCCCCTCACGAGTATCGGCACTGCCGCCAATATAGCCTGCATAGGTTTGTACCCAAGGAGAGGAGTAGATTCCAATTTTGAGTCCCTTGCTGTGTACATAATCTACCAAAGCCTTCATGTCTGGAAATTTTTCATTCGGCATAATCGCATTATATGTTCCCCCACGTATACCTTGCCATCCGTCGTCTATATTGATGTATGAGTAACCATAATGGGTCAAACCAAGGTTAACCATGGCATCAGCCATACGCCGTATCTTCTGATCATCTACATCGGCACCGAATACATTCCAGCTGTTCCATCCCATAGGAGGCGTGAGGCTTATTTTCTCGCCGATTTCGATAGTTAGCTCTTTTGTATCCTTACCATAGGTATTTTCCGCCTGAATATTAACCTTATAAGAACCCATCTTTCTTACTTTCCCCGTAATAATTCCGGTACTATCTATTGATAAGCCATCCGGCAGATGGGCTGCAGTTATTTTCATCGGCCGCTCACCTGATACCGGAATTGTAAATGATAGCGGATTACCCGGCCGCGCTCCGTAGATATAAGGCGCATTTATAGCGGGTAATTTCGAAGGAACAGGTGTAAGTATATAATCCTTTTCACGCGTTCTCTTTACTGAAATTGGCGAAATACCACCAACCTCGAACCGGGCGTTGACCCAATTGGCGCGATCTCCGGCTATTCCGTCTCCAATATGATCTACACGTAAAATGAGCGATTTGATTCCCTTTGTGGAAACAGCTATTTCCTTTGCCCTTTCACCGGCATGCATTACTCCGCTACGCCAGCAAATTTTACCGTCGCCCACAATGAGAAACTCCGCACTTGCCTGCCTTAGTTCATGTTCCGGTGCGGAATCGTCTATACCCACCAACCCCGTAAAAGAAAGGGTTTTCCCATCCAGTTTGATACGGAATACACTGGCTGCATGAGTACCTACACCACGTGCAAATTTTTCGCCGGCAATGGAAAGCGGAGTCTTCCACATCGATTGATTCGCCAAAGCTTTCCCTGCCGACTGATCAACATTGGACAAATCCAGTTCATCAAGCCAAACCGTGTGTCTAGTATACGTATAGCCGGAAAACACCATCGCTAACAATATCAGTACAAATAAGCGTTTCATATGATTAAGATGTTATGGATGCACAGAAATATATCGTAACAAAACAACTGACCTATCGGAAATAAATAACTGATTGTTTACCCATAGTTCATAGGATTTTTGTACCATCCTATGAACCATGGAAAACCTCTTAGTAACCGCTATTTTGAACACAATTGGCATTTCTGTCTAACTCTGTCTGAACAATCGGAAGAGCGTACTGATTATTCGAATTCCACGATAATGATCCTGCCCTAGTTTTTTCATATACTTTTGCTTCATTGGCCCCAAGTTCCCACCTTCTCACATTGAACCACCATTTGGCTTCGCCAAAAGTTTCGGCCCAGGTTTCATAATAAAGGGCATTCAAGGCCAATTCATCCCTAAATGAAGGATCAGCTTCATTGGGATTTAGGTTCGCCTTTGTGATTTTGGAACCAGCTGCAATTGCAGTATAATCTACTGCTGGTTGATTGGTTAATTCCGGGCGGTCCCAAGCCCTTCTATGAACTCTGTTAATATAATCCAAGGCATTAGCATCATTATCATTACCACTAATCCGCCAATAGCATTCAGCTAGATTCAAGTAAACTTCAGGTAAACGGGTAAAATAAAAATCCGCTCCATGCATACGCGGATTTTGGCTCGATTGCATATCATATAAATTAAATTTCCGCAAGCTCCATCCATGTTTGATAATATCGCTATTCAGTGATTCATTGATTTGATATTCGGTTTCAACTCCCCCTCCATACGGCAATATGGCAACTTTAGCGGTATTATCCAGCACCGAATCTACCCAAGGCTGGTAAGCAGAAACCCATAAACGCGGATCCGGATCCACACTGTAACGCTTCAAGGTTTTCATATGATAACATGAATCTACGTAAGCCGTGCTAACGGTGCGGTTGTTAGCACCAAGATTTTCCATCGCTGGATAATACTTTTGCGGGAAGCCGAAGCGGCCGAGATTTCTATCGTGCAAGAACATATTTCCGTAGCCCGGTGTTGCTCCACCAGGAACCCCATTGTCGTAAAAGGGAGTGATCAGGAGACTTACAGCAGATGCCGTTGATGGCCCAGCCATGGCATTGTCGCCCGATCTGGCAATTGCTATCTGATGCAGTGCCTCAGTATTGTCATTTTCGGTAGATGCATATTGAGGGTTACCATTCCACATATTATTATAATCCGAAAAACTCATTAGCGATTTTCCGGAATTTTGTATTACGTCCAAAAAGGCATCCCGTGCTTCAGCCCACCTTTCTTCATACATTAAAACACGTCCTAATAACGCTTCTGTAGCATAATAATCGATACGGCCTTTATCTACGCCGCTCCAGGTTTTCCTAGTGCCATCCGTAGGGTCTGTTAAATGTTCCATCGCACTTTTCAAGTCGGCTATTACGTAGTCCCAGCATTGCTTTACCGTACTCCGTGGGCGCATCTCGTCTTCACGATCGCCAATCTTCACATCGGATGTAAATAATATCACTCCGGGAGCGGTATTATCGCCATTTCCCTTCACCACTACTTCCTGTGCATACAAATTCATTAAAAAGAAATAATGCCAGGCGCGCAAGTAATAGGCCTCTCCTAATTTGTACCGTAATGCCAATGTATCTACAGGGCTCAATGTACTGGCTTTTCTTTCTTTAAATTGGGGAACAATCAGGTCGATAAATGTTCGCGCTTGCTGAACACCTCTGTACATCCCTCTCCAAGGGCCACCCGAATAGCTATTAGCCGATTTTACTTGGAGTAAGGCTAAATCATTCCATTCGCTGGTTCCAAGCCATGCAAGATCACCGGTATGATCTAAATTGTAAAAGAACCTGCCCAAACCCGAAAAGCCGAACAATTCCACACAGTGTGTATTCGCATAAGGAGAATTCAGAAAATAATCTACCTGCTCCATATTGTCCGGAAAAACGCCTGGATTTAAGACATCATACGGTTGGGATTCATCCACAAAATCCTTACATCCATAAATCGATAATATAAGGAGAAATGACAGTGCTATAGTAATATTTTTCATCTGTATAATTTGTTTATTCATCATTTGTTTGCCTTTAATGGCATTCATACTGCCTTCGGCTATTTAAAGCGATGAAGCTTGCATACGCTATTTATTTATATTTTCTCTTGTGTCCGCCAGCTGGCAGATCATGCAGGTTTCATTATTCAAAATTCGAACGTTTAACGAATTGATTAGAACCCAAACTCAAGGCCGATGGAATGAACAGTCGTTTTTGGATAAATTTCAGCAGAAATAATTCCTTGTTGTAAGGCGCTTGCGTTGGCACCGGCAAAACCTACTTCGGGATCAACATTTTTAACTTTAGTGAGTACAAATAAATTCTGCCCGCTATAGTAAATCCTTATATGAGACATCTTCAATCTCGTCAAATACTTTTGAGGGATATTATATCCGATTTGAAGATTTTGCAGTCGCAGGAAAGACCCCTTCTGAATATGATAGTCAGAAATTACCTTGTAGTTTCCATTTGGATCATACTGAAATGCATTTCCATCCATATATCCCCATCTGGGCTGGCTGGTTAATCCATTTCCGTACATAAACGAACTGTTGAATACCTCAGCTGTGGTGTTGAAATCGTTATAAACACTTTGGAAATATCCACCCATTCCATTATATATATCATTACCATAGACACCATTAAAAAAAGCGGCTAAATCAAAGCCTTTGTAAGACAATCCGATATTAAACCCATAGGTCATTTTGGGAAGCGGATTCCCAATAACGGTCCTATCCTCGTCATTGATTGTGTTGTCTCCGTTCAGGTCCTCATACCAAATATCGCCAGGTCCGGTTCCACTGGCATACCAGAAATCATGTCCAGAACTCCGGGCCAAGGCATTCAGTTCATCGATTGTTTTTTGATCTGGGATCAATCCATTGGTCTTCAACCCGTAAAATTGGGAAATGGGTGAATTCAATTGGGTACGGTTCACCGTTCCCGACCAGTATTCCCCGGCAGTACCCGCGTCTATTGGTAATTGCTCTCCTCCGAATGACAATATTTTATTGTGGTTAAACGCCGCATTAAAACCTGCATCAACAACAAATTGCCCAATATTCGCAGAATAATTAGCACTAAACTCCAAGCCTTTATTCCTCATTTTACCCAAGTTCATGTCCATAGCATAGGTGTCGGAGGAAGAATGCCCAAAGCCCATACCCGAACTGATTGGGAGCCTGCGCTGATACAGCATATCTTTTGTGTCGCGTACGTAATAATCCAATGTCATGTTTAAGCGATTATTAAACAAGCCGATATCCAAGCCCGCATTGGATGTAACCACTGTTTCCCAGCGAATGACATCATTGGCGACTTTGCCGATTCCCCATCCATTTACACTACCCGTTCCAGACAATTCATTGAATTGGGTCTTCTCATAATTGGATAAAGAAGGGATATAAGCATAACTGCCCACCCCATCGTTCCCTAAACTTCCATACGAAAGCCTCAATTTCAAATCAGACAGTTGATGGATTTTATCTTTAATAAAATCTTCCTCTATCAATCTCCAACCCAATGCTGCGGAAGGAAAGGTGCCTTTCCGATATTGAGGAGCAAACTTGTCGCTTACATCCTGGCGGATATTTGCTTCAAATAAATATTTGTTCTTGTAAGCATAATTGACTCTGCTAAAATAGCTGAGCATGCGGGAAATACCATATCCCATATCCGTAGAGCGGCCACTCGTATTTCCCGGAACATTGCTCAACGCCGATGACTCAGCGAAATCAACCGGAAATGCATCAGAAACGACGGGTACAGTATATGCTGAATTAATGGCATAAATAGAACCTGAAAGGTTATCTGAAGAAGACTTTCTTGCTTCGGTACCTACCATGATCTTAAACTCGTGAAGTCCGATCTTATGCTCATAGGAAGCTACAATATTCCCAACGTAGGCCATTGATAAGGCGGTTTGCTTTCTGAGATTATCCTGAGGCTGGTTGGATTGCCCAGACACATACCATTTCGGCTCGAATTGGCGGGCAACGTTTGTACCCCAACTACCGCCACCCGTTGAGCGGATATGAAGCCCCGTCAATGGTTCATAATCGATATACAGGTTCCCTTCCGCTTCGAGTGCATTATAACGTCTATTCGTGGTATTGACGTAGGCTGCCCAATTCCCGCCATTATAATTGCCCGGAGAAGGAAGCCCGCCCCAGCTACCATCGTCGTTTAAAGGTTTCATCATTGGAGACGATCTAAACGGTAAAGCATAGGCATTAGCTTGATTCCCGGTTATTACAGGTGGGTTATCGGAGTAAGCATAAAGGTTCAAACTTTGACCAACCTTAACTTTTTTACCTATATTATAATCACTATTTATACGAAAACTGTATCGCTCAGATTTTGAATTAATGACAATACCATCTACCCGCCTATACCCGGCAGAGAGGTAATAATTTTGCTTTTCATTTCCCCCGCTAACGGAAGCATTATAGTTTTGTTCCTTTCCTGTGCGATATAAATAATCGACCCAATCCGTGTTTACCGATTCATCCCAACCTGATGCCGATGGAATAATCTCTGACCATGCCCTTTTGTAATCGGGAGTGCCCAATAATTTGGGCAGAAAAGTTCCATTACTAAATCCCGTATTCGCCGAAAAATCAACCGTCATTTTTTCTTTTCGGCTACCTCTTTTCGTCGTGATGAGGATAACTCCACCGGCTGCTCTGGATCCATAAATAGCAGACGAAGATGCATCTCTCAACACTTGAATATCTTCAATATCCCTTAAATTCATATTGAAACCCGTATTACCAATAGCGGGTACACCGTCAATAACATATAGCGGAGACATCCCGCGTATATTTCCCACACCCCTGATGACAATTGTCCCTGTAGATCGCGGGTCGCCGCTTGAATTCGTAACCTGTACTCCAGCAGAGCGGCCCTGTATCAAATTGGCAATCCCGGCTACAGGCATTTTTGAAATATCTTCTGTTTTTATGGAAGAAACAGCGCCTATCACATTTGCTTTTTTCTGCACTCCGTAGCCTACAACGATTACATCCTCCAATTGCTTCGAATCTTCCGTTAATACGATTTTTAGATCGTTAGTTTGGTTCGTAACCGGCACTTTTTGTGTGACAAATCCAATGTTACTGAAAGACAGATTTGCTGGTAAATTCCTCAGGATAATAGAAAATTTACCATTAACATCTGTAGTTACTCCGTTTGTAGTTCCAATTTCAGCAACCGTAACTCCCCTTAGGGGCTCGTTCTGATCTGAAATAACGGAGCCGGTTACTGTTGTACCCTGCGCTCTCGACTGCTGTACGCTTGTAAGCAGCGCAAACATAATAAGGAAAAGGCTAAATAGCTTTTGCATTTTCATTTGGTTTATAATTTAAAGTTGATATAAGAAATTTGGCTCAAATGTAAAGGTTGGTGTTCGTGGGATTAAATTAAAACAGTATAAAAGCGGAAACAAAACACGAACAAAATGCGAACAAAACACAAAAACCCAATAAATCAATAGGTTATACAGATAAAAATTCACTCTCTATTGCGTATTGGGTTATAAGTTTTTTGCTTAAGGATTATCTAATTGGAATGCACCTACCGTTGGTTTAGCAGAAGATGGCACTACGTTTCCAAAAAAATCTTTGCCTCCATTGTTATCAATTACTATTCCAGCGGCTGAGGCAGCTGAGTTTGTCGGCAATTTATAACCATTTACTGTTTGCATTCCATCTCCCCCTGTACCCGGTCCGAAAAGAAACGGATTGCTGACGATTGCCTGTAAGTCGCTACTTGCTTTAGCTCCAGAATAATAAAGATTACTTTCATAGATAATATTTGCTTGGTCATCAAACTGGAATTGAGGTGCGTAAAAGATATTATTTTTAAATTCCAAACCAGGGTGTATATCATATCCTCCTCTGTCTAGGACTCCAATTTTTTTGTCATTGTATATGGTATTATTATAGATATGTATCGGCACCAACTTTCCATTCGGATGGCCATGCAATTCAAAGACTCGATTATTGAAGCCGTTTCCATCATTTTGACTTATATTGTACCGTACAATTGCATACGTAAAGTCAGGTCCAGGATCACCCATATGCAAAAAGAAGCCGCCTTCATTATCGTGAGAATAATTGTATTGGATGAGGTGATAACCAGGGCTTCCCAAATCAATATCGAAGGCTTCTGAATCCATACTTTCATAGGGAGTAGGATTTGTTATTCGCGTATAAGCTACTTCATTGTATTGTATAATCATATTTTTTCCGCGTCCCCAAAGCCCTGCCAATACCGTGTTCATATCTACACCAAGTGTATACGCACCTGCATTTAAAACTCTATTATGTTCAACCAATACATTTTTTGCCGTATACACAATGATCCCCTCCATCGCTGTTCTATTAATTGTATTTTTACGAATCACAACATCGTTATTATAATATGTCGTGTCTTTATTACTGCCATCTCCCATTATTATTCCTCGGGATGAACAACGTTCTAAATTATTGTCTTGAATAAGCAACTTATCAAAGTATCCCTGCGCAGCGTTAGAACGCACAAATATCCCTGCTTGCATGTGGCGATTAGTAATAGGCATTCCTTCTACGTCATGGATATCGTTGTTCTTAACATAGACTTCAGGATAAATGCCATTTGCGGAAATAGAGACATATATACCACACAAGGCCATGTCAGGCGGACGCACTTCTCTGGGATGTGAGACATCAAAATTCTCAAAAGTTAGGTATTTAGGATTTTGGATATCAACAGCTGCCAGATTTGTATTATTGCCTACTAATTTAGGTTTAGCTCCTTTCCCGTACGCACTAAATGTGATACGTGCTTCGGATGTTCCTTCACTTTTTATAGAAAGAGTTCCGCTCCACAAGCCTTCTCTTTTAAAAAGCACGGAGTCTCCAGGTTCAAAAGTCATACTATTTACCTTTGACAGTGTTTTCCAAGCCCTGTCGGGGGCTAGCCCATCGTTGGTATCATCTCCATTATTATCAACATAATACCTATTGGTCAGTACTATTGGGCCGCTGGAATTATCTTCTTCACCCCCATCTGTAATAGGGTCTGAAGACTTCGAGCATGAAATAGCGATAAGTGTTCCGAAAAAAAAGAATATATAGCACAGTCGCCATGTCTTCTTCAGTGTTACTTGTTTTGTCATAAATATAAGTTTTTAATTAGTAAAAAAACATTGTTGTTTAGGTAGTACAAATGTAGATTTACTAAAAAGAAACCGGAGCTTCAAAAGGGCAACAAAGTACGAACAAATTATAGACAAAAAGCAAACAAAAAAATACAAATACCTTGAAATAAGATAGTTACAAAAAGAATAAAAATAACTAGACAAAAAATATCAGTCAAAACTCTCTTCGTAAACCACTTCTTGATTAGGTTTTAACACCCGAACATAATCAACTGCACCGCAACCTTTAAACCGTAGGATAAGTTCGTTTGCCATACCAATTGGATTTTGGTAATCCATGGCAAATATTTTTTGTCCATCAACAAAGAATTCAGATTTTTTCTTTTGAACATGCATGCGCATAACGTGCCACTTGGAGGCATCAAAATTAAACTTTGAAAGGTTATATTCATCTCCCTTAATCGTCTTCTCACTGCTAACAAATTTAATATAGGCATAGCCCGCTTCATTTAATGCGAAGCCATGCATACCCTTATCGGAAGAAAGGTACATAATTACGTCAGAAACCGGAATAGCGTTATCTTCAGCTGCGTTTCGTACACGTGCCTCGACAATAAAATCGTCTCCATCCACCAGTTTATCTTTATAGAATACATAGCTAACAAATAAATGATTGGCACGGGCCTCCTTTGGTACACTATCCAGAGGCAGACTTACATATCCATCTTTATTGAAAGCCTGACTTATCGGTAAGACTTTAAAAATGCTCTTTCTTTCCTCCCGGACAAACACGGACCAGCCGACCTTAAGACTCTCTACATTTATTGTTTTTAATGTTTGTCCTTTATATTTTAGATAACAGAGCCCTTCACCTTCATATATATATGTCGCGTTAACTTTACCTGCATGCTTGTTCAGCTTCTTTTCTGAAGTATCTCCATTGGCCTCTTCATATACAATTAGGATATCATCGAGCAGTTGAGGGGGAATGTTGTATGAAAACGTGATTGTTAAGGGGCATGTCCCTTTAATGTTCGATGCTGAAAATTCTATTTTCGACACCAGGTATTCTGTGTATATATCTTTGATTTTAAATATATATAGTAAATAGCCACAAATAATTAAGAACGGAACTGCAATTAGATAAATATAGGCCTTGTTTCCTTTTCCCGCATGTTCAGTTCCTTTTCTATAATTAACGGCGTTGCTTTGTGTGCGCTCTAGTTGTGTTTCAACAATAAAATCTCTTCCAGCTGGATCTGCACCGATTTGCACATTGGCAAACTCATCTTTTTTCGTTTTTTTTATTACAAAATCTGTATAGCTCGAATAACCTAAAAAACGACACAATGCGTCTCTTGTAGCAAGTTGAGGATTGCCTGTGCGCTGTTGAAAGAATCTTTTGAGGGTATTAGCGTTCACATCGATCTTTGTTGACTCAAAGATCATGTTTTCCAAGGTTTTAAATTGATTAAGATCCCAAGACTCTGTAGGTCCCCAAGAAGGAAATAGAATATTATATTCTTTTATAATTTCTTTTATATACCTCTTGTCTTCTTTTTCATTCATAGCTTCGTTTAAACTTGGTTATTCATCGGTTTCTTGAGCCAATTTTGCATTTAAACTGTATATTCCGTTAAAGTCGACCATATGATTCGGTGGCAAACTGATCAGTCATTAAGCTGGTAGGAAGATTCAGTTTTCGCTGTAGAGGCGCTGTCAAAAATAGGTAATTAAAAGTTATTATTCATAGCCGATTGCCTTATCATTAGCTTTGCATTTTTTTCTCATGGATTACCATTCCGTTCGATCTTGTGTGCATCATTTACTAGGCGGTTATCTCAGCCATTTGCTCCTGTATCTCTTTTTCTGGGACTTTTTTAAAAACTATTGCATTTGAAACTGGTATCAGGAGATAAGGGTTACAACAAGGATTATAGTTTGCTTCGTTCAAGTAAATTACGAGTAAGCCGTTAAATAAAGTAGCAGTCTCCCTTTATTTCACTCGTTTCATCGGAAATGCTTGCTTACGTTTCTGCCCATTTTTCATTCCTGAAATTTCGGCAATCAAAGAATCTGTAGTGATTTTAGTGTAGGAAATAATTTGGGGAAAGTCGTGTTGCGGATTTTCAAACACCAACCGCGTGTCTGAAAGTGTTTTTAGGGTAAAGCGAACCGGTAAATTGTCATTTTGTTTTTTAACTGTTGGAATATAAAATAATGTATCCTGCTCTTGAACCAAACGTATTGTTTCAAAAACTACGGTGTCTTTTTCTGTCAAGGCGTAGCTTCTTCCCGAAAATTCATTATTGCTTGTTTTACTCCAAGTTTCGTAGATACTGCCTCTTGATGTTTTGTTCTCCCAAGTTCCAATGAGCCATACTGCTTTTTTGATTTCGCTTTTTTGCTGTATTGTCCAACTGCAAAAAATAATCAAGCCGATAACGGTAAAAAATAATTTTGTTCTCATTTTGTTATTGACATCATGTCTTTTGATCACTTATTCTAGTGTTTATATCCCCCGATCACTACCTCAAAAATATGTGTAATTATCCAACTACCAAAATATACTATCTTTGAATATGCAGCACCAAGAATTTGAACCTCCTGAAGCGCTACGGGATACCATCAAGTGCTTTTGGTACAACAGAAGGGACGTGGGAGAACTACAATCGAGTTTTGAGGTAGTGCCAGACGGCTACGCTGAAATTATTTTCCATTTCGGAGGCGGCTGTAGCATTTCTTACAATGGAGGCTTGCAGCCATTGCCATCACCGTTTATGATGGGGCTGCTCAATCAACCTGTTCTTTTTTACACAAAAAACCGTTTAGAAATCATTGGTGTCAGGTGCTTTCCCTGGACCGTGTTCGATTTGCTCGGACTACCGTCTGGTAAAGACGGGGTGCGCATATTGGAGCATCCTATCGCCCAGCTTCAGTCTACGTTGAATACGTACATGCTTGCCGGTAAGATAGATGAAGCACTGGCTGAGGTAAAACGGTATTTTTTGAATATTCATGCACAAATAGCTCCCAACAGCATGCTAGCCAAAGCAGGAGTTGCCATGAGGGAAGCAAAGGGCACAATGCCGGTAAGCCGGGTAGCGGCGGCAGCGCATGCAACGGTTCGTACACTGGAAAGGAACTTTAAGCAATCTTCCGGCTATACGGTTAAAGACGTGTCGGGCCTGATGCGCTTTGAGCAGGTACGGAACCAATTATGGCTTAATCCGGATGCTAACCTTGCCGGTTTAGCGCATGAACTAGGCTATACAGACCAAGCCCACCTAAGCAGGGAATTCAAGCGCTACAGTGGTACTACGCCAGCGGCCTTCGCGCGAAAAGCAAAGAAAGGAAAACGGGCTGTAAGCAACGATTTTGTCGCATTTATACAAGCCTAACACCGCAACATTTCTGAATTTTGTGTTTCGTAATTAAAAACGAAACTCATGTTACTCAAAAATAAAAAAGTAGCCATCATCGGTGCGGGCCCAGTTGGGCTTACAATGGCAAGATTACTACAGCAGCAAGGCATAAATGTAGCTGTTTACGAAAGAGACAAAGATGCACAAACAAGAATTTGGGGCGGTACACTTGACTTGCATAAAGGTTCTGGGCAAGATGCCCTGCAAAAAGCGGGACTGCTGGAAGGTTATTATGCTATGGCGATACCTATGGGCATAACCATGGCGGATGAACAAGGCAACGTGTTGACCTCAAAAACACCACAATATGATAATCCTGAAATAAACAGAAACACTTTCCGCAAACTGTTGCTCGATAGTTTACAAGCCAATACGGTAATCTGGGACAGAAAATTTACCGCACTTGAGGAACACGAAGGAAAATGGCTTTTGCATTTTGAAAATAGACAAAGTGCAAGCGCCGATGTTGTTATTGGAGCTAATGGGGGTATGTCTACAGCAAGAAAATATGTTACGGATACGGAGATCGAGGCTACCGGAACCTTTATCATACAAGGAGATGTCCCTCAACCTGAAATAACATGTCCGGAATTTTATCAGTTATGCAACGGTAACCGACTAATGACGGCATACCAAGGCAATTTATTGGTTGCAAACCCCTATAACAATGGCGTATTGACCTATGGCATCATTTTTAAAACACCCGAGGCATGGAGCCATGATGATGGATTAGACTTTCAACAGACTGATAGCGTTGTTGCATTCCTTTCAAATAGGTTCTCTGATTGGCATGAAGCTTATCAGCAACTATTCCGTTCCACATCTTTCTTTGTTGGATTGCCTACGAGAAAAATTCCGGTAAATAAACCCTGGAAAAATAATCGCCCTTTGCCGATAACGCTTATTGGAGATGCCGCACACCTCATGCCGCCCTTTGCAGGCCAGGGTGTGAATATAGGGCTGGTAGACGCGGCTATTTTGTCAGATAACCTAACGAATGGAAAATTTGAAACTGTAGAAGCCGCTATCGATGATTATGAGCGAAAAATGTTTGCTTATGCAACAGAAGCGCAATTGGAATCGAGCAAAAACGAAATAGAAATGCATCATCCCAACTTTTCATTCCAAAAATTTCATCAGTAGGCTACATTGGCTTTATTTTTTGGAATGAAACTTCCTTTCTATTTCGTTTTGGATGTGGCTAAAGATTTTTTCTTCAGTTATAGCTTCTTCTCCTTTTGTGAGTTGCGAATCACTGTTCGTATTCAGCTGCTGATACCAATGTAATAATTTTCTTTTTTCGGAGAAACTGAGATCCTGACGGCCTATTTTGTTTAAAATGGCGACTATCTCTACTGGTATTTTCATAAACTATCGGAATGTACCGCCCGGTAAATATGCTTTATCGTGCATTGTACTCGTCATCTGTTACATCTTCCAGCCATTTGGTCTCGCCCTTTTCCCTTCCGGTTATCGCTACCTGAATAAATTTTGTATCTGCACTCGCGCCATGCCAATGTGGGATATCAGCTGGACATTTTACCACATCGCCTTTATTCACTATGATTTTCTGGCTTCCTTTTTCCTGATAGTACCCTACACCATCGAGCGCCAATATGATCTGTCCCGCAGGATGGGAATGCCATTTTGTTCTTGCTCCAGGCTCAAAGGTAACACTGCCTACGGCATTCTGGTTAGTACTATCGACATCCACCAAATTGTTTAACCATGTGGTACCGATAAAATTATCGTTGGTTATCTTTTCCCCTTTTGCAAAAACGGTTGGGTTTTGTGATTCCGGCCGCCTTGTTTGCGCTGACTCATTTTGCTGATTACAAGAAAATGAAACCATTCCGATAAGAAACAGTATAGCTATGTTTTTTAAGTTCATCTTTTTAAATTTTAAAGGTTGGCTTGATAAAATTCAAGCAATTTATTTACGGCCTGCGATACATACTCGGGTTTCCAGTAGGTTTCTATATGGGTAGCTCCATCAATCAAAAAAAGTTCTTTATTTTTGGCATTGATTGCTTTCGGGAAGGCTTCATCTGTCATGTATTTTGTATCGGCTTTGCTTCCGGCCATCATGAGCAAAGGTTGATCGATTAATTCAATCTGGTCGGTAGCATCCCAGGTCATTAAGTCGAGCAGACTGCTCGTGGTATATAAAAAGGTTGAATTTGGATGCGCATGGGTTCTGTAATAGTAAACGAATCCATCACGATACAAGCCCGCGGGGGTTTTAGCAATTTCTTCATCTGTTACACTCGCCACGCCTGAATAATGGGTTTCGCCACCTGCCGCTTCCTGCGCACGGGCATCTGATGCTTGTTGTAAGCGTTCTTGAATGGTGTTTAACTGTGAATTCTGGAAACCATTACGTCTTACTTCACCCGAATTGAACATACTCAAGGTTGCCACGGCTTTAAACCGTTTATCCGATTGGGCTGCTTTTAACGTATAACCACCGCCACCACAGATGCCTAAAACACCTAAACGCTTTGCATCAACCCCTGCGTACTGGGTAATATAGTCGGCCATACCATGAACATCTTCCGTCCGGGATGCAGGGTTATCTGTATGACGTGGCTCTCCACCGCTTGCTCCCTGGTACGCTGCGTCGGCGGCAATGGTAATGTAACCCGCCTCTGCCAAACGCTGTGCATATAGTCCAGCCGTCTGCTCTTTTATACCACCGTTAGGGTGTGCTACCACAACAGCCGGATACTTCTTTGACGCATCATAATCCGCAGGTGTATAAACATTGGCCGCGATTTCAATACCATTGAGTTTATAGGCGACCGGATGAATGTTTACTTTTCCCTCTTCATTTTTGGTAATGGCTCCTTCGTATACCAAGGTGTAGGGATTTTCCTGATGCCCTTTTTGTTTAGACTGCGCATTTACCGTAGCTGTATCTGCTATTGACATCGCGAATGCGACTATTAATGATAATTGTTTCATCTTTTGAATATTTTTTAATTCTACTTCTTACTTTTTAGAACTTCGTCCAAAACTTTCTGTGCTGCTTTCGCTTCCTTTTTGCCTACAGTTGATTTAATAACGCCTACAAATTGTTGTAATTGATTTGGTGTTAAACCAACATTCAGACAAATTTTCAGGTGCGATTGCAACATGGGTTCCACGCCGCCGATACTGCTAAGTACCGAAACCGTTACCAGTTCTCTTTCCGTATAGGACAGCACATCCCGTTCGAAAATATCGGCAAAAAGGTGTTCTTTCAGGAAGATCTCTATTGTAGGCGCAAATGCCGCATACCCGGTTTTCGGCCCTGTTTCCGGAACCCCACTTAACTCTTCCAATATGGCTTTGCCCCGTTCATATTTACTGCGTTCATCCGTTATTGGTGATGCTTCTGCCCCCGTTACATCTTCAATACCTTTGGCTTTACGTTCATCCAATACGGTCATAAAAGTTTGTAAGCCTCGAAGGCTACGGGGAAATCCGGCATAGGCATAGACATGCATGATAGCTTCCTTGATCTGGTTGATGGTCAATCCGGCGTCAAGCCCTGCATTCAGTTCTGCTTTTAGTTTTGATAGATCACCTTTCCCGGAGACTGCCGCAATGCGGACAATCGCTTGTTGCTTCGTGCTCAAATTTTGATCATCTACCGTTTGTGCATTAACAGTAGTTGCAAGAATTACCGTCATTATAAATAGTATCGATTTAAATAGTTTACCCATGATCACTTTTCTTTTATTCTCCGATTGTGCAAACTAACATGCTGCATTCGAGAAATTCATCATACAAAGTTCTGAATTGAAACACTTTGTATTGGTATACGCATTACGGTTTTATCTACCAATATTACCTATCCAAGCCTTTTTCCTTGAACATTAGCATAGGGTTACGGCAATTCCATTTCGATCTCCAAGGGTATCGAATACCTAGCGCATTTTGGATGTAGAGATAATTATAAATTAGCCTGGTGGGCTATTTATCTCCGGGGGTAAGTAATTTGGTAAACGATAATGAACCCAGTTTCCATGATCCGTTCTGTTTGATGTAAACTTCCGTAACCATAAACGGATTAGTTACCTCATTTCCGCCAACCACGGCCAACAGATCAATTCTATTCAAAAGAATAGCGGTATTGTCGATTACGTTCACAGACACCTCATGGATATCCGCTTTTTTGTACCAGATGCCTCCACTTTTTATGACATTGAGCTCCTGCTGCTTTCCCCATGATCCGCCCATGTGTACAAACACGGATTTCTCGTCAAAGAGACTGTCCAGCACTTCTACATTCTTGTCAGACATCCACTGCCATTTTTCCTTTGAAAGTTCAATGATTTCCTGATCTACAGTAGGTTGTTGCGCTAACGAGGATTGTGCGCCCATAACGATTAAGAGTAATGCAATTGTTAATATTTTCATAACGAGGCTTGTTTATAGTTTTCTAATGGTAAAAATTTCATTTTTGAAGATAGTTATTCAATTATCCAACTGCCTTTCATTTTACTTAATGTTTTAATTAAGTAAACCTATTTTCTTTAACCAGCTTTGTACTTCAACCTGTACCTGCTTTTCTTTATCGCCTTCCATTACAAATAAAATTCCGTCCCTTTCCACACCGCCTTTCGTTGAAAATCCTTCCAATAATTTACTATTTGGGCATAATTGTTTCACCGTTTCGAAGCTGCTGCCAATGCCATAACCTGCATTGGTATTAAAAGGCACCACCGTTTTCCCGCTTAGATCGTATTGGTGTAAAAAGCTTTTCATGGGCGGTGGCAATTGCATTCCCCAGGTTGGAAATCCAACAAAGACCACGTCGTATTTTTCTATGTTATCAATGGTTGTCTTCAGCGGTGGCAAATACCCGCTTGCATTTTCATCAGCGACCTGATCTACCGTAGTCTGATAATGCTCCGGATAGGGCTTTACCAATTCCAATGCCACCAGATCGCCTCCCACCGTTTTGTGAATGATTTCTGCAAGGGTTTTGGTGTTATTTGTCCGTGATAGAAAAACAATCAGTACCTTCTTATCTTTCAATAATTCGCCGTTTTCGCTTGGCGATTTTTCTTTCGCCGTTGTTGGTTCTTCTGCCTGGGAACAGGATGTCAACGTCAATAAAAATATGCCCAACCATAATCCATATATTGTTAACTTCTTCATATCTATCCTTTTGTTTATACAAATTTCCGGATATTTCATTTGTTATTTGGTATACAGATTACGGGAATTACTACCATGATTACCTATCCAAGCCTTTATCTTTTAACCATTTGGACAATTCGTCAGCAACCTGGATATTATTTAAATCAGCAAAGGCAAAATGGGTATTGCCTTTAATACCGATCTCTGGCAGGTGTACCACGGTGGCATCGCCTCCATGTTTGTTTATGGTTTCTGCCCAGCGTTTTGCCATTTCAAGACCTGAACGCCAGTGGTCTTTATTCCAGACATTGGTTGGTTCTTTGGCGATGTTATCACCATAGTAGATCACGATCGGTATTTTAGTCAGTTTAAGGAAATCGGCTAAAGGAATTTCCTCGCCTTTAAGCTCGCCAAAAAGACCTGTTGATTTTATCGGTTGAGGCAACTCGCCTTCGGGAAACAGCAAGCTGCTATACGGCTCATAGGCCACTATAGCTTTAACTTTATCATTTTTTATTGCCGTAAACCAGCCCGGTCCACCACCCTGCGAATGTGCAACCAGAATACCTTCGCCAACCTTACTGAATAATTCCGAGACAGCACTCGAAATAACATTGCCATCAAAATCTCCTGTATTGGGCGTCATCTGTCGGAAAAATTGTTCGAGCGAAGCCTCATCTTTTGGAAATTGAACATTTGGAAAGTAATCGGGATAATTCCCAATCCTGAATTGTGTAAACCAGAACTGTTCGTCCGCAGTAGGCTTAATGGTTGCTGCAACGGTACTTCTTCCGGCATCGCCACGTCTGGGCTGATCGAGCAGATAAACACCAAAACCCCGTCTTAGAAAAATATTCTGAAACCCTTCTCTCCCATCAGGCGTTGTTTCCCAAGTTTTTTTGGATTGCCCCGCCCCATGCAGAAAAACCAATGGATACTTACGGGCTTTTACAGGAATTTGATAAAAAGCATAGGCATGGTCGCCATGAAAAGTTTGCCCCTGAGGGTTCAAGGCGCTGTCTACGTTGAAAGTCCCGGGTTCCGTAACAGTTGTCCCTCCAACAGCAAAGCTACCTTGCCGGGCAATGATCAGCGGCTTCTGTTTGTCTTGTGCATGAAGTGACATTGCTATAGCCAGCAATAAGATTACTGCACTCCAGTATTTCATTAATTCCTTTTTCATTTCAAATAGTTTTTATTTTCCTATGCTGTTTTGTAAATGCTCGGGATATCCCGCTCCTTGATATCGTTGACTGTGTTACCAATCTGCACTTTAAGCACTACAAAGTTCCGATTTGATATGGCGTGAATGCGTATCCCGATTACTGTTTCTACTACCATTATTACTGATTGGGATATCCTTACTGTTATCGTTATACCATAATGCTTATTTTTGTATTAAGCAAAAGGAAAAAATTATGGAACAGGCATATAATTTCGATACAGTAAGCCAATACAATGCTTTCAATAATCACGAAACATTACACCCTTTGGTGAGTGTCGTTGATTTCTCAAAAGCGAAGAAACGGACAGGTTCCCGCATGACTTTTGGGCTTTACTGTATTTTCCTTAAAGAGGTGCACTGTGGAGATCTCAAGTACGGCTGTAATTATTACGACTATGAGGCCGGTACATTGGTTTTTATTGCACCGGGACAGGTGATTGATGTAGAAAACAAGGTAGATTACTATCAGCCAGTGGGGTATGGTTTGGTTTTTCATCCAGACCTGATCAAGGGGACACCCCTTGCCAAAAGCCTGAATGCGTATAGCTTTTTCAGCTACAACACCAGTGAGGCCTTGCATTTAGCGGAAAAAGAAAGAAAAATTGTTTTCGATTGTTTTTCCAAAATTGAATACGAATTGAGCCAGTCGATAGACAAGCATAGCAAAAAGTTGATTGCCTCGAATATCGAACTGTTTCTAAATTACTGCGAACGATTTTATGATCGCCAATTTATAACCCGGGAAAATGTTAACAAAGGTATTTTGGCAAATTTCGAAGATCTGTTGAACCATTATTTTTCATCTGACAACCCCATAGAAATCGGAATTCCGTCTGTTGCCTATTTTGCAGACAAGCTGAATCTATCAGCCAATTATTTTGGAGATCTGATTAAAAAAGAAACAGGTAAATCCCCGCAGGAGTACGTTCAGAACAAGATAATAGACGAAGCAAAGCATAAGATATTCAGCGGAAATAAAACTATTAACGAAATTGCTTATGAATTGGGTTTCAAATATCCGCAGCACTTCTCCCGTTTCTTCAAAAAGAGCGTTGGGCAAACGCCCAATGAATTTAGAAATACAAGTTTGAATTAACTACGAAATCATGGCTATTGTATATGCAAAAGCCATGATTTCTGTGATATTATTTGGATTAATCTGCTACTTTACTTAACACATTGCCCTGTGCATCTATTGCAATTTTCCATTCGTCAGCTTTATTTTTCACCTCAAGCGTATAGGCTACCTTTTGGCCTTCGGTTATTTTCTTTACATCGTCAATACGGTATCCCGGAAAATCTTTCTTTATTTTTACCGTTACCTTTTGCGGTAAATCAGTTTTAGAAATTTCCTCTTTATGCTTTATAAGTTTTCCGTCGCTTTGAAACCAAGCTTCATGGTCTGTACCCAATAACCCTGTTTCAAATTCTACCTCATATTGGTCGCCTTTCAATTCCCAATCTATATCAGTAGCTTTTGGGAATTTTTGCTGAAAACTATTTATCACCACTGCAGGAACCTGGCTCTGTGGAATATCTTGCGCTGAAGCTGCGATAGTTGAAAGTGCTATTATAAAAGCACTCAATAAAAATTTACGTTTCATGATTCTTCTTTTTATGTTTAGTACAAAATAAAGTAGGGAATCTGGAAAGAATTGGGAAAGCAAATTTATGAAGCGCGAAAGCGTAATCGAAAACAATGTTGCTGCTTTTCATAGCTGTAGGAAATAGCAAAACCGTACAAATTGCAAATCGCTTTTATAATGGCAAGGCCAAGTCCTGTTCCGTTTGAAGATGTTTCGGATTTATAAAACCGGGAAAACAACCTCGTGGTATCCAATGGTGGATGAAGGCTGGTATTACTGACTTCAACCGTATTTTCTGTAATTTCTACAGCTATAAGGCCGTCAGGCTTATTATGGAACAGCGCATTCCGGAGCAGATTGGAAATAATAATGTTGGCCAGAGCAGGATCCATATTTACTGCAAGTTGACTGCTTTCGGTAACGTTTATTTTTACATTTTTAAAATCCGCAGTATCTTCAAATTCATTTACCTGCTGTTGAACAACAGTATTGATAGACACGTCCTGATTGTCGAAGAATTGTTTGTTTTCGATTTTGGTAAGCAGTAACAGCGACTTGTTTAGCCGCACCAGCCTTTCTGCAATATTTAGCATCTCTGCTGTTGCTACTGCCTGCTCTTCTTGCAGGTTGCCTTTTTCTGCCATCATCTCCAATTTATTAATCATGATTGCCAAAGGTGTTTGCAGCTCGTGGGAAGCATTTCCTATAAACTGTTTCTGTTGTTCATAAGTTTCTTCATTATGGCGAATAAGTGTGGCAACGGCTTGCTGTAAGTCACTGAATTCCTGTATTTTGGTATCGATCGTTGGTTTATTTTGCGTTTCTCCCAAACGGAATTTTGTCAATTGTCCTAAAAAACGGTATAAGGGGTTCCACAAGCGCTGCAATACGAGTTTATTGATGAAGACGATACTAATTACCAGCAGCAGAAATAAAATAACGACAGCGTAGAACAAATTTTTGATCAGATCGCTTTCTTCAATCATCGAATTTATAATCGATAGTTCGTAAAAATGCCCATTGTGTTCAAAGGCGGTTGTAAGCATTCTCACAGGTTCCAGCTCTGGCTCCGGGTCATCCTCATCCTGCATATACAGCATTGTATCTTTATATGAATTGCGCATCAGAACAGCTTTCCCTTCTGGAATTTCATGAACCTGATAACTGTTGATGCCAAATTCCGAAACCGTTAATATGAAATCATCTTCGCTTAGCTTTTCAATAATTAAGCGCTTTTGATTTTCCAACTCCTCATCGATGTTATCATGGATAACTTCTAGCATAAAAAGGTAAAATACTGCTGACCACAATGCGATGACCAATAGAACAGAAAAGGAAAAATATTTAAGCGATTGATTGGCTAATTTCATTTTTCGATAAGTTTATATCCAATTCCATATACTGCTTCAAAATCAATTCCGGCTTTGGTGGCCAGGAATTTTTTCCGAAGATTTTTTATTTGAGAATAGATAAAATCAAAATTATCTGCCTGATCGGTATTATCGCCCCAAACGTGTTCTGCCAAGGCATTTTTGCTCACAAGACGGTTCTTGTTAAGCAAAAAATAGTATAGGATATCAAATTCTTTTCTATTCAACGGGACAGCTTCTCCATTAATTAAAAGCTGCCGCTCTTTAAGGTCTAAAATAAGATTACCCATTTCGAGCGTGTTCCTGCCCTCTCGTTGCTTCCTGCGTAATACAGCTTTGATACGGGCATTTAATTCTGCTATATGAAAAGGCTTTGTTAAATAATCATCGGCTCCCAATTCAAGACCTTTAAGCTTATCGTCCAAAGAATCTTTTGCAGATATAATAATAACATTATCTGATTTATCTTCGCTTTTTAGTACTTCCAACAGCTGTAAACCACTACCGCCGGGTAACATAACGTCTAACAGAATACAATCGTAATCGTATATTGAAATTTTCTCCAGAGCAGAATGAAAATCACCCGCGGTTTCTACCAGGTATTCTTCTTTAATAAGAGACGCTTCAAGCGTTTCTCTCAATTCCTTCTCATCTTCAATAATAAGAATTTTCATATGCACAAGGTTACCGCTAATTTAGGAAAGAATTGGGAAAGAAAGTGTATATTAAAGACAAGACTTCCATCATTACAAGTATGAACCTATTGAGGCTGCGAATTAGAAAAGAACTTCTTAGAACGACTTGCTAACCTACCGATTTCCCAAAGCTATCAAAGCATAATAACCAAGAAGAATTCATCATGGGCAGGAAATGATAAATCAATTCAGATTTTCTACAGAATTGATTGCCATATTCGCTCTATTGCTATCAATGATTTAAGGGTTCGGTGTTGGCATTGATGGTACTGAGCCCTCTTACCTGTATGGAGGGATTGTCGTCTGCATAGAAGCTACCTCTCCTGTCAAAATTCAAACCATTGATTACCCCTTCCAACCGGCTTATGACATCGCTGCTTACAGACCGATTAAATAAAGCACTATCCACAAAGGCAAACGCCCCCGTACTTCTTTCCTTTGCGATACCGTAGTAGCCTGTTTGTACTGTAACAGCATCCAATTTATGCTGCACCGTTTCTAGAATAAAAATCCGTTCTTTACTACCACTCACCGGCACCTGTAATTTTTTAAATCCAAGGGCAGAAAAACGGAGTGTGTCATTAACGGCTAGTTGTATGGAAAAACTTCCATCAGGCAATGTCTTGATGCCTTTTTGCGCAACCACTGCATAAACGGTTACATCTGCCAAGGGCTTATGGCTTACGTCAGTAACCCTCCCTCTAAAGATTTCTTGCCCCCAAACAGCACATACCTGCGCCAGGCAACATAACAGTATATAAAGTTTAAGTTTCATTTGTTTTATTTTTAAATGCTTTTGTTTTTTAATTTAAGCTGGTTAGGTTCCGTTTCCTTTAGGTGTTTAATTATTCCGTACTACAGTGACTGGAATTTGGTGTATTTCTTCGGTTAAATACAGGCCCAAGCCTCGCAACTCCTGTTCTATTGCAGGCAGATTTTTAAGAGACGATTTTAAAGTAAGATCTAT
>Ga0182736_1000542_pt1 | contig 55268 bp, 50 predicted proteins | sample eDN5th30CKraftBY_FD_128882 | JGI IMG/M metagenome (GOLD analysis project Ga0182736, IMG submission 128882) | Enriched backyard soil microbial communities from Emeryville, California, USA - eDNA 5th pass 30_C Kraft BY (version 2) (version 2) | ecosystem: Environmental > Terrestrial > Soil >... | reverse complement strand
GTCGATTTCGGCTCTCAGGTCACCCAGCTCATCGCCCGCCGGGTGCGCGAGACCGGAGTCTATTGCGAAATCCACCCTTTTTCGACGGCAGTCGCCCAGCTGGATACGCTGGCGCCCAAGGGCATCATCCTGTCCGGCGGCCCCGCCAGTGTCATCGCCGACGGCGCGCCTCAGGTCGATCCGCGGCTATTGTCCTACGGCGTGCCGGTTCTGGGCATCTGCTACGGCCAACAAGCCATGTGCGTGGCCCTTGGCGGCAAGGTCGAGCCCGGACATCTGCGCGAGTTCGGTCGCGCTGAAATCCGGATCGAAAAGGACTGCGCCCTTTACGAAGGCGTCTGGGAGCTGGACCATTCCTATCAGGTCTGGATGAGCCACGGCGATAAGGTCGCCGAGTTGCCCGCCGGATTTGAGGCGGTGGCAACGTCCCCTGGCGCGCCCTTCGCGGTCATCGCTGATGAAGAGCGACGCTTCTACGGCGTCCAGTTCCACCCCGAGGTGGTCCACACCCCCGATGGCGGCAAGCTCTACGCCAATTTCGTCCATAATATCTGTGGCTGCGAAGCGACATGGACGATGACTGCCTATCGCGATCAGGCCATCGCCGCTATTCGCGAACAGGTTGGCGACAAGAAGGTGATCTGCGGGCTGTCTGGCGGCGTGGATTCGTCTGTGGCGGCGATCCTGATCCACGAGGCGATCGGCGACCAGCTCACCTGTATCTTTGTCGATCATGGATTGATGCGCAAGAACGAGGCCGACGAAGTGGTCTCCATGTTCCGCAATCAATATAACATTCCGCTGGTGCACGTCGATGCGGCCGATACTTTCATCGGCGAGCTCGAAGGCGTTGTCGAGCCGGAAGACAAGCGCAAGATTATCGGGCGGCTGTTCATCGAGACGTTCGAGAAAGAAGCTGCCAAGATCGGTGGCGTCGAATTTCTTGCCCAGGGCACTCTTTATCCCGACGTCATCGAATCGGTGTCCTTCACTGGCGGCCCCTCGGTCACCATCAAGAGCCACCACAATGTCGGCGGCCTCCCCGAGCGCATGAACATGAAGCTCGTTGAACCGCTGCGCGAATTGTTCAAGGATGAAGTGCGCAAGCTAGGCCGCGAGCTGGGTCTTCCCGAGCATTTCGTTGGCCGCCATCCGTTTCCCGGCCCGGGTCTCGCCATCCGTCTGCCGGGCGGCGTGACCCGCGAAAAGCTCGACATCTTGCGTCAGGCCGATGCGATCTATCTTGATGAAATCCGCAAGGCGGGTCTCTACGACACCATCTGGCAGGCCTTCGCAATCCTGCTGCCGGTGCAAACCGTCGGCGTGATGGGCGATGGCCGTACCTATGAAAGCGTTTGCGCTCTGCGCGCCGTGACATCGGTGGATGGCATGACCGCGGATTTCTATCCCTTCGATATGAATTTCCTGAGCAAGGCAGCCACGCGGATCATCAATGAGGTCAAGGGGATCAACCGCATCGTCTATGACGTGACCTCCAAGCCACCGGGAACCATCGAGTGGGAATAAATCCCGCGTTCAGGCCCTAGAGCACATCAGCGAGCAAGCACTTGACCACCAGCGAAAAGATCTATTCCGGCAAGACAAAAGATCTCTATGCCTTGCCGAACGGCAATATACGTCTGGTCTTCAAGGATGACGTCACGGGCGCCGATGGTGTCATCGACCCGGGCGCCAATGCCGTCATCGGTCAGGTCGAGGGCAAAGGCCGCAAGTCGCTGGTCATGACGGACTATTTCTTCCAGCGCCTGCACGCCGCCAGCATTCCCACCCATTTCGTGCATGCCGATCTTGAGGCGGGAACCATGGAGGTGCGGCGCGCCCAACCCCTGGGTGCTGACAATAATGGCGCGGGCGGCCTTGAATTTGTCTGCCGCACCCGCCCGTGGGGCAGCTTTTTGCGCCGGTATCAGCCCTATATTCGCGACACCGGACAAAAGCTCGATCGTTTGGTCGAAATCACCGTCAAGGACGATGAGCGCGGCGACCCTTTGATCAATGATGACACCATCATCGCGCTGGGCCTTGTCAGCCCGCGACACCTCGAAGAGGCCAAGGACATTACCCGTCGCGTGTGTGGTATCGTCGAAGCCGACTTGCGTGAGAAGGGGCTGACTTTGATCGATATGAAGGTTGAAATTGGTCTCGTTGAGGGTGAAGTCGTGGTTATCGATGAGATTTCCGCCGATGCCATGCGCGTCATGGATGACGCTGGCAATGTGCTGGAACACGGCACCGTCTTTGAAAGACTGCTCCGTTCGTGACCTGTAGGCGCAGTTGCGGCCAGGGCGCAGCGGCGATCATGTTGATATTGCCGCCCTTGGCGACAATCGGGCGATCGGTGCGATTGCAATGTAGAGGCGGGCCAACTATTGTCCGGCCAATTTCCACGTCAGTCCGGATGCCCCGATGAGTGAAGAATCCTTCCTGCGCGAAGTCGAAGAAGAACTGCGCAGCGACAAGCTGAAAGCCTTCTGGCGGCGCTTTGCCCCGTTCATCATCGGCGCGGCGGTGCTGATTGTCTTGCTGGTTGCCGCCAATGAAGCCTGGAAATGGTGGCGGTCGAGCACGGCTGCGACAGCATCCGATCAGTACTATGCTGCCGTCGAACTCGTTGAACGCGGCGATATCACCGGCGCTCAGGCAGCCTTTGCCGAGATCGAGGCGAGCGGTCCCCGTGGCTATGCCACGCTGGCGCGATTCCACGATGCTGCGCTTCTTGCCGAACAGGGCGATGCCGAGGCTGCCATTGCTGCCTATGATGCCTTGGCCGCCGGGCTCGATCAGCGCCGTCTGCGTGAACTCGCCCTGGTGCTCGGGTCCTATCTAGCCGTCGATCACCTCGACGTTGCTGCCGTTGAGCAGCGCGTTGGCGGCATGATTGGCGAAGGTAGCCTGCTGCGCAACAACGCCCGCGAAGCGTTAGGGCTGGCACAGTACAAGGCCGGGGATATCGAAGCGGCCCGCGCCAATTTCGAGGCAATTGCCGCTGATCCGATTACCGGTCAGGAAATGCAATTGCGCGCCTATGTCTATCTCGAACAACTGGCCTCCACCGGGATCGATGACTTCACAGGCGAGACAGACGGCGAAGCGCCGGCGTCCGACGCCACCATCCCTGCGGCTGAGTAACCAATGCCAGTAACCGTTGCCATCGTTGGCCGGCCCAATGTCGGCAAGTCGACGCTGTTCAACCGCCTGGTTGGACGCAAGATCGCCATCGTGGACGATACCCCCGGTGTCACCCGTGATCGACGTGAGGGATTGGGCCGCATCGGCGATCTCACCTTCACCCTGATCGATACCGCCGGCTATGAGGATGCCAACGACGACAGCCTCGAAGCCCGTATGCGCCGTCAGACCGAGATCGCTATCGCTGAAGCTGATGTCGTCCTGTTCATGATCGACGCGCGCGCCGGCCTCACGCCCACCGACGAGCATTTTGCCCGTCTGCTGCGCCGGGCCAACAAGGACATCCACGTCATCGGCAACAAGGCCGAGGGCAGGGCGGCGGAAGCAGGCCTGCTCGAAGCCTTTAATCTGGGGTTTGGCGAGGCGATCCCGCTGTCTGCCGAACACGGGCTGGGCCTGGCCGATCTCTATACGGTGGTTTCACAGGCTGTGGACCGGGCAGAGGAAGCCAAGGCCGCAGCGGCGGAACTGGCCACCGGCGAGTTCGACTATGACATGGTGCGCAAGCCTGAGGTCGATGTCGACGTCATCGAGGACGAAGGCGAGGATCAGGCGGGCGACACCGCACCCTTGCGCTGGGATCCCAGCCGCTACCTCAACGTCGCCATCGTGGGCCGCCCCAACGCCGGGAAATCCACGCTGATCAACCGCATGGTCGGGTCCGAGCGCCTGCTGACCGGCCCGGAAGCCGGTATCACCCGCGATTCCATTATGGTGCCATGGGAATGGGAAGGGCGGGTCATCAATCTGGTGGACACCGCCGGCATTCGGCGCAAGGCGCGTGTGCAGGCCAAGCTCGAAAAACTCTCGGTTGGCGATGCCCTGCGCTCGATCCAATATGCCGAAGTTGTCGTCCTGCTGCTCGATGCAACCGTCCCGTTTGAAAAGCAGGACCTCGCGCTGGCCGATCTGGTCGAGCGCGAAGGCAGGGCGATGGTCATCGCCGTCAACAAATGGGACCTGATCGAGGACAAGAACGCCAAGATACTGGAGCTGCGCGAGCAGTGCGAGCGGCTGCTGCCGCAATTGCGCGGCGTTCCGCTAGTGACCTTGTCAGGCCTGCATGGCCGCAACATCGACAAGCTGATGAAGGCCGTGTTCGATATCGAGCGCGTCTGGAACGTGAAGATCCGCACCGCCAAGCTCAACCGCTGGCTGTCCATCATGACCGAGCAACACCCGCCCCCGGCGGTATCGGGGCGGCGGCTCAAGCTGCGTTACATGACCCAGGCCAAGACGCGGCCACCGAGCTTCATCGTATTTGCTTCGCGTCCTGACGCACTGCCCAAGGCTTACCAGCGCTACATCGTCAACGGCATGCGGCAGGATTTCAACCTGCCCGGTACACCCATCCGGCTCTGGGTGCGTGGCGGCAAGAATCCCTATGTGGATGAGGACGGCAAGTAGAGGCCAAAGCGCAGCGCCTTGCACCCTCAAGGGAGAAGGGGGCTTTTTTTAGGTGTTTGCCTCATCTCGAAACGCAGCCACCATTCCCCTTCTCCCCTTGAGGGAGAAGGTGGCCGCGGAGCGGTCGGATGAGGGATGCGCGGAGCCTGCGACGATCTAAACCGTCTGCAACTCGGTGTTAAAGCGGCTCTTCGCCCCGCAACACATCCACCCGCATTCCGGTCTTTTCATAAACCGGTGAGATCATGTCGACGATCTTCGGCGCTACTTCGTCCGGCGACGGCAGGGTCATCGGGTCTTCTCCGGGCATGGCCTTGGCGCGCATGGCGGTGCGGACCTGTCCGGGATAGAAGATATTAGCCTTGACGTTGGTGATCGCCATCTCGCCCGCATAGGCTTTGATCATGGCGTCGAGCGCGGCCTTGGAGGCGGCATAGAGCCCCCAATAAGGCTTTGCTGAAAGCGCAGCACCCGAAGAGATGAACACCGCCCGGCCCGCATCGGACTGGCGCAACAGCAGATCAAGCGAACGGATCAGCCGATAATTGGCTTCCACGTTGATTGCGAAGACATTGGCGAAGTCCTTGGGCTGGACGTGGGGCAGGGGGCTGAGTACGCCCAGCGCACCGGCGTTGCCGATGAGGCCATCGAGCTGGCCCCAGCGCTCGAAGATCGCCGCTCCGAGCCTGTCGACCGCTTCCCCGTCGGTGAGGTCCATCGGCACCAGAGTGGTAGAGGCTCCCAGCGCCTGGATTTCGTCGTCGAGATCTTCAAGGCCGCCAACCGTACGGGCAACGGCGATCACATGGGCCCCCCGGGCGGCGGCATTTTTGGCAGCGGCATAGCCCAGCCCCCGCGAGGCGCCGGTCACCAGCACCACACGGCCGGAAAGGTCTTGTTGTTCGGTCATGCTAAACGGCTTCTCTAAGCATCGAGATCTGCTTGGGGTTGTTCTTGTCGCGCCCTTCGAGATCGGTGAGCGGCGTCGGATAGTCGCCGGTGAAATAGTGATCGGTAAATTGCGGCGCGTCCGGATTGCGTTTTTTTCCGCCGACGGAGAGATACAATCCATCGATCGACAGAAATTCCAGCGAGTCAGCGCCGATATAGCGACACATATCCTGAAGCGTTTCGTACTGGTTGGCCAGCAGCTTGTCCGGGTCGGGCGTATCAATGCCGTAATAGTCCGAATAAGTGATCATGGGGCTGGCCACGCGGAAGTGAACTTCCGTCGCCCCCGCATCGCGAATCATCTGGACGATTTTCAGCGACGTGGTGCCGCGTACGATGGAATCGTCGACAAGGACCACCCGCTTGCCTTCGATGGCCGAGCGGTTGGCCGAATGCTTGAGCTTGACCCCCAGCGCCCGGATCGATTGGGTCGGCTCGATGAAGGTGCGGCCCACATAATGGTTGCGGATGATGCCATATTCGAACGGAATGCCCGATTGCTGCGCATAGCCGAGCGCCGCCGGTGTGCCGCCGTCGGGCACCGGAACCACCACATCGGCCTCAACCGGGCTTTCCAGAGCAAGGTTCGCCCCCATAGCCTTTCGCGCGGCATAGACGGAACGCCCGGCCACGACCGAATCAGGCCGTGCGAAATAGACGTATTCGAACAGGCACATGCGTTCATCGCACGGCTTGAAGGGCTTGAAGCTCTCTATGGTGATCGAGCCGTCCTTCTGGGTCTCGCAAACGATGATCTCGCCATTTTCGACATCGCGCACGAATTTTGCGCCGATGATGTCGAGCGCGCAGGTCTCCGATGCGATAATCGGTTTTCCGTCCAGTTCGCCCAGCACCAGCGGGCGGATGCCTTGCGGGTCACGCGCGCCGATCAGTTTGGTGCGCGTCATCGCGACCATCGCGTAAGCGCCCTCGATGGCGCCCAGCGCGTCGATGAACCGGTGCGCCGACCCGCGCCGCTGCGAGCGCGCGATCAGGTGCAGCACTGCCTCGGTGTCGGACGTGGACTGATAAATGCTGCCCTGCGCGATCAGCCGCCGCCGCAGGGTCAGCCCGTTGGTAAGGTTGCCATTATGGGCAATCGCGATGCCGCCAACCTCAAGTTCGGCGAACAGTGGCTGCACGTTGCGCAAAACCGTTTCACCGGTCGTCGAATAGCGCACATGCCCAACCGCCAGATTCCCGGGCAGCCGGCCCAGGGTCGCCGCGTCGGTAAAGTGGTCGCCGACCAGTCCCAGATGCCGCTCGGAGTTGAAGCGTTTGCCATCGAAGGTGACGATGCCTGCAGCTTCCTGGCCGCGATGCTGGAGGGCATGCAAACCCAGCGCGGTGAGCGCCGCCGCGTCCGAGTGCCCTAAAATGCCAAACACGCCGCACTCTTCGCGCAGCGTGTCCCCGTCAAGTTCGAGCGCCAGCCCGTTGAGATGATCGCCTGTGGTCGCGTGGAGCGTACTCAAAATATCCACCGTGCTTGCAAAGCCATGGAGCGGGATTGCCAAGGCCGGTCAGCCCCTGCATCCACGCCGATATCCTCCCGATATACCTGCGGGAATTACGCCCCCGGCAATCGCAAGTCAACATTGTGCGGCCAGGGATGTGGCATCATCACACGCCGTTGATCGTCGCTCCGGGAATCGGCTGCGGGTCGTTGAGGCCTTCTTCATTGATGATCGGGTCCTCGACCGGCCCGCCACCCTGCAACAGGTCGTTGACCTGCTCTTCGAGATTGTCCGGCAGCAGTGAGATCAGCCCGTCGCCGAGCGAGCGCAAGGTCGGCAGTGATTGTGCTTCCCCGTACCATTGCAGATTGGGCGGGTTCTCCCCGATCAGCCAGTCGGCAAAGATCACCACCACCACCGCGATCAGGATGCCGCGCAGGGCTCCGAACACAAAGCCCAGCGTCCGGTCCAGCGGCCCCAGCTTGCTGTCGGTGATCCAGTCGCCGATCTTCATGGTCAAAAGGTGCAGCACCACCAATGCGACAAGGAAGCTCACCACCACCGTTGCGATGCTGGCCCACAGGTCGTCGGCGACGAACTCCTGCGCAATCTGGGGCTGGTAAAAGAACATGTAGGCGGCAAACGCCGCAGCGCCGGCCCATGTGACCAGTGAAAGCACTTCGCGCGTCAATCCGCGCGCCGTCGCCAACAGCGCGGAAACCAAGACAAGGATTCCGACGGCAATGTCGAAAGCGGTCAGCATGGGAAAAGTTCTCCGGCAAGCCCTGTTGGGGTTCGTTTAGCGGCAAAATACGGCAAAGCCAAGCAATTGCGTGGGATGTCCAAGGCTGCTGATCCCGGAGGGGGCAGAGCCATTGTCTCCCGTGTCGGCGACAGGGCTGGATTTGCCCGACCCGCAGGAACGATGCCCGGGCCGATCAGTTCCACCCGTCCTCGTCTTTGGCCGGCGCGCTGCCATTGGCCGCGATGCGCCCGACCAGATCCGCCAAGGCACTGAATTCATTAAGCAGTACGTCCTCGGCAGCGCGATCCGAGGCGTTCAGCTTGGCGGTGTGCACCGAGCCAAAGCCGAGCTTGGCAGCCTCGCGGACCCGTAGATTGGCATGCACCACCGGCCGGATCGAGCCTGACAGGCTCACCTCGCCGAAATACACAGCATCGGCGGGGAGGGGGGAATTGGTCAGCGAGGAAATCAGCGCCGCCGCCACAGCCAGATCGGCCGCCGGTTCGTTGACCTTCAGCCCGCCGGCAACGTTGAGATAGATGTCATTGGCACCGATTCTCACCCCGCAGCGGGTTTCGAGGACCGCGAGGATCATCGACAACCGCGCCGAATCCCATCCGACGACGGCCCGCCGCGGCGTGCCCAGCGGCGAGGCGGCCACCAGCGCCTGGATTTCCACCAACACCGGGCGCGTCCCTTCAACTCCGGCAAACACCGCCGATCCCGCCGCGCCGGAATCGCGCTGATCGAGAAATAGGGCGGACGGGTTGGGCACTTCGCGCAAGCCGGAGCCCGCCATCTCGAACACACCGATCTCGTCGGTTGCCCCATAGCGGTTCTTGACGCCGCGCAGAATGCGGTAGGTCAGTGAGGTGTCGCCCTCGAAATAGAGCACCGCGTCCACCATGTGCTCGACCACCCGTGGCCCGGCAATCTGGCCGTCCTTGGTGACATGGCCGACCAGCACCACAGCCGAGCCCGATTTTTTGGCGAACCGTGTCAGTGCCTGCGCCGAGGTGCGTACCTGAGTGACGGTGCCCGGCGCGGAATCGATGCGTTCGGTCCAGCAGGTCTGGATCGAGTCGATGATCACCAGATCGGGTGCCTTGCCCTTTTCGATGGTGGCGAGAATGGTCTCCACATGGGTTTCGCTGGCCAGTTCCACCGGCGCGTCCGCCACCCCAAGCCGGGAGGCGCGCAGACGTACCTGCGCAATGGCTTCTTCGCCCGATATATAGATCACCCGCTTGCCCTGCCGCGCCAGTGAGGCCGCAGCCTGCAACAGCAATGTCGATTTGCCGATGCCGGGATCGCCGCCGACGAGGATTGCCGAGCCCATCACGAACCCGCCGCCAAGCACCCGGTCGAGCTCGCTGTTTTTGCTGACGATGCGGATCGCGTCTTCGCTCTCACCCGACAGCGGCACCAGCTCCACCGGACGCCCGGACGACACCGCCGCCTTGGGTCCAGCGCCGACGCCGGCGGAAGCCATTTCCTCAACGATGCTGTTCCACTCGCCGCAGGCTTCGCAGCGCCCGGCCCAGCGCGGCGTTACGCTGCCGCAGGACTGGCAGACAAATGTGGATTTGATCTTCGCCATAAATCAGCGCCCGCCCGCCCGCATTGCGCCGCATGCCACGCGCCTTCTGTGCCATCCGGCCATATTCAACTCCATCGTCAGTATCAATCTATGAGGACCGGTCCGACCCCTGTTCCCGGCCCGAGGCGCGTTCGGCCAAAAGGCGCAGGGTGTTCCAGTTGCGCGCCGTCGCCGGGCCGCTGAGTTTTTCGATACTCTTGCCCGTCAGAGTACTTTTCGAAATCGGCCCGCCATAATCGATGATCAAATGCCCCTCGACCACTGCAAGGCGCTCCGGCCCTTGGTAGTCAGCGACCCAGCCAAGATCGGGCTCGCTCTCGGCAAAGAAATAAACCCCCATCTGGCTCGGCCTCTCACGCGACGCCTCTGTAAACGGATCGGCATCACACAAGGTACGAAGGCTTTGGGGTGTCCGCACGATGGCACGATTGGCGTCGGTCAGCCCGCATGCTGTGACCACGGCATCCATTGCCGCTGCCATGTCCCGGGTGGTCCCGTTCCCGCCCACAATCATGTTCCCCGTCGCCAGAAGGGTCTCGGGGGCGTCGAACCCCCTGGCCCCGACGGCATCACGCCATTGGCTCATCGACATGATCTTGTGTGTCCATGGCCCGATCGCGCGTAACAGAACAACGAACACCGGTGAGCGCTGCATGGCCGAGCCCGTTCAACAGATGGCGATATGCGGAACAAAGCAGGAACTAGTCGTGTATGTCAAGGCCCTCGGGCACATTGACATAGCTGCGGGGGAACCGCCCGTTGAGATTGGTGAGGATTTCATAGCCAATGGTGCGCGCCGAATCCGCCACGTCGTCGATGCTGATAGTGGGGCCCAGCAATTCGACCAGATCGCCGGGCTGCACCAGCCCGTCCACATCGGTGATATCGATCGCCGTCATGTCCATTGATACGCGGCCCAGGACCGGCACCACTGTTCCGTTGACCGCAACCCGTCCGCCGATCTGCCCGCCGATGCCCGACAGCGCGCGAAAATATCCATCGGCATAGCCAATTGCGAGGATGGCCAGTTTGGTGTCCCGCCGCAAGCGATAGGCGGCCCCATAACCGACTGTCTCCCCGATTCTCGGTTCCTTGATCTGGAGGATCGGGACATGCATCGAGATCACCCGCGCCATGGGGTTGGGCCGCGCGTTCAGCGCCTGCCCGCCATACATGGCGATGCCGGGCCGCACCATCTGATAGTGGTAATCCTTGGAGGTCATGACCGCTGCCGAATTGGCGATGGAGGCGGGAATATCGGGGAACATGTTGAGCAGCCCCTGAAAAACCCCGTTCTGCTTGCGGGTCATCTCGTTGGCGGGCTGATCGGCGCAGGCGAAATGGCTCATGATCATCTGCGGCTCGAACCCCGACTGATCGAGCTCGCGTCTGACCAGTTCGGCTTCCTTGGCCCTGAAGCCGACCCGGTTGAAACCGGTATCGAAATGCAATGCCGCTGGCACTGCGCGGCCCTGGTTCAGGCAGAAATCGAGCCACTCGGTCAATTGGCTCATCGAAGCCAGAACCGGCATGAGGTTGTGCGCCGCATAGTCGGCAGCCGTGCGCGGCACGAGGCCATCGAGAACAAAGATATGGGCCTGGGGCAGGGCCCTCCGCAGCGAAACGCCTTCATCGGGCGTGGCGACGAAAAAGAACCGCGCCCCGGCCTGATACAGCGCGCGCCCCACCACGTCGGCGCCCGTCCCATAGGCATCGGCCTTGAGCACGGCTCCGGTCAGCGCCTGGCCCGCAATGGTGTCGAGCGCCTTCCAGTTCCGGGTGATCGCTCCAAGGTCGATGGTGATTCCGCCGCCCAGTATCGTCTTAGAACCCGTCATGTCGGCCCACTGATTCCCATTCGTTGGTCTGGAGGTAACGCGAAATCCTGTTGGGGGACAAGCGGGCGGCGGCCTACTCCTGTCGGGTGGGCAGATAATCGTCCCGGGCCAGATCCGAGAACCGGGTCAGGTTGGCCTGGAACTGGAGCTGCACCGTGCCGGTCGGACCGTGCCGCTGCTTGGCGATGATCACTTCGGCGCGGCCATGCACCTTTTCCATTTCGGCCTGCCATTCGAGATGTTCCTGAGTGCCTTCCTTGGGCTCCTTGTTGGAGAGGTAATATTCGTCGCGATAGACGAACATCACCACGTCTGCGTCCTGCTCGATCGAGCCCGATTCACGAAGGTCCGCCAGTTGCGGGCGCTTGTCGTCGCGGTTTTCCACCTGCCGCGAGAGCTGCGACAGGGCGATGATCGGCACTTCGAGTTCCTTGGCCAGGGCCTTGAGGCCCGTGGTGATCTCGGTCAGCTCCTGCACGCGGTTCTCGCCGGCCTTTTTCGAGCCCGACAGCAATTGCAGATAGTCGACGATCAACAGATCGAGTCCCTTCTGGCGCTTGAGCCGCCGGGCCCGGGCCGCCAGTTGTGCAATGGAGATGCCGCCGGTGTCGTCGATATAGAGCGGCACCTGCGCCATCAGGTTCGAGGTATCGACCAGCTTGGCGTACTGGCTTTCATGGATATTGCCGCGCCTGATATCCGATGACGAGATTTCCGACTGCTCGGCCAACACACGGGTGGCAAGCTGTTCGGCGCTCATTTCGAGCGAGAAGAACCCGACGATTCCTCCGTTGACTGTTTTCATGTGCCCGTCGGGCAGCGGCTCGGCCTTGTAGGCCTTGGCCACCGTGAAGGCGATGTTGGTCGCCAGCGACGTCTTGCCCATGGCGGGCCGCGCCGCGAGGATGATCAAGTCACTGCGCTGCAATCCGCCCATCAGCCGGTCGAGGTCGCTCAGCCCGGTGGCCGTGCCCGAAAGCGATCCGTCGCGCGAATAGGCTTCGCCCGCCATGTTGATCGCTTCGATCAGCGCCTGATTGAAACCCTGGAACCCGCCGTCATACCGGCCCTTTTCGGCCAGATCGAAAAGGGATTTTTCAGCCTCCTCGATCTGGATTTGCGCAGAGGTTTCCACATCCGCATTGTAGGCGCGGTCGGTCATCTCTTCGGAAATGAGCAGCAGGTTGCGCCGAATGGCCAGATCGTAGATCGCCTGGCCGTAGTCGGCGGCGTTCAAGACGGTTGTGGCCTCTGCCGCCAGCCGCGCCAGATACTGCGCCATTGTGACGCCTTCGAGCAGGTCGTCCGGCAGGTAGGTCTTGGCCGTGACCGGAGTTGCGGTTTTCCCGGCACGGATGATCTTGCCGCAGACCTCATAGATCTCACGGTGGATCGGCTCATAAAAATGGATCGGTTCAAGAAAATCCGAAACTCGGTAAAAGGCCTCGTTGTTCACGAGGATTGCCCCCAACAGGGCCTGCTCCGCCTCGATGTTGTGGGGAGCGGTCTTGTATTGGGGTTCAGGTTCGGATGGGACGGGCGTGAGCCGCCTCACAGCTTCCATTGGCGCTCTCGTCGAATAAAACGGCACACTCTTACCGCAGTAGGCCTCTGCGGCAATCACCTAAAGCACGATTCCGGATTTTGAATGGCTCAATACACACTAACCGATTCGCGCTGTGCGGAAGTGTGGGGATAAGCCCCACCGCCCTCGACAATGCAGAAAAAAGGCCGGGCGGTGCCCGGCCTTTCGATTCGGATCAGTGGATCTGCTTATGCGTCTTCCTGGCGCTCGGCTTCTTCGGCGGCGGCAGCAGCTTCGCCGTCGTCTTCAGCACCTTCAGCCAGTTCGTCTTCGTCGACGTCGGCAAGCGAGACGAAGGGCTCTTCTTCGTCGTTGTAGTCCTTGCGGCTCAGGTCTTCACCGGCTGCCTGACGTTCGGCTTCATCGGTCGAGCGCGCGACGTTGACGGTCACGGTCACGGCCACTTCGGCGTGCAGGTTCAGGGTCACGGCATGCAGGCCGACAGTCTTGATCGGCGTGCCCAGATCGATGTCCGAACGCTCGATCTTGTCGCCTTCGGCCAGAAGGGCATCGGCGATGTCGCGGGCCGAGACCGAACCGTAGAGCTGGCCGGTTTCGCCGGCCTGGCGCACGATCACAATGGTCTTGCCATTGATCGATTCGGCGTTCTTTTCGGCTTCCGAACGACGCTCTGCGTTGCGGGCCTCGATGACCTGACGCTCGGCTTCGAACTTGGCGCGGTTGGCATCCGATGCGCGCAGGGCCTTGCCCTGGGGCAGCAGGAAGTTGCGGCCAAAACCGTCCTTGACGTTGACTTCGTCGCCGATGGTGCCCAGACGGCCCACGCGTTCGAGAAGGATGACTTTCATGGGTATGTCTCCGATGCTGTCCCGCCTTGCTGGCGGTTAGAGCGCCCGAACCATTCGGGCGCCCAACGATGTCGCTAGAGCGGGCAGTTCAGCCGAACTCCGCGACCAAAAGAGTTTGAGCGTCACAAGGGACGCCCAAACGGATTATTTCACCGCGAACGGCAGCAGGCCCAGGAAGCGGGCGCGCTTGATGGCACGGGCCAACTCGCGCTGCTTCTTGGCCGAAACGGCCGTGATGCGGGAGGGAACGATCTTGCCGCGCTCGGAAACATAGCGCTGCATCAGGCGAACGTCCTTGTAGTCGATGACCGGAGCGTTGGCGCCCGAGAACGGGCAGGTCTTGCGGCGGCGCTGGAAGGGGCGACGGGCCTGCGAAGTGGTAAGGTTACGAATAGCCATGGGGCTCTCCTTTTGAGCGCTTCCGAAACCAACAGGGAACTCGGACCCGGTTCGGAAGCGCGATCAGCCAAGAACTAGAAGCGGCGCGGACCACGCGGGCGATCACCACCCGGACGATCGTCGCGATCACGCTTTTGCATCATCACGGACGGGCCTTCTTCATGCTCATCCACGCGGATGGTCATGAAGCGCAGTACGTCTTCATTGATGCGCATCTGGCGCTCCATCTCGGCCACGGCTGCAGCCGGTGCTTCGATGTTGAGCAGCGTGTAATGCGCCTTGCGGTTCTTGTTGATCCGGTAGGACAGGGACTTCACGCCCCAGTATTCGGACTTGGCAACCTTGCCGCCGTTTTCTTCCAAAAGGTCGGTATAGGTCTTGGTCAGGTCTTCGACCTGCTGCGCGGAGACGTCCTGCCGCGACAGAAAGATATGCTCGTAAAGGGGCATGGAATGCCTTTCTGATATCGAACTTCAATAGGCATCGTCGGCGCGGAGCCTCTTTGCAGCCGATGGAAAGGCGACAAAGGTTCTGTAAAAGAGCGGGAACACGGGAGGCAGGACCAATTCTGACGATCCATTGCGCATCGACGAAGCGACACCCAACCCTCCGTTCAGCCCCCGGCCAAACGAATGCTGCGCGTGTTTAGAGCGATCCGCGCCCGATTGCAAGGCTGTCCCTGCGTTTTATGGGATCAGCCCTCGGATAGGGGGCGCACCGCACAAGGGTTTTGCTGTGGCAATAGCGCTTGGCTTCGCACAGGATTAGCACTCCTTTATAGTGCGTTACCTTGACTCGGCACGCATTTGCGGGCACTCGCCCCGCCAATTGGGCCGCAATCGCCAGCCATGCTTAACCGAAGCGCGAGAGGACACATGACCAAACCGGCATTTACATTCCCCGGCCAGGGTAGCCAGGCCGTAGGCATGGGCCAGGACCTCGCCGAGGCCTATCCCGAAGCCCGTGCGGTATTCGAGGAAGTCGACGAAGCGCTTGGCGTTTCTTTGTCAAAGATCATGTTCGAGGGCCCCGAGGATACTCTGCGCCTCACCGAAAATGCCCAGCCTGCGCTGATGGCCGCTTCCATTGCCGTCGTCCGCGTGCTCGAAGCGCGCGGCGTCGCGCTCGCTGAAACCGCCAGCTACGTCGCCGGCCACTCCCTTGGAGAATATTCGGCCCTTTGTGCCGCCGGCACCTTCAGCCTCTCGGACACCGCGCGTCTCCTTCAGATCCGCGGACGGGCCATGCAGCAGGCCGTGCCGGTTGGGCAGGGGGCAATGGCCGCTCTGCTCGGGCTCGATATGGATGTGGTCAAGGCCATCGCTGCCGAGGCCGCCCAGGGCGAAGTCTGCGATGTCGCCAACGACAATTCGCCCGGCCAGGTGGTGGTCTCGGGCACTCTGTCTGCAATCGAGCGCGCCATAGAGCTGGCCAAGGCAAAGGGCGCCAAGCGGGCTTTGGCCCTGCCGGTCAGCGCTCCGTTCCACTGCGCCCTGATGGCGCCAGCCGCCGAGGCAATGCGCGAAGCGCTGGCCGGCGTCGAAATGCGCGTGCCCTCGGTTCCGCTGGTCGCCAACGTCCTCGCTGCGCCGATCGCCGATCCCGATGAAATCCGCCGCCGTCTTGTCGAGCAGGTCACCGGCATGGTGCGCTGGACCGAAAGCGTAAGCTGGCTCGCCCGCGAGGCCGGTGTGACCGAGCTGTACGAATTGGGCACCGGCAAGGTGCTCACCGGCCTTGCCCGCCGCATCGATTCGGCGCTCTCGGGCCGGGCCATCGGCACCGCAAAGGATATTGGAGAGTTCCTGGAGTCGCGCGCCTGAGCGTGTTCCTGTAACTATGGAACAGCTCCTGGCCTGATCCGGAACGCTCCGGCAACGATCAATCAAAGAGGCACATCATGTTCGATCTTTCCGGCAAACGGGCGCTGGTCACCGGCGCCAGTGGCGGCATCGGAAGCGCCATCGCCAAGGCCCTTGCTGCGCAGGGCGCCGAAGTCGCCCTCAGCGGCACCCGGGTGGGTGCCCTCGAAGAGGTGGCCCGCGACATCATCGGCAAGGCCCATATCCTGCCCTGTAATCTGTCCGATCTCGACGCTGTCGAGCAATTGGTCCCCCAGGCCGAAGAGGCGATGGGGGGGATCGACATCCTCATCAACAATGCGGGCCTCACCCGCGACAATTTGTTCATGCGGATGAAGGACGAGGAGTGGGATGAGGTTCTCAATATCAACCTCACTGCGCCCTTCCACCTCACCCGCGCCGCGATAAAGGGGATGATGAAGCGCCGTTTCGGCCGCATCGTCTCGATTTCCTCGGTGGTCGGCGTGGTCGGCAACCCCGGCCAGGCCAATTATGCCGCCTCCAAGGCCGGGCTGGGCGGCATGTCCAAGGCGCTGGCCTATGAGGTCGCAAGCCGCGGCATCACCGTAAACACCATCGCTCCGGGCTTCATCGCCTCGGCGATGACCGATGAGCTCAACGACAAGCAGCGCGAGGCGATTCTCCAGAAGGTCCCGGCTGGCCGGCTGGGCACGTCCGAGGAGATTGCGGCGGCTGCGGTGTTCCTCGCCAGCGAGGGCGCGGCCTACATCACCGGCCATACCCTCAACGTCAATGGTGGAATGGTGATGATCTGACCTGTAAAAGGCTTGCGTCCATGCACGGTGGCGATATGGTCATCGTCAACAAAGTGTGTTAGGTGCGCCGGCACGTCGCGGCCTGGAGGTCGAGACCTGGGCGAGAAAGCCCCGTTTAATCCCGCCGTGGGCGTTTTATTAGGGAGCCTGTTGGCAATCCATCCCTGCCCAGAGGCAGAGCGTTAGCAACGAACTCTTTAGTCTGCAAAAAAGGAAGACACTATGAGCGATATCGAAGATCGCGTCCGTAAGATCGTGGTGGAGCACCTCAACGTCGAAGCCGACAAGGTCACTGAAAAGGCCAGCTTCATGGACGATCTGGGAGCGGATTCGCTCGATCAGGTCGAACTCGTCATGGCGTTCGAAGAAGAATTCGGCGTGGAAATCCCCGACGATGCCGCAGAGTCGATCCAGACTTTCGGTGACGCTGTCGGGTTCCTCACCAAGGCCACCGCGTAATCGGCCTGGCCGGTTCGCGAGGTATATGACAATGCGCCGCGTCGTCGTCACCGGTCTCGGGATCGTTAGCCCTCTTGGGGTGGGTCACGAGACTGTCTGGTCCAATATTCTCGCGTCCAGAAGCGGCGCGCAGCGTGTCACCGATTTCGAGGTTGGCGATCTGCCTTGCCAGATTGCCTGCCGCATTCCTCTGGGGGACACCGCCGAGGGCAAGTTCAATCCCGATGATTGGATGGCGCCCAAGGAACAGCGCAAGGTCGATCCATTCATCGTCTTTGCCATGGCGGCGTCCACTCAGGCCCTGCGCGATGCAGGGTATGAGGCAAAGACCCTCGAACAGCAGGAACGCACCGGCGTTCTGATCGGCTCGGGCATCGGCGGTATTGGCGGCATCTACGATGCCTCCATCACCCTCGCCGAAAAAGGCCCGCGCCGCATCAGCCCGTTCTTCATCCCCGGGCGTCTTATCAATCTCGCATCGGGCTATGTCTCGATCGAGCACGGCCTCAAGGGGCCGAACCACTCCGTTGTCACGGCCTGTTCCACCGGTGCCCACGCCATTGGCGATGCGGCCCGGCTCATCATGCTCGGCGATGCCGATGTGATGGTGGCTGGCGGCGCGGAATCCCCGGTCAATCGGTTGTCTCTGGCGGGCTTTGCCGCGTGCCGGGCGCTCTCGACCGGCTTCAACGATACCCCGGAAAAGGCCTCGCGCCCCTATGACAAGGACCGCGATGGCTTTGTGATGGGCGAGGGTGCAGGCATTGTCGTGTTGGAAGAATACGAACACGCCAAGGCCCGTGGCGCACACATTTACGGTGAAGTGATCGGCTATGGCCTGTCCGGCGACGCTCACCACATTACCGCCCCCGCCGAAGACGGCAATGGCGGCTTCAGGTCCATGTCCGCCGCCATCAAGCGCGCAGGCATTGCTCCCTCAGACATTGACTATATCAACGCCCATGGCACCTCGACGCCGCTCGGCGACGAGATCGAACTTGGTGCCGTGACGCGGCTGCTCGGCGATCACGCCGCCAATGTGGTCATGAGTTCGACCAAATCCGCCGTCGGGCATCTGCTCGGAGCGGCAGGCGCAGTCGAAGCGATCTTCTCGCTGCTGGCCATGCGCGACAATGTGGCGCCGCCCACCATCAATCTCGACAATCCGTCTGTCGAGACGGTGATCAATCTGGCTCCGCACAAGCCGGTGGAAAAGCAGATCGATGTGGTGCTTTCGAATTCCTTTGGCTTTGGCGGCACCAACGCCTCGCTGATCTTCCGCAAGGCAGATTAAAGCGTCGGACCCTGGAGCACAGCATCCCGGGCACTTGTTTTTGCCGAAGTTCTTGCCCCATATGGCCGGGCGGCAGCGGACGGCCCGCTGACGCTCGAATCGACGTGTTGCAGGGCGGCACCGCCCCCGACCCATTTCGGAAGAGAGGACGGAACCCGACCGCATGGCCAATCGCAAGAAAAAGAACCGCAGCCGTTCCTCCAACGGTTTCTTTGAGGCCCTCAATGGCCTGCTCACGCTGGTGCTGCTGGCGCTGCTCGCCGTTGGCGGCGCCTTCGTCTATGGCGCGGCCACGTTCAATGCCGACGGCCCGGTCCCCGAAGATCGCAGCTTTGTCGTCGAACCCGGCAACGTCCTGTCCACCGTCGCTCAGCGCCTTGAGGAACAGGGGTTCATCTCGAACGCCGATATCTTCAATTACGGCTCGCGCCTGCTGCGGCGAGGCAGCGATCTCAAAGCTGGCGAGTTCGAGATTGCAGCCCATTCTTCGATGTTCGACATCATCCGCGAATTGACCGAGGGTACCCCGCTTCAGCATCAGGTGGTGGTGCCGGAAGGCTTTACCGCTTGGCAGGTTGTCGAGCGGGTCAACGCCGATCCCAACCTCACCGGCAATATTGAAATGCTGCCCCCCGAAGGCAGCCTGCTGCCCGGTGCCTATTCCTATCAGCGCGGCGACACGCGGCAGGGCGTCATCGACGGGATGACGGCGGCCATGGATGCGCGGCTGGCTGAAATCTGGGAGGCGCGCGACCCCGATCTGCCTCTGTCCACGCCCGCAGAACTTGTTACCCTTGCCTCGATCGTCGAGCGTGAAACCGGGCTGGGCGACGAGCGCGGCACCGTCGCCGGCGTTTTCGTCAACCGCCTCAATGTCGGCATGCGGCTCCAGTCCGATCCGACCATCATCTATGGCATAACGCTGGGGCAGGGCGCTTTGGGGCGCGGCTTGCGCCGCTCCGAGATCGATGCGGTCACCCCCTACAACACCTATCAGATCGATGGCCTTCCCGCTGGCCCGATCGCCAATCCGGGCATTGAGGCGCTTCGGGCAACAGCCAATCCCGAACAGCACGATTACCTCTATTTCGTCGCCAAGGGCGCGGTGCCAGCCGATGGCCACGTGTTTGCAGCCACCTATGCCGAACATCAGCGAAACGTCGCCGCTTATCGCGAGATCGAGCGCCGCGCCGCCGAAGCCGCTGCCGATGCGGAAGCGCGCGCCGAAATGGACGCCATCGCCGCCGAGGAGGCCGCGCAGGCGGGCGACGTCACCGCTCCGGACGCTGCCGAAGAACCGGCTGCGGAGGGAGAGTGAGCGTGAGCCAGCAACCGATTTCCAGCATGACCGGGTTCGGACGCTCCAGCGCCCAGCATGGCAACGTTTCCATTCTGGTCGAGATCAAGTCGGTCAACGGACGCGGTCTCGATATCAGGGGGCGGCTCTCCCCGGGTCTCGATAGTCTCGATGCCGATATCAGGCGTCTGATCGGCGAAAAGCTGGCGCGCGGATCGGTGTCGATCTTGGTCAATATCCGGCGCGAGGCAGTCGATACCGATCTGGTCGTCAATGACCGTGCCCTCGATCGTGTTCTCACCCTCATCGACAAGATTTCTGAGCGCGTCGACGCGCGAAAGCCCTCGATCGAAACCATTCTTTCGCTCAAGGGGATCATGGAGGCGCAAGAGCCCGAACTGAGCCCCGACGAGGAAGCAGCGCTGCATTCAGCGATTCTCGATTGCGTAGGGGTCGCGCTATTGGCCCTCATCGAGACCCGCCGCGCCGAGGGCGAGCGCATCGGGGCGGTTATCGCCCAGCGCGTCGAGGAAATTGCTTTCCTCGCCGATACCGCCCGCGCGCATCCGTCCCTTGCCCGCGGGGCCATTCTGACGCGCTTGCGCGATCAGGTCACCGCGCTCATGGACACCGACAAGGGGCTGAGCGCCGAACGCCTGCATCAGGAGGCCATGCTGCTGGCCACCCGGGCCGACATTGCCGAAGAGCTCGACCGTTTTTCGGCCCACGTCACCGCCGCGCGTGATCTGCTGGGCAAAGGTGGCCCAATTGGGCGTAAGCTTGATTTCCTCAGCCAGGAATTCAACCGCGAAGCCAATACGCTGTGTTCCAAGAGCAATGATGTGAGCCTGACCGCGATCGGTCTTGACCTCAAGGCAACGATCGATCAGTTACGAGAGCAAGTCCAGAATCTCGAATAGGCTACCGATCAGGGCGGTGAAACCGGCTGACATCGAGCCGAATCTGGCACCGTAGGGCTTCGAATAGAGCAGGGAAACAGGACCTATGAAGGATTTCGCGCGTCGCGGCGTCATGCTGGTCATCGCATCGCCGTCGGGGGCGGGAAAATCCTCGATTTCGCGGGCATTATTTGCGCAGGATCCCAACATCCGTCTTTCGGTGTCGGTCACCACGCGGGCGCGCCGCACCGACGAAATCGATGGCACCCATTATCATTTCATCGATATCCCCGCCTTTGAAAAGCTGCGGGACGAGGGCAATCTGCTCGAATGGGCCGAAGTCCACGGCAATTTCTACGGCACCCCGCGCGCCGAGGTCGAGGACAGCCTTGCAGCGGGCCGGGATATCCTGTTCGATATCGACTATCAGGGCACGTTGCAGCTTTATGAAAACTGCCGCGATGACATGGTCACCGTGTTCATCCTGCCCCCCTCCATCGCCGAATTGCGCGCCCGTCTCGAACGCCGTGCTCAGGATAGCTCCGGCACCATCGAAAAGCGCTTGCGCAACGCGCGCAAGGAGATGGAGCACTACTGCGAATACGACTATGTTCTGGTCAATGAGGATCTCGAACAGTCCGTGCAGATGGTCCGCTCCATCCTCGCCAGCGCCCGCCTCCAGCGCCCCCGCCAGACCCGGCTCGAAGGGTTTGTCGAGGATTTGAAGAGCCAGATCGACGCGCTGGCGTAGTGTGATCTAGCCAGCCCGCAACCGCATCACCTGCCGCGCCAGTTCGACATAGGTCGCTACTGGCAAGGTCTCTGCGCGTTCCTCGCCCGTCAGCCCCAGGGGCTCCAGCAGCGCCTCCAGCGGCACGCCCAGCCCCTTGAGGCTTTGCCGGATCATCTTGCGTCGCTGGCCAAAGGAGTGCCTTGTCACCTCTTCCAGCGCCCGTACAGGAACATCTGACTCCACGGGCCGGGGCACCATATGCACCACCGATGAGGTCACCTTGGGAGGCGGCGTGAACGCGTTGCGGTCGAGATTGAGGGCGATCCGGGCGTTCGTACGCCAGCCCGAGAGCACGCCCAGGCGTCCATATTGCTTGTCACCGGGCTTTGCGACGATCCGCTCGGCCACTTCGCGCTGGAACATCAGCGTCAGGCTCTCAAACCATGCCGGCCACGGCTCTTGCGAGAGCCATCCGGTCAAAAGGGGCGTTGCAATATTATAGGGCAGATTGGCGACGATTTTCGTGCGTCCACCCGCCAGTGCGCGGTAATCGATCTCCAGCGCGTCGGCGGAAATGACCTCAAGCCGCCCCGGATAAGCGGCAGCAATCTGCGCTAGCGCGGGCAGGGTGCGTTCATCGCGCTCGATGGCGATCACCTGTTTCGCGCCCGCCGCCAGCAGGGCCCGGGTCAGTCCTCCGGGGCCGGGGCCCACCTCGATCACGGTAACCTCTGCCAGATCACCCGCCGCGCGGGCGATTTTTCCCGTGAGGTTGAGATCGAGCAGGAAATTCTGGCCCAGTTCCTTTTTTGCGCGCAGCCCGTGCTCAGCGATGACCTCGCGCAGCGGCGGCAACCCGTCGATTTGGCTCATGAAATGGCGTCCGCCAGTCGGATCGCCGCCAGCATGGAGTTGGGCGAGGCCTTGCCCGTGCCCGCCAATGCGAAAGCGGTGCCGTGGTCGGGGGAGGTGCGCACGATGGGCAGCCCGAGCGTGACATTGACCCCCGCATCGAAGGCGATTGTCTTGATGGGGATCAGGGCCTGATCGTGGTACATGGCAATCACACAGTCATATTGACGCCAGTGCGGCGGGTAGAACAGCGTATCAGCAGACAAGGGGCCGAAGACATCGATCCCTTCCGTGCGCAGCGTCGCCAGTGCCGGAACGATGACGTCGATCTCCTCGCGCCCGATAGTACCATCCTCGCCCGCGTGCGGGTTGAGACCGGCCACCCCGATGCGCGGCGCAGCGATGCCGAACCGTTCGGTAAGGTCGCGCACGACGATACGGATGGTATCGAGCAGGAGCGCGCGCGTGATCCTTCCGGGCACCTGCGCAAGCGGGATATGGATGGTCAGCGGCACCGTGCGCAGATCGTCATGGGCCAGCATCATCACGGGCAGGGGGGCCGGGCCATCGCCAGCGCAGAGCGCGGCGAGGAATTCCGTATGCCCGGGATATTCGAACCCCGCGCCATACAGCGCGGCTTTATGGATCGGGGCGGTCACCAAGCCGCGAAACCGGCTTTCGAGTGTGGCTTCAACGGCCTGCGCAATAGCGCCCACTACCACCGGCGCGGTGTTAGGGTCCGGCGCGCCCGGGGCGTCCGCCACATCACCCTCAATGGTGATAACCGGCAAAGCGCGCTCAAAAGCCTCAGGGGTCTGTTCGGGCGTGACCGCCTCGATCCCGATGCTAAGGCCCAGCCGTCTGGCGCGAGCGGCCAACAGGTCCGGGCTGCCATATACGGCAAAGACCGGCAGGTCGAGCGCCCGCCGGTCGGCATAGAGTTGCACGATCAGATCGGGGCCGATCCCGGCGGGCTCTCCCATCGTGAGCGCGAGCGGCGGCACCCTTCGTCCTCAGCGGCGGATGATGGCGGCGTTGGCGCGCAGCCGGGTGAGGTACTGTTCGGCTTCCGCCTGCAAGGCTCCGGTGCCCGCTTCCTGACGCAGCTCTTCGGTGAGGAAGGTCAGATCACGCGCTTCCGCCTTTTCGCAGATGGCCAGCATCGACACGCCATTTTCAACCACGCGCGGGCTCGAAATCTGCCCCACCGTGAGCCCGGCCAGTTCATTGGCGATGGCTGTGGGCAGCTGGGTCGCATGGCGCCTGCCGATATCGCGCACGGCAGCGTCGGTAAACTGAATGGCCACATCCACGGCGGTGTCGCATCCCTGATAGCGGCTGCGATACTGATTGGCCTCTGCCGTGCGCCGCGAAGCGGAAATTCCCGAACCTTGTGGGATGACGAACAGCACTTCCTTGAGGATATAGTCGAAGCCGAGCGCAGGGGTCACCTGCTCGGCGGCCCGCATTTCGAGGTCGAGTTCGGAGAGCTGCACCCGGCCGCGCAGCACCTGCTGCACCACCTGCTGCCACGCCAGCGCTGCTTCCAGCCGGTCGCGCAGGCTTTGCGGGTTCACCCCGTTTTGGGTCAGCAGGTTATTGAGGTTGGAAACGCTCGACCGCATGTTGCTGGCGATATTGCCATAGGCGGAATCGACCTGACCCGGAGTGATGGCAATCCCCAGCCGGTTCGCTTCGGCGATCTTGACCTGATCGTCGATCAGGGATTCGGTCGCCAGCTGCACACGGTTGGAGTTGCTCGACCCCTGACCTTCGATGCGCAACAGATTAGCGCGGTCGTTGATCTGCTGGTCGGTGATCGGGGTGCCGTTGACAGTCACCCGGACGCCCTGGGCCTGCGCGGCAAAAGCCATCAGCGCCAGTCCCAAGGCCAGGCAGAGGCCTGCGGTTCTGAATGCGAGCCAGTGTCTCATGGTGTTCCGCTCCCTGAGGAATCTGATTTTGCCCGTCCTCTAGCACAAATGCGGCCAAATTCCGCAGCAGGGAAGGGGGTTCTGCGCCGTGATTAGCATGTTTGTCCGGGCTTGGCACGAGCCCATCGAAATCAAAACGACCCGATCCTGAGCCTAGAATTCCGAGAAGCTGTAGCCGAAATCGACGACGTCCTGATTCTGTGGGCCACGCAGACGGAAATTGACCCCAATGCGGAAGTCATCCCTTTTGTCGCGATGGGTCGCGCCGGTCATCCGCGTTTCCACGCCGAACGCCAGGTATTTGTCGTCATAGGTGATGCCTGCCGTGGTCTGTAGCCACTGGCTGGTCGCCAGATCCCACGCGATCCCGGCCTTGGCCGTCCAGTAATCGGCCAGCGGAATTTCAGCGTTCACCGCCACTTCGTGGCGGTCCTGTGTCGTGCCCAGATCATCATTTTCGCCGATAAAGATGTAGTTCGCCGAAAGGCTGTAGCCATCAACGGTGCCCCTGCCCGAAAGCTGGGCACGCGGAATATCTCCGGTCACCGGGTCGAATTGCGCCTTGGCGCCACCCGACAGCCCGCCATAGCCGCCCTGAAGTCCGGCCACCAGATAGGAGGCGTCCGCATTCATGCCCGAGCCGACCCCGGCAGTGGTGCCGTCGCGGAAATTGAACCCGTTGGTGCCCGCCAGATGGAACGATTGCCCCATCAGCCCGCCCAGCCAGCCCCCACTGTCGAAGCTGGTCTGGAACTGGCCACCGACGTTGGCCCGCAGGCCGGTTTCCTGCCGGTCGGCCCCGGAAAACCGGTTGAAGCTGAACAGATTGCCGTCGTCGAACACAAAGGACTGGGAATCATTGTTGACGATTCCGGGCAGGGCAGGGCCATCGCGATAGACCAGTTGTGCGATCGGCTCGATTACATGCGTCGCGCCGGTGCTGCGCCCGATCAGCGGATAACGGATATCGATGGCGGCAATGGGCGTCGCTGAAAACAGGGACTGCGCAGCCGGGCCGTTGGTGCTTGCGCCATCATAGGTCGCGCCATCCAGGCGCAGGCCGAGATAGGGTGAAACCGCCAGCCCGCCGGGCACGACATACTGATTGGTCCACGCCGCCTGCACCATGGCGTGCGCCGCTTGCCCCTCTAGCCCGCGAATGTAGCGTGTTCCGCCAAAGCTGCCCGACAGGTGATCTTGCGCCCGCGACAAGCCCAACAGCCGCCCCGAAATTTCCACCCGCCCGGCCTCATCGGCCAATTGCTCGATATGGTCGAACACCGCGCTGGGATGGGTCAGGGCCTGCCGGTTGCGCGCATCGTCATGTTTGGCCCAAGTGGTGTAATTATCCAACGGCACGAACTGCTGCACCCTGATATCGGCATAGGTGTCCGTATCGAGATACTGCGCATAGACCTCGTTGCGCGCGGTGCCGCTGGCGATGCTGTAATCGGGCAGATAGCCCGGGTCGGTGAACGCTGTGGCCGACCACCCCAGCGTCCACTCGTCGGTGGGCGTGAACGTACCGCTGGTCTGTACCGCCCCCCGGAAATGCCGGTCGGCAAGGCCGGTATAAGCCCCGGGATTGAGCTGATAGATGCCTGAGGCTTTCACCGTATAGCTGACGTCGCCCACCGCCTGCCGCCAGTCGAGCATCACTCCGACGCCCTGATTGGTATAGATGGTCGGCGTCACCGCCAGCGTGCCATCGGCGATCCGGTGGCGGAAGAACGGCAGCGAAATGCCGGCCCCGCGATCCTCGTTATAGCTGAACACCGGGAAGTCGATGTCTTCGTCTGCCGGCAGGCTCAGCCAAGGCAGGGACAGCACCGAAAAGCCGAGCAATTGCAGCGAGGGCTGCTCGAAATAGATCACCTGATCGGCTTCATCGGTGACGATGCGCGCCGCCTTCACCGTCCAGCCGATGCGATTGCCCTTGGCATCTATGCAGGTGCCGCATGGAAAATAGGTGCCATCGACATAGACGCGTTCGACACCCTCGTTGAAGCTGGTATCCGCGGCGGTAAACCGGCTCCCATTGGGGAAAGCGACCGTCAGCGCCTTGAGAAATCCCTCGCGGAACCCGTCTTCAAGGTCGATCCGGTCCGCCACATACTGCACCCCGTCGGGGTCGATGAAGGCCACATTGCCCACCAGCTCGACCCGCCCGGAGTTCTGGTAATAGATCGCCCGGTCGGCAGTCGCCCTGAACCCTTCGAAGCTGATGCCCACATTGCCCTGCGCCACGACCGTATCGTTGCGCGAGTCGAACACCATGGTATCGGCGGAAACCGCCATCTGTCCGCCCGAACCCGACGGGATGCGCGCAAAAAAGTCGGCTGGAACCAGTTGCTGCGCGGAAATCGCGGGGGCGAACGAAAGCGCCGCCGCCAGCGCGCAGGCAAGAAGTGCGCCCCGCCGCACGATTGTCTTTAGGGGTGGTCTGGTCATCAAACGCGCCCGTCTTCTTTACGCAGGATCACGGTCAGCCCGATAACGATGGCCGTGAGGGCAGGGCCCCACGCCGCCGCGATCGGGTGGAGGACGCCCGCCGAACCTGCCCGGTCGGCCATCTCCGTGATCACGAACACAACCAGGCCCAGGACGATGCCATAGACGATGGTCCACCCATAATGCCCCGCTCTTCGATAACCGGCGGTAAAGGCGAAGGCAATCAGCAAAGATCCCATGAGCACGAAGGGAATGGCATTGAGTTTCTGGAATCGCGTCTGCGCCGCCGCCCGCGCGAACGGATCGCTGATTCCGTTCCGCAAGGATTGCCGCAGGTCGAACCAGCTCATGTCCTCGGCAGTGCCCAGTTTCAGGCTCAGTTCCGATGGGGTCGCAATGGTTCCGATCCGCATCTGCGCAAACGGCTTTGGCGCGCTGTCGACATCGAGCACCACCCCGTCATGCAACAGCCATGCGCCATCCTCCAGGTCCGCCCGGGCGGAATGGATGCGCGTGCCCTCTCCCCCTTCGGGCAGAAAACGCAGGATCGAAACGTTGCGCAATTGCGTGCCCCCCTGCAGCACGTTGCGCGCGTAGAGCATGTACTCGCCGTCCTCGCCGCTCTGGCTGAACCAGGTCTCCCGGTTCTGCACGCCATAGGCGCGCCCCCACCCGATCTGGGCGGCATCGAGTTGCTGATAGACGCGGATGGCAAAGCTGTCGACCACAGTGGTCGCCACAATCCCGGCCAGCAGGATCATCAGCACCGGCCAGCGCATCGCCGACCAGATCGAGCGGCCCGAGGCGCTGATGATCACCATTTCGCGGTGCGAATGCAGGTCGATCAGCCCTACGATCGCGCCGATCAGCACTGTCACCGGCAGCCCCAACAGGCTCCAGCGCAAGGCGCTGAGGAACGCCAGCCCCGTCGAGGTCCATGGCCCAGCGAGCTCGGCGGTCTGGTTGAACCGGCCCGTATCGAGAAATTCCACCAGCAGGATGATCCCGAAAAAGATTCCCACCACCAGTCCGATGCGGCTGGCCAGCCGGATGCACAGAACCCGCCCGATCCGGTTCATGATACCGCCCTCCGCCGCCGGGGCAGGAAGAAGGCCCACCGGCTGCGCAGCCACAACAGCGCCAGCGCGAAGGCAAGGATCACCGATGAGGCGATATAGTGCCGCGCGCCGCCCCCCGAAAACGCGCTGATCGCCTGTTCGGCGAACGCCACCAGCAGGATCACCAGTTCGACCGGCACCCGTCGTCGCCCGCGTCCGCCATCCGGATAGGCGCATAGCGCGGCGGCCAGCGCACACATGGCCAGCGCCCGCAGCGTATCGGCCAGCCGCTCATGCACCATGCGCAGCGCGGCAGCGCCCTCGCTGCCGTCGGCGATCGCCATCAGCAACGCAATCGTATCGGCCTGATCGCGCCCCCGCGCCGCTTCGGTGGCGTCGAGCAGGCTGGCGAGGCTGATATGGTATTGCGCAAACCGCACCTGGCTCAGCCCCTGCCGTCCGGGGTCTTCATACTGAATGGCTCCGTCATTGAGGATGAGCTGATAGCCGTCCTCGTCCTGAAACACCGATGCGGTTTCGGCAAAATAGGTGCGCCGGGTTTCGGTCGTCGTATCGTCGAAAAAGAAATTCTCCAGCGTGCCGTCGCGCTGCCGTCCCGAAATCGAGAACACCAGACCACGTTCGATTTCCGTGAACCGACCCGGCGCCAGCGCCCGCCCCACGATATCGGCGGCGATTTCGGCCGACCAGTCGGCGGAGACCCGTCGCGCATTGGGTTCGATCCAGTTGGCAACGAGAGTGACCAGCGCCGCCCCGACCAGCGAGAACACGATGATCGCCCGCCACAGCGCCTGGGTGCGCTGCGCCGCGTGTATCGTGTGCAGTTCGCGCGAGCTCTGCAACGCGCGCAAGCCCCGCACCAGCCCGATGGCGAAGCAGACATAGAGGATCGAGCGCGCAAATGTGGGCGTGGTCAGCGCGCTCTGGCCCATCAGCGTCAGGAAGTTCTGGCCCTTGGCCGACACGAGGTCGAACAGGCGCAGCAACTGCATCAGCCAGATCAGCGCGCCCCCCGCCGCGAAAATGGTCAGGGCCTGGGCGAAGAACTGGCCCTGAAGATATCGCGAAAGTCTGTCCATTCCACCCCGAGTCCGGCAATCTCATGCTTCTAGCCCGTCCTGATGGCGGGAAAAAGCTCGTTCGGGCAACACTGCACGGCAATTGACTGTCGCGCATTGACGCGTGCTGTTCTGGGGATGATGCTCAGGCGCAAAAGCGGCGCGAATCTGCCGTCCTGCTCAACCCTGTCTCAAGGCCTCCTGTCCATGCCCGAAACCCTGTCCATTGCCCTGTCCACGTCCTTGCCAGAAGCCGCACAGGCCATTGTCCTCTATGCGGACGATAAGGGAAGCCTTGGCCCGGTCGCAGCCGAGATCTGGCAGCGCACCGGCCTCGATTTCGAGCGGATCGCCAAGGCCACCGGGTTTGCGGGACGCCCCGGTCACATGATCGATATTCCGGTTCCCACGGGGCTCACTGCCGACCGGCTGCTGGTTCTGGGCAGGGGCACAGATGGGGAAGGGGACAGCGAGGCCGCATGGAGAGATCGCGGCGGTTCGCTGTTCGCTCGGCTCGCCGCTGCCGACGTGTCCGATGTCGCTGTCATCCTTGACGAGCCCGGCCTGACGCCGCGCCTTGTTGCGGCTCTGGCTGCCGGCGCGCGCCTGCGCTCCTATCGCTTCGACAAGCACCTCAAGCGCCGCAAGAAGCCCGAAGATACGGGGAAACAAGCCACTCTGGTGATTGGCGCGCTCAAGGGTGTCGAAGACGCGCTGGCCGATGCACTGGCCGTGGCCGATGGCACCATCCTTGCGCGCGATCTGGTCAATGAGCCCGCCAACCTGCTGGGGCCAGAGGACATCGCCAACGCCGCCTTGAAACTGGCTGATATCGGGGTCGAGGTCGAAATCCTCGACGAGGCCGAGATGGAAAAGCTGGGCATGGGTGCCTTGCTGGCGGTGGGGCAGGGCTCGCGCCGTCCGTCGCGTCTGGCCGTCATGCAATGGAACGGCGGCGCCAAGGGGCAGCAGCCCGTCGCCTTTGTCGGCAAGGGCATCGTCTTCGACACCGGCGGAATTTCCATCAAGCCCGCCGCCAACATGGAGAACATGAAAGGCGACATGGCCGGGGCTGCCGCCGTGCTCGGTCTCATGCAGGCGCTCGCCACCCGCAAGGCCAATGTCAATGCCATCGGCATTCTGGCGCTGGCCGAAAACATGCCCGATGGCAATGCCTTCCGCCCGGGCGACGTGGTGACGGCCATGTCCGGGGAAACCATCGAGATCATTTCCACCGATGCCGAGGGCCGCTTGGTTCTGGCCGATGCCCTTTGGTATTGCCAACAGCGCTTTTCGCCGAAGGCCATGTTCAATATCGCCACTCTCACCGGGGCGATCATCGTGGCGCTCGGTAATGATCATGCGGGCCTGTTCACCAACACCGAGGCGCTTGCCGCCAAATTTGCCGAGGCTGGCCGCCTGACCGGGGAAAAGGTGTGGCACATGCCCATGGGCCCGGCCTACGACAAGCTCATCGAAAGCCGCTTTGCGGATATCAAGAACTCCGGCGGGCGCAGTGGGGGGTCGATCACAGCAGCCCAGTTCCTGTCTCATTTCGTCAATGATGTGCCCTGGGCCCATCTCGATATTGCCGGCACCGGCTTCGGTGGCGCGTCGTCCGAAACCAATGCGTCCTGGGGCACAGGTTTCGGCGTTGCCTTGTTCGACAGGCTGGTTCGCGACAATTATGAGAGCTAAAGCGCTTCCAGGAAAAGTGGACTCGGTTTTCCGGTTCGGAAGCGCGATAAAGCGAGAGTGCGCGCTTCCAGGAAAAGTGGACCCGGTTTTCCGGTTCGGAGGCGCGATAAAGCGAGAGTGCGCGCTTCCAGGAAAAGTGAGGCCGGTTTAGGATAATGACCGAGCTGTTATTTTATCATCTGGAAACAAGACCGCTCGACTCCGTGCTGCCCGCGCTGTTGGAAAAATCCCTTGAGCGCGGCTGGCGGGCGGTGGTCGAAGTGGGCAGCAGCGAGCGCCTTGAGGTGCTCGACGCCGCGCTCTGGACCTATACCGATGACAGCTTCCTGCCCCACGCCGTGGCCACGGGCGATGAAGCGGACGCCATCCAGCCAGTGTTGCTGACGGGGGGCGGGGAAAACGCCAACGGGGCCTCTATCCGCTTTTTCGTTGACCGCGCCACGCCGCGTCAGCTCGAAGGCTATGAGCGCTTCGTCTATATCTTCAACGGTCATGATCCCGACGCGGTCAGCGAGGCGCGTCAGGTCTGGCGCGATCTCGGGCCGGTTTACGATCTCACCTATTGGCAGCAGGATGCCGAGGGCCGCTGGAGCAAACGCGGCTAGAGCATCGGCCCTATTCGAACCGTCCGATCTTTTCGAGCTTTAGCTTGCGCATCATGGCGAAATGTTCGCGTTTGGGCATGATATCGCTGACATACATCTCGTAGAAATAATCCACCCATTCGTAGCACAGGATGACCTCACGGGCGTCCGGATCGTAGAACGCGTTCACCTCGTCGCAAACATCCGCCGAGAGGTGCACAGGGTGTGGCAAGTCATAGCTCTTGGCCAGCCAGTCCGCATAGTGTTCGAGAAGCATGACGCCTCTGATCAGGCCTTCGGCCTCTGCGTACGGCCAGCTGCTGCGATATTCAACCGTGACCTCGGACAGTTCCGCCCCGGCCCGCCGATGTGGCTTCAGCACGCTGGCCCATCCCGCATTGGCGAGGCGAAAATCCTCGGCGCAGCTGTCCTGCCGGTCGATTGGCAGTGAAATGCGGGTGGCGAACCGCGTATGCCGCTCAAAGTCGCTGCCCACCATCAGGCAGGCAATGGAATATGAGCGCTGGATATCGAGACTGTGGACCCCATAGAAATCCGAGTGGACGTAGCCGCGCGAGGGCCGCACCGCTTCCGAATTCAGCCAGCCATCCACCGTGTCCTGCAAGGCGATGATATCAGCCTCGGTGCCGGTATCGAGCATGTTCAGCGTCGCCATCATGTCCACCGCGTCCTCTTCCCGCCCAAGCACCGGCAGGTTGAGCTGGTCCACCAGCAGATGGCCGATTTCATGGAGCATGGTGTGGCGCGTGTTGTTCAGCGCGAACGTGATTGCCGCATCGCGCTGTGCGTTGGTCAGCGTTTGCGCTGTGGCTGGCGACAGGCCCGCAATTCCGATCAGCAGCGCGGCGAGTAGGCGTTTGGGCATGAGCGTCCGTTTCAGCTTCGGCAAGTGCCGACACCTTACCGCGCCCTCCTGCCAATACCAGCGGCAGTTCTGGTCGGGGTAAACAGATCAGGCGTCGGCCTGCGCCGTTTCGAGCTCCGAGCTTTTCTCCAGCCAGCGATCCTCCAGTTCGGCGATCTCGGCTTCGAACCGTGACTTTTCCATGCCCAGTTCGATGGCTTTGTTGGGATCGCCGGAGTAGAGCGCCGGATCATCAAGCTGCTTGTCGATCTTGCTCAGGTCCTTGCGCTTCCAGTCCAGCTTTTGCTCGATGGATTTGATTTCCTTGCGCAATGGCGCAAGTTCCGCCCGCCGCGCGGCCGCTTCCTGCCGTTCGCGCTTGCGGTCGTCCGCCGAACCCCGGCTGCCCGAACCACCACCATTGGTGCCGCCCGCCATCAGCGCCCGCTGATAGCCGTCGAGGTCCTCTTCGAGTTCGGAAATGGTCCCGTTCTCGGCGATCCACAGCGTATCGCAGGTCGCCTCGATCAGGTGCCGGTCGTGGGAGATGATCAGCACCGCGCCCTTATAGTCATTGAGCGCATGCACCAGCGCGTCGCGGCTGTCGATGTCGAGGTGGTTGGTCGGTTCGTCCAGCACCAGCATGCCGGGTCCGTGAAAGGTGATCAGCCCCATCAGCAGCCGCGCCCGCTCGCCCCCGGAGAGGTTCTTGGCCTTGGTGTCCATCCGGGACGTCGAGAGGCCCATCTGCGCCACTCGCGCACGGCGCTTGGCCTCGCTTTCGAGCGGCATCAGGTCAATTACGTGCTCGTAAGGTGTTTCCTCGGGCTTGAGGTGGTCGAGCTGATGCTGCGCGAAATACGCAACTTCGAGCGTCTTGGCCTTGAGCATCTGCCCGTCCATCGGGCGCAATTCCCCCGCAAGCAGCTTGGCGAATGTTGATTTCCCGTTCCCGTTCACCCCGACCAGCGCGATACGGTCATCGGGATCGATGCGGTTGGTGATCCGGCTCAGCACCACCTTGTCGCCATACCCCACCGACACGTTGTCGAAGGTGATCATCGGCGTCGCCGGTGGCTTTCTCGGCTGCTGGAAGCTGAACGGCGCCGAATATTCATCGAACAGCGCCTCGGGCGGCCGCAATTTCTCGATCGCCTTCAACCGGCTCTGCGCCTGCTTGGCCTTGGTCGCCTTGGCCCGGAACCGGTCGACGAATTTCTGCATATGCTCGATCTGCGCGAGCGTCTTTTCCCGTGCCTTGTTCTGCAGGTCCATCTGCATTCGGCGCGTTTGCTCAAACGTGTCGTAATTGCCCCGATAAAAGGTCAGCTTGCCGCGTTCGAGATGGATGATCGAGGTCACCGCCTTGTTCAGCAGGTCCCGATCGTGCGAGATCATGAACACCGTGTACGGATAGGTCGCCAGATAGCGCTCCAGCCACAAGGTGCCTTCAAGGTCGAGATAGTTGGTGGGCTCGTCGAGCAGCAACAGGTCGGGCTGGGAGAACAAGACCCCCGCCAGCGCCACCCGCATCCGCCACCCGCCCGACAGCTCGCTGCAGGGGCCGCCCTGCCTGTCGAGCGAAAACCCCAGCCCCTTGAGAATGGAGCTGGCCCGGGCTTCTGCGGTATGGGCGTCGATATCGGCCAGCCGCATGTGGATTTCGGAAATCCGGTGCGGGTCGTGGGCCGTTTCGGCTTCTGCCAGAAGGGCGGTGCGTTCGGTATCGGCGGTCAGCACCATGTCGAGCACGCTCATCGCACTGGCGGGCGCTTCCTGGGCCACGGCGCCGATCCGCGCGCGGCGCGACAGCTCGATCGACCCCTGCTCAGGCGACAGGAACCCCTGGATCAGCTGGAACAGCGTCGTCTTGCCCGACCCGTTCTTGCCGACAAATCCCGTCTTGGCGCCAGTCGGCAAGGTGACCGTGGCCCCTTCGAACAGGGACCGCCCGGCAATCTTGTAATGGAGATTTGTGATGGTAAGCATGATGGCGCGGTCAGTATCGGTCGAAAGGGCAGGGCGCAAGCCTTGTCATCGGTTTTGCGCTTGCGAACCCACCATGATCCGCGCTTGTGCTTGCCACTCTCGGTGAGGGGCGCTAAAAGGCGCCACCTTTTCCTCTTTCATTTTTTACAAACAAGGACCGATGACCTCATGGCCATTCAGCGCACCTTTTCGATCATCAAGCCGGACGCAACCGCTCGCAACCTGACGGGCAAGGTCGTCACGAAGTTTGAGGAGGCCGGCCTTCGCATCGTCGCCTCCAAGCGGATTCGCATGACCCGCGAGCAGGCCGAAGGCTTTTATGCCGTCCACAAGGAACGCCCCTTCTTCGGCGAACTGGTCGATTTCATGATCTCGGGCCCGGTTGTCGTTCAGGTCCTCGAAGGTGAAGACGCCATCGCCAAGAACCGCGAAGTGATGGGTGCCACCAATCCTGCCGATGCCGCTCCCGGCACCATCCGCAAGGAATTCGCCCTTTCGGTCGGCGAAAACTCCGTACACGGTTCCGACGCTCCGGAAACTGCTGCCGAAGAAATCAAGTTCTTCTTTTCCGATGATGAGATCGTCGGCTAAGCGCACATTCGCGCCATGCTTGAAGGCCGCTCGCTCCGAGCGGCCTTTTTTATATCAGCCGCTATGGCTCCTTGGCGTATCGTCCTCGCGTGCGCGGATGATGGACTCCGAGAGCTTCAAAATTTCGTCGGCGAACTTTTCCTCGGTCGCCTCGCTGGTCCGCATCCACTCCGAATAGCGTTCGAGCAGGGGGACGAACAGTTCCACGTCCTTTTGCGGCCAGCCGCTGAAGAATTCCCCCAGCAGCAGCCATTTGTAATTATGCACCGCATCGACCACCGCGCGCCCGGCCGGGGTCAGTTCAAGGATCGTGCGCCGTGCGTCCCGCTGGGATACGGCGCGGCGCGCATAGCCGCCATTGACCATCTCGGCGACCAGCCGGCTGGCCCGCGATGGATCGATCGATAGCCGCTCGGCGATCGTTGAAACCATGACCTCATCGTCGCTGCCCGTTTCGAGCGAGGCAGGCGCCCCGATGGCGAACAGGATATCGGCCTGCGCCAGTTCGATATCGAGGCCCAGCGCGCGCAAGGCCCTGTGGCCCAACTCGCGCTTGTGCATCCGCCTGCGCCAGTTCTGGACCACGCGGTCTATCCGCATCATGGCTTCCGCCAGATCGAAATCCTGATCCGTGTCGGTTCCGGCGAGCGCGGCCTGCAAGGGATCGCGGGGCAGGGACATGGGCGATGCTCCTAAAACGCATGCTAATGGCAATTACGTGCTATTGACATGTAAATGCGGCTAGCAGATATATCAAGCTTGTTTTAATCGGAGCCACAAATGTCCCAGGCCGCCTCTGCCGCACAAGAAAAAAAGCCCGTCAACGTCAGGTTGGTGATTGGTGCGGTGATCGCAACCCTGCTGGTCGCCTCTCTGGGGCAGACCATCATCAGCACGGCCCTGCCCATCATCGTGGCCGATCTGGGCGGCATCGAGCACATCACCTGGGCGATCACGGCCTATATGCTGGCGGCCACCGTGGCTGCGCCTGTTTTCGGCAAGCTGGGCGATATGTATGGCCGCAAGATCATGCTCCAGGCGGGTATCGGGATTTTCCTGCTCGGCTCGGTTGTTGCCGCCATGTCGATGAACCTGACCATGCTGGTTGCCTGCCGTTTCGTGCAGGGGATCGGTGGTGGTGGTCTGATCGTCACGGCCATGGCTGCCGTTGGCGATGTTCTCCCCCCGCGCGAGCGGGGCAAGGCCCAGGGGTTCATTGGCGCGGCGTTCGGCCTCTCCACGGTCATCGGCCCGCTGCTGGGCGGTGTCATCGTCCAGGCCCTGTCGTGGCGCTGGCTGTTTCTGGTGAACGTGCCCGTGGGCATTTTCGCCTTCGCTGTCATCTCCATTGTCTTTGAAAGCAAGTCGGGCGGCGCAAAGCGCAAGATCGACTATGCGGGCGCAATCCTGCTCACCACGGCTTTGTCCGCGCTGGTCATTTATGCGAGCATCGGCGGTACCATTCTGCCATGGTTCGCCCCCGAGGCGCTGATCCTGCCTTTCGTTGGCATCGTGTCGCTGGTTGGCTTCTTCTGGGCCGAAGGCCGGGCCGAAGAGCCATTGATGCCGCTCTACCTGTTCCGCAACAATGCGTTCGTGGTCGCCAATGGCGTGGGCTTCATCGTCGGCATGGCCATGTTCGGCACCATCACCTACATGCCGTCCTATATGCTCATCGTGCAGGGATATGCCCCTACCCAGGCTGGCCTGATGATGCTGCCGATGATGGCCGGTCTGATCGGCTCGTCGACGCTGTCGGGGATCATCATTTCGCGCACCGGGCGCTACAAGCTGCTGCCCATTCTGTCCACTGCTCTTCTTGGGGTGGGGGCGTTGCTGCTGTCCACCCTTGGTGTCGATACTCCCTTTGCGCTGATCGTCGTTTACATGCTGCTGGTCGGCATAGGCATTGGCCCGGTGATGAGCGTTGGCGTCACCGCCATTCAGAACGCCGTGCCCCATTCGGTCATGGGTGTGGCCACCGCCAGCGCCCAGATGTTCCGCCAGATCGGCGGTTCGCTCGGGGTGGCCGTACTTGGTGCCGTATTCGCCAACCGTCTCGCTTACGAAACCGCTGCCATCGGTCACGCCGAAGGCACCGCCGGGTTCAATCCTGAGACGCTGTCGGCCATGGCCGGGCCTGAGCAGATGGCGATGCTTGAGGCTTATGTCGCGGCGCTGCACCCGATCTATCTGGTTGCCGCCGTCGGGGCGGTGGTTGCATCCTTGCTGGGCTGGCTGCTGGTGGAAATCCCGCTCTCGGATCGCAGCCCCGTCGAAGCCGAACCGCAGGCCGCCGAATAGCCAAGCCTTTCCCTATCGCCCCGGACCGCCGCGTCCGGGGCTTTTGGTTTCCGCATCTGGTTTGAAATCACCGTTTACGATCAGTCTCTTACCCGCATTTTCAGATTCAGCATGCCAGTTGCTTGAATCGATGCATCACTGCCTTGAATCACTTTCTCGATTGCCCCATCGTTGCTAGGCGAAAGCGCAGCGCTTGATGGCCCGCGTGCCTTGCCCACCAACCAGTCGAGTTCCATGTCATGAAACAGCCCCGGGTCCCCAATATCGCGTGTGCGATCGTTTTCCCTGATCCCGCGCACGCCGGGAGCAGGGCGGGCTTTGGGGCCGCTCAGACTGGAGCAGGGCAGGGCGGGCTGGCCCTTGGTGCCCCTGCAAGCGGCACGCCGGGGCCTGTGGCATGATCGCGCTGTCTCCGGCTTCACGCCCGCGCATCGCAGCCATCGACATCGCCCGCGGCGTCGCGATCGTCGCGATGATTGTCTATCACTTCGCCTGGGACCTGGCCTTTCTGGGCTTTGTCGATTTCGACCCCACCCAGTCGCTGCCCTGGATCGTGTTCCAGAAGGCCATCGTCGGCAGCTTCATTTTCCTCACCGGCGTGTCGCTGGTGCTGGCCCATCGCGCTGGCATTCGCTGGCGGCCTTTCTGGAAGCGCTTTGCCCTGATCGCTGGCGCCGCCATTCTCGTCAGTCTCGGCACCTACGCCTTTTCCGGTGAACACTTCGTTTATTTCGGCGTGCTCCATGCCATCGCGATCTTTTCGGTTTTGGGGCTCGCCTTTCTTCGCGCGCCGCTGCCGCTCGTCGGAGCGCTCGCTCTGGTCATCATCGTTTTGCCCCTGTTCGTTGCCAGCCCGGTGTTCGGGGAGCGAGTCTGGTCATGGATCGGTCTATGGGATGTTCCGCCTCCCACCGAAGACCTGGTGCCGGTCTTTCCCTGGTTCGGCGTCACGCTGGGTGGCATCGCCGCCGCCCGCTGGGCGCTGGCCGGTGATGTCGCCACCCGGCTGGCGCGGTTCCAGGGGCGCTCGTCCGTCTCGCGCGTTCTGTCGCGGCTGGGGCGGTGGAGCCTCGTCATCTACGTTGTGCATCAGCCCGTTCTGATTGGTGTGCTCAGCGGCGTCGCTATGCTGTCAGGCGTCAGCGATGCGCGCCGTGCCGACAATTTCCTTGCCAGCTGCGAGGCCAGTTGCGGACAGTCAGCGCCCGATCAGAATTATTGCACCGCCTATTGCGCCTGTTCTCTCGATCGCGTCGAGGCTGGCAATTTGTGGGCAAGCCTCGAAAACCCCCAGCGCACCGATGAGGAGAATATGGCGCTGACGGAACTGACCAACCAGTGCGCCGCCGAGGTGCTGGGCCGACCTTAGTTCACATCGTCGTCCAGAAGAAATAGAGCGTCAGCCCGATCCCATAGACGATGACGAAGCCTCGGATCAGCCGGGCCGGTACGAGGTGGGCGAAATAGGCCGCCGCAAAGCCGCCCAGCACCGCCCCGGCAAGCGCCACGCTGCCCTCGACCCAGGCAATCGAATCGGTGGCGGCAAACCGGACCACGGCCACCACCGATACCACTGCCGAGATCAGCAGCTTCAGCCCGTTCATGGCATGCACGTCCTCAAACCCGGCCAGCGCCAGCCAGGCCAATAGGATGATGCCCAGCCCGGCATTGAAGAACCCGCCATAAAAACTCAAGGCCAGCAGCAGTACCGAAAGCCCGATCGCCCCGGCGCGCGCCGCCCGCTTCGAGCCGTTCGACCGCGCCGCGAGCATGCGGTTGATCCGCTGCCCGAAGATGTAGATCGTGACGGCGAACGCCATCAGCCAGGGAATGAACGCTGAAAACTGGGCGTCGGATATCCGCATCAGCGCTTCCGCGCCGAGATACCCACCGGAGAGGCCCAGGACGCAATAAAGCGCCAGTCGGTTTTTGTAAGGCGCGATCTGTTTCCAATATCCAACAGCCCCGCTTACATAGCCGGGCAGGCAGGCATAGGTGTTGGACGCGTTGGCGAGCACTGGTGGCACCCCCGCCACCAAAAGTGCCGGAAAGATGACAAATGATCCGCCACCGGCGAGCGAATTGATCATGCCGCCCAAAAGGCCGGCGACGAAAAGCAGAGCAAAGATCACTGGTAAAAACTCGTAGTCGCAATTTCCGCCAACTTACCGCCAACTGGCGCCTGATTGCACCAACTTACACGCAAAGTTTCCGCCCTGCGGGACGCCATTGACAACGGCAAGCAGCCTACCTATCTCTCCTTTTGGTTGAAGAGCCAGCCGTCTGCGGGACAGGGTCCTGAGGTGAAGTCTTCCGCGCCATCCCGATGGATTTCGGGCCGCACGATAGTTTCAAACATCGTCCTAACTCATTGGCGGTGCTTGGCAATGCAGACACCCAAGACGAAGAATCCGCCGTGGAGACATGACGATGCGCAAACCAGCATCCCATTTGACCACGACTGATCTCAAGGCAGATGCCCGGGAGTACCGCGCGTCCCAGCTTGAGACGGGTCGTTCTGTAACGCACGCGCAATCCCTTGAAATGGTTGCACGTTTTCACGGTTTCCGTGATTGGAACACCGCGTCCGGCGTGCTGCCCGTGACCCGTGGCCCGGCCTATGCCGTCAGCCAGAGGATCAGTGGCACCTACCTCAAGCAGCCTTTCACCGGCACCATCATCGGTGTCGCGGCGCTCGGGGCAGGGGACATGTTCCGCCTTACGGTTCACTTCGATGAACCCGTGGATGTCGTGACGTTCGACAGCTTTTCGGCCTATCGCCAGCGCGTGCAGGCCACCGTCAATCGTGATGGCGTCTCGCCCACCCGCACCAGCGATGGTGTGCCACACCTCATGATTGACTAGAAAATCCAACGACTTAGGGCCGGTATGCAAATGATTGCATACTGGCCCTTTGCATTTGCGGGGCTTGCATTTATCGTAATTTTACGATGCACTCTGCCCCATCCAATGTGAACCGGAGTCACTATGACCGAACAGAAACAGCCCATCGATCTGTATTATTTTCCGACCCCCAACGGGCACAAGATCACCATCATGCTCGAAGAACTCGGTGTGCCCTATACGGTCCACCCGATCCGGATCGGCAAGGGCGATCAGTTCAAGCCCGAGTTTCTGGCCATCTCCCCCAACAACAAGATCCCGGCCATTGTCGATCCCGAAGGCCCCGGTGGCGCGCCGATCTCGGTGTTCGAATCGGGGGCGATTCTCAAGTATCTTGCTGAAAAATTTGGCAAATTTTACCCGACGGACCCTCGCGCCCGGGTCGCCGTTGATGAATGGTTGTTCTGGCAGATGGGCGGTTTTGGTCCGATGCTGGGGCAAAATCATCACTTCGCCCTCTATGCCCCGGAAAAGATTGCTTACGCGATCGATCGCTATCGCAACGAAACCCATCGTCTCTATGGTGTTCTAAACAAACAGCTTTCCGGCAAGGACTATATCGTCGGCGATTATTCGATCGCCGATATGGCGTCGCTGAGCTGGTCGTTGGGCTGGGAAGGGCAGGGCATCGATCTCGCCGAATTCCCCAATATCGCCGCCTGGCAGGAGCGCATGAAGTCCCGCCCGGCTGTCGAGCGCGGGCTTGCAGTAAGGCTACCCGAAGAGCAGCAGGTCGATCTGTCAGAAGATAAAGACGCGCAGCAGGTCATGTTTAACCAGCGCGCGCGTTGAGTGGAATTTTTTACATCTGAATACAGTTGGGCCCGCATTATCTTTTATGCGGGCCCTTTGTTATAGCTACCAGCCGTTGCGATCAAACCAATGGTCGACTTCTTTCTTGGCCTCTTCCTTGGTCTTTCCGTAACGCTCCTGGATCTTTCCTTCGAGTTGCTCGCGTTTTCCGGCGATGACATCGAGATCGTCATCGGTGAATTTACCCCATTGTTCCTTCACCTTCCCGGTAAACTGCTTCCAATTGCCTTGCATTTGATCACGATTCATCATTGTTCTCCTTAAAGATGACTGGGGAACGTCACGTCCCTTGCCCCGGTTCCCGATCGTGTCAAAATCCGTTTTCATCGCCCTATACGCCAAATTTGTCCCCACCCCTCAAAAACCCCTTGCATCCCAAGGCTGAACCGGGCTACCACCCGCCTCGGAGAGGTGGCCGAGTGGTCGAAGGCGCGCCCCTGCTAAGGGCGTAGGCGGGTAACTGTCTCGAGGGTTCGAATCCCTTCCTCTCCGCCACTTTGGTATAAAATCGGGAACGCCGATTTCCCTACGCCCCGATATATCTCGAAGTTCAGCGGCGGTAGTTATCGACCCGGGTAGGTCCTCCACGCTTGGTAGCGCCGACTTGAAATTGGTCGGTCGTCCAGCACCCTGCGCTATGATCAGCCGGTCAGTATCGAGCAGCACATAGGGAAATCGCCACCCAAAGGCTTCGGCCAGTATCCACCATTCGGGATGCAAGCATGTCGAAGCGCGTCATCAGCGTCGTCGATCTCCAGAACGAATGCTGGCGCACGGGCGAATTCCCGCTGGTGGTGGTCGATGCCGCCGCCACCAATGCCGCCCGCGTCTTTGCCCATGACCGCGAGCAGGGTGATCTGGTCGCCCACATCCGCCATGAGATGCCCGGGGCCCGATCTTCGCGCCCGGAAGTGACTGGGCCAAGGCCAACGCGGCCGTTCTGCCTCAGGGCGACGAGCCGGTCATCACCAAGAATTTTCCAGTTCCTTTCGTGAAACCGGGCTGGGCGATTTGCTCAACAGCGTCGAAGAGACCGTTGTGATCGGCGCGATGAGCCATATGTGCGTCGATGCCACCACGCGCCGCAAACGACCTCGGCTACAGCACCGTCACCATCCACGACACCTGCGTCACCCATGATCTGGGATTCGACGTAGTGACCGCACCGGCCGCACAGGTGCATGCCGCGCTGATGGCGGCGCCTGCCTTCCTCATGGCGGGGTGATCAGAACTAACGCGTTCATCGCATGCTGCACCGGGCGGGAGAGAAAGGGCGGCGCCCGACCGAAGATTTGTGGCGCGCGCATCGATTGTCTGCGACAAGTTAAGGTGCCAGAACCGAGTGAATCTCTCGTGAAGTTTCCGGGCGAAATCGTTCATGATCTTATTGTCAGCGAGGATGGCGAGCTCTCGATGAAACGATCGGTCTCGCATGGCGGATGAAACAAACCGTTCAGCGCCCGACGGCGCGGCATTGGGCGTGGCGGGCGGTGGCACCGGCGCGCAGGAAGCCGTCGCGGGTAGAGACACCGCACAGTCGACCCAGATCGAATGGCCCCTTGAGATCGAGCTGATGCCCTCTTTCCGTCAGCGTTCTTATTGTGGCCTCGGGGAAGCGGTTTTCGATGGCCAGGTGCGCAGGCTTCATGGCGCGCGGAAAGAAGGAAGCAGGGAAATGCTCGGTATGGAACAGGGGCGCATCGCAGGCCGCCTGCATGTTGCGTCCGAAATGATAGGCTCCCAGAAGAAGCTGGAGGGACCATTGATCCTGCTGGTCACCACCAGGCGTACCGAACCCCATCACGGGCTTGGCCTCACGGGTGACCAGGGTGGGGGTCAGCGTGGTCCGGGGCCGTTTGCCCGGGGCCAGCGCCGCGGGCATGGTCTCATCAAGCCAGAACATCTGGGCCCGGGTGGAGAGGCAAAAACCCAGTCCCGGTATGGCGGGTGACGCCTGGAACCAGCCACCCGAAGGCGTGGCGCTGACCATATTGCCAAATCTGTCCACGACGTCGAGATGAACGGTATCGCCCGGCAGGCGTGCGAACGTGGGTTCTCCCGTCCCCATGCCGACATCCTTGTCCCGCCCCGCATTGGCGAGCAGGTAGTCCAGCCTCGCCTGGCTGTTTCCATGGCTGCCCGGTCGCAACTCGGCCGAAGCATGCTCCATATCGATGAGCGCCCGGCGCTGGGTGGTGTAATCGGCGCTTAGCAGGTGATCGAGCGGGACATCGACGAAATCGGGGTCGCCGTAAAAGACTTCACGATCGGCGAAGGCGAGCTTGGACGCCTCCACCACCAGATGGACGTAATCGGGGCCAAGCGGGTCCATGGCCCCAAGGTCGAATCCTTCGAGCAGGGCAAGCATTTGCAGCAGCACCGGCCCCTGTCCCCAAGGGCCTGTCTTGTGCACCGTCAGACCGTGGTAATCGCGGGAAACGGGCGCTTCGTAGCGCGGCTGCCACCGGGCCATATCCTCGCCCGTAAGCACGCCGCGATGGCGCCGCCCCGAGGTGTCCATCAAGGGCTCCGCGCGCAGGAAGCCGTCAATCGCCTCGGCAACAAACCCCTGATAGAAAACAGAGATGGCGCGTTCGATGACCTGTACGCGACTGCCGCCGCCGTCCAGGGCTTCAGCCAGAATGCGCTGATAGGTTTGTGCAATAAGTGGGCTGGATATGCGCTGGCCGGCGCGGGTGGGAAGGTCGCCCGCCGTCCAGGTCCGCGCCGAACTCGGCCAGTGCTCCGCAAAGAAGGGCGCCATTTCGACAAGGGCGCCGCCAACGCGCGGCAGGACCGGAAATCCATTGGCTGCGTACCCGATAGCGGGTTCGAGAACGGTGGCCAGATCGAGCGTGCCATAATCGGCCAGCAGCCTCATCCAGCCTCCGAACGCGCCGGGCACTACGGCTGAAAGCAGACCCGTTCCGGGTATGGAATTCAGACCCAGCGTGTCGCGGACCAGGGCGATAGTGAGGTCCTGCGGCGCGGTGCCCTGAGCGCACAACACGCGGACGGCATCGTCGGCTGCCGAATAAAAGATCACCGGCACTTCGCCCCCGGGACCATTGAGGTGCGGCTCCACGATCTGGAGCACAAAGCCTGCCGCCACGGCGGCATCGAAGGCATTGCCGCCTTTTTCCAGCATGGCCATTCCGGCGCTGCTGGCCAGCCAGTGCGTGGAACTGACCATGCCGAAATCACCCGCCAATTCGGGTGTTGCGGGATAGGAGTCAATAAAGGACACAGGCGACCTCATGGTCATCCGCGACTTTGCGGCGGGCGGGGGAGGGGCGGCTCTCGAATGCAATCCGTATCCGGTTGCCTTGCGAGGAGAAGGTGCACGCTTCGAGCAGTGACGGATGTTTTTTGGCGAGAATCGCCCGGAGATCGGGCAGGGCGCGTTCAGCCCCTTGCGGTGCCTCGATCTCGATATCGAGACCCTGGACTTTGGCTTCGCCGAGCATTGCGGTCTGGCCATGCTCGATCGCGTAGGCGGCAAGGGCGCTGGCCACATCGCGTCCCTCCCAACCGCAGGTCGGGGTGGCCACAGGACAACGGGTGTGGAAACGACAGCCATTGGGCACGTCGATGGCGGAGGGGATTTCGCCCGCCTCCTCAACGGGAGGCTTGATCAGATCGGGATCCGGCTCGGGGCTCGCATCCAGCAACAGCCGCGTATAGGGATGCTTGCGCTCGGAGATCAGCTTCTCGGTCGGGCCGATCTCAACGATTTCTCCCAGATACATGATTGCCGTCCGGTCCGCGACATAGCGAATCGTGGGAAGATCGTGACTGACATAGACGAATGAAATCCCCATTTCATCGCGGAATCGGCGCATGAGGTTCAGAACCCCGGCCCGGATCGACACGTCGAGCATGGAGACCGGCTCGTCGGCGACGATAAAGCTGGGTTCAAGCACAATCGCGCGGGCAATGGCCACCCGCTGGCGCTGTCCGCCCGAAAGCTCGTGTGGGAAACGGTCGAGATAGGTTTCGGCGGGCTTGAGGCCAGCCCTGTCAAGCGCTTCCACCACTCGGGCTTTTGCCGTGTCGCCTTTGGCGAGCTTGTGGATCTTGAGCGGTTCGCCGACGATGTCACCGATGGTAAAGCGTGGATTGAGTGTCTGGTAGGGGTCCTGAAAGACCATTTGCGCACTGCGTCGGAAATTTTTAACCGCCTTGCCCCTCAACCCGCCTACGTCGACGCCGTCGAAATCGACGGTGCCTTCGGTCGGGTCCTGCAATTTGACCAGAACTTCCGAAGTCGTGGTCTTGCCTGAGCCCGACTCCCCCGCCAGTCCAAGTATTTCTCCCGAATTGAGGTCGAAATCGACGCCATCCACTGCGTGGACATAGCGATCCTCGCGCGAGAACAGCCCGCCTGCGATGGGGAAGTGGCGCTTGAGTCCGCGCACCGAGAACACCTTGCCGCTGGCACCGACGGTCGGTCGATTCTCAGACGCCACTGGCGCGGCAACAGCCTCCCCAAGCCGTTCGCCGACCTTTTCCCAGGTGGTGTTTTGCGACGAGATGGAACGGAATTCCTCGGCTTTGTCTGGAAAGTGGCAGGCTACAGCGCGCTCGCCGTCCAGAGCCTGCAGCGGAGGGGAGACCTCGACACAGACCTCCTGCCGGAACGGGCACCGATCGGCAAAGCGGCAGCCCTTTGGCGGAGCCAGAAGGTCGGGCGGCGTGCCGGGTATGGAAATCAACTCGCGTTTCGCGCCTTCCAGAGTGGGAAAGGCATTGGTCAGGCCCATCGTATAGGGGTGGAACGGGCTGCCGAACACCTCGCGCACCGGCCCGGTTTCCATGATGCGGCCCCCATACATCACTGCTACCCGGTCGCAGGTCTGCACCACGACGGAAATATCGTGGGTGATGAACAGCAGCGACATGCCGCGTTCGCGCCGCAGCCGGGCGAGGCGGGCGAGAATCTGGGCTTGTGTCACCACGTCGAGCGCGGTGGTTGGCTCGTCGGCAATGACCAGCTTGGGATCGAGCGCCATGGCCATGGCGATTACCGCTCGCTGTTTCATGCCACCGCTCATTTCGTGCGGGAAGGCCGACAGCCGACCGGGATCGATGCCAACGGCGCGGAACAGCTCAGCCCCATGAGCAAGCGCGTCGGCCTTGCTAATCTCGATATGGGCCTGCATGGCTTCGACGATCTGATCGCCCACCCGATAGACCGGATCGAGGGCGTTCATCGCGGCCTGGGAGACCCAGGCGATGTCCTTCCAGCGCACCTTGCGCATCTCGTCCTCGCTGAGCGGCGCGAGATCACGCCCGGCGAAATCGATGCTGCCACGAGCAACTTCCCCATTGGGCGGCAGCAGCTTGAGCATAGCCTTGGCTGCTGTGGTCTTGCCGCAGCCCGATTCCCCCACCAGCCCCAGAGCCTCGCCCGGTCGGATGGAAAAGTCGATGCCATCGACCGCCCGCACTGGACCAGCCCCGGTGCGGTAATGAATGGCAAGGTCAGTGACGGTCAAGAGATCGGACCGGCTCATTGGCGCGCCCTCAGCCTGGGGTTGGCGATCACTTCAAGCGACCGGGAGATGAAGAAGACGGCAAGCACCGTGATCATGATGAGAAATCCGGGCGGCAGGTTCCACCACCACGCGGTGCGCCAGGCGCCCGACAGACGGGCATTGTGCAGGATACCGCCCCAGGAAATCGACTGCGGGGGGCCGAGGCCCAGAAATGAGAGCGTGGCTTCGGCAATGATCGAAACCCCCACGATGATCGCCAGCTCCAGAAAGACCAGCGGCATGACGTTGGGGAAGATGTGCAAGTACATGATACGCAGGTCCGATGCCCCGGCCACACGGGCCGCCTTGACGAAGGGCCGCTCACGCAGGGACAGCACCTGCGAACGGATCATCCGCGCCACGGTACGCCAGGTCAAAAGCGAGACCGCAAGGATGACGATCAGCAGGCTCGGCTCGAACAATAGGACTAGAATAAGCGCGAACGGCTCGAACGGAATGCCGTAGATCACGTCGACGGTCCGCATGAGGATGGTATCGACCTTGCCTCGGTAATAACCCGCGATCAGCCCCACATTGGTGCCGATCAGCATGACCAGCACTGCGCCGATGAAGCCGACCAGCAGCGCTATCTGCGAGCCGTAGATGCTCTGGCTGAACAGATCGCGCCCCAGATGATCGGTGCCGAACCAATGCTCCGCGCTGGGCGGGGCGAGCCGGTTGACGAAGCGGTCCGACCCCAGGGCCATGACGGTATCGCCAGCAGCCATGACGGTACGGAAATGCCGTTCGCTCTCGGTTTCGCTCTGTGTCCAGTTGCCATCGATCCGTTCAAGGATCATGCCACTGCGGCCCACCGCGAACGCCTGCCCGGTATCATCGACCCAGCCAGCCCGTAAGGCGCGGGTCTCGGGAGCGGTTTCTTCGACCCAGGCAGAGTCAGCGTTTTCGCGATAGAGTACGGTGGCCCGCTCGCCCACCGCGAGCCCGACCCCATGAGGAGAAATCGAAAGTCCATTGAGGGCACGGTTGGTGCCGACCCGTTCCTGATGGGCTTCGCCGGTAACGGGGTCGTAGCGGATGGCAAGACCGCGATCGCCCACGGCAAGCATTGTGCCATCACTGTCGCGGGCGACAGCGAAAAGAGGAAAACCGCGCCCGATCGGGCTGTCGATCTCGACGATCGTGCCCGAAGCTGTATCGAGGTGCCAGATTTCCTCACCGGCCCCAACCATCAGGGCGGTGTCAGCATCAATGAACGCCACGGCTTGCAGGTCGGCGGGGAAGGGGGCCTGGAACTCTGTCCAGTCGGCCCCATCCCAAAATGCGATGGTGCCCGCATCGCCGACAGCCAGCGCAGTGCCAGCATCGGACATTGCCACCCCGTTGAGATCGGATTGGGACGGAATGTCGATTTCGCGCCACTCTCCGTCCTCGTAGACAAAGGCAGTGCCGCCGCCGCCGACCGCGATGCCCATTTCTCCATTGCTATCGGCCGCATGCAGGGCCAGCGGGCCAAGCGAGGGACGCAAACGCCAGACCCCGTTTGCGTCGCGCTGGAGCACGGAGGCATCCTCGACCTCATTGATCGCACGCGGATCGTAAGGGGCCAGTGCCGGGGCAAATATGGCCATGGCGATGATGGCGCCCAGCACAACCATGCCGGTCACGGCCAGCCTGTCGCTGACCATCAGCTTTAGCGGCTTGAGTGCGCTCGAAAGATAGGATGGCAAGATCATTTGAAACCCACCCTGGGATCGAGCGTGGTGTAAAGAATGTCGACGAGGAGATTGAGGGTGATGACGAACGCAGCCATCACCAGAAAGCTTGCCTGTGCCAGCGGGAAGTCGGAGGTGCGTACCGCCTGGAGGATTTCACGCCCCAGCCCGGGCCAGGAAAACACCACCTCCACCACCACCTGGCCGCCAGCTGCCAAGCCGATGGTAACGGCAAGCTGGGTAACGACCGGCAACAGCGCGTTGCGCGCCGCGTGATTGTAGAGAATGCGCCGCTCCGATAGTCCCTTGGCGCGCGCCATCTCGATAAAGTCCTCCCCATAGACCTCAAGCATGGTGTTGCGCATGATCAGAAGTGGAGAGCCCAGATAATAGAGCGCCACCACCAGCGCGGGCATGATGAGGTGTACAAGAAAATCGACAGTGAAAATCTTGTCGAAAAACCCATCTGCGGAATAGGGCAGCGTCCGCATGCCAGAGGTTGGCATCAGCCCCAGGAAGACGCCGAAGACGAGAATGGCCATCATCCCGGTCCAGAACATGGGAGCTGATCGGAACATCAGGCCGAGGATGATGCCAGAGGTATCCGTGCGAGTGCCCCGCCGCCAGGAGAGCCAGGCGCCCAGCGGCACTCCGATCAGGTAGGCGATGACGATGGCTGTCACCATCAGCACCATCGTGTTGGCCAGCCGTTCCCAGATGATCCCGGCTACCGGCGCGCGGTAATGAAAAGAAAAACCGAAATCGCCCTGCACAGCATTTTGCAGGAAGATCAGATATTGCCGCCAGAGGGGCTGATCCAGGCCGAAACTGCGCCGGACCATTTCGCGCTGTTCCGGGTTAAGCCCCTCGGCCACCAGCGCCGTCGTCGGATCGGGCAGGCCGAGCCTGAACAGGAAAAACAACAGCGTTGCAATGACGAAAAGAGCGGCCAGCGCCTGGATGGCGCGTCGCAGGAGATAGCTCGATCGGGACATGGGCCTCTTTACCGCAGGCAGGGGCGAAAAGCGCTTTGCTGGGGAGCGCCGCCCGGCTTGTTTCCGGGCGGCGCTGGCTGAAATCAGCCTTCGGCAGGCATCAGAAGACGCCCTTCGTCATCCCAGCTATAGCCTCCTGCTTCGAGCTCGGCCCGGGCAGCATCCATATCGAAATCGAACATTTCGACAAATGGATTGTTCCAGAAGGCGTTGACCGGAGCGATCACGCTCGACCCGACCTCGCCACGGCCGTCAAGCAGCACGTTGACCATGCGTTCGCGGTCCATCGCGTAGGTCAGCGCCCGGCGGAACGCCACGTCACCGAACGCATGGCGGCGGGTGTTGAACGTCGTGTGGTAATAGCCAAAGTCCGGCACCGAGACCACGGTGAGCGCAGGATCGTCGTCCGCGAGCGGAATCTGGCCCACCTCCATGCGCCAGGCGGTCATGTCGATCGCCCCGGTCTGAAGGCCGGTAAATACGCCCTCCATATCGGCATAGATGATGAATTCAACACCATCCACGGCGATCTCGTCGGAGTGGAAATGATTGCGATTGGTCGACAGCGACTTGATCTCGCCGCGGTTGTAACCCTCAAAGACGAACGGTCCCGAACCAATGACCGGAATGTCTTCAGGAGCCAGTTCGCCCGGATTGTCGATCTCGGACCAGATATGGGCCGGGAGGATCGGGATCTGGGACAGGGCGACCGTTGCAAACACCGCCGAGGGCTCGGACAGATTGAAGACCACGGTGCGCTCGTCAGTGGCAACGACACTCTCGACCGGTGCGAGATACGCGTCGAAATAAGAGTAATCCTGCTCGGCGTAATAGCCGAAGGTAAAGGCCACGTCCTCGGCGGTTACAGGTTCGCCGTCATGGAAGGCCAGCCCCTCGCGCAGGACAACCTCGATGGTGGTCTCGTCGATGGCCTCGACGCTCTCGGCCATCCAGTTGATCGGCTCGACATCCGGGGAGAGCCGGACAAGGCGGTCATAATAGAGCCGCATCCACTTCCAGCCCCAGACCGATGTGGAGGCGAGCGGGTTGACGTTGTCAGGCTCCTGCGGGCCGCCAATGCGCAGAATTGTGCGATCTGTGAGCGGCGTAGCCTGCATCGGGCCCCACTCGGAATACAGCCCTTCGCCGGCCATCACCAGCATGTCGTCAAATGTCGTGTTGTTGTAACTCACGACCTCGTCACGATAAAATAGTATCGCCACCGGGGCATCGGGGATGTAGAGGTCTTGCGCTGCATGGACGAGATCGGCCCGCGCGTCGACGTCGAACTCCTGACTTTGCGCGTCGTAAAGTGCGTCATAGTCGGGGTTGGAGTATCCGCCCGGATTGTTGCCGCCCAGATCGGATTGGCGTGAATCCAGCGTTCCAAGGAAGAACTGCGGATCGAGCCTGTCCACTCGTCCCGACCAGCCTACCACGGTAGCGTCGAAATCCTGCTCATCATAGAACCGGCCCAGAAGGGTCGAAAATTCGGTCGGTCGCACCGAGACGCTCAGGCCCAGCTGTTCCCAGGCTTCAGCAATAATATAGGCGGCTTCGTACCGAATAGGGTCGTATGCTTCTGTTGTCGTGTCGAGATAGATTTCTGGAACCCGTTCCTGCGCCGAAATCGCCACGGCACTTACAGAAACCATAAGAAAAGCGAGCGCCGCTCGCGGCGCGATATACCTGACAATCATATCCTGCCCCTTGACAGTTAGTTTTCGTATTTTGGCTTCATTTATGTGAAGCTCTCTTTTTCGATTTTGGACATTAGGAACAGCCAATCTCCAAGGTCAACCCGGTTCCCTGTCTCCGGAGCAAATTAAATCGTGCGTTTTCGGGAAATTATCGGTTGATTGCAGGAAATTTTGATGGTCGTACCAAGTTCGGCAACCCGTTGAGGGTCCGCGTTGTGCCGTTTCCTCTATCCTGTTGATTGTCTCGCCCTGGAAAGAACTCTGCCATGCAGCCCTCTCTCACTGACCTTACCCCGGAAGACATAGAGCGCTTCGGCAACGATCCTGCCGGGGCGTTTGCCGCCAATCTGCAAGAGGTGAAACAACGGATTGCAGATGCCTGCGCCCGCGCCGGTCGCCATGCCGATGAGGTCCGCCTGCTGCCTGTCACCAAAACCGTCCCAGCCCGGGTTCTGCGCCACGCCTATGCCGCAGGCATCACGGATTTCGGCGAGAACAAGTTGCAGGAGGCGCGGGACAAGCACGCTGCACTCGATGACCTGAATATTGACTGGCACATCATTGGCCATCTCCAGACCAACAAGGTGAAATATCTCGTCCGCTTCGCAAAGGAGTTCCACGCTCTCGACAGCATTCGGCTCGCCGAAGAACTCAACAAGCGCCTGGAGGCGCTGGGACGCGATCTGGATGTCTTTGTGCAGGTCAATACATCGGGGGAGGCCAGCAAGTTCGGCTTGCATCCGGACGAGGTGATGCCGTTTGTAGAGCGTTTGACGGAGTATCCGCGCCTCAAGCCACAAGGGCTTATGACGCTTGCGCTTTTCAGTTCCGATGTGACCCTGGTTCGCCCTTGTTTCGAGCTTCTGCGCGCCTTGCGCGACCGTGCCGTCACTGTGCATCCAGGGCTGACGGGACTTTCGATGGGCATGTCAGGCGACTATGAGGTCGCCATTGAAGAGGGCGCGACTGTCGTGCGGGTGGGGCAGGCCATATTCGGTCCACGCCCGACCGCTGACGCCCTTTACTGGCCGGGTCTTGCTACGCGTCGAGCACCGTCGGATTAGGGATAGGTATAGCCGAGGGCGCGGATTTGGAGGTGGGCGGGGTCGACCTCGAACGAGAAGATCAGGCCGATTTCGGTAGAGCTTTCGGCGGGAAGGTAGTCGATTGTAACCGAGGCGGTTTCGGGCGAGACGTCGGGCTGGCGGGCCTCTGCGGCGATGTCGACGTTGGAGACGGTCGCGCGTCCATCATTGTGGACCATGGCGCGGATCACGTAGCCATCCGACATGGCGAACCCGCGCTGGACGGTAAAACGCAGGTCAGGCTCGGAGCCTGTTTTGACCAGTGCCTCGTAGAGGATGAACCCGGTGAGGGCGAGGACGATGACGGCGCTCACAGCCGCCACGATCCATTCGAGACGCGCCGCGGCGCTGTCGGCAGTAGTGCGGGAAACTGGATCTTGCATCTGGGCCATGGCGGCGGTCCTTATGACAAAATAGTATTGTATCGAAAGGGCTTAGAGGATCAGGCGCGCTGCAGCCGCGCCGATCGCAGCTGGAAATCCGAGCACTACGGTAACGCGCAAGGCCCGCTCGAAACTCATGCCGTCGATCTGCCCCATGACCCACAGCACCGCGATGCTGATGGCGAGGGCCAGGGCATAACCCGAGACGGTGAAGCGCAAAAAGGCGCTCCACCACGGGGTTTCCGGTGATACATCGCTGCCGCCCGCGAACGACGCGGCGAAAACAAAAGCGTGCATGATGGTCAGCGAAAGCGGGATGAGGATCAGCGCGTGCCACGCGTTCATGCGGAAGGAAATGACCCGGATTTCCTCGGTGGGCGCGATGTTGAGCGAGAGGAACAGCGCACCTGCCGCCATGATCAGCATCTCGCCGCTAAAGGTCTCCTGTTTCTCGCCGGAGTTCATCTTCTCGCCGCCGAACTGGGAGCGGCCGAGCATGGCGCCAAGGGCGGCGGGAAAGGTCTGGATGGCAATCTTGCCGGTAGCGATGTCCGGGCTGGATGGGCCACCCAGAATGGCCAGTACGGCCATAATGGCGGCGCTGGTAGCAATTCCGATCCCGTAAGATATTGTTACATCACGGATATTTTCGTACCAGCTCTCGGTGCGTTCAAATCCGATTTCCCGCGACAGCAGCAGCAACAGCGGAAATCCGGTGATCAGCAGGATCAGTATTCGCCAGCGATCCAGCGTTATGCCCAGCTCCCACATCTCCATGGTCATCAGCATGGGAAGGGAAAACAGCAGCGCACCGCCAACACCGCGCAACAACCCCATCGGCATGAATTTTCGGGCAGTGGTCCGCGCAGTCATCATCATACCCCGTAACCCTCGCACGGGGATAACGATGAGGCGTGAAGCGGGGTTCCGGGGCTCAGCCGGGCAGGGGAACCAGCGGGTTGCCGATATAAGCGATGATCAGTTTCGTTAGTTCTTCCAAGGACTTGATATGGGTCCGCTCCCAGCCATGGGAGGCGTCGAGGGAGAAGCAGATGAGGCCGACGCGCAGGTCCCAGCCCGCATCGATGGCGGCGGCGCTGTCCGAGCGATAGGAGCGGAACGTATCGCGCTCATGGGCAATCTGATTGTCCCGCGCCAGCGCGAGAAGATGACGGGTGATCGGCATGTCGAATGGGCCGGTGCGGTCCCGAAAAGCAATGGTGACAGCGTCGTCCCGCGTCGTCTGTCCGGGGCCTGTGACGCCGTTGTCGACGGCTACAAGCTCTTGAACCTGCTGATCAAATCCGTGCGTTCCGCCAATGCCGACCTCTTCGGAAATGGTGAACATCACCTGCACCGGGATGGCCGGTGCGATGCCGTTGTCGGCATGGTATTTGAGGGCCGCCAACAGGCAGGCAACGCCAGCCTTATCGTCCAGATGCCGGGACACGATGAAGCCGTTATCGAGGAATTCCGGCTGCGCATCGATGGCAATCATGTCGCCAACATTGATGATAAAATGAGTGGACTTGCGGGCATTCGAGGATGGAGTTGGCGTAAAAATCAAACCATCATCGACGCGGATTTCCAGATTGTCCCAATCGGCTGGCTGGGTGTCCACTTCGGTGTTGAAAAGATGGCCCGATGCCTTGAGCGGAAGGATGGTGCCGCGCACCTCTCCAGCGTCGGTGAAAATGGTGCAGCGGGCCCCTTCGGCAAAGCGCGCCGCCCAGGTGCCGGTGTTACGCAGGCGCGGGCGGCCATTGGGATGAAAGCCGGTCACCATCGCGCCCAGCGTATCGACATGAGCGGCAAGAGCGCGCTTGGGGGCACCATCGCCAAGGGTGACGCTCATCACACCGCGGCGGGTGTAGGCAACGTCATACCCCAACTCTCCAAGCCAGTCCGCCACCAGAGCGGTGGCCCGTTCGGTCATGCCCACGGGGGAGGGGGTGTCGAGCAGGTCGCGCAAGCGCGCGGTGAGATAATCGAGATCGATCATGGGGTGGTCCTCCGCTTTTTATCACCCCCCGCCCGCGCCACGGGATCATGGAGAAAGTCGCCGGCCAGTTCGGCCTGAAGATCGAGCATGGAGCGTTCCGCATAGGCCATGTGCTCGGCCATGATGTGGTGAACGGCGTCTGCTTCGCCCTGTTTCATGGCGGCGATCATGCGGCGCTGATACTCGATGCCCTCGGCACGCAGAACCGGTTTGGGCTGAATATAGATGTCCCGGGCAACGGCCAGGTCCTTGAGCAGCCTTTGCAAAAAGCGGCAGGTGAAGGCTAAAAGCGCATTGTCGGAATATTCGGCGACCACGCCATGGAAATCGAGCTCGGCCATGCGCTGCTCCCAGCGCTCCTGTGCATCGGCGGGCTCGTGATCGTAAATGGCGATGATGGCATCGAGCCGGTCATAGGCGCGGGCATCCATATTGCCCATGGCGCTGACCGCAACCAGCGGTTCGAGCACCTTTCGCAAAGCGTAGATGTCGGCGATGGTCACCGTCTTGGCGAACAGATAGTTCGACAACAGGCTCATCGCCCGGCTTTCCGACATGGTCTCCAAGAACGCGCCGCCGCCCGGCCCGGTGCGGGTGCGGATCAGGCCCTGAACCTCAAGCGACTTCAGCGCCTCGCGAACGGTGCCCCTTGAAGCGGCAAACTGCTCCATCAACTGGCGTTCCTGCGGCAGCCGGTCTCCGGGCTGAAGCCTGTGCACGATGATGGTCTGCTTGATCGCGTCAACGATCTCATCGGTGCGCTTGCGGCGGGGGGGAGCGATGGGGTTCTGGTTGGTCATGGTGTTGGTTTTCAAAGCAGACGAGGGTGTTTCTGGCAAGCGCGGCGTACTGCCTGGCTCCTGGTGCAGCGCCAGCCGTCTTGCTGAAGCGCTGCCTCAGTTCCCCTTCTCTCTTTGAGGGCGAAAGAAAGGTTGTGGCGGCGGGAAGGAATGACGCGCAGCTCTGCCGGTTACTGGATCCCGGATCGGGTCCGGGATGACAGGGGGTGGGGTTTTGAGGGGCATCACTCCCGCAGACGTCATCCCGGGCGAAGACCCGGGATCCAGTATGCTCGGAGCTGAGGTGGGCATGAGTGGCGAAGGTTGGCGGCACGGGTTGGGAAGAGCCGGAGCTCTGCCTTGTACTGGATCCCGGATCGGGTCCGGGATGACAGGGGGTGGGGTTTTGAGAGGCATTATTCCCGCAGGCGTCATCCCGGGCGAAGACCCGGGAACCAGTACGCTCGGAGTTGAGGTGGACATGAGTGGCGCGGGTGGTTGGTGGCACGGGTTGGGAAGAGCCGGAGCTCTGCCGGTTACTGGATCCCGGATCGGGTCCGGGGTGACAGGGGGTGGGGTTTTGAGGGGCATCACTCCCGCAGACGTCATCCCGGGCGAAGACCCGGGATCCAGTATGCTCGGAGCTGAGGTGGGCATGAGTGGCGAAG
>Ga0182736_1000541_pt1 | contig 55392 bp, 43 predicted proteins | sample eDN5th30CKraftBY_FD_128882 | JGI IMG/M metagenome (GOLD analysis project Ga0182736, IMG submission 128882) | Enriched backyard soil microbial communities from Emeryville, California, USA - eDNA 5th pass 30_C Kraft BY (version 2) (version 2) | ecosystem: Environmental > Terrestrial > Soil >... | reverse complement strand
CCCCCGTCAGCGGGAACAGATCCTGAGTGTGCAAGGTGAGTTTGATCCCCGCATCGCACAACTGAAAAAGGAAATTCAACAGCTCACGGCGGAACGCCAACAGAAAATGGAGGAACATCTGACTCCCGGCCAGAAGACCCGCCTCGCGGAAATTCAGGCACAAGCCGCCGCGGCAAAGCAGAAGAAAGAGAAGAACTCTCCCTGAGCGGCGGTGGCAGAGGTCAGAACTCCACAGGACACATTCCTCCGAGCCTGATCAGCGACATCCCTCCCCACTCGACCAGTTTGGTCGATCATGTGGCCGCGAAGAACGCCTTTCCCTCAATGAAACATGGAGTTTCCACGAGCCAGTACGTCACATGAATGACGAAACTGCTCTAAAATGCCTGAATGGCGGGTGGGGTGTCGGCTGCGTAGGTGGCCGGAGGAGCGTAGCCGCCTGCGGAGTACTGCATCTGCTGAACCGGCATCTGAGACGGAACCATCTGCGGTGCCTGCATCACGGGTTCGTTCGGGTAACTCATTCCCTGCTGGGGCATCATGTACTGCGGCATTCCCTGTAGTGAGACCATCTGTTGTGGCATCATCTGCATCTGCTGCGGCATCATCTGGGGAGACATCGTCATTCCCATCTGCTGCATCGGCATCATCTGATACGGCATTCCCGGTGACATCATGCCTGTTGATGGATTGGTGACGGGAGGAGCGAAGTATTCTCCACCGGCAGCCGGGTCGCTGGGCCCCATCGGTCCGGCCGGAGTCGGAGACGGCCCCCCGTTCATCGGAACATGCGGTGGCGGAACAGGTGCGTTCGGCAGTGGTTGATACTGCGGTTGATATTGTGGCTGATACTGTGATTCATGCGGAACCGGCCCCATTTGCGGGATCGGGGACATCGGGTATCCCTGTGGCTGTCCCTGGCAGCTCGAGCAGTGTCCCTGTGGATTCATTCCTTGCGGCAGCATACCGTCAGACATCATCGCAGACATCGGATAATCGCTGTTGTCTCCGCAACAATCCCCGTAAGGATTCATGCCATAACCCATCCCGGTGTTGCTGAACATCTGACCGCGATGCCCGCACCCGCGCCCCATCATTTGACGCTGCATCCGCGCCTGCTGAAAGGCGGTCACAAACCCGCCCATCGAACCGCCGTAAACCGTTCCGTCACCGACGCAATCCGCCATCGGGGCGCCACCGCATCCCATTCCTCCCATCGTTGCCATGCAACCAGGGAGCGAGCAGGCCAGACCAGCAAGAAGACTGAGCTTGAGTGCGATGCGAGACATAGGAAGGCTTTCAGAGCAGATCGCCGACGTGGAGTTTGGATCCGGCGGAATCAGGGACACGCTGGGCGGAACGGGGTCCGACCGAATTCGGGAATCGCTGGCGTGTCACCTGAGTGCGAAATGCTGTCAACAAACGGCAATTGAAAGGACAGGTTCGAAAGTCCCCGGCTGCTCGACTTCAAAAAACGGGATTTTTCCGCCAGTGACTTAAAATGGGGGGACTGCCGTGACTTTCATCGTCATAACGATTATGCCGACTTGATCGATTTCGAAGATTGTCCCGTTGAATTCCCATCCAGTTCGTCATGATGCACCGAAAGAGTGGGCGTCTTGATCCCTGTTAGGCAAGAATGGCAGGAACGGGGGAATCTGCCGGTTGCATGTGCTCGGAAGCCGCGTAGAATAAAGGGAAGCGATTGTGAGGACTGGAGTTCCTGCATTCGATTTCCTGAGTGACCGGAAAGACCGGCAGTTTCGGACGTTTTTGACTTTTCATCGTCTGTCGCCAGCGGCTCCGTCGATGGAGACGAAACGCACTGAAAGCACACTTTCAGCGGCACCCGCCGACAAAAAGTGGGAGACAGAAAAGGAGACAGGCATCAGTGAACAGGGAGGTTCCGGAGAGAGACGGGTAATGAATCTCTGGTTTGCGGCCGATCTGCCGTTTAACCGGATCAATCAAACTCTTTGAGACCATCTGTGATCGGACAATCTGTCACCGGAACGGATGCACAGGTTCCGATTAAGAACCTGCAGAGAGACCGCTCGATCGATATTGGACGAAACCTATCATCAATCACTTGCGTGTCGAGACCGGAGTCTGGGGACGATGACAAAGAAATACCTGAGCCTGGAAGAAGCCGCTCGAGTTCTGGGAATCGCTCAGGAAGAACTCGTCCGCCTTCGTGAAAAAGGGGACATCCGCGGGTTTGCAGATCGCGGAAACTGGAAATTCAAACAGGACGACGTGGACGGCCTGGCCCGTCGACTCCAGGCCGACTCCAGCCCGGAAGTCCCGTTGTATGAAGGGGAAATGGGAGAACAGCCCACGACCATCCGGCGGCATACTCCCAGCGACAATCTCCTGTCCGGGGATGATCCGGAATCCAGCAACAGTGACAGCGACGTGCGACTGGTCGGGGCAGCGGATTCCGGTCTCAGTTTCGGAATCGACAGTGACAGTGATGTCAAACTGACTGGAGCCGCGGGGCAACGTCCCGGTGCGGAAGGGACAGACCCGGAATTTCCCATTTATAAGCCGGGGAGTGACAGTGATGTCAAACTCACCGCCAGCGACAGTGACAGCGATGTCAAACTTGTCGGCAATTCCGGAAAAGGTCAAAGTTCTCCCACCGGCGAAGGGGGAACCGACAGCGAACTTCCGTTGCTGATGAATCCCGGCAGCGACAGCGACGTGCGACTGGTCAGCAGCGATCCGAATGCCAGCGACATCAGCCTGCTGGGTGACGATGACGCCGTCGCCATTGATTTCGATCCCGATCAGGGACATCACGCATCTGTGCTGGACGATGAGTCCGGAATTGCTCTGACCGGCACCGACAGCGCTCTTCTCATGGGAGAAAGTGGAATTTCTCTCGCCGGTCCCAGTGACAGTGGAATCGGTCTGGATCTGAACGACGCCGACGATGCGGGGCTGACACTGGCCCTCGACGACGATAGCGGCATCTCGCTGGACGCTGGGGAGAGCGGTATCTCGCTCGATATCGCTGAAAGTGGAATTTCCCTCGAATCCACCGGCAGCGGTGTCGGCTCTGGAAACTATTCGAGCACTGTCCCGATGATGGATATTCTGTCGGAAGACGATCAGCTGTCCAATCTGGAAATCCCGGTGCTTGACGGGGGCTTCGACTCATCGGACGCAGACGTGACAGGGGTCATGAACGTCCAGGGAGGGGGAGACGATGTCTTCACCCTCGACGACGAAGGAACCGAGGAATCCTCCGAGTCTTTCGGAGAGGAAGACGATCTCGATCTCGAATCAGAATCGTTCGACGCGGATCAGGATCTGGATGTCTTTGACGCCGGCGAAGAAGTCTTCGACGGGGCCGATACAGGAAGTATGGTCTCTCCGGGTGTCAGTCGTCTGCCGGCAGCGGAAGCAGACTGGGGAACTGGCACATTCGTCGGCCTGGCCCTGGCATCGGTCCTGCTGCTCGTCTGCGGCGTTGTGATGATCGATCTCGTTAAACACACCGCCACTTCCAATCAGCTCAACCCTGTCAGCGGCAAACTGGTGGAAATGCTCGGCGGCCCGTTTAAGAGTTGAACCGGAATCCAAGGACTGGCTCCATGTCGCGTCTGTTGCTGGTGTTTGCCAGCCTGTTCGTCTGTGCGTTGACACTGCTGACGATCCTGTCGGACAAGCCGCAGGCTCGCAAGCAGGCAGAACTCGACCGGTATTCTCAGGTCCGTCCGGACGCCCCCTGGTTTCAGGAGAAGGTGCTGGACGGCCAGACACCCGTCCTGGTCAAATTCGGGGCGACATGGTGCGGTCCCTGCAAAATGCTGGACCAGACGCTGACGGAGATTCATGAGAAATACGGGGACCGGCTGGAGATCGTGAAAATTGACATCGACCAGCAGCCGGAACTGGCCAGACAGTATGAACTCGGCCCGATTCCGCTCGTCCTGGTGTATCATAGTGGTCGGGTTGTCGCCGCCGAAGCCGGCATGGTCTGGTATGAAGGAATCGACAGTCTCGTGAAGCCGTACGTGAAAACGGTTCCGTCCTCTTCAACAAAGGTTCCAGATTCGCCCCCGGCCGCTCCCCCCGTTTCCGCCGTCCCCGTTGTCGACGCCCGGAACCTCTGACGGGGATGAATCTCGCTGAGAAGTCAATTCTCGAACTCCCGATCTCTCTTCGCTACGACTTCCCCTGGCAATGAGCTACGATGAGCGGGCGGAGATTTTGCGTCCGCGAACGGGTTGCTCTCCCGTAACCTCTCCGAGCGTCCTTTTCAGTTCAGAAAAGACGCGCACACGGGGTGCTGTGATGGGAGACGTCTCCGTTCTGCACTTTGTTCTAGCACGCAGGCAAGAGACAACGGATGTTGTGGGAATTCGAGATTCGGCCAATGGCCGGCGGTTTGGACCCTGACGCAGAACGAGTTCTGGGGGAAGCACATTCCCGGGGATATCGAAGCATTCAATCGGTGCAGTCCGGTCGATCATTTCTGGTCGAAGGTCCCTTGTCGGACGCCCAACTCAGCCAGGTGGCCAGATTCGTCAGCGACGAACTGGTGGAAACCTGCACGATTCATCCCCTGCCGGCGACTGAAAGCCGCATGAACGGGGCTCTCCTCAATGTCCTGTTCAAAGCCGGAGTGACGGATAACACCGGGCTGACGGCCAAGAACGCCCTGCAGTCGCTGAACCTGCCCGTCACCGGTGTCGCCACAGTCAGAAAATACTGGGTCAATGCAACTGCCACCGAAGAAGATCTTTCCCGGTTCAGCCGGCGCGTCCTGTCGAACGATTCCATCGAACGGGTGATTTCCGGTCCGCTGCCGCTGAAGAGTCTGTCACTCGGCTCGGACTATCTGTTCGAACTGCAGCATGTCGCCATTCGCGAAATGGATGACGCGGCACTCCAGCGCCTCAGCAAAGAAGGCCAGTTGTATCTGCAACCCGCTGAGATGCGGCAGATTCAGAATCACTTCCGGGAACTGGGACGGGAACCGACGGATATCGAACTGGAAACCGTGGCCCAGACCTGGAGTGAACACTGTTCTCACAAAACACTCGGCGGCCGGATCGCCTACCGGGATGAGAACGGGGACCGCCAGTTCCAGAACATGCTGAAAGAAACCGTCTTCGCCGCGACGCAGACGATTCGCAAGTCACTGGGGGATCAGGACTGGTGTGTCAGTGTCTTCAAAGATAATGCCGGGATTGTCCGGTTCGACGAGAAGCAGGATGTCTGCATCAAAGTCGAAACCCACAATCACCCCTCCGCTCTCGAACCTTACGGCGGAGCCAACACCGGGCTCGGCGGCGTGATTCGGGATCCGCTGGGAACCGGACTCGGAGCAAAACCGGTCTGCAACACTGACGTCTTCTGCTTCGCTCCCCCGGAGACCCCATACGATTCCCTGCCACAGGGACTCCTGCATCCCAAAACAATCATGAAGGGAGTCGTGTCTGGTGTCCGTGACTACGGAAACCGGATGGGGATTCCGACCGTCAACGGTGCCGTCTATTTCGACGAGCGTTATCTCGGCAACCCGCTCGTCTACTGCGGCAACGTCGCCATGATTCCGCGCGGCATGAGTGAGAAACAGGTTCACGTCGGAGATTACATCGTCTCGGTCGGAGGACGCACCGGCCGGGACGGAATCCACGGAGCCACCTTCTCTTCCGCAGAGCTGACTCACGAAAGTGAAGAACTCTCCGGCGGAGCCGTGCAGATCGGGAACGCCATCACCGAAAAGATGGTCCATGACGTCATCCTCACCGCACGGGACCAGGGACTGTTCAATGCCATTACCGATTGCGGTGCCGGCGGGTTCAGCAGCGCGGTCGGAGAAATGGGGGAAGAGACCGGCGCGGAAGTCTGGCTCGATCAGGCCCCATTGAAATACAGCGGCCTGTCGTACACCGAAATCTGGATCAGTGAAGCCCAGGAACGCATGGTCCTGGCAGTGTCACCAGAAAAATGGGACGCGTTCCGCGATCTCTGCCAGTCCGAAGGAGTTGAAGCGACGGCCATCGGAACCTTCACCGGCACTCAACGCCTGATCCTGAAGTATGGCGACGTGGTCGTCGGCGATCTGGCGATGTCCTTCCTGCACGATGGCCGTCCGCCGGTCATCCGGGAAGCCCATTTCAAACCGGCACCGACGCAGGCGTTTGAAGAAAAGTCGTCAAGCTTCAACGAGACACTCAAAAAAATTCTGTCCTCGCTGAACGTCTGCTCGAAAGAGCGGATCATTCGCCAGTACGACCACGAAGTTCAGGCAGGCAGTGTCGTGAAGCCGCTGGTGGGGGTTCAGAATGATGGCCCGTCCGACGCGGCAGTCATTCGACCGGACCTCGAATCCGATCGTGGACTGGTCATTTCCTGCGGAATGAATCCGCACCTGGGAGATCTCGACCCGTACTGGATGGCGGCATCGGCCATTGATGAAGCTCTGCGAAATTGCGTTGCGGTCGGAGCCGATCCGTCCCGGATCGCCATTCTCGACAATTTCTGCTGGGGGAACACAGAACGACCGGAAACTCTGGGGTCTCTCGTGCGGGCGGCTCTCGCCTGTCATGACGTGGCGATCGCGTTCGGAACCCCGTTCGTCTCCGGGAAGGATTCGTTGAATAACGAGTTTTCTTACGAAGTCGATGGCCAGAAGAAGACCATCACGATTCCGTCGTCACTGTTAATCACAGCGCTCGGGCAGATTGAGCATGTTGAAAACTGTGTGACGATGGATCTGAAATCCGCTGGGAATTCACTGCTTCTCATCGGCATCACACGCGACGAAATGGGGGGCAGCCATTTCAATCTGGTGACCGGTTCCACCGGCGGTTCCGTTCCGAAGGTCGACCTGCAGAACGCACCCAAAATTTTTGCAGCGCTCCATCAGGCAATTGACCGCCGATTGATCCGCAGCTGCCATGACCTGAGCGAAGGGGGACTCGCAACAGCTTTGGCCGAGATGGCGTTCGCCGGCGGATTCGGGGTGAATGCGACGTTGCCCAAAGCAACAGAGTCTGATGCTGTCACTCTGTTCTCAGAAAGTAACACCCGTTTCGTCATTGAGGTCCCCTCGGCTAATGTCAGTGCCGTACAGGAACAGTTCCGCCAGGCCGGCGCCCCAGAACCGGTCCAGCTGGGAACCGTCACCTCGACCAGCCGGCTCGTGATCAACACAACATCCGGCCAGGCCCTGATCGACGCAGACCTTTCCGAACTCAAACAAGCCTGGCAATCTCCGCTGAGTACGTTTTAGACCAGTTTGGTCGATCATGTATGTGGCCGCGAAGAAGGCATTTCCCTCAATGAAACATGGGGTTTCCGCGAGCCAGGACATGTCAGACATCCTGCCACGCGGGCACCTGCTGCATCTGGTGTGGACCACCGGGCAGCGGGGTGATGCGCCTCAAGCGAAACATCTGCTGAATCAGGTGACTCTCGGGACAACCTTGCCCTTGGGGGCCGACGCAGCCGACGACAGTCATGCCATCCGTGAACAATCCCGGACGCTGAAAGCCGGAACCTGCATCCTCTCCAACCTGACCCGCAAAAAGAAGCGTGAAGACAACGAGCGTGATAAGCACCACCATGTCATTGAACGCGTCTTTGCCGAATCAAACGCTGCCGCCGGGTGGTGACCCGTTACGAAAAAAAGCCTGCAATTTTGCAGGCTTCATCTGGCTGGCTGCACTCGTCACCAGACCGTTTTGAATGTCCGTACGACCTAGAACAGTCCTGAACCGAAGAGCGGACGGTTCCAGTTGATCAGGCCAGGTGTGGTTGTCGGCACGTTCCGAACCGGCTGGCTGTTAAACCGTGGGTCCTGCTGAACAGGGAACTGCGGCTGAAGGTGATGGTTATTCGAATTGTGGTTGAAGTTGTTTCCATAGTACCCCTGATTGTGCTGTGGAATGGACGGTCCGTACTGCGGGGCATCCTGTCGGCTGCGAGTCCCCTGCTGAGTGTGGTACTGCAGAGCAGAAGAGTTGTACTGCCAGTTTTGCCCCACGGCATTCCAGGCAGGTCCTGAACCGTTCCAGGGCTGATAGGCTTGCGGAGCGCCACCGTAGTTTCCGTTGGGAACCGCTGTGCATCCACTCGGCCCGCAGATCGTCGAGTAACCGTTGTTGGACACTCCGTTGTGGTAGGGTGTCGAACCAGAAAAGAACTGACCGAGATTCTGAGCGTGGGCATTCGATGTTGTCAGTCCAGCAAACAGCAGTCCGGTCACAGCAGCAGTCAGTTTCAAAGTCTTCATCGGTTTCTCCCAGGTTGGTTGTTGTTTTTGTTTTGCTGTGCGTGTTGCACATTTGAGGATATCGCACCATCCGTGCCAAACAAAAAGAATCGAATCCGGGAGTCCGAAACACGTTGTTTTTACCAGTGTTTTCTATGCCAATAAACCAGAATTGCATCAAATAGACGACACCAAGGTGAAGTCACTTTGAACTCTCTTCCAGCGTGAATTGAAAGGGTTTCAAAGATGGCTGGGTCGTTTTGATTTTCGATCTGAGTTCGCCAGAAAACCGCCCATTCCTGCCGGGACATTCCAGTGGCGAATCGCAGAATCGGCCTCATGGAGCTTCAAACCTGACATGACAGGTGACAGATCACGGCTCGAGCAGGCCAACGAGCCTGCGGGCCAGGTTCGTGGGCCTGTCAGGACAGAGTGGTCACACCACTCATCACCAACCCGAATTTCCAGCCGTGGCAATGCACGAGGCGGAAGACGAACGCACGCACGAAGCGACAGGGCAGCGCAGGGATTACTTCAACAGCTCCTGCCAGCGTTTCAGTTGCTCGCGAACAGGTCCCGTTCCACCGGAACCATATGTCACGAGTGCATTCGCGGCGTTCTCTGCTCCCAGAACGTCGAAAATGTTCTGTTCAACAGCCGGGGCAACCTGCTGAAGTTCTGCCAGAGTGAGATCTGCCAGGCGGCAGCCACGCCCTTCGCTCGTCGCCACGAGTTTTCCAACGATCTCGTGTCCGGTCCGCATCGGAACCCCGACTTTGATCAGGTATTCCATCAATGCCGTTGCGTCGAGAAATCCTTCATCGAGCCGTGCGCGAATCCGTTCACGGTTCAATTCGGCGTGAGCAACGATGGAGGGGGCGATCTGCAGACAGGCGTCAACACAATCAAAGGCCGCGAACGCCGCGAGTTTGTCTTCCTGCAGATCCCGGTTGTAGGCCATCGGAAGACCTTTCAGCAGGATCAGCAGTTGTTGTGACGACGCAATAATCCGGGCAGACTTTCCACGAATCAGCTCCAGGACGTCCGGATTCTTCTTCTGAGGCATAATGGAAGATCCCGTCGTGTACTGATCTGGAAGTTTCAGAAATCCAAACTCGGTCGTACACCACAAAATCCACTCTTCGGCCCAACCAGACAGGTGAACGGCAATCAGCGACAACGTCGACGTGAACTCGGCGAGGTAATCCCGATCGCTGGAAATATCGAGACTGTTTGCGGCGGGTCCGGAGAACTGGAGTGCCTGAGCGGTGAAATTCCGGTCGAGCGGCAATGTCGACCCGGCCAGGGCGGCTGCGCCGAGCGGGCAGAGATTCAACCGTTTGCGACAATCCGCCAGTCGCTCACGATCGCGCTGAAACTTTTCGCAATAGGCAAGCCAGTAATGCGTGGCATTGACCGGCTGTGCCCGCTGGAGATGTGTATATCCGGGAAGGATGACGTCGATGTCCCGATCACCACGACTCACGAACGCCTGTTGCAACTGGAGAAGCTGCTGATCCAGGGAATCGATCGCGCGACGAATATACAGACGCAGATCAGTGGCCACCTGATCGTTCCGGGACCGTCCGGTATGCAGCTTCCGCCCGGTGTCTCCCAACCGGCGGATCAGCGCCGACTCAATGTGCATGTGAATATCTTCGAGCGAGGTCTTGAATTCCATCTCACCCCGGCGGATTTCCTCCAGGATCTCCGTCAATCCCGAGCAGATGTCGTCGCATTCTTTCTGCGAAATCAGACCGACTTTCGCCAGCATCCGGGCATGGGCCTGCGATCCTTCGACATCCACTTCCGCGAGTCGCGAATCGAAAGAGATGGATTCCGTAAACAGCTCCACCTGGGCGTTGGTTGGCTCGCTGAATCGGCCTCCCCATGCTTTTTGCGACACGTTGCAGTCCTGACTGTAGAGTTCATCGAAAGAGTCGTCACCTACCCCGCATTCCTGCCGTCCGGGGCAAGAACCTCCTGATTTTGTCGGGCAGAAGACCCGTCGTCAAATGGGAAGCCGCCAGAAGGGAGAGAGCGTTGAATGGATTGCTGTTCGCCCAAAGTTGAGAATTCCTGCGGCAGTCGGAAAGGGGCGTAGACGGAACTCTGGAAATCGGGATGATCGATGTCGATTGTGATCCAGCGAGCCGGGGATTGCGAATTTTTTTCGATTTGCCGTCGAGACTGATCGCTCAAATGATTGACGGCGCCGGGTGGAAACAGGAAAGTTGACCGGTATGAAGTTCAATCGGTCACGGAAGAAGAACGTCTCCCAGTGGGGAGAGACGACAATTGATCTGGGGGAGCGCAAAAACGTCTTCCTCGAAGTCAGCTCGAGCTACAGCGGCCTGCCGGTGCGGATCCCGGTCCATGTCCGCCGCGGAAAAAAGGATGGCCCGGTCGTCTTCATCTCCGCTGCTGTTCATGGAGATGAAATCAACGGCACCGGTGCGATCCGGCAACTGCTGCTCGATCCCTATCTCAATCTGCTCTCCGGCAGCCTGATTCTGGTTCCGGTCGTCAACGTGCTCGGGTTCGAACAGCATTCCCGCTACCTGCCCGATCGACGCGATCTGAACCGCTCTTTCCCCGGCAGTGCCAAGGGAAGTCTTGCTTCACGCATGGCCCGACTGTTTCTTGATGAAATCGTCGACCGGGCCGACTACGGCATCGACCTGCACACTGGGGCCGTTCGCCGAACCAACTTCCCGAATGTCCGTGCGAATCTGGAAATTCCAGAGCTGAAACGCCTGACCAGCGCCTTCGGGTGCGAAGTCACCGTCAACGAAACCGGCCCGGCGGGATGCCTGCGCCGCGCCGCATGCGATGCCGGATGCCCGACGTTTATCCTCGAAGCGGGCGAAGTCTGGAAGGTGGAATCGCTGGTGATTGAATACGCCGTCCGTGGAATCCGGAACATGCTGATGAAACTTGGCATGATTGAAGGACGCCCCGAAGAACCGGCCTATCGAACAATCATTCAGGACACCACCTGGATTCGAGCCGACAGTGCCGGGTTCCTGCACTTTCACGTCGCCCCGGGGGATTTCGTGACGAAAGGGACACCAATCGCCACCGTCAACAGCCTCGTCGGCAGCGAGGGTGAAGTGATCTTCTCCGATTCCACAGGCATTGTTCTGGGGATGACCACCCTGCCGGTGACAGCTCCGGGAGAACCGGTCTGCCATGTCGGATTGGTCGGCCGTGGTCGCAAGCAGATTGAAGAGACGCTGCGAACCCTTCCCAGGCAATCGTTGCACCAGAGAATCCGTGATGATCTTGCAACCAGTTTCATGGTTGTTCGCCCGTCAAACAACGGGATGGCCACGACCGGGAAGTCCCCCCTCGTGAATGCCTCCAGTCGCCGCGATTCTCACTGACCACAAGCGTGCTGCGACCAGGCAATTCACAGACCGGCGTTGTGTCGACGGTGCTCAAGAGGAATGAGCGTCAGTTCAGCCAGGCATGCAACCGTGTCCGCTGCATGGCGGATTTCAGGCGTTGCGTGCAGCGTTGAGCATTGTCTGCCTGCGGTCGCAGATCCAGCAGCGTCGCCAGATCCTGAACGTCGCCCAAAGTGCGGAGACCTGCCTGATAGTGACCTTGTCCCAGCAATGACTCACTCAGTTTTTCCGCCGCGTTGAGGGCACCGAAGAAGTGGCCGGCTTTCAATGCGAATTTCAGGCAGTCTCTCCAGCGGCGGACCGATGCTGAAGAGTCGCTCTGGAGGGCCAGGCTTCGCAGCACCTCGAATTGAATTTCCGCAGAATGGAGTGCTCCTTCAGACCGCCATTCCCGGAGTTGATTTTCCGAAGCGAGATTCTGTTCCAGCAGCAGTTCGATCGGGTATTCGGCGAACTCACTGTTTGTGAGTGTCTCCTGAATCGCCCGCTGTCGAAACTGTTCGTACTTCGTGGGATCGCCAAAGTCGCGGGAACACACCATCAGCCGGCAGCAGATGGTCAGGCTCAGTGAACGGCCATTCCGCGAACAGTCCTGCTGTTCCCAGTCCCGTTCCTGAGCCCGTTCCCAGGCTTGCGTCAGTGTCTCGAGGGCTCGAACGTCACCCCGGAACTGTTGAGAAAGTCCCCATTGGAACAGCGCGTCTGGAGTCGTGTCAGAAACGTGACACCGTTGCTGAAAATGTCGGTCGGCCGCGAGAAAGTCGGTCCGATGGTGAGCGTTCCAGGCGTCTGAGAAAACCGCCTGATCCCGTTCCGCAATGCTGAAAAATGACAAAACACCCACAGCGCTTGCTCCTGGCGAGAGGGAAGCGATGAGCGTTGATCGACCTGAGACTCTTTCTAATTTACCGATAATACCGATTGTGTCAATCGTAATGTGTTGTTTCGGAACACACGAACTGCCATGGGATCACAGGATTTTTCTGCTTCTCATTGGCCGGGCGCTGGACATTTTTTTTCCGATCTGTCACGTTCTTAAAGCTTTACGAGCGATCCAAAAGCGTTGATGCTGGCGGCCGCCTCGACTGAAATGAACCGACTTCAGCTTCCGTCAACGCGACAGGGAATGACTATGGCGACCACGAGAAGTGAAGCAGGAAAATGGGCCGCGCTGGCAGCCGCTCTGCTGGGATGGATGTTCGACGGGTTTGAAATGGGCTTGTTCCCACTCGTCGCCCGACCCGCTTTGCACGACCTGCTGAGATCCGACAGTGATGCACTGATCGGGCAATGGTTCGGAATCATCACCGCGGGATTTCTCGTTGGGGCGGCGACGGGGGGAGTCCTTTTCGGCTGGCTGGGAGATCGTATCGGTCGAGTCCGCGCGATGGCCCTGAGTATCCTCACCTACTCCCTGTTCAGCGGGTTGTGTGGTCTGGCCGACTCGGCCGTCACGCTGTTGATCTACCGAATTCTCGCGTCGTTGGGGATGGGAGGGGAATGGGCGCTGGGAGTCTCTCTGGTGATGGAACTCTGGCCGAACCAGTCGCGCGGCTGGCTGGCGGGGCTCATCGGAGCGGCGTCGAACGTGGGATTTGTGCTCGTCGCTCTCGTGAGCCTGTTTCTCGCACAAGTGCTCGGAAGTCTGCAGCAGCTTCTTCTGATCATCGGACTGTCACAGGGACAGGTGGAGACGCTGTCGGCTCACGGAGGCTGGCGGATCATGCTGATGTGCGGAGCGTTGCCGGCATTGGTGACGTTTCTGATTCGTCTCTTCGTCCCGGAATCGGAAAAGTGGACGGAAGAGAAAGAAAAAGGATCGACCTCGAAATGGGCCACGGTGGATCTGCTCGGAGTCTTGATCGGCTCATTGGGACCGATTGGAATGATCGTCCTCTGGGCCCGTCCTGATGTGCCGGGATCGGTTCGAGTGCTCGGAACGATCGTGGGGCTGGTGATTGCGATTCTGGGATATCTCTTTCCCGTTTCCCGATATCTCAAACGGATGGAGGAGGGAAAAACATTGGTCGGCGCGAATGGTCAGCCGGTCATGAAGCTGATGCTGATTGGTGCGCTGATCAGCGGAATTCCACTGCTGGGGACCTGGGGAGCGCTGCAGTGGGCCGCCACCTGGGCAGACTCCCTGACGAAAGGGACTTCAATCTCCCATGCCAAGGAGTACACGCAGATCGCGACGGGTCTGGGAGCGATCATGGGAACTTATGCTGCCGCGATTGCCGGGCACGTCTTCGGAAGACGACTGACGTACTTTGCACTCACTCTGCTCGCACTCGGTTCGGTCCAGCTTTTCTACCAGACGAATACCTCATTCGGAACCTGGTTCCTGATCTCCGGATTTCTGGCAGGAGGAACGACGGCGGCCTTTTACGGCTGGCTGCCGCTTTATCTTCCGGAGCTGTTTCCCACCTCGGTCCGGGCGACCGGGCAGGGATTCGCGTTTAACTTCGGGCGGATTCTCGCAGCGGTTGGTTCCCTGCAGGCAAGCTTTCTCGTCAAGGATGTCTTCAAGGGGGACTACGCGAGTGCGGCCAGCGTGATTGGCTGCGTCTATCTGTTCGGTTTCGTCTTCATCTGGCTGGCTCCGGAGACCAAGGGGAAAGAATTGCCTGCGTGATCCGGCCAGACCCGGTGCGGAGTGGTGAGCACATTCCCGGAGAGTTACGATTCCGTTGAACCGGATCCAGCGGAGACCCGGCAGCGACGGAATTGGCAGTGACGGAATTGGCAACGGATTGAAGTATGGGAATGATTTTTGGTCTCGGGACCGACATCGTCGAAATCGTGCGGATCGGCGAGATGATCGAACGGCACGGTGAATTGTTTCTGCAGCGGGTCTATACCGAAGGTGAGATTCGCTACTGCCAGAAGCACAAGGAAACGCTGCAGCATTACGCCGGCCGCTGGGCTGCGAAAGAAGCGGTGATGAAAACGCTGGGAACCGGTTTCACAAAGGGGATCGGCTGGAAAGACATCGAAGTGGTCAACACCCGTGCCGGGAGACCACTCGTCCAACTCACGGGGGGAGCCGCTCGATTTGCTGAAGAGCTGGGCATCGATGATGTCCTGCTCACGATTTCTCATTGTCGGGCGTACGCCACGGCGACTGCGATTGCGATGCAAAATTCTCCGAAGACGGGAGCCTGATTCAGGCGAACCCGGCAGGGATCGGTTATCATGATGATGGAGGTCTGATCGGGGAGTGATCCCCTCACGGCCGGTGCATGGTGGTGAACCACGCGGGAGGATCAGACCTCAATGCCTGTTTCCGATTAGACCAGTTTGGTCGATCATGTGGCTGCGAAGAACGCCTTTCCCTCAATGAAACATTGAGTTTCCACGAGCCAGTACGTCACATGAATTACGAAACCGCTCCAGGAGAGTGCCATGATTCGGATCGCCAGAATTCTTGTCCCGACCGACTTCAGCGAATTCAGCAAGTGCGCCATTCGGTACGGCTGTGAGATGGCCCGTCGCTTCAACGCGGAAGTGACGTTCCTGCATGTGGTGGAAGATATTCATCCATTAGTGGCCGACCCCGGTGTCTTTGTCGGAACCGCCGTGGAACTGGTTGGAAGCCTGCGGCAGTCTGCGGAAAAAGGGTTGGAGAACTTTATTCCGCAGGAGTGGACCGATGGTCTGACTGTGCACCGCAAGGTGGTCGTGGGAGTTCCGTTTCTGGAAGTGGTTCGCTATGCCAAAGAGAACCAGACGGACCTGCTGATCGTGACGACTCATGGTCGAACCGGGTTGGCGCATGTGCTGCTGGGAAGTGTCGCAGAGCGGATCGTGCGGAAATCCCCTTGTCCGGTGCTGACCGTCCGGCCGGAAGGTCACGGGTTCGTCGTCCCGTGATGGATTTCTGCTGACAGCCCTGTGGTTCCTGTTCGCCGGAAATCTGTCACTGATCTCCGGGCAGTTCCTGTCAGGAATGACTTTTCGGCAACAGGTGCCACGATGACGGACTTCCTGCTGTATTCAGGCCTGACGCTGGTCTCGCTGGCGGTGGTCGGAAGCCTGCTGCGGGCTGTCTGGCTTCGTAGAAAGAAACGCCGAACACCAGAACAGGAACTGCAGCAGGCGAAAGACCTGTTCGAGCAGCAGCGCCTGCTGCTGCAGTCTCAGTTCTTCGAACAGGCGACTCGTCGAGGGGTTCCGCGCGATCTCATCTGGACACGGATTGACTGGAGCGAAACGACCTCCTTCGCACGGGATCTCCAGTCTCACCTGCTCACGGCTTTCGTCGGAATCGAAGTGGCCTTTGAAGCGGTCCCCGGCGGCGACATGGAAGAGGTCGAAGCGGTCTCCCAGATTCGTCAGGCCAGTGCCTTATTTCATTACCGGGAAAATCGCTGGGGAACCGGGGGAAAGGCGCTGTTCAATATGACTCCCGATGACGCGGTTGAGCGACTGATCGGGCAGTTCGAACCCGTCGACATCCGTTATTGAGCGGACCGTTATTGAACGGACAGGGTGGGGGCCGGATGATTTTGAGATTTCTGACAGAACAAGCGGAGACCTGATGGTCAAATCGGGTCACTCTGAGACTCGACCAGCCGCCTGATCAGCGCATTCCAGTCCACCAGCCCCTTCCAGAACCGTTCCCCTTCCAGAACCGTTCCATTGGCGCCTTGTCACTCCCGGGATGCCATCGGAACGACATCCCCGGGGGACAAGACTGCGATCAAGACGGCGATTCAGGCTTCGATTCAGAGCACCTGCGGCGGAATTACCAGCCCAGCACGCTGGCAAAAATCAGTGGGGCAACGATCGTCGCGTCGGATTCGACGATGAATCGGGGAGTCTCTGCCCCCAGTTTTCCCCAGGTGATCTTCTCATTCGGAACGGCACCGGAATAGCTTCCGTAGCTCGTCGTCGAGTCACTGATCTGGCAGAAGTATCCCCAGAGCGGAACGTGTTCGCGCTGCAGGTCCTGGTGCAGCATCGGCACCACACAGATCGGGAAGTCTCCGGCGATGCCGCCGCCGATCTGGAACATTCCCAGTGAGTTCTGCGTTGTCGTTTCCGTGTAGAACTCGGCCAGCCAGGTCATGTACTCGATGCCGGTGCGGACGGTGTGGACGTTCTTGATCTCTCCCCGAATGACGGCCGCGGCATACATATTCCCGAGCGTGGCATCTTCCCAGCCGGGAACGATGATCGGCAGGTTCTTCTCGGCGGCAGCCAGCATCCACGAGTCTTTGGGATCGATCTGGTAGAACTCTTCGTACTTGCCGCTCAGGAGGACCTGATAGAAGAACTGATGCGGAAAATACCGTTCCCCGGCCTGATCCGCCTTCGTCCAGACTTCGAGCATCGCCGATTCCATGCGGCGCATCGCTTCTGCTTCCGGAATACAGGTGTCGGTGACACGGTTCATATGCCGGTCAAGCAGCGCGACTTCTTCCTCCGTTGACAGGTTCCGGTAGTGGGGAACCCGTTCGTAGTAGTCATGGGCGACAAGGTTGAAGACATCTTCTTCAAGGTTCGCACCGGTGCAGGAAATCAAATGCACCTTGTCCTGCCGGATCATCTCGGCCAGGGAAAGTCCAAGTTCGGCGGTACTCATCGCCCCGCCAAGGCTGACCATCATTTTTCCGCCGGCGTCGATGTGAGCGCAATATCCGTCCGCGGCATCAATCAGGGCCGCCGCATTGAAGTGGCGGTAGTGATGATGAATAAAGGACGAGACGGGGCCACGTGAGGATTTCTGGTTCGTCATGGTTTCTCAGATCTTCAGAAAGAAAGCCGTCCCGCCGCACGGAAGTGTCGTGCGGCGAGACGTGAAACGTGATCCGTGACTGTGCAGTCAGAATCTCTCTAGAGCGGTTTCGTCATTCCTGTGACGTCCTGGCTCGTGGAAACTCAATGTTTCATTGAGGGAAAGGCGTTCTTCGCGGCCACATGATCGACCAAACTGGTCTAAAACTGGCGAGGGCGAACTCGTCCCTGAACGCGCAGCGGGACCCCGGTGATTCGCAGGAATCCTTCGGCATCCGTCTGGTTGTAGTCAGCGATGCCCGCTTCCATTGAAGCGATCGCTTCATCGTACAGACTCTGTAGAGAAGTCCGGCTGATCACCCGGGCGTTTCCTTTGTAGAGTCCGATCGTCACTTCTCCGGTGACCGGCTTCTGCAGTTCCCGGATGAAGGCCATCAGGGCATCCATCTTCGCACAGTACCAGAACCCATAGTAGACCATTTCGGCCACTTCCGGGCTGATGCGATCCCGCAGGTGAACGGCATCCCGGTCCAGTGTCAGCTGCTCGAGGGCCAGATGAGCGGTGTAGAGCACCGTCATTCCCGGGGCTTCGTACACGCCTCGGGATTTCATGCCGACGAAGCGGTTTTCGACAATGTCGATCCGTCCGACTCCGTTCTTTCCGGCAATGTCATTCAGAGTCAGGACGATCTGGTCCGCCGGGAGTTTCTTCCCGTTCACGCTGACCGGAACACCGGACTCGAAGCCGATGACGACAGTCGTTTCCGCGTCGGGAGCCTGCTGTGGAGAGACGGTCATGCCGAAATCGATATTCGGAATGCCGTCGACAGCGGGGTCTTCGAGAACCCCCGCTTCGTAACTGATATGCAGGCAGTTCTCGTCGGAAGAGTATGGCTTCTTCGACGTCGCCTTGACGGGAATGTTCTTCTGTTCGCAGTAGGCAATCATTTCCGTCCGACCGGGGAACTGATTGCGGAATTCTTCGATTCGCCAGGGAGCGATGATATTCACTTTCGGATCCAGGGCTTCGGCCGCCAGCTGGAACCGGCATTGATCGTTTCCTTTCCCGGTCGCACCATGCACGAAGGCGACAGCACCGACTTCCCGGGCCCGCTGCAGACAGGCTTTCGCGATCAGCGGTCGGGCGATTGACGTTCCCAGAAGATAGATGTTCTCGTACTTCGCCTGCCATTGCAGCACGGGAAACGCAAAGTCACGGCAGAGTTCTTCCGTCACATCGACAGCGATCGAGGACTTCGCTCCGATATCGAGCGCTTTCTTCAGAATGGCCGGACGGTCTTCGCACGGTTGTCCCAGATCGACGTACAGGCAGTGGACGTCGTATCCCTTGTCCATCAGCCAGCCGACCAGAACCGATGTATCCAGCCCGCCGCTGTATGCGAGCACGACAGATTGCGCCATGGATTCCTCATCCTGAACTTCAGAAGACATTTCAGCGAACGCCGATCCGAGCACTTTCCCGGTCCATGCCGATCCGCCAGCATCGATTTACACGATTCGAACGCGACAATCAAACGTCAGGAGAATTTCGACTGGGAATTCATCACACCACCGGCGGTTCGATTCAACGGAAACATCTTTCTCCGGAAAAAAAATCCGCCCGCTCCCCTGCCGGGGACATCAGGAATCGATGTCCGGCAGAACAGCAGGCGGTTCCATTCGCGTCAGACTTGCCCGTGTTGCGACACGAGACAGGGCGGCGGCATCAGGGGAGGCGTCCCATCTTCCCTTGCTGGAAATCGAGAATCGCCTGTCGAATCTCGTCATTGGAGGTCATCACGAACGGGCCGCGACCGACAACCGGTTCACCAATCGGCTGACCGGTGAGAACCAGGGCCATCGTGTCTTCGTCGGCGGTCAGTGAGACCCCATCGCCGGACCGGTCAAACCGGACCAGTTCCACTCCCCTGGCTCGTTCGGACTGATTGATGACGACACTTCCGCGCTGCACGACCAGCAATGTCGTTTCCCCATCCGGAACCGGAAGGGAGACTGACTGACCGGCCTTCAAACGGAGATCCCACAGATTCATGGGAGTGAACGTCTTCGCAGGTCCGCGCGTTCCGAACAGTTCTCCGGCAATCACACGGGCCGTTCCCGCCTGATTCGGAAGAACCGCAGTGGGAATCGACGCGGCGGTGATCTCCTGATAGCGCGGTGTCGACATCTTGTCGCGGGCCGGCAGGTTCACCCAGAGCTGGACCATTTCAAACAGTCCCCCCTCACGGGTGAACCGTTCGCTGTGATACTCTTCATGAACTACCCCCGACGCAGCAGTCATCCACTGCACGTCACCCGGACCGATCGCCCCCTGACTGCCGCTGGAATCCCGGTGTTCGAGTTCTCCTTCGTAGACAATGGTGACCGTCTCGAAGCCGCGGTGCGGGTGCTCCCCGACTCCCCGTTTCGCTTCGGCAGCTTCGAATTGATAAGGCCCGCCATAGTCGAGCATCAGGAATGGATCGAACTGTTCTCCCTGCTGATACGAGAACAGGCTTCGCACAGGGAATCCATCGCCGACCCAGTGTTGCGGGATATTTCTGACAATCTGTCGAACCGCTTTCATGGAAGTCACTTCTTTCCGGATGAGGAATCCAGTTTGTCCAGCCGGGTTTCCCGTCCCACTTTCTGGACGTTTTGAGCTTTGTCGTCGCTTTCAATGAGACGTTTGATGAGAAATTGCCTGAACGGTTGTCAGAACCGGTCTGGTTCGGAATTCACTTGCTATTAAATGGCAATCGGACAACAAATCAAGTACGGTCTTTTTTGTCACTTGGTATCTCTGGTGTGACTGAGGCGAAACGATGTCTGTCTCCTCCGCACGAAAAAATGGAAAGAAAGCCGTCAGCTGTCCCGTGGAATCCACGCTCCGCGCCATCGGGGGACAATGGAAGGTGCTGATGATTCATCATCTGCTGGAAGGGACACAGCGTTTTGGAGAACTGAGCCGCCGTCTGGACGGCATCTCGGCAAGAACACTCACCCGCCAGTTGCGGGAACTGGAAGAGTGTGGCGTCATCCACCGCGAAGTCTATCAGCAGATTCCCCCCAAGGTGGAGTATTCACTGACGCCGCTGGGATGGGAACTCAAGCCCATTCTGTCCGCCATGCATGACTGGGGGGAGCGGTTCGAGAAACTGGAGCGGGATTGATGCGCTGAGAACCGATGCTGAGAACCAGTTCTGTGACAACACAAGTCCGCCATTCTGCTCTCGACGTGCTTCGATCCAATGCACGAGCAGTCCTGAAGAGCGGCGGCACAGAAGTCACGGGGGGCGCAGTGGGCTTATCCGGACAGTGGGCTCACTCGGCGAGTCCATACCGGACAATGCACCACAGGGCCTGAAATCCGTCTTTCACTCCGATCTTCTTCCCCTGTTCGTAGGTCCGTCCATCATAACTGATGGACATCTCAAAGATGCGGCATTTCAGGCGGGCGACGCGGGCCGTGATCTCAGGCTCGATTCCGAACCGGTTCTGCCGCAGTTTCGGAGCCACTTCCTGAATCACACTCCGTTTGAACAGCTTGTAACAGGTCTCCATGTCGGTCAGGTTCAGGTTCGTGAATGCGTTCGACAGCATCGTCAGAACTTTGTTGCCGACGTAATGCCAGAAGTAGAGCACCCGGTGCGGCTGATCTCCGAGAAACCGGCTGCCGAAGACGACGTCGGCCCGGCCTTCGATGATCGGCTGCAGCAGTCGGGGGATTTCGGTCGGATCATATTCCAGGTCCGCATCCTGAATGATGACGGCGTCTCCGGAAGCCAGACTGAACCCCGTTTTGACGGCGGCCCCTTTCCCTTTGTTCTTCTCGTGATAGGTGACAACAATCCGGTTCATCGGATCGCTGTCTCCTTCTTTGGCGATCTCCTTCAGCAGTTCCCGAGTTCCGTCGCGACTCATGTCGTCGACCAGCACAATCTCTTTCCGCAGCGGAACGGATCGAACTTTGTCGAGCAGAACCGGGAGTGTCTGAAACTCGTTGTAGACCGGAATCACCACCGATAACACGAAGTCGTCTGGAATCGGGTAGATCCCCAGCTGCCGGCAAGGACCATCTCCCAGCATCCCCTTCATGGACTGATACCATTCGGACGAGTAGATCGGGAGATTCTGTGGAAGCGTCATGAGAGAGTGATACGAAAGGGACAGACGTGATCAGGAAAACAGACTGGAAGTGACCTGCCGCGACAGACCTGCCGCTGATTCGAACGCCGGATCTCCGTCAAACCGAAGCCACGCATGTGACGACGGCACGAGCATTCACGACCGATCCGACTTCCAGTACAGGGAAGTTTACATCACGGAGATTCCCCTCGCACAGTGATGGAAAATTTCTTTGATCAAAAGAAAATGGATTTCCGACTCGAGGCTGTTGTCTGAAGCCCGCGCCGGAAATCCATGAATCGGTCTCTGCTCTTTCACACTTCGACAGAAGTTCGAAAGAAGGCTCTACCGGACTCGATCAGTCCGAGATGGCATCTGCTGCGTCGGGCTGGTCCCTTTGGCCTTTTCTGCAGCCCGTTCTGCTCCCACAGCATGAGCGGTTCCGACAATGTTTTGAGCGGCCATCAGGTCCTGAGCGCTGAAGTAAGACTGGCCGGATGCGGGATTCCCATTGCGGGATTTGCTGGCGAGTGCCTGCCAGGACATTCCGTTGGCAATGTTCCAGGTGGCTGCCTGAGCAGCTGGCTGGCTGAGACGCCCCGTTCCCACCATGGTAATCAAGGCCTGAAGAGCTGGATCATTGGTGTATTCATCCACCGGAATGACTCGGAACTTGGCTCGGGCGTGTGGTTCCTGCAATCCATGATTCAGGCAGACGGAAGCGAAGGGAACTTTCAGGGTTTTGTTTGCCGGGATCGAGAAGAATCCACCGGATCCACCTCCCATCCCCATGCCACCTCCCATCCCCATGCCTCCACCCATGCCCATTCCTCCGCCCATCCCCATGCCGCCCATGCCTCCACCCATGGACTGCATTCCACCGCCTCCCATACCTCCCATTCCCATTCCGCCCATGCCACCCATTCCCATTCCGCCCATGCCTCCACCCATCCCCATGCCGCCCATGCCCCCCATGCCTCCGAACTGGGCATTGGCGGGGACGGCAACAAAGCCGTCCGGGATTTGAACGGTCAGCGGCTCTTCCGATTTGTTGGAGATATAAATCGAGCCACCAGTGGAGTTTTTGGCGATCAGCTTGACATCAATCAGCTTTTCCTCCATCGCGGAGAACATTTCGACCTTTTTCGCACTCGGGTCGAATTCTGACTTCACCAGAATCTTCGATTCGGCTGAAGCTGACACTGCTGCCAGCAGGGTGGATGCGAAGACCAGAACGGTGGATGTGATACGGGACATACGCAACCTCGTGAGGAGGACCAACTTGACAGATGCAGTTGGGACAACAGGTGAAAACGGAGTATCGGCTCACATGCAGCCAGGCAGCGGATCGGTGTCGATCACTCGGTGTGGATCACACGGCACGGTCATACGAGACAAAAGTTCACGATTTCGTGGCGCGGCAGGGTCCCCGCGCGCCACTGAATGATGGTATCGATCCGCGAGAACCGCTCGCAATTGAAATGTCGGTTTTGATTCAAGAAACGGCGGATTCTCGATCGGCCTCGCTGTCACGATCCGCAGATCAGGCAGACGTGGCCTGAGACTTTGAACGGATTTTCATTCAGAATTCTTCCGGGATTTCTGAAAAATCCGGAACGAGCGGGTTTTCCGGAGATCTCCGGGGAAATACACCCGGAAATTTTCCTGAAGTCACCCTCCGTCCGGTGCAGTCGCCCAGGCAAGATGTTCCGGCATTCCGCGTGCTCAATCTGAACCCCCTAATGCGGTGAGCGTTTCACAGGCTGCAGCAACGTCATGATCTCCAGGATGGATGCACGGGGAGTGAACCGCACACTGGCGGTCAACAGGTTGTTCAGGATTCCCGGGATCACGAGCCGCTTCTTCCGGCGCAAGGCTCGATATGCCGTGTTGACGACATCTGTCACGTTCATCGCGTTGTGCTTGAACACCGGCGTATCGTGCATCGCCGACTCATTGCCAAACTCGGTTTTTGTCGGGCCGGGACACAGGCAGGTGACACTGACACCGCTCCCTTTCAGTTCTTTCCAGAGTGCTTCCGAAAAGGAGAGCACAAACGCTTTCGTCGCATAGTACACCGCCACGTTCGGGCCGGGCTGAAAGGATGCCGTCGAGCCGACGTTCAGGATGATTCCTTTTTTCCGGCTCAGCATGCCCGGCAGGCAGAGATGGGTGAGCGCGACCAGCGAAGAGACGTTCAACTGAATCATATTCAGCTGCCGCTCCAGTGGAATTTCCTGGAAGGCCCCCAGCTGGCCGAACCCGGCATTGTTGATGAGGACATCCACCTGCTTTCCTCGCGAGTGGATCTGGTCCATCAGCTGCCGGGCAGCGTCAGGTTCCGACAGGTCGTGAGTCAGGATCGTGGAAACCGTTCCATGCTGTTTCTGAAGCTGATCCGCCAGTTCCTGAAGCCGGTCTTCGCGGCGCGCGACCAGAATCAGTTCCGATCCATCTGCCGCGAATCGTTTTGCCAACTCCCAGCCAATCCCGGAACTGGCACCAGTGATCAAGACCGTTTCCGTTGACATCAGAACCTCTGCGGCAAGTGAACTCAAACACCACAGTCAACGTGAGCCAACTCACACCGACTGTCCAGGAGAATCTTCAGGTTACGTCATTTTCGATCAAAGAAGAATGGAATCAGGAAGAATGGAATCAGACTGTTTCCACGGGACGATCCGGAGGATGAATCGCGTTCGCCGCGTCGGGACGATCGAACGGAAATCGGGGCGGTTATCGATTTTTCCACATGACCAGAAACTCGATCATCGCCCGACAGAATTCCGGCAGATCATCGGGCTTTCGGCTGCTGATGTAGTTGCGGTCGACAACGACCGCCGCGTTTTCCCAGAGTGCGCCGGCATTCTCCAGGTCATCACGGATTCCGGGAGACCCGGTCACTTTGACTCCGGCGTAGACCTTTGCGGAAATCGGAATCCAGCCGCCATGACAGATGGCGGCGACCAGCTGGTCTCGCTCTGCAAAGGTCCTGACCAGTTCCAGAACCTTGGGGTCTCGTCTCAACTTGTCAGGCATGAACCCGCCGGGGCAGATGACTCCTTGAAAATCATCCGCTTCCATTTCCGCGATCGCCGCGTCGGCGACGCAGGGATATCCATGTTTTCCGGCGTAGATCACACCGGTCTTCTCGCCGGCGACAACGACCTTCGCCCCGGCTTCTTCCAGTCGAAATTTGGGATACCACAGCTCCAGGTCTTCGTAAATGTCTCCGACAAAACAGAGCAGGCGGAGGCCGTCGAGTGGGCGTCTGGACATCTGGATCTCCTGGTCAGACAGAGGGGCCGCGATCAATTCGTCCTTCATCATAAGCTCCCTGTTTCCGGCAGGGTAAGAGGCTGCCTGCGATTCGCTGCAAAATTCGCCAGATCGGTGCCGCGGGATCGGCGCCATCAGGTGGTTCGCGTCACGGTTGTCACGGACCTGGTTTCCCGGTGGTGCAGACCGTTACTTCCAGAACTTCCACCACGGTCGTTTGCGGCTTTGGGGGAGAACTCTCTTGAGCCCGCCATGCATCCACGAGAAGCTGCCGTCCCGTTTCTTCTTCCGGAACTGACCACGCAACTCCGGCAGCGGATGATCACAGACAGTGCCGCAGTCGAGTTCGATCAGCCTGACCTGAATCTGCGGATCGGTGCCGCGATAACGAACGCATTCGAGTTCGGCACAGCGAATCACATTCAGCATCCTCGCAGTTTCCTCCGGAGTGTTCGGCTGCCGCTTCACATAACAGTGATCACCCTGTGTCGCGCTGATTTCTTCCGCGAACAATTCCGGGGCTTCCAGGATCGGCACCTGACACATTGTGCAGCAATTCTGCTCCACGTAGAAATCCCCTGGAACATTTTTCGGATGGGGAATGTGGGCTGGCATGCCTGATCTTTCTGGCAATCGTTCGGGGACGACGATTCGACGGTTCCAGGATGGGAATCTTCTCACAGACGCAGGCTTCGGCCAACGGATCGGTCCCCGGCATCTCGGAATCCCCATGGAACAGACGTTCATGCCAAATGGGACATCTCCCCCTGCAAGACAAACAAAGTCGGGACGGGTTCTTCAGGTTTCCCGGCGATGTCTTTGTGAGGAAACCGACTTGCCGGTCGGTCGTCGTGGCGTTTGAAAGTTTTGAAAAATCCCTGTGAAGACGATCAGCTTACGGAAAAATTACTTGTCGCATGGCTGACTTGACGATAGGATAAAACCGGATCTCAGTATTCCACATGAAAAAGTTGTGCGCTGGGAACGTCCGAATCGACCTTGAACCGACCCGTCTGAAATTGATGCAACAGAAACTTTCCAACCTGTTGTTTCGCATCGCCCTGGGACTTGTCCTGCTGGCGGGGACGACGGCGGTTCCGAACGTCCGGATGGCTGAACAGTCGTCTGACGGTGGAACCGGCTCGAACAGTTCGATGTATGAACTGGTCGAACACAACAGTGTTCTGAATCGTCGGTACGAAGTCTCTCGCCGGACGTTGTTGCAGAACCCGATCGGGCAGATTCGCCTGTCCATGGACAATTGTCCTCGGGACCGGCGTCTGCGTCGGACGCTGTTGACTGTTTCCGGGCATGAATTGTCCGGTCATCGCTGGGCCAATCGCCTTCTGGCTCCCTTGTTGACGTAAGTTGCTGTTCGTTCTCGCAACTTGACGTTCCCCGGTCGCGGTCTCACTACGGCCATTTTCGTGGCGTACCAGGTGCCTCGGTTGAGTCACTGACGCTGCGCCTGTTCTCAGGCAATTGATCAAGGAAAGAGCAGAGGTGTCCCATGCAGAAAATCCTCGAAGGAATCCGTTCCTTTCAATCCAACATCGTCTCCCAGCAGGAAGAACTCTATCGCGAGCTGTCCAAAGGGCAGCACCCCCCGGTCCTGTTGATTACCTGCTCGGATTCACGAATTTGCCCAACAACACTCACCCAGTCGCAACTGGGAGAACTGTTCGTTCTCCGCACCGCGGGAAATATCGTCCCGGCGTATGGTGCGGCTCAGGGAGGAGGAGAAGCGGCCACGGTGGAATACGCCGTGGGGGTTCTCAAAGTGCAGGACGTGATCGTCTGTGGGCACTCGCATTGCGGTGCGATGAAAGGACTCCTGTCACCAGAAACTCTGGAACAGTATCCTTCCGTCAAAGCCTATCTGAGCCATGCGGAAGCCACCCGCCGGATCATCGAAGATCACTACGGTGAGGTCACGGATCCGGCGGAACGACTGCGGCTCGCCATTGAACAGAACGTGCTGGTGCAGATGCATCATCTGCGGACCCATCCCCAGGTGGCCGCTGCGATGCGAACCGGAAACCTCCGTCTGCACGGCTGGATGTACGCGATCGAAAACGGTTCGATCACAGCGTTCCAGGAACAGGACAATCGCTTCGTCAGTCTTCTGGATGCTTATCCGTCAACCGAACTGCAGGTTGCCTGAAGATTTCAGCAGCCGCTGAAACGTCGAAACAGGCTGACATCGGTCTGTGCTGGCGGATCCGATTCCATCGCCGCGAGCGGTGTCTCCCAATCTGGCAGAGCCCCCGCTCACGGTGAATGGATTTTGCACTGACGTCTCTCATGAACATCGGACATCCGCAAGGTCCCCTGTCTTGATTCGTTCTGGGATGGTTGTGTGCCGGTGCCGGACAACCGGCTGGAACTCCTGAATGACACGCCAGTGGGAGTGTCGTTCTCCGGAACCCTGCCGTTGCCTGATTCTGCCGCGAGCCCCTGTTCGCCCCGGTTCCGCGTTCATCCTGGGGCTGGCACGTTGTGAGATGATGCGTTCGCCGGGATTTCCGGGAAGAAGCGAATTGGCCTGATGGCAATTTGCATGATGGATGGACGATAAATGTGACGCGTTCTGTCTGGTCTGGAACTTCCGGACAGCCGCCCCACCGCCTGACTTGAATTTTCCAGTTTTGATTTGGATATGACTTCCATGACACCCGCAGACCGTTCACCCGCCCCACCTCCCGCTGTTCTGGATCAAAAGCCGCAGCGCACTCTGGCCCGTGACTTCGCGGCATCCATTGTTGTGTTTCTCGTGGCGCTGCCACTCTGTATGGGAATCGCGATCGCGTCCGGAGTGCCGATTGCCGCCGGACTCGTCACCGGGATTGTGGGGGGGATCGTGGTCGGGGCGCTCGCCGGCTGTCCGCTGCAGGTCAGCGGGCCTGCTGCCGGCCTGACGGTGATTGTTTATGAAGCGGTGGCCCAGCACGGTTTGAAGATGCTCGGGCTGATTGTCCTGCTGGCCGGGATCATTCAGTTGATCGCCGGGCTCCTGCGGTTTGGACAGTGGTTTCGGGCCGTATCGCCGGCAGTGGTTCACGGGATGCTCGCGGGGATCGGTGTGTTGATCTTCGCCAGCCAGTTCCATGTCATGCTCGATGACACTCCGTCCGGGAAGGGTGTGAAGAATCTTTGGAACATTCCAGCCGCGATCGGAAAACTGGTGCATGTTCCACAGCTTCCGGAGAAGGATTCTCGCGGTGACATTCAATCGATTCTCAAAGGGATCGGAGATCTGCACCGCCGCCAGATCAGCCTGAACGAGGAAGTGACTGAACGAATTCCGAATCATCATGTGAAACTGCAGCCGGATCATACACTGGTCCTGTCGGACTTTTCCGACCGGCAGACCGCGATCATGACCGAGTTGGAGCAACTGCAGGCCCGCGGCATGGAAGTGATGTCGCATCATCCTGAAAAGCAGGCCAGGGTGAAATCACTGGGGGATTCGGCCCTGGAGTCCCAGCGCATCAGCCTGAAAGCGTTGAGCGAAGACCGGGGAGACCTGGTGGTGCCGGCCCAGATCAAGGCCGCCTACTCGCTGACATCCTTTCAGTCTGCCTTCAAAAACAATGAATTTGCCGCGATGCTGGGGGTCTTTACGATCGCTCTGATGGTCGGCTGGAAATCTTTTGCCCGTGGACCACTCAAACAGGTTCCTGCTCCGCTGGTCGGAGTTGTCGCAGCCACCGCGATTGCCGGCTTCTGGCAGTTGCCGGTCCTGTATGTGGAAATCCCAACGGCAATCATGGAAGACCTGCACTTTGTGAAACTCTCCACCTTCCAGAGTGTGGAATGGAGTGGAGTTCTGGCCAGCGCGTTTGTGATTGCCATTATTGCCAGTGCTGAAACTCTGTTGTGTGCAACGGCTGTGGATTCTCTGCACAACGGACCACGGACGAATTACGACAAAGAACTTCGTTCTCAGGGGGTTGGAAACATTCTGTGCGGATTCGCCGGGGCACTCCCGATGACCGGCGTCATCGTGCGAAGTTCCGCGAACATTCAGGCAGGGGCGAAGACCCGGCTCTCGTCGATCCTGCACGGCGTCTGGTTCCTGGTGTTTGTGCTGTTGATGGCCGGAATGCTGCGGATGATCCCAACCTCTGCACTTGCCGCCATTCTGGTTCTGACCGGATACAAGCTGATCGACCGCAGTGCCGTTAAGCAACTCGCCAAATACGGGCGCAGTGAAATTCTGATCTGGGCTGTGACCGTCGTGGTCATCGTTGTCGAAGATCTCCTGATCGGTGTGGTGACGGGATTGACCCTGGCCATTCTGAAACTGGTGCTGAAGTTCAGCTCCTTGAAAGCGGACGTCGTCCGCGGCACCGGCAGCGGACGGGTGACGTTGCGTCTCGAAGAAAACGCCAGCTTCCTGCGGCTTCCGAAACTGGCCCGGACGCTGGAATCGATTCCTGCCCGATCGGTCGTCACCCTGGATGTCAGCCAGCTGGCCTATCTGGATCAGGCCTGTCTGGAACTGATGAAACAGTGGTCCGAGCAGCACACGTCAGGCGGCGGTGAAGTCCATGCGGACTGGAATGCACTCGAAACATTTGCCCAGACCGGGGCCAGCCGCGGGCAGGCTGCGAGTGAGTATTCTCGCGTCGGTTGATCGAAGAAATGTTCTTGTAGAACGCACCAAACGGGAGTTCCTCACTAGATGTGAGGAACTCCCGTTGTTCTTTTGTCCGGAGCGAAATGTCTCGCTTGACCGCTCTGACGCGACAGTGATTTCAGATCCGGTCAGCAATCGCATTTCCAAACCCCATTCGCAGGAGGTTCGGTCCGCTGGTCTTCGCTCCGGTCGCTGTCAGCAGGCAGCAGCGGATGCTCTCATTACATCCGTCAGGATGTTCGCTGCTTCTTCGATCTGGGATGCCGTGACATCCAGGTGAGTGCAGGCCCGCAGTTGTTGAGGGCCTCCTGCGGAATTGATGAACAGGCCCCGTTCTCTCAATCGGGCGGAAATCTGTGCCCCGGTGGCGATTTCCGGATCGATCTGGAAAAAGACCAGATTGGTTTCGATGGCCGCAACATCGACGGTGACTCCGGGAATCGTTGCAATCAGCTGGGCGAACAACTTCGCGTGGACATGGTCTTCAGACAGTCGGGTGACATGATGATCGAGCGCATAGAGACAGGCGGCTGCCGGGATCCCGGCCTGGCGCAGGGCGCCACCGAAGATCTTCCTCGCTCGCCGTGCGCGCAGGATGTCGACGGCAGAGCCCGCCAGAATTGACCCCATCGGGCAGCCCAGGCCTTTGGAAAAGCAGACCGAGACGGTGTCAAAGTGCCGGGCGATCTGTTCCGGTTCCATCTGCCGGGCCGTGCAGGCGTTCCACAATCGGGCACCGTCGAGATGGGTTTTCAGCCCATTGCTTCGGGACCAGTTGCACACGCGTTCGAGTTGTTCGAGTGGATAGGTCCGCCCTCCTCCCAGATTGGTCGAATTCTCCAGGCAGACCAGCCGGGTCGGTGCGAAATGAGGGTTTCCCCCGCGAATCTCCCCTTCCAGATGCTGAAGATCAAGCCGTCCATGGTCTCCGGGAAGTCGACGCACCGAGATTCCGGACAGGACCGCCGGGGCTCCCGCTTCAAAGTTGGCGATATGCCCTGTCGATTCGATGAGCATTTCATCGCCAGGCTGGCAATGCGTCCAGAGCCCCATCTGATTGGATTGAGTTCCAGAGCAGGCGAACACGGCCGCCTCTTTGCCCAGCAGTGCGGCCATCCGCGCTTCCAGGCGATTGACTGTGGGATCTTCTCCCACCATGTCGTCCCCGACTTCAGCGTTGGCAATCGCCTGTCTCATTCCAGGAGTCGGCTTCGTGTAGGTATCGCTGCGAAGCTCAATCGGCGTTGACATTGTGATCACGATTTCAGAATAAAACGAATGGATCCTGCGGGAGTCTGGCCGGCGTTAATCTGGCAGGGTGGATGGTCCCTGAACAGGCATTGATCCGGCGGGGAGATGTTCCCAGAGATACCGTCCAATCTGCCTGCGGAGATGGACTTCACTGCCTGATCCTTCCCGCATTCCATGATCCCGGTTTGGATAAACCATGTAATCGAACGTCTTCCCCAGTTCAATCAGTCGATCGACCAGACCTTCGACAATTTCAATATGAGTATTGGTTTCACCGCTGCCATGCAGGATCAACAGATCTCCCCGGAGTCCGTCCGCAAAATTGATGGCAGCAGCCTGTGCGTACCCCTCCGGGTTCACCTGCTGGTCCCGCATATAGTTTTCCTGAAATCCCGCATTGTACAGATGCGGCTGCGGTTTTGGCGCCACGGCAATTCCGACATGGTAGACCTCAGGTTTCCGGAACATCGCATTGAGGGTATTGGAGCCCCCGCCACTCCAGCCCCAGATGCCGACACGTGACAAGTCCAAGGCGGGAATCATCTGTCCCAGTTTCTGAAGTCCAGCGGCCTGTTCTGCTGTCGACAATGTCCCCAGATTTCCGAAGACGGCTCGACGCCAGGCGGCTCCTTTGGGGGAGGGAGTTCCTCGATTATCGATCGAGATCACCACATATCCCAGTTCGGCGATCGCGCGATGGAACAGATGATGGGCAGCTCCCCACTGATCCAGCACCGTCTGCGCATGGGGTTCACCGTAGACGTAGACGAAAACCGGATACTTCAACGTCGGGTCGAAATCACCGGGCTTCATCACCCAGGCGTCCATGACAACTCCCTCGCCGATGTCCACCTGAAGAAATTCCGTCGGCAGAACATTGAACGTCCTGAGACGTTCCCGGAGCGGCAGATTTTCTTCCAGGACGCGAACCGTACGGTGGGCCGGCATCTCGACCAGATCCGTCACGGGGGGGCGTTCGAACGTCGAGTACACGTGGAATGCCCAGCGTCCGTCCGGTGAAAAATCGTAGGAGTGTGTGCCGGGCTGATCTTCCGGCGTGACACGCCGGGCCGGTCCGCTGCCATCCAGTGGAGCACGGAAAAGAGATTTCTGCGTTCCATTCTCCGGAGAGGCATAGAAGTAATAGCCGTTCCCCGGTTCATCGATGCGGCAGCGCGAGATGAGATCCATGTTCTCCGGAGTGAGGGAATGCAGTTCCTGACCGGAACGTGAATAGACATAAGCACGCCGCCAGCCATCCTTCTCTGAGATCACAACGAACTTCTGTCCGTCAGCAATCCATTCGATCACCGGATTCGCCCGCACGCTCGTGGCCACCCAGGCGGGATCCGTGTCACGAAAGATGCAGTTGATTTTTCCCGTTTCCAGATTGCAAAGCAGGTCTTCTCGAATATCACGAAAACGGCTGTAGCGTTCCACGAGGACTTCGTTTGAGTTTCCCCCCCATTCAATCTGGTAGAAATAGTGCCCTTCCGGAGGAGTCGGAATCGGGAGCCATGACGTCTCTCGGGTCTGAAGATCAGCCACACCGACCCGCACCGAGGCAATCGTCTCTCCGACTCGTGCGAAGTGGTGCATGCTGACTGTCGGATAAGAGGGATCCGTCTTGTCCAGAACGGCCCGTTTGCGGACTTTTGTGAAATCCGTCTCAAGAAATAACAGCTTTGATCCGTCGGGACTCCAACTCACGTTTGTCAATCGGATTTCATTCGGATCGACGACCGGGACAAGCGTGACTTCTTCTCCTGTTTCCTGGATTCGAATCCCGAGGCTGCCGTTCTTCCAGATGATTCTCTTTGTCTGATCGGGAGACAATCGAGAGTCGGGGGGATTGGGGAAGTCGGATTCGCCCAGCACAGTACGAGTGTCGTCACCGGCGTGATAGAGCACCCGCATCGGCTTTTTGGAATCCGCGTCGATCTTTGTCACGACATACTGCCCACCAGCCCCCTGCCACTTGCCGGAAAATGTTCTGGCCCCAAATTCATGCCGTCCATAGATCGCAGAGATGTGGTCCTCGAACCGGCTCCAGCGGGAACTCTGCTCCTGAGCCAATGAAAGGGAAGAGGACATGAGAAGCGGTGAACCTGTCATCATCGCAAGGGCCATCCATTGGAAGATCATCGTGGGTCGGCGGGTGAACAGCATGCTGGATCCGATCTGGGCGACAGTGTGGTTTCCGGGAGCCAGGAGTCTGTCCTGGAATTCTCCCTCTCCCCTGAGGGGAGAGGGTCGGGGTGAGGGGCTCGACCGGTGAGAGGTGCTTGCTGAGAAGTGTTTGGTTTGCACTGGCAATGTTCGCCCCTCATCCGGCCTTGCGGCCACCTTCTCCCCTCAGGGGAGAAGGACTTGAGTGGTGCTGTGATTTCTCGGACAGACTGTTAGAGCGGATTCGTCATTCATGTGACGGACTGGCTCGTGGAAACCCGATGTTTCATTGAGGGGTTCATTGAGGGAAAGACGTTCTTCGCGGCCACATGATCGACCGAACCGGTCTAAAACAATCAATGATGGCGGGCAAACCGGCAGGACACTCGTGACGTGCGGTGACATTCCGTGCCGGTGAACAGGGGTCAGAATCCGTCTCCGCTCGGTGGTTCCGACGGTTCCATTATCACGATCGATCCCAAAAGTTCTTGGAGAAAAGCGGGACTGTCTGATCCGTTTTGCGCATAACCCGACGCAGAATGTTCATCCCCCGGCGTCCTCCTCATTGCTTGAGGGCTTCGCGGAATTTCGTCGGTGTCATCCCGGTGGCGGCGCGAAAGGCGCGAGTAAATGCACTGTGATCATAGAAACCGCAGGCATGTGCAATCTCGGAAACGGACCGGTCAGAGTCCCGTAGCATTCGGGATGCCGCCGCGATCCGGATCTTTGTGATGAACTGGCCCGGTGTGAGCCCAAACAGTCGTTTGGTCAACCGGGATAATCTGTTCGGAGTCAGCCCTGATCGACTGGCGAGCGTGGCCGGCGTCACATCAGACGGCAGATGTTCTTCAAACTCGGCGAGGGTCTTTGCGAATCGGACAGGGATTTCATCCGCTTCGACCGGAACCCGCAGATCACGGGAAAATCCAATGAGTCCTGTGATTTTCCCGTGAGCGTCTCGAATCGGAATTTTCGTCGTCAGACACCAGGTCGCTTCACGTGGACGGTGCCATTGCAGCTCGAGATGGTCCAGTAACGGCTTCCCGGTCTGAATCACTTTCGCATCCTGCCGCGTGGGAGTCAGTCCGAATTCCCCGGGACAGATTTCAGACGGCCGTTTCCCGAGGACATCCGCTTTGCTTTTCCATCCATGTCGTAAGACCAGCGATTCGTTCACGGCCAGGTAGCGCCCGTTGATGTCTTTGACAAAAAACGCGACATCCGGCGACTGGTTGAAGAGCTGTTCGAGGAGAGTGATGTCGATCTGCATGGATTCCAGGGGCCCGTGATTTCGAACACGGTTCTATGCGCGGTTTCCGATATCACCCGCCGTATTCTCCAAGAGGAACACGCTCAGGTGGGTTACATTGTCATCCGGAACAGTGCTGCGCGGGCACAGGATCGACCAGACGGGTCAAGAATATCGTTATCACAATCTGACTCGACAATTGCAATTGCCGAGTCGACGAGATTGCTGATTCAGCGCTGCGAAAGAGTGGAGGAGGCTTCATGAAAATTGCCAGAATTTTTGCCCATCGTGTTGATCTCCCGTTGCTGGAAGGAGCGTATCACTGGGCACAGGGAAAGTCCGTTTCCGTTTTTGACAGCACAATCGTGGGGGTCGAAACGGAGTGCGGGAGGGTCGGGTTCGGGGAAGTCTGTCCACTGGGGCCTGCCTATCTGCCGGCGTATGCAGAAGGAGTTCGAGCCGGTCTGCGTGAACTCGCTCCCCATCTCCTGGGGGAAGATCCACGACAACTGGCCAGGCTGAACCTGCTGATGGAGACCGTCATGAAAGGCCATCCCTCGGTCAAATCCGGAATCGATCTCGCCTGCTGGGACCTGCTGGGACAAGACACTTCGCTTCCGGTGTGTGACCTGCTGGGAGGACGATTCGGAGAATCTGTGGTGTTATATCGAGCGATCTCCCAGCAAAGTCCGGAGGAAATGGCGGCCAACGTCGCGACGTATCGTGAACAGGGATATACCCGGTTTCAGCTGAAAGTCGGTGGAGATGCCGACGTCGATATCGAGCGGATTCAGGCCGTCCGTTCCATCCTCCCCCCGGACCATCGACTCGTGGCCGATGCCAACACGGGATGGACGCAGCATGAAGCCATGCGCGTCGTACGGGGAGTGAAAGACCTGGATGTGTACATTGAGCAACCCTGCCTGACATATGAGTCATGCCTGGCCGTCCGCAGAAAGACCGATCACCCGTTTGTGCTGGATGAAAGTCTCGACAGTCTCGAGGCACTGCTGCGAGCCCGACAGGATCAGGCGATGGATGTCGTGAACCTGAAAATCAGCAAACTGGGGGGGCTGACAAAGACCCGTCAATTGCGGGATCTCTGCGTGTCGATGGGAGTCGCCATGACACTCGAAGACAGTTGGGGAGGAGACGTCACCACCGCGGCGATTGCCCATCTGGCTCACAGCACGCCTGAACGATTGCGTTTCACCTCAACCGACTTCAACAGCTATGTCAGTGTGCGAACGGCAGAGAATGCGCCGGTTCGTGAGAACGGGACCATGCGGGCCGGAACGGAACCGGGACTGGGAGTGCGGGTTCAGACCGAGTCACTGGGGCCGCGACAAGTGGATGTGTTCCGACGGTGAAAGAAAATTCGGAGTGGGCCTGTAAGCCGGGTTCTGTCGTGGGTAATCATTTCTCTGGGATGGCGATTACTCGACCACCTCGACGCGACCGACCCGAAGGTCAGACGAAACGGACCGCTTCGTTCCCGTGAAGGATTCCTTCTGCTTGGTCTTGCTCCCGGTGGGGTTTACCCTGCCAGAACTGTCACCAGTTCCGCGGTGCGCTCTTACCGCACCATTTCACCCTTACCTGTAAGGCAATGCCTCCATCGGCGGTGTGTTTTCTGTGGCACTTTCCCTATCCTCGCGGACGGTGGACGTTATCCACCACCGTGTCCTGTGGAGCCCGGACTTTCCTCCCCGTCAAACCGGAATCCGATTCGACAGAGCGATCACCCAGCCCACTCCGAGTTCATATCTTAAAGGGATCAGAAAAATTATCTATCTCACGTTCGCACGCGACTCGAAAAGAAGAATCGACCAGGACCGACCATGGGATCAGCATGCACAGGCACTCCTTGATTCACAGAAGCCAGGAGCATTTTTGTCCCAGGTCAGTTCGGTCGCTGTCAACTCACGGTGAGCGCCTCGTCTTCCCGGATTTCAAATGGCTGCTGAACTGTCCTTCGTGAACATCAACGGGCTGTCAAGCCGTCGGGGATTTCAGGATGTCGCGAACAACGCGGGCGGAACGCTGGTTGGTGATCTGCTGTTCCATGCCGTTGTAGCGATAGGTCAGTTGCTGGTGATCCAGTCCGAACTGATGCAGCAATGTCGCCTGAAAATCGTTGGGGGTGACAACATCCTTAACGGCATGGTGTCCGAAATCATCGGTTTCGCCATAGGTCATGCCTCCCCGGATTCCTCCCCCCGCGAGCCAGATGCTGAAACCCTGTCCGTTGTGATCGCGTCCCGGAGGAGCGCCGGAGGAATCCGCTTCAGTGACAGGCAGTCGGCCGATCTCCCCCCCCCAGTGGACGATCGTTGAATCCAGCAACCCCCGTTGTTTCAGATCTTTGACAAGTGCCGCGGATGGCTTGTCGGTGCGCCGACAGGTGGCGGGGAGCCCCTCTTTGATATTGCCGTGATGATCCCACGGCTGAGAATTCAGGAAGAGCTGTACGAACCGGACGCCTCGTTCCACCAGGCGACGGGCAATCAGACAACGGGTTCCATATTCACGGGTTTCCGGCTGATCGAGCCCGTACATGTTCTGTGTGGCTTGGGTCTCCTGTGAGATCTCCAGTGCTTCCCGTGCGGCGGTCTGCATCGCGGCGGCCAGTTCATAGCTGGCGATGCGCGCTTCGAGATCCGCTTCACCGGGATGCTCTTCGAGATGACGGTGATTGAGCGCCTGTAAGAGTTCCAGATTCTGGCGCTGCAGTTCCCCTTTCAGATGCAGTGGGGCATCGAGATTGAGGATTCGCGGTTCCTGAGGGCGCAGAATGGTGCCTTGAAACAGCGGCGGCATGAACCCATTCGACCAGTTGCTGACACCGTCGACCGGAAGGCCACCGGGATCGGTCAGCACCATGTAGGCCGGCAGATTCTGGCACTCCGATCCGAGCCCATAAACGAGCCAGGCCCCGAACGTGGGGCGCCCCACGACTCCCGGAACGCCGCCGTGGAAAAAGCGGATCGAGACTTCATGGCCGTTTGCCCCGGTGTGCATCGAACGCATGATGCAGACGTCATCCACGATCTCTCCGAGATGTGGAAGCAGTTCGGAGATTTCGGTGCCGCTTTCCCCGTGCTTTGAAAATTTCCAGGGACTCCCCAGCAGTTTTTTACTGGCCCGGTTCACAAAGCTGAAATGAATGTCACCGGGATAATCGGTGCCGTCGAGCCGACTCAATTCCGGCTTCGGATCCATCAGGTCGAGATGTGACGGCCCCCCATGCTGAAACAGCGAAATCATCGCCCTGGCCTGCGCCGGGAAATGCGGTTGGCGACAAGTCAGATCGACAGAGGTCGTATCTTTCGGGAGTTTGCTGGGGTTCCCCAAAGCCGCATCCTGCTTCAACAGCCAGGCGAGAGCGACTCCGCCGACTCCCATGGCACTGTTGGTCAGCATGTCACGTCGCGTCAGTATCGGCTTTTGCATCTGAATTCTCCTGGCTTCGATCCCGTCTGACGTCGTTACTCGAGATACAGAAATTCGTTGGATGTCAGCAAGGCCTGGCAAAGATTCGCGAAGGCCTGCGTTGCCGGAGAAGTGCCGGTCGGGAGTTCTCGCGGATGACGCTCCATCTCGCTGACCTGACTATTGAGGAACTCAACAGCCAGAGACAGTTCCGCCGGAGTGGGCTGGCGGCAGTAGGTCCACAACCAGACCTGCGCAATGTGCTCGGGCCCGATCCGTTCCGGGATCTGTGGATCCCCTGAAAAACGCTTCCTGGATTCGATTGTCCCGTGACTTCCATCCGGTCGAGTGGACTCCAATGTCACTTCCCAGCGAAACGAGTCATACCCCACGTCCCCCCGGCAATCTGTGATGAAGTCGAGAGTGTCTCCCGGTTCTATTGTGATGGTCGGCGTGGTGGTCTCAACCTGCTGATTGTGAACCGTCCAGTCACCAACAAGACCATGACGGGAGGAAACCAGACGTCCACGAACCCCGTCCCCTTTGTCACTGCCATGAGCCAGCGTTCCGGCAGAAACGCGGACCTGGCCGGGAGCAGAGGCCGTCCAGCGCCGAATCGCTGCAAACTCCGGATTCTCGCCGCAATGACCACCTGTCGAAGTCAATGACACCCAGCCGATTTTTGAATCCGGCATCTGTTCACCACCGCGCCAGCTGCCGCTGAGAAAGACCGGCAGCTGCGTGAAGTGAACATGCTGCTCATCAACCTGGCCATAACCGTATTGCCATTCCACGGAATTCGGAGTGCGGATCGGCGGAACCCCCTGCAGGGATTCGCCGGCCAAGGGAGCCCCGGGCGTTCGTAAGGTTCGATGCGCGAGAGCCAGCGATTTTTCGAGTGAGAACGGACTGTTCATCAGCATCAGAGACTGCGTTGCCACTGTCGAAGAAGGACGGCGTTCGCAGTTGACGGACATGACCGGAGCGTCAAACGCCTGCAGCATCGACACCGGCTGGCTGCGGCGCTGCTGAATATAAAGACTGCGCCGCTCCAGCTCGGTCCGTGCCACAATGGCCTGTCCGTCAGCATCTTCCATGACCGGGACGGGGGGCCCGTACAGTGCGGGATCCAGTTGATTCGTCACGGACAAGACTCGATCCCGTAAGACTTCGGCATCCAGTCGGACGACGTTCTTTCTCCAGTAGAACCGATTGATGTCGTCGATCGCCTGCATCTCCGCGTTGCGGGCCGAAGACTGCCGGTAGGCGGTGGAACGGACCATCAGCCGGTGAAGATGCTTCACATCCCACCCGGAGTTGATGAATTCACTTGCCAGCCAGTCCAGCAGTTCCGGATGCGTCGGATGGGCGCCAAGTCGGCCGAAGTCAGCCGGGGTCTCCACGAGGCCCTTTCCGAAATGGTGCATCCAGATCCGGTTGACGATCACACGCGCCGTGATGGGATTGTCGGGGCTCGTCACCCAGCGGGCAAATGCAAGACGTCGACCACTCGTCGGGAGTTGCGGGTCATCTTCAGCGAAGGAGACAAACTGGTCTTCAGGGGACAGAACTGCCGGGGCGGCCGGGGCGACTTCCTGCTTCGGCTGCCGGTGGTCTCCCCGATGGAACAGATGCGTCTTCGGCAAATGTCCCGGAGTTTCGACAAGTGCCCTCAGAAACTCTTCCGGTCGCTTCCGGGCACGGACTTCATTGGCTCTGGCGTCGAACTTCTTCAGATCTTCCGCTGCGTCGGGCAGGTACTGATACAGCACCCCCGGCGAGATGTTGACGCTGGGATGTTTCTTCAACAGTTCCTTCTGTTCGGGTGTCCGTTGATCTCCAGCAGTATGGTAAGCCGCATTCAGTTGTTCCCGGAGCGGCTGTTCGAACTTTTCCAGCTCTTTTTGAACAGCCTGTTCGATGTAAACTCCCTGCTTCTCCTGCTTCTCTTTCAGGATCACCTGTGCTTCTTCTTCGATCTTCGCCGCGGCATCCCGGTCCGCCTGTGTATAGAGAGACACATCTCTCTCACCGGGCACTTTCCATTGCTGCCAGTCCAGCGCCGGGTTGAAAACCGCCCGAAGTGCGAAGTAATCGGTGTGAGAAATCGGGTCATAGCGGTGGTCATGGCATTGAGCGCACGCCACGGTGAGTCCTAACAGCGAGGTACTGACAATCTGCAGGGTGTCCGCCACGACCAGGTTTCGGGCTTCCGCCGAGTTGTCACCACTCCCGGTTCCATCGGCCGCCATGCGGAGAAATCCAGTCGCCGTGAACAATTCAATCTGCTCGGGAGTCAGATCCCCCTGCACCGGTCCGGCCAGTTCGTCACCGGCCAGCTGTTCATGCAGAAACCGATCAAACGGCTTTCCAGAGTTGAATGACTGAATGACATAGTCTCGATAACGATAGGCCGAACTTCGGACGGCGTCTGTCGCGGTCCGCCCTTCGGAATCCGCATACCCGGCGATATCCAGCCAGTGCCGTCCCCAGCGTTCGCCGTAATGTGGAGATGCCAGCAGCTCTTCGACCAGGCGATCGTAAGCGTCTTCCCGATCGTCCGCCAGAAAGGACTGCAACTGCTCCGGGGAGGGTGGAAGACCTGTCAGATCGAAACAGATTCGCAGCAGTTGCGTTCTGCGATCAGCGTCAGGAGAAAATCGCAGTCCTGCCGGCATTGCCGCACGCAGCAGTGCATCGACTGGCGTCCGGACTCGCTCTGCAGTCGCAGACTCAGGAACGGCAGGACGACTCAACGGGCGAAATGACCACCAGTCCCGTTCTTCCGGGAGCAACGGCACTCCGGGGGCCAGTGTTTCCGGTTCCGGGCGAACCGTCGGCAGTCCGGCGGTCACCCATTGCTCCAATAATTTCAATTCGTGTTCCGGGACTTTCCCTTCTCCCGGCGGCATCTCGCCGTCACGAATTTTCTGAATGATTAAACTCCCGGAAGGATTTCCGGACACCGCGGCCGGCCCGGAATCCCCACCCCGAAGGAGAAACCGAGCGAGTCGTAAATCGAGATTCCCCTCCAGATTGTCGGTCGCTCCATGGCAATCCAGACAGTGTGCCCGAAAGATCGGGCGAATCTCCCGCTCAAAAGTGATCGACGGTTCATTTCCGCCCGCCGTCTGCTGAAGGAACCCCAGCAACCCGGCCAGGGACATGACCACGACTCCACGCCGGAACCGTTGACATTCATGGAATGAAGTCGTCATCAGAAGGCAGGCCAACAGGAGGAGGGAAATTGAGCGGTGGGAATGGCACTCAGAGCCTGTTCGATTCTATCACACTCCCCCCAGGATCAGCAATTCCTGATCGGTTCGCCTTGAAATCAGGAATGGAATCAGGAAGAGGGACCGAAGTGAGTTCTCCGGCGGTGGAGGTTCCGGAGATCCGCCCCAGCAAGTCCTGGAGGATTTCGTTCAGCCGTTCAGGGTCGAACAGGCGCAGGGCTTCGGAGAAAGAACCCGGCGAGGTTTCACGGCACCCCGGCTTTTTGCGGACGGCCGCCAATCGGCTCGCCGCCGAGAGATCGCCCAAGGATCGGCAAACACGAGAGCGTCGGTTCAAATCCGACCACGCTGACTCTTTTCAGAAACAAGCCCCACAATGAGAATGTCGAAGGGCTTTCTCATTGTGGGGAGGCTGTGTTACGCTTCGAGAACACAGTTCAAAGAATGCAGGATGTGTGAGTACGACTCTGCGCTGCGTACCTGTCAGATTTCTGTTCACGTTGCAGTCAGAGTATGAACCGTCTTAACAGTCTGTTGAAGAACGGCTTCCTGTTGAGGCGGAGGATGTTTTGTTGAGTTCAAGGAGTTCAAACCGCAGGCAAATCCTTATATTTGTCGAGGTTTGACGACGCAGAAATCGGCAAAACAGACCCGCCGCAACGGAATTCGAGTTCTTCAACGGGCTGTTGACCCCAGAAGCCCTGTTTATTTGTTTTGCGAGTAACGGTATGACGAATTCCACGAAGTTCTTTCTCGCCCTGATTGGCTATGTCGCAATGGGGCAGCTTGCCTTCGCTCAGCAGCCGGGCCCGCTTGTTATGGCTCATCGCGGTGGCAGGTATGAATTTGAAGAGAACACGATGGACGCCTTTCGCCACTGTTATGACAAAGGCATTCGCGCGTTCGAGACGGACATTCGCATGACGAAAGACGGCGTGCTGGTCATCCTGCATGATGACACGCTTGACCGCACATACAATGCAACTGGGTCCATAGAAAACAAGACCGCGTCCGAGTTGAAAGATGTCCTTTCCCAAAAGGGGCAGCGGTTCCTCTTTCTCGAAGAATTTCTGGATTACCTGGCAGACAAACCAGGCATGTATATCGAGCTGGAAATGAAGGTCAGCAATAAGACGCTGTACCCCGATGAACGTGTTCGTGAATTGTGCAAGCTACTTCACCGCGCCGCCGAGGCGAAGAAACCTGCAGATTCGATCTACGTTTACACGTCGTTCGACGAACGTGCTCTCAATGAAATTCGCAATCTCGACGAAAAAGCTCCGACCTTGTACATCTCCAGCAAACCACTTTCCGAAGAACTCATCCAAAATGCCAAGAGCCTGCGTGTGAACTACATTGGATGCCAACTCAGCGGTACATCACGGACAATGGTGCAAAACGCACAAAAGCAAGGATTCAAAGTCAACTGCTGGCCCGGCCAGAAAATCGAGGACTACTATTATTGCCTCGGGCTGGGCGTCAATGTGCATTGCACTGATATTCCAATGGCAGTCTTGAAGGTCCAAGAACGGCTTCCGTGATCCCCCTTCCCCCTCGTTCCCAAACCGTAGGTAGATTGGGAGCAAGGGGAAAAAGAAGCGAGACAGGAAGCCAGACTTTGCCTGCCCATCCCCAAGGACATTGCCATGGCCGAGTGGATTTTAACACCACTGTACTTCATGTTTTCTGTGCTACTTGCCACTGGTTGCTATAACTATAATAAAATCGAGAGCCGATCGGCGGTTATCCCTGCGGCAATCACCATGCTTTCTGCAATATCGTTCTATATCGTCTTGATCTATCCTCCAGTTAGCGAAAGTGACTTCTCAGGAGAACATCGTGTCACTGGTGCCCTGTGGATTGTCTCTTCTTATTTTACTACAACGTTTGTGTCAATTACTGGGATCTACCTGTTGGTAACTCTGTACATGCCATTTGCCTTCAGTGTCAACAAACGCCACTGCAATGACATGGCGATTTTTGTCTCAGCAGTGCTGGCTGGAATGCTTGCGGCCGGAATTAAAACGTCAATACTCGTATATGCGTACTTCAGCTTGTATCAAACCCTACTGAATCGCTCCCCACTTCAATCGGAGTGTTGTCTTCAGCTGGTGTAGAAACAAAACCGGCTTGGTCCACGATTGGGAAGGTTCTCGCACAACCCTTTTCGAGGAACCAAACCGTGGAGAGCAGTATCCAGCCCACACACCCAGGAACGCGGTGTGCTTTTGCAGGCGTGTCACTTAGGGACGAACTTCACATTGCCCGGCGAACCCATGTGAGTTTCCCCCTCGTTCCCAAGCTCCGGCTTGGGAACGCACTCGCCCAGAAGCTCTGCTTCGTGAACCCTGAAGTGTGCGTACCTGACATTGGGCAGAACATTTCGCACGTCGGTTCATGCCGGCTCTCCCCCCGTTTGCGTGGGATGGTTCTGCCGTCGATTCCGGATGAACGCGGAGGAGAGTGCCCAGACCCAGGCCAGCAGGGTGATTCCTCCCAGAACGGCCGCGGCAGGCCGTTCGATCAGCCCGACAAGAGATCCGTTTGCTCCACTGATCGTTTGAATAAAACGCTCCTCGAGCGGTCCCCCCAGAATCATTCCCAGCACAATGGGCCCCAGAGGAATTCGACGTCGATCAAACAGAAAGCCGACAAGTCCCATCACCAGCATCACCCAGACGTCAAACAGACTGCCGTTGATTGCGTAGGCACCCACAACGCAAAACAGGATGATCAACGGAAGCAGGACGTTCTTGGGGATATGAACAATGTATCCCCCCAGCCGAATTGCGAGCAGGCCGATCGGCAACAGCATCAGGTTTGCCAGGATAAACAGCAGGTAGATTCCATAGACCAGCGGCGCCTGTTTCTCAAAGATCGCGGGTCCGGGCTCGATGTTCTTCATCAGCAGAACCCCGATCACGATGGCGGTCACCGAGTCACCGGGAATGCCGAAGACCAGACTGGGGATCCAGCAACCTGCGAGCGCAGAAGAGTTCGCCGTGCTCGCGTCGGAGATGGCGTTCAGATCTTCTTCGTCCTGAGCGGTCAAGGTTGAGTCATTGTCATCGATGGGTGGAGCATTCTTGTCGGATAAGGCCACGGACACCCAGGAAGCAATATCCACACCGGCTCCGGGAAGCATTCCGATGGCTGAACCGACCGTCCCGGATCGGAGGAGAGCCCCTTTGCGTCGCCAGTAGCGATGAATCGACGGGGCCAGCATCTCCGTCCAGGCGTACGACAGGAATCCCCTCCGACGCGACGGTCCTGCAGTCCGTTGCACGGACGGGCCAGGGCCTTCTGGTTCCGCTCGCAGACGTGCCAGACTGCTGCAGACTTCGGAGAGGCCAAACAGGCCAATCATCGCCGGAATAAATCCGATTCCCTGATACAGCTGGGGGAAGCCGAACGTGAATCGGGCTTCCGAATGAACGGCTCCCAACCCCACCGTCGACAGGGCCAGCCCCACCAGCAGTGCGAACGCCGCACGTAAACGGGAATCGCTGGACACCAGAATGGGACAACTCAATCCCAGCAGGTACAGCCAGAAGTATTCTGCGACGGAAAACATTGTCGCAATCCGGGCCAGCTGGTCTCCGGCAATCATCAGAACCACGGCTCCGATGAGACCACCGATCACGCTGGCCCACAGCCCCATTCCGAGTGCCCGGTCCACGAGCCCTTTTTGTGCCAGCCGATAGGTCTGTTCCACATAAGCGGCCGATGCGGGAGTGCCGGGAATTCTGAGGAGAGCTGTCGGAATGTCTCCGGCAAAGATGGCACAGGCGACCATGGACACGATGGCCGCCAATGCGGGAATCGGCTCCAGCCAGTAGGTCATCGGAACGAACAGCGCCACGGCCATCGTCGCGGTCAATCCCGGGATCGCGCCGACAAATGTCCCATAGATCGCAGCGGCCAGAACAATCAACCAGACGTCGTAGCGACAAATCGTCAGAGAAAGGGCTTCGAGCAATGACTCCTGCATCTCACCAGCCGATCCAGCCCCAGGGTAACGAAACGTGAAGAATCACAGCAAACAATTGATAGACCGCCGGAACCGTCAGCAGTGTCACAGGGACCGCGGTCCGGGGAGACACTCTCAGCGCCAGCAATGCTCCCAGCAGCAGCAGGCTCGCCGTGAGAACAAAACCGAGAGTGGGAGAGAGCAGGGCGTATCCCGCGACCCAGGCAGGAACGATCGCCAGTCGCAGAATTGCGGCCGCATTCAGGGAAACCGCACCGGAAGCGGTTTTGAACTGACCAGTCACAAACAGAGCCAGCCCCAGAATCAGCAGTCCTCCCCCCAGAATCTTCGGAAAGAACATCGGGCCAAACCGTGGTTGCTGAGCGGCAGTGAACGCATCACTCGTCAGAATTTCGCCAAGATCGCGGTCCCAGTCCTTTAACATTCCGGTGAACTCACTGAAGCCGGCATAAGAGCGATCAAAGCCCGCCCGATCCATGAAGTCGGCGAACTCGTCACTGTGACAGATTTTTTCCAGGGCGTCACAGAGCCGGTCGCGACGCTCAGGCGGAAGTGATTTGGGAGCAACAATGCCGCGCCATCCTCCCAGACTCCACGGAATTCCGGCATCCCGGAAGGTCGGCAATCCCGAAATGTGCGGGGACTCGCTCATCACTCCCAGGCATCGAATTTTTCCCGCATCGTGAAGTGCGGCGGCTTCAGGAACGGAGCAGCAGGCGAAATCGATTCCACCGGCAACCAGTTCCTGCAGAGACGCAGTTGATCCGGCGATGGAAATCCAGGTCACTTGTGACGGAGAGATCTTCTGTTCCACCAGCCATCCGACAACCGCCGCATGCCAGACGCCTCCCTGAGATGTTCCTGAGGACTTCATCGGAACAGGTGAATTCCGGATCGCATCTTCCAGATCCTGAATGGTTTTGTACGGAGACTCTTCTCGCACAAAAATTGCAGCGGCATCCCGATTCAACAGACACAGCGGGAGGAAATCGTCAGCGTTCAGGCTGGTGAGTCCCCGCCAGTGCAGCATGTTCAACTCAACCGTCGCCAGTGTGATTGCGTATCCGTGCGGATCCGACAACGCGCCGCGAGTGTGCCCGGTGACACCATTCCCACCGACAGCGTTGATCACATTGACCGGAACATGAAGTTCCCGTTCCAGTTGATGGGCCACCTGCCGCGCCAGCCGATCCGTTCCCCCGCCTGCCGGCCAGGGACAAATCAGCTCGATCGGGCGGGAAGGATAGACATCCTCACGCGAACAGCCTGCAGAGATGCAGAGAATCAGTAAGATCAGAAACGTGCCTCTCCAGCAGTGCAGGAGAGGCACGAATTCACGATGGGAGTTTTGCATTCGAGAAGACCTGATTCAGAATCAGTAGATGACAACTCCCCACTTTCCGATCTTCAACTTCTCGCCGGTTTCGACTTTTTTCTGATAGGTCGTGCAGATGTTCCCTGGAGCATTTGCTTCCCCAAACAGCAGAAACTCCGGGTGTTTCACTTTCGCAAATCCATTTTGAATCAAATCCTGTGCGACGCTGTCGGGGTTGCGATCCGCGACGGGAGTGACAATAAAGAGAACTCCCCCTTGTTGCACCGTGATCTCTGCCCCTTCGATGGATGTGGGAAGGATGCGTTTTCCTGAAAATGCCTCAGGAAGATCGTGGAGCCTGTAAGGTCGGTCCGTGAAAATTTTCACTCCCTTTTTGAGTGGAGCCGCTGTGGTCTCTGCTGCAATGACATCGGCAGCAGGTCCGGTCAGGAATTCGGCGCCATCCTTATTGTCATTCATTTTAATCTGTGAGAGATCAACCTTCTTTAACAATTGAGGATTCAGTCCCGTCGCCTGATTGATGACCACCCGCAGTCGGACTTTTCCACTGGCATTTTCCTTCGCCAGGATATCCTGTTCGGTAAAGGTCGTCATGTAGATCAGTTTTTCGCCAACCCGATCGTAATCGTAGGTCAGATAAATCACTCCGTCTTTCGACTCAGCGCCGTCCGGGTAAGAAACTCCTCCCCGTTCATCGAGCAGCAATCCCCCGTCCCAGGTTTGGCCGTCATCTTTGGAAAGATAAGCCGTCAGGTGAGAACGTCCGGTCTTCTCTTTGATCGGACCATGTTTGACCAGCAGCAGATTTCCGGAATTCAACCGACGAATAAAGAATCGGGATGCGGTGTGCGCGACATTCCACGGCTTCACTTCCGGCCAGGTCTTGCCGCCATCCGTCGAGGTCGTTTCGCCAATCCCGTAGCCCGTACGGACCAGGAACCACAACGAACCGTCTTTGCGTTCAACCAGCATTGGTTCGTCACAATTCCGGTCTTTGGGATTCGGAACATTTGCCATTCCACGCAATGTCCAGGTTTTCCCCGAATCCGTCGAAGCCACAACCCGGCAGCTGTTGTCGCGGGACCAGATGGCCGTGGGTAAGAGCCAGGAACCGTCAGCGAGAACCGTCGGCTTGCACATGGTCACGCCGTCGTGAATCAAGCGGGGTTCAGACCATTTGGGATTCTCGTCATCCGGATTTTCTGTCGTCATTGCGAACGTGTAAGGATCGCCCCCTCCCCCTTTCGTGGCCTGACACCAGAACAGCCAGAGCTTGCCATCCGGGTCCACCCAGGGAACAGGATCAAATGCCCGAACGGGTCCATCCCCATCAGGATCGATGACAAATTTCAGGTCGGACCAGGTCTTTCCGTCATCGCCACTCGTGACCATCATGATGTAGTTGTGGCGATCTTCGGTAACTCCTCCGCCATACCATGTTGCCCACAGACGTCCGCCGGGTGAGCGTTCCAGTCCGGAAATTCCCTGCCATTTCCGGACTTCATCTGAACGGTCCGGTTCGGGATGAAAATTGACGACCGGAGGAGTTGCCGCAACGGTCTGCTGCGGTTCTTCCGCATGAAGAATCGGCAGCCCGAACAGGTGGCCTGCAACCAGCGAGAGTGTGAGCACAGAGACAGGTTTCATCGAACCCCCTGAAGAATGACAAGACTCAATGACAGGATGAATTCCCGCCCCCGCCATGCGGCGAACAGGACTTCATCGATCAAAACGCACACTGCGCAGTCACCAGCGTCTTCATCGAAAACGCGTGCTGCGTGACTTCCTGTTCGACCGAGCCGGTCGAACAGTCTGCTGAACAACATCAATGAAGACGAATTCGGGTGGCACTGACGGCTTGTCCGCCAGTGCCAAACCTTATTGAACAGCCTGCTCGGAGTCTGTCCCGGAATTCTCCTTCTCCCCTGAGAGGAGAAGGATTTGAGTGGTGCTGTGATTTTTCGGACAGACTCCGAGACCGGTTCGGTCTAAAACTCCCCGACCGGCTTTCCATCATCCCGGCCAGCCAGCAGGTTGTAAGTTGTCAAATTAATGTTTTCGGAGATAAACCGGACTGCCCCGTCTCCCATCAGGAAGTTTCCACCACCGGTGTGTTCACTGCCGAAGTTGGCATCAAAGTTATCCCAGACTGAACTGACGATCGGCCGATTCATAGGAGAAGCCGTGTTTCGCGATGTAAAATGTCCCCAGAGGTAAGTCGGACCATCCATCGAGTTCACGCCGACTCCATCGATCAGGGCATTTGACCCGTTCCGATATTCGCGGATCCGCTTTTCACCAATCGCGATGGTGTTGCTCAGCCCGTCGGTCACTTTCGCAAACGTCAATTGCCCTGCTTTCTGCCAGGCACGGTTCGAGTCGACTCGTGGCATGACGAACATTCCGTTGCTGAAAGTCGCATTCAAATCCGCGTGAACATGGCTCCGTGTGCCATTCAACAGTTCTCCTCCACCGCAAAATGCGTAATCGCCTCGATGGCGGAATTGCCTGGCAGCGGTCGTCGAAAAGCTGGCGGGTGTCTTCTCCGGAGCACGTCGTGACGGGCAGAAGTATGCTGGCAACGGAGACGTGTCGGCTTCGACAGCGACATTGTTGGCATGCTCGAAATCGTTCGTTGCGTCAAAACGCTGGAACAGGGCAGTCTGCTCCAGGAATGGCAGCAGCATCACGAATCCGCTGAATCGCTTGTACAACCATTTGCCCGTGGGGTCAGGAGATCCTGAGATCATTTGAGGGAAACTGTTTGAGACGATCACGCCGTGAACATCATGAAAGTTATGCACCGCGAGTCCGAGCTGCTTCAAGTTGTTCAGGCACTGTGAACGCCGTGCGGCTTCCCGTGCCTGCTGAACCGCCGGGAGCAGCAATGCCACGAGAATGGCGATGATGGCGATCACCACTAACAGCTCGATCAAGGTAAACCCTGAATGGTGCCGAAGGGATGGAAGAGGTTGCGGAGAGCGAATTTTTCTGAAAACGCGCTGCATGATGACGACTCCTGGTCAGAAGTGACCACAAACAAGGATGAAGGAGGTGAATTGATCGAAAAGACGGTCAGTGACTGCGTGGAACAGACTTACTTTGCGGTTAAAGCAAAATCGGCAGATGACTCCTGATCACCAACGACGCATGTCAACGGCGTCTGGACCAAGCTGGAGTATTTCACCGGAAGAAGTGATTTCGGTGTCTTGTATCCTGGATCCCCTTCTTCCAGATCTGGAGTGGGGTTTGAGTAAGAATTGATCGTGACCTTGTATTCTCCTGCGGGTGCGAACGCTTCGTATCCGCCATTCGTGTTGAGACTGACTCGAACCGGCGATGCGTCTTTTCCGACCGGCACAAACATCATGACACCGCTCTCCAGCGGTTTGCCGTCAAAGGTCACCGTCCCCGAGACGCGCTGGGTTTTCTCGGCGCTTGCACCACAGCCGGACAACGGCAGAACACTGAAAGCCAGAATGAGCAGAAAGAATGGATGTCGGCGGTCACCAGGCAATTTTTCCAGTTTCATGGGAATCTCCTCCCTCGCACACAGTCACCGGTCGACAAATGAGGCGGCAACTTCCGACTTGAAATGTTTGACAGGGTCGCCTGTATACAAGCTGCTTTCCACTGTCGGCGGACGTCTCGCATGCGTCCACACGAATTTGTATACAGCTTTGAAAACTCAAGGTCAACCCCGTTTGAATTCTCTGTTCGAAATTTCTAAAAACACCAATATGGTGGACTTTTTTGAGAGACTCCAGAAAAATCCCGGAAAGAAAACCTGAATACAGTGCATGGAATCTGTTCGCGGAACTCTAGTAGACGCCCCACCTGATAAGCTGTATTCTGGAATATGGGATCCTCTAGACTGTCACCCATTACGGGCTAATACAGATGCCACCAGAGTCACTGGGCCAGCAGGCCTACTACCGGATTTTGCAGTGTCTGATCGACCACTCGCTGCCGATCGGGCAACGCATTTCCGAGCCGGCGCTGGCAAAGCAGCTGGGGATCAGCCGGACTCCGGTGCGGGAAGCGCTCTCCCGACTTGAGAGTGAAGGGTATCTTTATCAGGTCGTCGGAAGTGGAACCTTTCGGACGGAACCGGAGCGCCAGCAGTTGCTGGAAGCTTACGAAGTCCGGGAAGCGCTCGAGTGTCAGGCGGCAGGCAACGCCGCGAAAAGAATGTCGGCGCAGGAACGGATTGAGTTGCAGCTGCAGTGCGACAACATGCACACCGCGATCCGCGCTTTCCGGAGTTCCGGCGAAAACTTCATGACAGGGGAGCCACTCAAGCAGTATCTCGTGGCGGACCTCAAGTTTCATCTGCTGCTGCTGTCTGCCGCGAATAACTCGACGGCCATGAAAATTGTCACCGACCGTCGGATCCGGGACTGTGTTTTTGGAGATTCCTCGCACCGCAGAAATCTCACCCATCTGGCAAAAGTCTGGCGGGTTCATTCCCGGATTGCGAAATCCGTGCAGGGGGCCGACGCCAGGGGAGCACGATACTGGATGCGAAAACATATTCGTGCCAGTCGTCAGGATGCGATCATTGCTCTCGAAGAATGGCTGGCCGACCGGCAACCACGAAAATCGGTGCCCAACGAAGTCAGCTCGATGCTGGAAGAGGTCGTCAAGCAGCTCGCGCGGCCGAGAATTGCCATCGCGAACGGGCATCCGCCGAAGCCGTAAGTGGTCGCCCCGCTCATTGGCCTGATGGAAACACGATTCGATCTGTGAAGACTGTCCCCGTTCGTTGCGGTGTCATGTCAAATCCTGATTGCGAAACTTCTGATTGCGATCTGGTCAATCCCACACTGACAGAAGAGAGCCGGCTGAACGATGGAATTTTTCTTCAATTGCGACTGGGGAACAAGTCGCTTCCGCCTGCGCCTGATCGAAACCGAAACCGTGACGATCCTTCAGGAACACACGTCCGACCAGGGGGTTGGACGGCTCGCGGAATCTTCCGGTGTGTCACGCGATGTGAGCTTTCGTCAGGTTCTGCATGAGAGCATTCAAAATTTTCAGAAGGAGGTCTCATTCGACCTGAGTGCCGTTCCGATTCTGATTTCCGGGATGGCCAGCTCGACAATGGGCTGGCGGGACCTGCCGTATGCGCGGGCTCCGTTTTCCCTGCTCAATGATGAGTTGCCGTATGTGATGATCCGGGAAGGAGGCTGTGCGCCGATCGTGCTGTTCTCCGGTTTGCGGTGTGACCATGACATCATGCGCGGCGAAGAAGTCGAACTGATCGGCTGGAGCGCTCTCGCCCGGGATGTCGTGAATGATGTCGACGAACTGTGTGTCGTGCTGCCGGGGACCCATTCCAAGCATGTTCGCGTGCAACGGGGAATCGTGACCAGCTTCCAGACCCATCTCACCGGAGAACTGTTTCAGTTACTGTCCCAGCGCAGCTCCCTGCGACATGCGGACGGAGAAATGCGATTCTCACAGTCTGCGGCAGAAGAGAGTTGGAAGGGGGCCTTTTGCGCCGGAGTCCGTCAGGTAGCCGAGCAGGGAGTGAGTGCCAGCCTGTTCCAGGTCCGGAGTCGCCAGATCCTGAGCAAAGCGAATGCAGCGGATTCCGCAGCATTTCTGAGTGGTCTGCTGACAGGGGGAGAACTCCTGTCCCTGTTCCATCAGCCAGAACCAAGACCGAAAATCGTACTTCTGGCCTCGGGAGAACTCCAGGACCTGTACCGGCTCGCCTTCGAACAACTCGGCTTACAAAATCACGTTTCCACGCTGCCGGCACAGGAAACGGCGCGGTTGACCGCATTGGGTCAGCGGCATCTCGCACGCACGATTTTCACCGAATCACCAACTGCCGTCAGAGTATGACTGGCCGAGTGTGACGAAAACCGTTTCCGTCCTTCCCGGTTTGCCAGCGACGAACGGCGAAAGGGCAGGATTCAGGAGGCAGGGGGCAGAAAAGACGGGGAGGTATTGAGTTTGCTCGACCTTCGTCCCAATCTCACCATTTCCAATCTCACCATGCTGCATGCTGGAGTCGAACAAACGGCTCACTCACCCAAAACATCAATCGTGACGATTTCGTCCGCCAGTGTTTGACGCGGAATTCCCGTTCCACACTGGCAGGCAAGCTGCCAGTGGCACGCTGTTTTCAACAGGCTGCTCATGGATCACGATTTTGAAACGGTGACATCGTGTGACGACGACTGAAGTCGAGCCGCGGTGAGAGTGTTTTCCATCAGCATCGCAATCGTCATCGGGCCCACTCCTCCGGGAACGGGGGTGATCGCCCCGGCGACCTGCCGGACCGCTTCGAAGTCGACGTCCCCCACCAGTTTTCCGTCGACCCGATTGGTCCCCACGTCAATCACACAGGCTCCCGGCTTCACCATATCGGCGGTAACCGTCATCGGGCGACCGACTGCCGCGATAATGAGATCTGCCTGACGGGTGATTTCCGCAAGGTTTCTGGTGCGGGAGTGTGCAATGGTCACCGTGGCATCCGCCCCGATTCCTTTCTGCACGAGCATCATCCCCATCGGCTTGCCGACAATTTCGCTGCGGCCAATGACGACGGCATGCTTCCCCTGAGTTTCGATCCGGGAGTCCGTGATCAGAAACTGACATCCTGCCGGAGTGCAAGGAAGAAATCGAGGCCGTCCCTGTACCATCAGCCCGACGTTTTCCGGATGAAAGCAGTCCACATCTTTCAGGGGAGTCACGGCGTCCAGGATGACGGTTTCGTCGATCTGCTTCGGCAGCGGCAGTTGAACGAGAATGCCGTGGACCAGTGGGTTCGCATTCAGCTGGTGAATCAAGTCGAGCAGTTCCGACTGTGATGTCTCGGCTCCCAGTTCGTGGAGGGTGCTCTGCATCCCCGCCGAGGCACAGGATCGCTGCTTGTTTCGAACATACACGGCGCTGGCCGGATCATTCCCGACGAGAATGGCGGCGAGGTGTGGAATGACCCCTGTTCGGGTCTGAAATTCGGAAACCTTTTGTGCCAGCTGAAGATTCAACCGGGCAGCAGTGGCCTTTCCGTCAATCAGGCGTGCCGACATGGATCTGGTCTTTCTCTGCAGAAAACTCGGGAAAACACAAACGACCGACAGGAACTGACTCAATCTGATGACCGTCCCGGGTGGTCGCCGGATATTAGAGCAGATTGCCTGCGGAATCATACCGAAGAATCGACGCCGGTCGCCTGATCGGCATCATGCCGTGAATTGCTGATCCCGCTCGAGGATTTCGCACAGGGATCACCGGGTGTGTGTTCAATTCACAAGGGCAGGTTCAGCAGCGGTGGGGCGTGTGACAGAACTGGTTCGCACTCTCGAGACCTTGCCCGAGCCGTTTCAGGTCTGTTTCGAAGCGAGCTGTCAGCAGGGATGGCACGTGGAGGCATTGCAGAAGATTGCTCAACGAGTTGGTGATCACCAGCAAACAACAAACCTTTCAACTGGAAACAGAGCCACCTCTCAGAGCACAGCCATCATGTTCCGCGCTGATCAAACTGCGTCGTCAGACTGAATGTAGGTTCTGCCACGGTAAAAGGGTGACCAGAGCAGAAACAGGACGGCCGTCATGAACATGCTCGCGGTAAAGAACCAGTAATAACCGGCTCCTTGCAGAACGGGCGTTCCCTGAGCTGCCGACGATTCGATCCATTGATTAACGGCGGCTGTGTAAAAATTCCCCAGAGAGACAGACAGGTAGAAGCATCCGAGCATGACAGACTTCATCTTGTTGGGAGCCTGTGTATAGGAAAACTCCATCGCTGTAATCGAGATCAGGATTTCCGCCATCGTGATGAAGAAGTAGGCCAGAATCTGCCAGCCGGCGTGCGGGGTGGCTCCGCTCTGAATGGCGGTTTCAATCAGGGCCGATGTCGCGAAGGCCGGAGCGGCAAGAAACAACCCCAGCCCGATCTTTCTCAATGGAGTCAACGCGAACAGTTTTCCCAGTGCCGGATAGATCACGAGCGCTGTCAACGGGATCATGATCAGCACGAGAATGCTGTTCACCGCCTGCAATTGATCGGAAGTCGGTTGGAGATTGAAGCCGAAATTCCGGTCCATTTTCTCCGCCTGCATGACCCAGCGGGAATGGGTCTGGTCGAACAGGGCCCAGAACATCGCGACAAACAGGTACAGCGGAAACAGGTTCAACAAAGCCTGACGCCCGGCCGGACTGATGGTCGTCCGGAACAGTTCGCCGCCTGACGGCGGAATATGTACAAACTTGTTTCGTCCCATCCAGAACGCAAATGTGGCAATGGCCATCAACACCGCCGGAACTCCAAAAGCCCAGCCGATTCCCAACCGGTCCCGCAAGATCGGTGTCAGGAGAATCGCGACCGTCGCCCCGAGATTGATGGAGAAGTAGAACCAGCTGAAGACGACCGGAAGGAGATGTTCATTCTTCCGTCCGAACTGATCTCCCACGTGAGAGGCCACGCACGGTTTGATCCCACCGGCTCCGACGGCAATGATCGCGAGACCGACGAACAGCAGTGATTGCTGATCCACTCCGAGCAGGTGATTGACATCCATCAGTGCCAGCACGCCGTGCCCGACACAGTAGAGCAATGACAGAGACAGGATCGTCCGGTACTTGCCGAGCAGCCAGTCTGCGAGAAACGCTCCCAGGATTGGAAAGAAGTACGCCGCCCCGTTGAAGGTGTGAATCCACTTCGATGCGGTTTCTTCAGGAAATGGAGCGGGGGCTCCGGACGCATCCAGCAGATACTTCGTCATGAAAACCGCGAGGACCGCCTTCATCCCGTAGAAGCTGAACCGCTCGGCCGCTTCATTCCCGACAATGTACGGAATCCCAGGCGGCATCGTCTCCAGTTCCTGTGGCCTCGTCAGGTATTGCTGTTTCGCCATGAAGAGAACCGTCCTGCATTCGGGGAATGTTGCCGCCAGCGCGCTGGGAATCGGCATCACGCTGTGTTTTCGCATCAAGACTTTAAGTCGTTCTCCCGTCGATGTCTACGACGTACCCGGTACCGGAGACGGATCGTCATGTGGAATTTCCGCATCATCCGCCTGAGGGGAGGGGAGGGCAATGTCTCAAGATTTCCTCACGCTGTTCAATTTTCGTTAGTCGTTCATACAACGAATGTTGCGATGACCTGGGGAGGTGAACTGTTCAGAAATTTGAGCGCGCCGAAACGGTTCTGGCACCGGCCGTGCTTTAGTGAGATTCATCAAACACAACACCCCCCAACTGAGGAATACGAAGATGAACGCTCACCTGAACGCCCTGCTCAACGACGAAGCCGGTTTCATTGTCTCCGCTGAACTGGTT
>Ga0182736_1000540_pt1 | contig 55500 bp, 49 predicted proteins | sample eDN5th30CKraftBY_FD_128882 | JGI IMG/M metagenome (GOLD analysis project Ga0182736, IMG submission 128882) | Enriched backyard soil microbial communities from Emeryville, California, USA - eDNA 5th pass 30_C Kraft BY (version 2) (version 2) | ecosystem: Environmental > Terrestrial > Soil >... | reverse complement strand
GCGCCGGTCGGCTGCATCTCGGCGGTCGCATACGGCGATGCGTTCGGTTTCATCGGCCTCTATATCGTGGTTCCGGAATGGCGCGGCAAGGGCTTCGGCATGCGCTTGTGGAACGAAGGCATGGCGTATCTCGGCGCGCGCACTATCGGGCTCGATGGCGTGCTCGCGCAGCAGCCCAACTATCGGAAATCCGGCTTCGTGCTGGCGTATCGCAACGTGCGCTATGAAGGCATCGCATCGGCGGATGAAGATCCTGCCGATGGAGCCACGATCACCGATGCGCTGAACATCCCCTTCGCGCGGCTTCTCGATTACGACACCCGCGTGTTCGCGTGCGAGCGCACCGCGTTCCTGCGAGCGTGGCTGTCGCAACCGCAGGCGCACGCGCGCGCACTCGCCGCGCTCGATGGCGACGCGGTGAGCGGCCTCGCCGTGATCCGGCGTTGCGGCGCGGGCCACAAGATCGGTCCGCTCTTCGCCGACGATCTGAGCACGGCGCGCGCGCTGTATCGTGGGCTCGTTTCCGTGCTGCCCGGCGAGACCGTGTTCCTCGACGTGCCCGAAATCAATCCTGCGGCGGTGGCGCTGGCGGTCGAACACGACATGACGAGCGTCTTCGAAACGGCGCGCATGTACACGCGTGCGGCCCCGGACGTGCCGCTCGCGCGTGTCTTCGGTGTAACGACCTTCGAGCTCGGCTGAGAACGCCAAAGACCGGTCAGGCCGGCGGCGTGCCGTCGTGAAAGAAGGTCTTAAGTTGCGAGCGCAGTTCGGGCGAATCCGTGTGCTGATGGACGGCGACGGCATGCTGCACGGCCGCTTCCATCAACTCGTCCTCGCTGTCGGCGGACAGGACGACGCTGCATTTCACGTCGCTCGGGCACTCGCGACAATCGATGTACTTGCGTGTCATGGCATCCTCCTCGCATGAGACGCTGAATCCAGTATAGGCGGCGCGCCGCGTCACGGTGACGAGGTTTGCGCGCGCGCGCACACTCCGGTAACGTGTGACGTCTGTGCCACGCGCGAGCCCGCTCATGAGCCACGATCATCCGCACCATCACGACCACGACCACGATCACGATCACGCCGGCAGTGAATTGCCGGAGATGGACCTGCGCGTGCGCGCGCTCGAATCGCTGCTGGTCGAAAAAGGGTATATCGATCCGCGAGCGCTAGACGTCTTCATCGAAACCTACGAGCACAAGGTCGGGCCGCGCAATGGCGCGCGCGTCGTCGCGAAGGCGTGGAGCGATCCCGCGTTTCGCACATGGCTTTTGGACGATGCCACCGCCGCCATCGCCTCGCTCGGTTTCACCGGCCGGCAAGGCGAGCACATGGTCGCGCTCGAGAACACGGAGGACGTACATAACATGGTCGTCTGCACGCTGTGCTCGTGCTACCCGTGGTCGGTGCTCGGGCTGCCGCCGGTCTGGTACAAGTCGGCGCCGTATCGCTCGCGTGCGGTGATCGATCCGCGCGGCGTGCTGCGGGATTTCGGCGTCGAATTGCCGGAACAGGTCGAGTTGCGCGTATGGGATTCGACCGCCGAAGTGCGCTATCTCGTCGTGCCGATGCGTCCCGCCGACACCGATCATCTCGACGAAGACGCGCTCGCCGATCTCGTCACACGCGATTCGATGATCGGCACGGGCGTCGCGCTCGCGCCGTCGCAGGCAACGGGAGCATCGGCATGAACGCGGCGCACGACATGGGCGGCATGCAGGCGTTCGGCCCCATCGAAATCGATGCCTGCGACGCGCCGGGCGCATCGCCGTTTCACGCGGAATGGGAGCGCCGCGTGCTGGCCGTCACGCTCGCGATGGGCGCGACGGGCCAATGGAACATCGACACGTCCCGTGCCGCGCGCGAAAGCCTGCCGCCCGCGCAGTATCTCGGCAGCAGCTATTACGAAATCTGGTTCGAAGGCTTGAAGAAACTCTTGACGGCGAAGGGACTCGCGAGCGCCGATGAGATCGCGAGCGGCCGTTCGCAATCCGCCGCGAAGCCGAACGTGCGCGTGCTGAAAGCGGAGGACGTAAGCGCCGCCCTGTTGCGCGGTGCGCCGGTCGATCGTCCGGCTGCGTCGGCGGCGCGCTTTTCCATCGGTGATGAAGTCCGCACGAAACTGATGAATCCGCCGACGCACACGCGTCTGCCGCGCTATTGCCGCGGCAAGCTCGGGCGCGTCGTCGCGGTGCGCGGCACGCACGTCTTTCCCGATGAAAACGCGCTCGGTCACGGCGAGCATCCGCAATGGCTCTACACCGTGCGTTTCGAGGCGAAAGACTTGTGGGGCGCGGACACGACCGCGTCGTCGGTGTGTGTCGATTGCTGGGAGCCGTATCTCGAATGACCTCGACCGACGCTGAATCGAAGCTGAAAGAACTGCGCGCCGCGTTGCCCGAACTGCCTTTCGACGGCGACGGTCCCGTGTTTCGCGCGCCGTGGGAAGCGCAGGCGTTCGCGATGGCGCTCGCGTTGCACGAGCGCGGCGTGTTCACCTGGAAGGAGTGGGCGCACGCGTTGAGCATCGCGATCGAGGACGCGCAGGCGGCGGGCGATCCCGATCACGGCGACACGTATTACGCGCATTGGCTCAGCGCGCTCGAACGCCTCACTGCCGAAAAGGGATGCGTGAGCGACGCGATGCTTGCGCAGCGGCGCGACGAATGGGACGAGGCCGCGCGCGCCACGCCGCATGGCCAGCCGATCGTGCTTACGCGCGCATTGCCCGCCGCGACGCTCGATGCGTATCGCGCGGCGATCTATCGGATCGAAGCGCAGCCGGACATCGACATGAAGATCGGCGTCGGGAATCGCGATGTCGTTGCCTTGCTCGAAAAGCATGGCGTCGCAAGCGCGGTGTTCGTCACGGCGTTCAATCCGTTCGGTCATGTGCTCACGCCGCAAGAAAATGCGCTGCGCCAGCGGGCGCTGATCGAACGCGTCGGACAGATGGGATTGCAGGCGCTGCCGGGCGCGGGCATTGATCCGCAGCATGTCTGGGTGGCCGAAGCGAGCCTCTTCGCGCTCGGCGCGACCCGCGACACCGCCGATACGCTGATGACGCAATTCGCGCAGAACGCCGTCGTGTATGTCGACCGCGCGGGCGTGCCGGAATTGCTGCTGCATCCGGATCATCGCTGAAACTAACCAACACGAGAAACCCATGCCGCTCGTTCGCATCGATCTGCAGAAAGGCAAGGACAGCGCGTATCGCACGACTATCGGCGATGTCGTGTACGACGCGATGCGCTCGACACTCGACGTACCCGAGAACGATCGCTTTCAGATCGTCGCGGAGCACGGCGCGACGGACTTCATCGTCGATCGCACGTATCTCGGCATCAGCCGCACGGACGATTGCGTCGTGATCCAGGTCACGCTCAACGAAGGCCGCGACCTCGCGAAAAAGAGCGCGTTCTACAAGGCGGTCGCCGATGGCTTGCACGAACGTCTCAAGCTGCGGCGCGAGGATGTTTTCATCAGCCTCGTCGAAGTGAAGAAGGAGAACTGGTCCTTCGGCAACGGCGAGGCGCAGTACGCTCCCAAATGACCGAAGCAACGATTCCCTTCGATGTCCGCCCGATGCCGCTTCCCGATCACGCGCCCGGTGACGTGCGCGTGTGGCTGCTTCATATCGATTTTTCGATGCCGCTCGACAGCGCCGCCTACGCCGTGATGAACGCGGATGAACGCGCGCGCGCCGCGCGTTTTCTGCGCCACGCGGATGGCGCGCGTTTCGGCGCGGTGCGTTGCGCGCTGCGGCATCTGCTCGCGGCCGAAACGGGCGACGATCCCGCGCGTCTCGCGTTCGATGCCGTCGATCGCGGCAGGCCGTTTCTCGTTCACCGGAACGCGCCGGATTTCAACGTGTCGCATTCGGGCGGCTATGGCTTGATCGCGATGTCGCGAGAAAGGCGCGTGGGCGCCGATATCGAGGAAGCGCGCGCGACGTTCGATTGGCGCGATCTCGCGCCCGCGGTGCTCGGGGATATCGACCGGCGCGAAATCGAAGCCTTGCCCGACGATGCCGCCCGAAACCGCGCGTTCTTCGACTGCTGGACGGCGAAAGAGGCGGTGCTGAAGGCGCACGGCGATGGCATCGGCAGCACGGATGTCGCGATGCACGGCTTTTCGGTTCTTCCGCGCAGGGACGTTCGCTATGCGGTGACGCGCGGCGCGGGCGCGTTCGACGCTATTTCGCTCACCGCGCCCGACGGATACGCTGCCGCGCTAGCCTGGTCCTATTGATGCGCCGCAGCGACGCTCACGCCACTTTCGTGCGGAGCAAATCCCGATGCGTGAGATACAGCCGCAAGTCGAATTCGATCTGATGGTAGCCGGGCTGCATCAACTCGCACAGGCGATAGAAGGCCTTGTTGTGATCGCTTTCCTTCAGATGCGCGAGTTCATGCACGACGATCATCCGAAGAAACTCGGGCGCGGTGTCCCTGAAAAGCGACGCAATGCGGATTTCCTTCTTCGCCTTGAGCTTCGCGCCCTGCACGCGCGAGATGGCGGTGTGCAGGCCGAGCGCGTGACGCAGCACGTCGAGCTTGCTGTCGTAGAAGACTTTGTCGATTGCAGGCGCGACGCGCAGGAATTCCTGCTTCAGATCTGAGCAATATTCATAGAGCGCGCGATCGGACTGAACGGCGTGCCTGTTCGGATAGCGCGCGTCGAGATACGAACCCAGTTGTTGCTGGGCGATCAGTCGGCGAACCTTGTCCTGCAGCACGTTCGGGTAGGCGCTCAGGTATTTCAGGTGTTGCATGACGGCCAAATTCGATAAAAATGCCTGCGTGCGCAGGCGGGCGTGGGACGCATCGGGCAGCGTCCGCAGCGTGATTTGCGCAGCGATTCAGCAATCATTTTAGTCAACGCCGCGCGGCCTCGCCGACGCCGTTCGCACAAGCGTGTTTCGACGCACGCAATTGCGTAAGTTTATGTTTCAGGCCGGTTTCGACCCCAGCGACCGTGCGAACATGCGCCCTCTTCGGGCAAGGGCGACAAAGGCGGTTTCTTCATGGCATCGAGCAAGGCTCATCATGCGACGGGATGGGCGGCAGGCATCATCGCGGCGGCGATCGTGACGCATCCGGCCACGGCGGGCGGCGCGAACATGCTCGCGGGCGTTTTCGCGCTGCTCGCGGGCGTCGCCGGGGCGACCGCGCCGGACTGGCTCGAAGTCGCGTGGTGGACGCGCGCGCGCAAGCTCTGGATCACGCATCGCACGCTCACGCACTGGGGCATCGGCTGGGTTGCGCTGCTCGCGCTTTCGTATCACTTTCTCGGCCGGCATCCGGCGGCGCCCGTCGCGTTCGGCTTCGCGTGCGGCGGGCTCATGCATCTCTTCGCGGACTGGCCGAACCCGCTCGGCGTGCCTTGGATCGCCGCGCGCCATTCGCTCAATCTATGGACGAGCGGCCATTGCGATCTGATCATCGTCGCGGCTGCGTGGGCTGCAGCGCTTTTCGTCGTCGACGATGTCTGGTTTCATCATGTCTATGGCCGCATGCTGCTGAACGCACTACATATCTAGCACGACATCGCGAGGAGTCACGTTCTCATGCAACCGAATCCCATGCGCAACCGCTTCGCTTACTTCCTTGCCGCCTTTCTCGCGATGCTCGCGCTCGGCGGCTGCGCGGGCTTCTTCAATCGCGACGCGATGCGCGTGAGCGTCGCGGGCATCGAGCCGCTCGAAGGGCAAGGGCTGGAGATGCGTTTCGCCGTGAAGCTGCGCATTCAGAACCCGAACGACGCGCCGATCGACTTCGATGGCGTCGCGCTCGATCTCGATCTCAACGGCCGCGCATTCGCGAGCGGCGTCAGCGATCAGCGCGGAACGGTGCCGCGTTTCGGCGAAACGGTGCTGTCCGTGCCGGTGACGGTATCGGCATTCTCGATGGCGCGCCAGGCGTTCGGCTTCGCGAGCGGCGACACCGTCAGCAAGGTGTCGTATGCGGTGCGCGGCAAACTCGCGGGCGGCGCGTTCGGCGGCGCGCGCTTCGCCGACAGCGGTTACGTCGATCTGCCGGGCATGGGCGCGCCCGGCTACTAGGGCGCGGACGGCTCCCACGGATCGTAAGGCACGACGCGATCCGCCTCGTTGGCGTCGTTGCGGGCGATCACGGCGCGCGCTGCTTGCGTCGCGCTCAGATTGACCGGCTGATGCGGCACGCCCGGCGGAATGAATACGAAGTCGCCCGGCTCGTTGATGACCGATTCCGCCAGTCCCGGCCCATAGCGCGTCTCGATGCGTCCTTCGAGTATGTAGATGCCGGTCTCGTAGCCAACGTGGATGTGCGGCTCGCCGCGTCCGCCCGGCGGCACGACGACGATATGCATCGCGAGTCCGCGCGTGCCCGCCGTCTTCGCCGACAGCCCGATGAAATACGGCAGATGCTGAACCGTCGCGAGTTGCTCTTTCGGACGCACCGTGACGACCGTCTGCTGCGCTGTCTCTTCAGTGAAATCCTGCATGGCGATGCCTCCGTGAGCCGCTCTTCAGCTATCGACAATAGTCGAAAGCCGATGTCGCGCAAAGGTCATGCGATGCGGCTAACGTAGCCGGAATGCGCGCACCGTCTTTGTGCAACCGCACATGCCCGACCCGCGAGCGATGCGCCGGGGCGGCGCATAATCTCCTTGATTCGAAGCGCGAGCCGCAATCGCACCGCAACCGAAAGCCTCGGGAGGACACCATGCTGGTCAAGAACGAAGCGCGGGTCGAACATCTCATCAACGATCTTCTCGAGTTCGCGAGAGGGCGATTGCCGGAGCCAAGCTTCAAGGTCATCGAGCCGCTGCTTCGCTATTACTACGAGCAGGTCGATGTCGAGGATATCGCGAGCCGCGATGTCGCCGATCTCTACGGCGCCGCGATGGCGCACTGGCAGACCGCGCAGAAGTTCGTGCCGGGGCGCGAGGTGCTGCGCGTCTACAACCCGAATCTGGAGCAGCACGGCTGGCATTCGGATCACACGGTCGTCGAGATCGTCAACGACGACATGCCGTTTCTCGTCGATTCGGTGACGATGGAACTCAACCGCCTGGGGCTCGCGCTGCATTCGGCGATTCATCCGGTGTTTCGCGTCTGGCGCGCGAGCAAGGGCGCGCATACGGGCGAGATCGAGCGCATCGGTCAGGGTCATGCCGAAGCGGGCGACGGCAACTCCGAGCTCGAATCGTTCATCCATTTCGAAGTCAATCGCTGCGGCGACGGCGAGCGTCTCGACGAAGTGCGCGAGAACATCGCGCGCGTGCTCGGCGACGTGCGCGCGGCGGTCGAAGACTGGCCGAAAGTCACCGAGGCCGCGCGTGTAGCGATAGACGATCTGAAGGCGCGCGATACGACGCCCGACGGCATCGAGTCCCGCGCGTTCCTCGAATGGATGGTCGCCGATCACTTTACGTTCCTCGGCTGCCGCGATTACGAACTCGTCGAGCATGAAGGCGGCTTCGCGCTGCGCGGCGTGGCCGGCTCGGGCCTCGGCATTTTGCGCGAAACCTTGCGCGCGCCGTCCGACGGGGACGTGACGCCGCTGCCGCCGGGCGCGGCCGCGATCATCGAAGGCGCGGCGCCGATCTTTCTGACGAAGGCGAATTCGCGCGCGACGGTGCATCGGCCGGGCTATCTCGACTATGTCGGCGTGAAGCGCACGTCGCCGGATGGCAAGGTGATCGGCGAACGGCGCTTCCTCGGTCTCTATACGTCGACGGCGTATCTCGTGCCCACGTCCGAGATCCCGATCGTGCGCCGCAAATGCGCGAACATCGTGCGGCGCGCGGGCTTTCTCGCGAAGGGGCATCTGGCGAAGTCGCTTATCACGGTGCTCGAACAATATCCGCGCGACGAACTGTTCCAGGCCGATGAAGACGTGCTCTTCGATATCGCCATCGGCGTGCTGCGTTTGCAGGAACATCAGCGCACGCGGCTTTTCGTGCGGCGCGACCGCTTCGACCGCTTCGTGTCGTGCCTCGTCTTCGTGCCGCGCGACAAGTTCAACACCGACTTGCGCCGCCGCATCAGCCGTGTGTTGATGGAAGCGTTCAACGGCAAGAGCATCGAGTTCACGCCGCTCCTGTCCGAATCGCCGCTCGCGCGCATTCATATCGTCGTGCGTGCGGACAGAGGCGCGATGCCCGAAGTCGATACCCGCGAACTCGAAGCGCGCGTCGTGCAGGTCGCGCGCCGCTGGCAGGACGATCTCGCCGATGCGCTCATCGACAGTCACGGCGAGGAAGCGGGCAACCGGCTCCTGCAGCGTTATGCCGATTCGTTCCCGGCGGGTTATCGCGAGGACTATCCGGCGCGCACGGCGGTGCGCGACATCGAATTGATCGAGGCGACGCATACGCGGCCCGGCGGCTTGTCGATGAGCCTGTACCGGCCGATCGAAGCCGGACGCCGCGCGTTTCGCTTCAAGGTGTATCGCGTCGGCGATCCGATCGCGCTGTCGCACAGCCTGCCGATGCTGGAGCATCTCGGCGTGCGTGTCGATGAAGAGCGGCCGTATCTGATCGAGCCGACCGGCGCGCCGAATGCGTGGATCCACGATTTCGGGCTGGAGTTGCAGGACGACGTGGAGTTCGATATCGACCGCGTGAAGCCGCTCTTCGAAAACGCGTTCGCGAGCGTGTGGTCGGGCGAGATCGAGAACGACGACTACAACCGTCTCGTTCTGCGCGCGGAGTTCGGCGCGCGCGACGTGACGATCATGCGCGCCTATGCGAAGTATCTGCGGCAGGTTGGCTCGACCTTCAGCGATGCGTATATCGAGCGCGCGCTGATCGGCAATCCGCTGATCGCGAAGAAGCTGCTGCAACTCTTCATGGTGCGTTTCGATCCGGCGCGCGGCGGCTCGGCGGAAGATCGCGACAAGGCCGCCGAACGCGTGCTCGCCGATATCGAAGCCGCGCTCGACAAGGTGCCGAATCTCGACGAAGACCGCATCCTGCGTCAGTTTCTGGGCGTCATCACGGCGACGGTGCGAACCAATCATTTCCATCGCGATGCGCAAGGCCAGCCGCGTCCGTATGTGTCGTTCAAGCTCGATCCGTCGAAAGTGCCGGGCTTGCCCGAGCCGAAGCCGATGTTCGAAATCTGGGTCTATGCGCCGCGCGTCGAGGGCGTGCATTTGCGCGGCGGACGCGTTGCGCGCGGCGGGCTGCGCTGGTCGGACCGGCGCGAGGATTTCCGCACCGAAGTGCTCGGCCTCATGAAAGCGCAGATGGTGAAGAACACGGTAATCGTGCCGGTCGGATCGAAAGGCGGCTTTGTCGTGAAGAATCCGCCGCCCGTATCGGATCGGGAAGCGTTTCTCAATGAAGGCATCGGGTGTTATCAGATGTTCCTGCGCGGCCTGCTCGACGTGACCGACAACCGCACGCCCGATGGCATCGTGCCGCCGCCCGATGTCGTGCGCCACGATCCCGACGATCCGTATCTCGTCGTCGCCGCCGACAAGGGCACGGCCACGTTCTCCGACTACGCGAACGCGATCGCGCACGAATACGGCTTCTGGCTCGACGATGCCTTCGCGTCCGGCGGGTCGGTCGGCTACGACCACAAGAAGATGGGCATCACGGCGCGCGGTGCGTGGGAATCGGTGAAGCGGCATTTCCGCGAGATGAACTTCGATACGCAGACGACCGATTTCACCGTGGTCGGCATCGGCGACATGTCCGGCGACGTCTTCGGCAACGGCATGCTGCTGTCGCGCCATACCAGGCTGATTGCGGCGTTCGATCATCGGCATGTGTTTCTCGATCCGACGCCCGATGCGGCCACGAGCTTCGATGAGCGCGCGCGTCTTTTCGCGCTGCCGCGCTCCAGCTGGGCCGACTACGATCCCGCATTGATCTCGACGGGCGGCGGCGTCTATCCGCGCACGGCGAAGTCGATTCCGATCTCGCCGCAAGTGCAGGCGGCGCTCGGCATCAGCGCATCGGTGCTCGCGCCGAACGAACTGATCCGCGCGATCCTGCTGGCCGAGGCGGATCTGCTCTATAACGGCGGCGTCGGGACGTATGTGAAGTCGAGCGCGGAGACGCATCAGCAAGTCGGCGATCGAACGAATGATGGCGTGCGCGTGAACGGCGCGGAACTGCGCGTGAAGGTCGTCGCGGAAGGCGGCAATCTCGGGCTCACGCAACTGGGGCGCATCGAGTTCGCGCAGAAGGGCGGCCGCATCAATACGGATGCCATCGATAACTCGGCGGGCGTCGACTGTTCGGATCACGAGGTCAACATCAAGATTCTGCTCGGCCTCGTCGTCGCGGATGGCGAGATGACCGAGAAGCAACGCAACGCGCTGCTCGCCGAAATGACCGATGAAGTCGGCCTGCTCGTGCTGAAGGACAACTATGCGCAGACGCAGGCGCTGTCGATCGCAAAGCGCCATGTCGCCGAAACGCTCGACGCCGAAGCCCGCATGATGCGCTTCCTCGAACGCGCCGGGCGCCTGAAGCGGCGTATCGAGTTCCTGCCGAACGACGACGACATCAACGAGCGCGCGGCGGCGAAGTCGGGGCTGACGTCGCCAGAACGCGCGGTGCTGCTCGCGTACGGCAAGATGTGGCTCTACGACGAACTGCTCGAATCGGACGTGCCCGAAGACGCGCTCGTCGCGGACATGCTGCCCGAGTATTTCCCGAAGCCCTTGCAGCAGCGCTATAGCGAGACGATGCAGCGCCATCCGCTGAAGCGCGAGATTCTCGCGACGCATCTGACGAACGCGCTCGTGAATCGTGTGGGCTGTACGTTCGTGCATCGGCTGATGGAAGAGACCGATGCGCGCCCGAGCGATATCGTGCGCGCGGCGCTGATGTCGCGCGATGTCTTCGATCTCGACGATTTGTGGCGCAGCATCGACGGACTCGACAACATCGTCGCGGATGAAGTGCAGGCGCGCATGTTCGTCGATGTCGTGCGTCTGCTCGACGATACGTCGCTGTGGTTCCTGCGTCATCTGAAGCACAACGGATCGGGCTCGAACGAGGCGAAGGGTTTGCTCGCGCGTTGCCGCGAGGCGGCGCTTCGACTCGCGCCGCAACTGCCGGCGCTCTTGCCCGCGACGCAGCTCGACGCGTGGTACGCGCGGCGGCGCGATCTGGAGGATGCGGGCGTCGAGAGCAGTCTCGCGGCGCGCGTCGCGAGCGGCGAGATCGCGACCGCCGTGCTCGACAGCGCGGAAGTGGCGGCGTGTTCCGGGCGCGGCCTGGAACTTGTGGCGAGCGTGTATTTCGGCATCGGCACGTTGCTCGATTATCGCGGCATCGCCGAACGGGCGATGGCACTGCCGATCACGACGCACTGGGACTTGCTCGCGCGCGCGGCGGCGCTGGAAGAGCTCGCGCGATTGAAGCGCGCGCTGACGGTGAGCGCGCTCGAACAGTCGCGCGGCATCGATGCGCCGGATGTCATTGTCGAGAGCTGGCGCGCGAAACGGCAGGACGCGCTGGATCGGTACACGCGCTTGCTGGCCGAATTGCGGGCGAGCGGCGGCGCGAGTTTGTCGATGCTGCTGGTGGTCGTGAGGGAGATGGCGGTGCTGGAGAGAGCGTAGGGACCGTGGGGATTGGCGGCCTTTTATCAATTCTCAACAAATCGTCTCAGGCGTTCCCCTCGGCACTCATTTTTAGGAACTGTCCTTCTTTTTGAAAGATTTGAATTGCCAAATAATTGTCGATTTTTCGAAAGCACCTGTCTGACGGCAGGTGTTTTCAAGATTCGACGTTTTGGAGGCAATTCATGAGCGTTATCAAAGGGCGCCTGGCGATCGCGGTTGCGGTCGCGTCCGTTGCAGTTCTGTTTGGCGGATGCGCGACCGAGGCGTCGCACTCGGTCGCGGTTCCCGCCGTCGCGAGTTCCCAGAAGCCGTTCGCGGGCAAGCCCGTGCCCGTCGCCATCGGCAAGTTCGACAATCGCTCGAATTACATGCGTGGCGTGTTCTCGGATGGCGTCGATCGCCTCGGCAGTCAGGCGAAGACCATCCTCGCCACGGCCTTGCAGCAAAGCCGACGCTTCACCGTGCTGGATCGCGACAACCTTGGCGAAACGAAACAGGAAGCCGGGTTCGCGAACAAGGCGCAGTCGATTCGAGGCGCGAATTACATCATCACCGGCGACGTGACGGAGTTCGGCCGCAAGGATGTCGGCGATCAGCAATTGTTCGGCATTCTCGGACGCGGGAAGACTCAGGTGGCCTATGCGAAGGTCAGCCTCAATATCGTCGATATCGCCACGTCCGAGATCGTGACGTCGAGCCAGGGCGCCGGTGAATTCAGTTTGTCGAGCCGCGAAGTGATTGGCTTCGGCGGAACGTCGAGCTATGACTCCACGCTCAATGGCAAGGTGCTCGATTTTGCGATCAGCGAAGCGGTCAATCACCTGGCCGAACAAGTCGATGCCGGCGCCCTGCCGGCCGCAAAGTAATTCCACTCGTTTTCATCCGAACAACAACATGATCGTCAAGATTCACAAACTGACCGGCTTCGCGCTGCCGGTCGCGGTGGCGTGCTCGCTGCTGACGGGTTGCGCAACACAGACCACGTCGCTTTATCAATGGGACGGCTATCAGCCGCAGGTCTACGAATACTTCAAGGGACAAACGAGTCCGTCCGACCAGATCGCCGCACTCGAAGCGGCCCGCGAGAAGGTCTTCGCAAAGGACAAGACATTGCCTCCGGGCTTTCGCGCGCATCTCGGCATGTTGTACGCGACCGTGGGCAAGGGCGCCGAGGCTCGTCAGCAATTGACCGAGGAAAAGGAGCGCTTTCCCGAGTCGTCTACGTATATGGATTTTCTGTTGAGCAAACTTCAGTAAGCACCGACCATGACTTTCAATATTTCCCGCAAACTCATCGCGGTGCTGTCGATCCTCTTGACGATGACCGCATGCGCTTCGCGCTCGCCGAGCCAGACGGACTACACGGCGTTCCGCAACAGCAAGCCGCGTTCGATTCTCGTTCTTCCGCCTGTCAACGACTCGAAGGATGTCGGCGCGACCTACGGCATGCTGTCCCAGATGACGATGCCGCTCGCCGAGGGCGGTTACTACGTCGTGCCGGTCGCCGAGATGGAAGAGACCTTCAGGCACAACGGTCTGACGACTGCAAACGACATTCAGGACGTTTCGGCGGCGAAGCTGCGCAGCATTTTCGGCGCGGACGCAGCGTTGTACACGAAGATCACCGCATACGGCTCGTCGTATCAAGTGGTCGCGAGCACGACTCAGGTCACGGCCGCGGCGAAGCTCGTCGATCTGCGCTCAGGCGAAACGCTTTGGAGCGGTTCGGCCACGGCGAATGGCAACGAGGTCGGCACGAACGTGAGCGTCGGGTCCGGTCTCATTGGCGCGCTTGCGCAAGCTGCTGTCACGCATGTCGTGAATGTCACCAGCGACAAGTCATGGGCCGTTGCGGGACTCACTAGTCAGCGCTTGCTGGCAACGGGTGGATCGAACGGTCTGCTGTATGGGCCACGCTCGCCGAAATACGGAACGGACTGACCGGGACATAACGCGAGAAGCGACAACGCGCCGAATCATCGGCGCGTTTTTTTTCGCCGATTAAACCGTCGTTTCCTTAATAGATGATCGTTAAATAAGGAATACACAGCAAAGCCATGAAGCACTGTATCCACTCGCTCGCCGCATCGGCAACTTTGTCCGATACATGCTAGATCGCATGCACGATTTAACTGCTCGGGCACTTTACATCGCGTAAATCAAGGCATTAAATCAACAGGCGGGCCGAAGCGTCCGCTTGTTGCAATTCATCCCCGTTCTCGTGATTTCTCCGACGTGCATCCGATCGACATGCCACGCACGATCCGATGGCGGGTTCCTTGCGCTTTCGCGTACCAACTGGCAGGGTCGGACACGTCGCGGCGCTTCATATAGCAGCGAGGTCTCACAATGAGCAACATTTCAGGCGAAGCGATCGACACCCTCAAGGCGTCGGTGCGAGGCAGGCTCATCACACCGTCGGATTCCGATTACGACGAAGCGCGCAAGGTCTGGAACGCGACTATCGACAGGCGCCCCGCGCTCATCGTGCGTTGCGCCGGCGCGGCTGACGTCATCGCCGCGCTAGCGTTCGCGCGCGAGCAGGGCGTACTCGTTTCGATTCGCGGCGGATCGCACAACATCGCGGGCAGCGCAGTCAGCGACGACGCCTTGATGATCGATCTCTCCGCGCTGAAGTCCGTGCGTATCGATCCGCAAGCGAAGCGCGGCTATGTCGAGCCCGGCGCGCTGCTCTCCGACTTCGATCACGAAGCGCAGGCATTCGGCCTCGCGACACCGCTCGGCATCAACTCGACGACGGGCGTCGCCGGTCTCACGCTCGGTGGCGGCTTCGGCTGGATCAGCCGCAAGTTCGGCGTGACAGTCGACAATCTCGTCGCAGCGGAGATCGTCACGGCCGACGGCACCTGGCGCCGCGTGAGCGCGGACAGCGAGCCCGATCTCTTCTGGGCATTGCGCGGCGGCGGCGGCAACTTCGGCGTCGTGACGCTCTTCGAATATCAGCTGCATGAAGTCGGTCCGCAGATATACGGCGGCCTCGTCGTCTTTCCGCTCGAACAGGCGAATGAGGTTCTGCCGAAGTATCGCGAGTTCGTCGCGCAATGTCCCGACGAGCTCACCGTGTGGGCCGTGCTGCGTCTCGCGCCGCCGCTGCCGTTTCTTCCCGAGGACGCGCACGGCAAGCCCGTGGTCGTGTTGGCGAGTTGCTATGTCGGCCCGGTCGAAAACGGCGAAAGGGCGCTCGCGCCCGTACGCAGCTTCGGCGCGCCCTATGGCGAACATCTCGGCGCGATGCCGTTCGCAGCATGGCAGAAGGCATTCGATCCGCTGCTCACGCCGGGTGAGCGCAACTACTGGAAATCGCACAACTTCGCGAGTCTGAACGACGCAACCTTCGACATCCTGACGAATGCGGTGAAGTCGCTTCCGTCGACGCAGTGCGAGGTCTTCATCGGCGCGATGGGCGGCCAGACGAATCGCGTGCCGGTCGATGCAACCGCTTATGCGAATCGCGATTCGATCTACACGATCAACATTCACGGCCGCTGGAGCGAGGCCGCGGACGACGAGAAGTGCACGAAGTGGGCGCGCGACATGTTCTCCGCGATGACGCCGCATGCAATCGGCAGCGTCTACGTGAACTTCATGACGGGAGAAGAAGGAGACCGTGTGAGAGCGGCGTATGGTCCGAATTACGAGCGGCTCGCCGAAGTGAAGCGGCGCTACGATCCGGATAACCTGTTCCGCAGCAATCAGAACATCACGCCGGCGGCGTGACGGCAGGTGCGTCGTGTTTCGCGATGAAACACGACGCACCGCAAGCGTCGTTCAGGGCCGGTTCAGTTGACGGCCGATATCGCGCGTGCCGAACCTCGACGCGTCGTTATCGGCTTCTTCATAGACGAGTTTGAGCGTTTCGACGCTCAGATATTGACGCAAGAGGCCCAAAAATTTTGGCTCGACCGCGAGACGCAGCCGGTCGAATCGTTGATGCAAGCGGCTCCGTTCGAGATAATCCGCGACGGTCCGCGCGAACTTCTCACGATCCATTTCTGCCGTTTCGGTCGCGCGCGGCGCGGGGTTCCTGAGGTCCTCGACTTGCCGCAAATCCAGCTTCAATCCCTGCGTTTCGAAGATCCGGGCACGGCTGCCGTCGGCGGCGAGAACCCAGGTGATGGCGGTCATGATGCTCCTCCTGTTCGCCAGCCCAAGCGGGCTCCCGCCATTGTGCGCCTAATCTTCGTTTAGCGGCTTCGTTGTCGCCCCGCATTCGTTTTCGCGGCGCAGCAACGCGCGCGCGAATGTGCATCAAGGCAGCATCGAACCGCTCGCTGCGAAGCGCGTGTGGAACGAAAACGCCTGATCGAGGCGATGCGGCGTATGTCCGCCGAGCGCTGCTGCATCGCGGTAATAGTCGCGCAAAAGATCGCGATAGAGCGGATGCGCGCAGTGCTCGATCACGCTCATCGCGCGTTCGCGTGGCGCGAGGCCGGTGAGGTTGGCGAGCCCGCGTTCAGTCACGACGATATCGACATCGTGCTCGTTGTGGTCGCAATGGGGCACCATCGGCACGATGCTCGAGATACGGCCGTCCTTCGCGATCGATTTCGTCGCGAACACCGCATACGCCGCATTGCGCGCGAAGTCGCCCGAGCCGCCGATGCCGTTCATCATGTGCGTGCCGCCGACGTGCGTCGAATTCACGTTGCCGTAGATGTCGGCTTCGAGCGCCGTGTTGATCGCGATGAGACCGAGGCGCCGAATCACTTCAGGATGATTGCTCACTTCCTGCGGCCGCAGCACGAGCCGGTCGCGATAGCGTTCGATCTCGTTGAACACTTTCTCCTGCCGTTGCGCGGACAGCGTGATCGACGCGCCCGATGCGAACGTCGCCTTGCCTGAGTCGAGCAGATCGAAGGTCGAGTCTTGCAGCACTTCGGAATAGATCGTCAGCGCTTCGAACGGCGACGCCGCGAACCCCGACAGCACAGCGTTCGCAATGGTGCCGATGCCGGCCTGCAACGGCGGCAACTGTTTCGGCAGACGCCCGCGCGAGACTTCATGCTGAAAGAACTCGATGAGATGACCGGCGATCAACGCCGTGTCCTGGTCGGCGGGCAACACGGTGGATGCGCTGTCCGGCTTGTCGGTGATGACGATCGCGGCGATCTTCTCGATCGGAATCTCGATGGCGGCCGCGCCGATCCGGTCATGCGGGCGCACGATCGGCAGCGCTTCGCGCGCGGGACGGCGCTCGGGAATCCAGATGTCGTGCAGGCCTTCGAGCGAGAGCGGCTGCGCCAGATTGATCTCGACGATCACGCGTTCGGCGAGGATCGCGAAGCTCGCGGTATTGCCGACCGAGGTCGTCGGCACGATGCCGCCGCTCTCGGTGATCGCGGCTGCTTCGACGATCGCGAGGTCGAGCTTGCCGAGGCGATTCGCGCGCAGCAGTTCGACCGTCTCCGACAGGTGTTGATCGACGAACATTACGTCGCCGCGGTTGATCGCGCGGCGCAAGGTCGTGTCGACCTGAAACGGCAGGCGTCGCGCAATCGCACCGGCTTCGGTCAGGATGCGGTCCGTGTCATGACCGAGCGATGCGCCCGTCATGAGCGTGATACGCAACGGTTCGTCTTCCTCGCGGGCGCGGCGCGCGATTTCGAGCGGCACGGCTTTCGCGTCACCCGCGCGCGTAAAGCCGCTTGCGCCGACGATCATGCCGTCGCGAACGAGTTGAGCCGCTTCGGCGGCCGTGGTGATTTTTCCGCGCAACGCGGCACAGCGAATACGATCTTCGTACATCGACGTCTATCTTCAAGAGCTTCGTTTAACCGAAGGCGATTATAGGTAGCGCGGTTTGCCGTCGAAATCGCAACGTTGAAAGACATTGTTCCAATGCCGTGCGACATTGCGCTTTGTCCAAATCGATGCACGCAAGCGCGTTCGCACGCGCCATGAAAGTGCGGCAAAAGAGCGCGCTGGCGAAAAATCGATTCGACTATAAGACGCGCGACGCCGTGGATTAATCGCCGGACCAGGAAGTCAGCTTTGCATGGCGAGGAAGGATGCGTTCAGCGATGCGCGTCGAAGGGCGCATCCGGATCCACCAGCGCCGTGCGGACGAAGTGCAGGCACGCGAGCACGCGCTGCACCTCGCGCCGCCTGCTGCGTTCGTCGCGCGTGCGTTCGAGCATGTCTTCTGCGATCACGATCGACGCGACGACCGAAGCTATCGCGCGACGCAGCGTCCGGCTATCCGGCGTGCGGAACAGCACGGCGATATCGCGCAACACACGCGCGAGCGACGTGCTCCACGCGATGCGCAATGCATCGGGAATGCACGCCGTATGCAGCGCGCGGGAGTCGCGCCGAAGATCGATCATCGCTTGTCCGACTTCGAGCGTGACGAGCATCCACAAAAGCGCATGCCGATGTTCACGCGAGCGTCGCGTGAGCAAGGCGCGCAATTGCGACATCAGATCGTGCGTGCCCGAATGGAAGCGCTCGCCGAGTCCCGCGAGCTTGCCTTCGCATGCGAGCGCCGCTTGCGCGCGCAATTGCGCGAGCGTCTTGCCGACGAGCCAACGCGTGCGTGGCGGCACGATGACCGCGCACGCGATGGCCGCGCCGAGCATCGCGACGAGAACGGCAACGCCGTTGTTCAGCAACAGGCCCGGATCGTAGACGATGCGATTGTCGGGCGCGGCGAGCAGGCAGAAGAACACGCAGAAGCCGATGCCATAGCCCGCGCTCGACGGACGCATCGCGAGAAAAGCGCCTGCCGCGAGCGGCGGCGCGAGCATCGCGCACAGGAGCGCCAGGCCGTCGATCGCCGGATACACGCGACACAGATATGCATATCCGATGACGATCGCGAGCGCCGCACCCGCGGCCATCTGCGCGATGAATTTCGAAGGCCGCGCCAATGCCGACGACAACGCGCACGCGAGCGTCGCGCCGATGACGGCGTAGCCTCCGCTCGGCCACGCCGTCACGATCCAGAACCAGGCCGTCGCCGCGATCACGATGCCTGTACGCATGAAGGTCGCGACGACGACGAAGCGGCTGGTCCGCGCGTCGTATCGCGGCGCCGCGCGATGGTTCGGAATCGACAGATAGCGAATCGTATCGGCGATGAAGCGATACAGCAGCTCCGCCGATGTCGTGAAATCGAGTTGCGTCGCGTGATCGGTGTGAGGGAGCGCGCGTTGTGCATCGCGCAGGCGTTTCGGCAGCGTCGCTTTGTAGCGCTCCAGATGTTCCTTCAGCGCTTCGCTTTCGAAGTTCTGCGCAAGCTCTTCGAAGAAGGGCGCGAGTGCATCGCTCGCGCGCAGGCGCTTCATCGATTGATCGAGCGCATGCAGGCGCGCGCACGCGTCCATGAAGGCGCTGTTCAGTTGCGCCAGCTTGCCGTTGCCCTGACGCATCGCGGGCGACTCATACGTGGCGAAACCACGCGTCGCTTCGAAGCCGACGATCTCATCGACGAAATCGGCGAAGCGGCGTTCGCGCGCGATACGCGAAAGACGTCCGCGCAATACGTCGGCGGCGAATGCGGCGAAACGCATCCGGCGCGCATCGAGCGACTGCGTGAGCGTCGCGCTCGCATGACGCGGAAACACGAGCGCGCTCACCACGCTCGAACACACGATGCCGAGCATCACTTCCGCACCGCGCGTGAGCGTTGCGATGAGCAGGCTGTTCGGATCGGTGACGGCGGGAATGCCGATCAGCGCAGCCGTATAGCCCGCGAGCACGAAGCCATACCAGCGAAAGTGCCGGTAACGCACGGCGAGCGCGGTGCACGCCGCGACCCATATCGTCAGCGCGAGCGCATGGAGCTCGGGCTGTTGCACGAACACGGCGCCGAGCGCGAGCGCGGCGATCATGCCGAGCGCCGTGCCCGCGAAACGATAGACGCTCTTCGCGAGCACCATGCCGGAGAACGGCTGCATCAGGACGAAGGTGGTCGTCATCGCGACGCGCGGCTGCGGCAATTCCAGCCGCATCGCGATGCTCATCGCGATGAACGCGGCCAGCAAGGTCTTTGCGAGATGCAGCCAGACGTGGCCATCGGTGACGAGCCAGTCGCGCATCGACAGGCGTGCTTGCTGGAGCGACATGCTGACCGCCGATAGTCCTCTCGTCATGAAGGCGCCGATTGTAGGCAAGCGGACCGGGCGGATTAATGTGCAAATCAGGGAACATTCTTTCCTGATTCAACAACAATCGATCGCGCGCCAAGGCGGACAATAGCGCTTCCGAAGTGAATGTGACGGTTTGATGGACACCCTACAGAACATGCGGGTTTTCACTCGCGTGATCGAAGCCGGCAGCTTCACGGCTGCGGCTCAGTCGATGAACTCGACGACCGGCGCGATGTCGCGCGCCGTATCCGAACTCGAAGCCCATTTGCGCACGCGCCTGATGAACCGCTCCACGCGGCGTCTCGCGCTGACATCGGCGGGCGAGCGTTATCTGAAGCGCGTGCGGCAGATTCTCGCCGATATCGACGGCGCCGAAGAAGAAGCAAGCTGCGCGTATGAGCATCCGACGGGCACGTTGCGCATGTCCAGTTTCGCGAGCGTCGGACAACATTACATATTGCCTGCGATCGCGCGATATCGCGCGCTCTATCCCGATGTGAAAGTCGAACTCACGCTATCGCAGCGCATGCCCGATCTCTTCGAAGGCAGCAGCGACGTAGCGGTGGTGTCGGCGGGCGCGCTGTCGGATTCTGAAGTGATTTCGCACAAGCTGGGCGAGACCTTCAGCATTCTGTGCGCGTCGCCGGAATACATACGTTCGCGCGGCGCGCCCGACGTGCCCGCCGATCTCGCGCAACACGATTGCCTCACGCTGCAGACGCCCGCGTTTCCCGCGCGCGAGTGGACGCTCGAAGGGCCGGAAGGCCGCGAGACGATGCAGATCAGCGGAACGGTGCAGGTGAACATCGCGGAATCGCTCGTCGTCGCGATTCGCGAAGGCATGGGCATCGGCATGTTGCCGCTCTATGCTGCGATCGAAGGCTTGCGCAATGGCTCGCTCGTGCGCGTGCTGCCGCAGCACACGCTGCAGCGCACGAATCTCTATGCGCTCTATGCGTCGCGCAAGTTCGTCGATGCGAAGACGCGTACGTGGGTCGAATTCCTGCGCGCGCATCTTCCCGACGTGATCGCGCGCGATGAAGCGTTGCTCGCGGAAGTGGGCCGAACGCCATCGAAGGTTCTGCGCGCCGCGTGAATCACGTATCGCTCCACATGCGCAACAGGTTGTGATAGCAGCCGACGAGCGTGCGTTTCGCGCTTTCGTCGCCGTTGGTCGCATTCAGGCGTTGAATGGAGTTGTCGAGATCGAAGAGCAGCGCGCGTTGCGCATCGTCGCGCACGAGGCTTTGCGCCCAGAAGAAACTCGACACGCGTGCGCCGCGCGTGACGGGCCGCACCTGATGCAGGCTCGTCGCGGGATAGACGATCGCATGTCCCGCGGGCAGCTTCACTTCCTGCACGCCGTACGTGTCTTCGATGATGAGCTCGCCGCCGTCGTATTCGTCGGGCGGCGTGAGAAAGAGCGTGATCGATACATCGGTACGCACGCGCGCGCCATGCCCCGGCACGATGCGGATCGCGCCATCGACATGACTGCCGAAATGCATGCCGCCTTCATAGCGATTGAAAAGCGGCGGATACACGCGATTGGGCAGCACCGCGCTGATGAAAAGCGGATGACGCTCCAGCACGCCGACGAGCGCGTCGCCGAGTTCGAGCGCGATCGGCGAGCCTTCCGCGATCTGCATGTTGCGCTTGACCGGCGCGCCCTGATAGCCCGCGGTCGCGCGGCCATCGACCCATGAGTCGCTTGCTTCGAGACGCGCGCGCATTGCGGCGGCGTCCTCGGGGGAGAGCACGTTCGGTATCGAGAGGATCATTGTTATTGCCTTCGCGAGCGCGCGCCATGAGTCGCATGGCGCGCGCATTCGCATCACATCACATCAACGGAAGCGGTAATTCAACGTCGCGATGAACGTGCGGCCGAGACCCGGCACCGCGCGTCCGCCATCGGACGGAATCAGGGCGTCGTAGTACTTCTTGTCGAACAGGTTCTGCACGTTGAACTGGATATCGTAGCGCTTCTGATGATATGCGGCCATCGCGTCCCAGCGCACGTAGCCGCCCGCTTGAACGAGATTGTTGTTCGCCGCGTAGCGCGACGATACATACGAAGGCCCGCCGCCGATCTGCCATACGGGCGTGAAGTCGTACGTCGTCCACAGCGTCAACATGTGCTTCGGCGTGTTGGCGGGCGTGTTGCCTTGCGTGCCGTCGAATGCCTTCAGGATGGTGCCATCCATGTACGTGTAGCCGCCGAACATCTGCCATTGCCGCGTGATGTGGCCGGCGATGCCGAGCTGATAGCCGCGCACGCGCACGTCGCCATCGAGTGAATAGCTGCCGTCCGAAGCGAGCGTGCGCGCATTGGTCTTCTCGATGTTGAAGAGCGATTGCGTGATCGACAGGCCGCCGTTCAGCAGATCCCACTTCGAGCCGATTTCATAGGACTTGTTGTGCTCGGGCGGCAGGTTTTGCTGGCCGTTGGTGAGCGTGAGCGCTTCGAGCGACGGATCGAACGACGTGCCGTAAGAGACGTAGTACGACTGCCAGTCCGTTGGCTGCCATACGACGCCTGTGCGCACGCTCGTGAAATAGTTCGTCTGCGTCGCGTAACCGGGCTGATTGATCGAGTTGTTGATCGCCGCTTCATAGCGGTCCCAGCGCACGCCGCCGATCCACTTCCAGTGCTCGCCGATCGAGATGGTGTCGTTCAAATAGACGCCGATGCCGTTCGCGCTCGACTCCGCGAGATTGGTCGCCACTTCGCGATAGTTCGCCGGACGCGGCACATACGCCGGATCCACGAGCGGCACGATGGCGAGCGTGTTCGACGGCAGACCCGGCGTGGTCGCCGTGAAGGTCTGGTTGCTATACGTTTCGTGACTCAGATCGACGCCCGCGAGCATGTCGTGCTTCAAGGGGCCGGTCGCGAACTTGCCTTGAACGTCGGTCGTGTTGTAGACCGAGTGATCGTTGATGGTGCGGTCCTTGCCTTGCAGACGCACGAAGAGCGACGAGAGCGGCAGCGTCGTGTAATTGCCGTTCGAGAGCGCGGGCGACGTGCCGAGCGGGCCCGTCAGCACGGCCGCCGCGTTGGTCGCGCGCGCTTCGGTGCTGTAGTGGCTGAACTGCGTCTGGTTGCGCAGCGTGAACATGTCGTCGAAGCGATGTTCGATGCGCGCGTTAACCGTCTGCACATCCTGAATCGTGCGGTCGTCGGTGAAGCCGTAGAAGGTCTTCGTATCGACGGGCGCGGGATGGCCGTTCAACGGCGGAATGCCGTAGTCGGGCTGATCGCGGTTGTGCTGGATCAGCGCCGACAACGTCACCTGCGTCGGCGTGCCGATGCCGAATTTCACTTCGGGCGCGATGCCGTAGTCCTTGTTGATCATCTCGTCGCGCGTCGAGCCCATCGACTGGCCGAACGCGTTGATGCGGAACGCGGAGGTATCCGTCATCGGCTGATTGATATCGACCGTCGTGCGATAGCGGTCGTGCGTGCCGGCTTGCAGCGAGACATCGGCGCGCGGATTCAGCGTCGGCTGCTTGCTGACCTGATTGATGACGCCGCCCGTCGAACCGCGCCCGAAGTACAGCGACGACGGCCCGTACAGCACGTCGATCGATTCCAGATTGAACGTATCGCGATAGTACTGGCCGCGATCGCGGAAGCCGTCGAGATAGATGTCGGTGCGCGCCGAGAAGCCGCGCAGGTTGATGTTATTGCCGATCTGGCCGCCTTCGGCCGCGCCGAGCGTGACGCCGGGCACGTTGCGCAGCGCATCGGAGAATGAGCTCACGGCCTGCGATTGCAGCACCGCCTTCGGCACCACGACGACGGCTTGCGGAATGTCGCGCAGGGCGGTCGGCACCTTTGCGCCGACGCTCGACATCTCCGGCTGGAAGTCGGGCGCGTCGGCCTGACCCGTCACCTTGACGGCGGGCAGGGTCGCGGTTTCGGGTGCGGCGGCGGGGGGCGTGTCTTGCGGTGCGGCTTGTGCGGATTGCGGTGCGGTCTGGGCGTAAAGCGGCGCGGCCATGGGCACGGCGGCAATAGTCACCAATGCCGCAGCAAGCGGCGTCTTTCTCAACATGTCGTTTTCCCGATGCTTGTTAGTGAAATTCAAATCGGCAGCGAAGCGGGTTTTCGACTGCCGACGTTGACCGATCCGAGATCGAGGCGAAGGCGGGCGACGTCGTCGAGAAAGAACCGGCGGCGGCGCCCTGAGAGCGCACGTCGCGCTCGACGGCCTTCATTGAGTCAACCTATCGGCGCGATGGTGTTAAATGCGAATCAGTATCATTACATGTCTCAGAAACATTTGGAAATATCCTAGTTTCGCGACGGGTCTTTTTGCCCCTTTTTGTGACGGTGGCGCAACGTAAGATTATGTAAGGTTGGCTTTGGCGCTTGGGCGGCGCCGCTGAAGGCTTGCTGGACGGGATCGAGCGGGCGAGCAGCAGGCGATGAAGAACGACGCTACGACGAAGCGCTTCAGAACCCCGCGACGCCCGATGTAACGAGCGAGTAAGGTCCGCTCGTCAATTGCTGTCTGAGAAACTCGATGCACACGCGAATCTTCGCCGAATGCGACGAGCGCGCCGACGTCACCGCCCACACGTCCGCGCGCTGCCGATAAGCCGGCAGAACGGGCACGAGACGGCCGTTTTGAAGACTGCCGGCGGCGTCCCAGATCGAGCACATCACGATGCCGAAACCTTCCTCGGCCCACTGCCGCACGATGTCGCTGTGGTTCGAAGCAATCGGCCCGGTCACTTTGACGCTTTCCTCGCCGTTCGGCCCGGCGAGCCGCCAGACGCCGAAACGCTGATCGCGCCCGCGAAACAGCAGGCAATCGTGATGCGCCAGTTCGGCCAGCGTTCTAGGCGTGCCGCGCCGTTCGAGATACGCGGGCGCGGCGGCGAGCACGCGAAAACTGTCGACGATCTTGTGCGCGATCAGATGCGGCTCCAGCACTTCGCCGACGCGAATGTCGATATCGAAGTTCTCGCCGACGAGATCGACGCGCCGGTCGAGCAGTTCGAGCCAGATTTCCAGCCCCGGATGGCGACGCCGTAGCAAGGTGAGCGCGGGCGAAACATGCTCGCGCCCGAGCCGCAGACTCGTGCCGATCCGCAAGACGCCGCGCGGATCGTCGAGGCCGGCGAAGGCGTCGGCCATGCCCTGGACGTCGTCGAGAATCTTTTGCGTCCATTGGAACGCCGCTTCGCCGTCGCTCGTGATGGACACGCGGCGCGTCGTGCGCGTGAAGAGCCTGACGCCGAGACTCGTCTCCAGCATCGCAATGCGCTTGCTGACGTGCGCCGGCGAGATGCCGGTCTCGGTCGCGGCGGCGATGAAGCTCGAACGCCGCGCGACGATGCAGAACAACTGCAAGTCGCGCAGGAATTGGTCGTTGTTCGCGACGAGCGCGCTTTGCGTTTTCATTCGAACGATGTTGGCCCGCTTGCGGCAGTGGATCAAGCCTAGCCGCAAGCGCGGCGCACGCGCAAGAACATCAGTTCGACAGCGACAGATACGGCGAGCTGAACGCCTGCGGCGGAAACACCGGCTGCGCGCCGCCCTGACGCGTGAAGCTGTAGCGCACATAAACGGCGGCGAGCCACTCGCGATACTGATACGCGTTGCCGAACGATGCCGTCGCGCCGAACGCGAGTTGTGGCGCGAGCTGGTATTCGCCCGTCGCGCTGAGCGAATACGACACGCCCGTCTTGCTCTGGCCGGGATAGATCGCGCCCGCATCCGGCGTCGCGCCGGAACTCGCGGCTCGCGCCTGATACGTGCCGTTCGTCGGGAAATAGTCCGACGCGTCCTGCCGATAATGCTGCACGCCGATCGAACCCTTCAGGTCGTACGTGAAAAGCCCCGTGCGTCCCATGTATTCGACCGGGAAGTTCAGGATCACGTACTGCTGCGGGCTGAAGTAGCCGCCTTGGCCATACGTGAAGTACGACAGGTTCTTGTCGTAGTGCATCAGCGTGGTGTTGGCGCCGACGGTCAGCGTCTGGTCGGCATCCTTGATGAGACGCGTGTAGATGCCGCCGCCGCCCTTCACCGCGTTGTTGGTCGCGACCTGATTGCCGTCGAGGAACTGATACGCCGCGTTCACGTAGACGCCGCTCGTGCCGTCGTCCCAGCCGAGGTCGGCGCGCGCGCCCGTCGATGTCACGCCGCCCCATTCGAGGTTCGCGCCCTGATCGCGCGCGCCGGCGTACGAAAGCAGGCTGTCGGTGACGGCGCGGCGGGCGACGGCGAGCGAATACGACACCTTGTCGGTGATCGCGTTCTGATACTGCAATCCGCCGACGACATTGGTCTCGCGAAAGCCGAGCGGCGTCGTGCCGACATCGCCCTTGAAGTTGCGGTTCTCGTAGCCGAGCGAGAGCCCGACGCCCGTCGCCGTCTGCGAGCCGTAGTTGTTGGTCGGCGGCGTGGCGGTCGCGCCGAGGCCGGAGCCGAAGCGCGCGAGCGTGTTCGGCTCGCTGCTCGCGGTGCCGGCGTCGAGCGTGACGGGCGTCGCGCGCACGATGACGTGGCCGTTGCCGGCCTTGATGCGGCCTTCGATGGGCGCTTCGATATCGGTCAGGTTCGAGAGGCCGTCCTCGCCGTCGCGGCTGCGGAAGATGAGGCCGCCGGAAATCGTGCTCGCCTGCTCGCGATTGATCTGCGCGAGTTCCTCCGCGACGCCCGCCGTCTGCGAATTCGCGACCGGCGCGGGAACGCCGCCCGTGCTCATCGTCGCGGCTGCGGCGGCGCGCTGCGCGGGTTGCGCCTGCGACGGGTAATAAGGCTGCGCGTAGCCCGCGGGCGGCTGCGGGATGTACTGCTGCTGCGCGTACTGCGGCGGCGCGTATGGCTGCGGCGCGTACTGTTGCGGCTGCTGGTAATAAGGCTGCTGCTGCGGCGGCGGCGCGCCGTAGGCGTACGGATCGGCGGGACGCGTCGTCGCGGTCTTGGGCGATGACGCCGGCTTTTTCTTCGAGCTGGCGGGCAGCGGCGCGTTGTACGCATTGGCTTGCGCCTCGCGCGCGCCGGGCGACATCGGCCAGGGCTCGGCATACGGATCCTGCGCGGCGTAAGGCTGCTGCTGATACGGCTGCGGTTGATACTGCTGCGGCTGCGTATAAGCCGGCTGATACCCGCCATCCTGTCCCGGATACGGCTGCAACGGCGCGCCCGATTGACCCGAGCCATACGCGTCGGGTCCGTAGCCGCCGCTCGGCACCGGGCGCGGCGCGGCGTTGGGCATCGTCATCGGAGCGGAGGACGGCGCGACGTAAGGCACGGAATACGGCGCGGGCTGAGGAGGCGGCAGATAGTTCGGCACGGGCTGCGAATAACCTTGAGGAAGGGCCTGACGATAAGACGCGTCCGATGCGAGCGCCGGGTTCGACGCCGTATCGACGGCCGTCTTGCCTTCGAACGGATTGGTGCCGGGCAGCGGATTCGAGCCGACACGGCTCATCGCGGTTTCCCAGCCGGGCGGGACATTGCCGCGTCCCTGCGCCGACGCCGCCGGCGCGGGCGTATTCGCGGCGACGAGCGAGCGTTGCAGGAACTGCGCGGCGAGATCGAGCTTGCCTTGCGCGCGATACATCCGGCCGATCGCGGCGAGCACGCCCGGATCGTTCGGCGCGGCTTCGTACGCCTGATTCGCGTAGGTCTGAGCGAGCTTGAAATCGCGCACGCCGCTCGCCGCCGACATCGCCGCCGTCTGCAAGCCGATATCGTCCGGACGGCGCGACAGCGCTTTTTGATAGCACGAGAGCGCGTTGCGGTCATCGCCCGCCGATGTGTACATGCGGCCGAGCGCCGCCTGCAGGTCGGCGTTGTCGGGCATCGCGGCGAGCCACGGCGCGATCACGTCGTAGGCGGCGGCGAGATCGCCTTGCCGGCGCACGACATCCGCACGCGCGATGACGATGCCCACGTTCAGATTGTTGAAGTCCGCGCGCTGCTGCGTCGTGAGCGGCATCGATTGCAGACGGCGCATCACCGAGCCGAGCTCGGCTTCCTGCTGCGTCGCCGACAGAATGCCCGCGTATTGCAGCAGAAGACCGGTATCGTTCGGCGCATTGGCGATGGCGCCGCGCACGAGCGACAACGCCCGCGCCGGATCGCCCGCCTTGACGTAGGCCGATGCCACCGCGCCCATCAGTTCCGCATTGCCCGCCGCAACGGGTTCCGCGCGGCGCAGAATCGCGAACGCCTGCTGACGCTGACCGGACGTAGCGGCGCGCGTCGCGAGATCGGCCTGCTGATGCACCCACAGGCGATGTTGCAACGCGGTCATCGCCGGCGTGCGTTGCGCGGCCGGAATGCGGTCGAGTTGCGCGAGCCCGGCCGGCCAGTCCTGCGTTTCGGCGGAGAGCAGCGCGCTCGCGTAGAGCGCGTCGGTCATGTCGGGATGCGTGGCGAGCAGGCCGTCCATCATGCTGCGCGCATTGCCGACCGCGCCCTGACGGACGTAGATGCGCGCGAGATCGAGCCGCAGCCACGGATCGTCGGGATTGTTGAGCAGCGCGTCTTCGAAGAGACTGCGCGCCGCACCGAGATCGCCGCGTGCTTCCGCCGCGCGCGCCTGTGCCGCCTGCGCTTCGCCGCGCAGCTTGTTGATGCCGCCGGCCTTCGCCTGCTGTTCCGTGTTCAGCCGATTGGCGAACTCGAGCGCTTCGTCGCCGCGCCCTTGCGCGGCCAGTGCGCCGACGAGTCCGCGAATCGCATCGGGATTGTCGGCCTGGCGGCGCAGCGCCATGCGATACGCCGCTTCCGCGCCGCGCGGGTCGCCGTTCGCGAGCAGCATTTCGCCGAGCAGCACTTGCGCGGTGACTTCGGACGGATCGGTTGCGATCGCGCGTTCGAACAGCGCCTTCGCTTGCGCGATCTGGCCGTTGCTGCGCGCGCCGATGGCATCGCTCGTATAGGTCCAGTAGGTCGCGCTCGTGAGCGCGTCTTTCCAGCGCGCCGCATTGCCGGCCCGCGACGCGCGTTCGAGATACGTGCGCGCTTCGGAAAAACGCTCCTGCTTCAACGACGCGACGCCCATGCCGCCGAGCGCATCGGCGTCGTTCGGATTGCTCGCCAGCACCGACGAAAAACGCGCGCGCGCCGTCACGAGATCGCCGCGATCGAGCGCGGTGAAACCTTCCGCGACGGTCCGTCCGCGCGCATCGACGGCGGCGTCGGCCTGCGAGCGCTCGCGTGCCGACTTGTCCTGCTGCACCATCGAATCGAAGCGCGCTTTGACGGCGGCGTCATCGGGCGCGACTTGCAGATACGCCTGATAAAGCGGCGCATCCGATGCGCGCGCGCCGAGCCACAAGAGCGCCTGCCGCCAGCTTTTTTTCGCGTCGGCGCCCACAGCGCTGTCGCCCGACAGCTTCGCGAGCCGCGCGATGCCGTCGCGCCGCGTCGTATCGCGATACGTCAGATGCTGCGCATAGGCGAGCTGATAGCGCGGCTCGTCTGGATTCTCGCGCGCCAGTTGTTCGAGGCCGCGCCGCGCTTCGTCCCAGCCTTGCGGCGTGGCGGCGAGCGCCTGGTAATACTCCAGCTGAAGTCCGGGCGTCGCGGGCTTGCCGTCGATCGCGCGCTTGTATTCCTGCACCGCCGACGCGCTTTGTCCGCTTTGCGCGAGACGCCGCGCGTCGTTCACGGTCTGATCGCGCGAACTGGTTTCGCCAAGCCGCCGGCCGAGTTCGTCGATGTTCGGATAACTCGGCGCGACCTGGCGCAACTGCGCGAGATACTGCTGCGCGCCGCTGCCGTCCTTGCGATCGGCGAGCACCATGCCCATGCCGAAAAGCGCATCGGGCTGCTTCGGATTGATGCGCAGCACTTTCTGCCACGCCTGTTCCGCGAGATCGCCGCGCTTGTGCGCCTGCCAGTATTTGCCTTGATCGATGAGCACGTTCAGCGGATCGGCGGCGGCCTGCGCGAAGGCCATCGCCGGTGCGGCGCAGATCAGCGCCGCGATCACGCGTTTTCTGGTCTGGATCAGCATGCGCTTCTCCAGTTCGGCACGAGACGGCCGTTTTCATCGAAGCGATATCGACCGTCGATGAAACCGCCGCCAAAGAGACCGAGCACGCGATCGTAATAGACCGGCTCGCGTCCCGCGCCCGGCGGCGCGGTCAGCGCTTCGAGATGCGCGCGCGCGAGGCCCAGGCCGCGGTCGTCGTTGAGCGCCTTGAAGTACGGCGCGAGCGCGGCCCAGTAAGACAGCGGACCTTCGCCCGTCGCCGCGCCGGTCGTCACGTTGACCTTTTCCGGCGGAAAGCCCGCCTGCGCGACGCTCTGGCGCATGCCGCCGAGCGCATCGAGCCACGGACGCGCGAGCGGATCGCCCGGCGACGTCATGCCGGCCCACAGATAGACGCGGATCGCGTCGTAGCTGCCGACATCGCCGTTCTTCGGATCGACGACGAACCGGCCGTTCTGATACGCGGCCCAGTCCGGCGCGTAGCCGCGCGGCGACGTCACCTTGATCGTTTTCGCGGCGCTCTGCGCGAGCTTCGTCCACGGGCCGTCGGGCATGTCGTGCGCGAGCCCGCGCAAAACCGGCAGCGGCAGATAGCTCGGATTCAGCCGCGTCACGTCGCCGATGCGAAAGCCTTGCGGACCGGGAAGAAGCATCGGTCCGAGGCCGGGCAGGTCGACGGTTTCCTGCTTCACGATCTGCGTCGCGAGCGCGTAGCCGAGCTTCGTGTACGCCGGTTCCTTCCACAGGCGACCGGCCTGGAAGAGGTCGTACGCGATCCACACATCCGAGTCCGACGCCGAATTCGGGTCCATCACGCCGAACGAGCCGTCCGGTTTCTTGCCCCATTGCCATGCGGGCAGACGCACGTTATTCGAATCGAACTGATTGGCCGACAAGTTCGTGCGCGTCCAGCCGAGCACCCGGTCGAAGGTCGCGCGGTCGTTGGCGACGAGCGCGAAGAACAGCGCGTAGGACTGGCCTTCGGAGGTCGTCTGCTGCGCTTCGGTCGAACGGTCGATCACGCGGCCATCGGCCTGAACGACGCGCTCCACGAACAGCCGATACGCGGACCAGTCGCATTGCTGCGCCGCGTTTGCGCCCGTCACGGACGCGGCAATCGTTGCACCAGCGAAAATCTTGGCGGTCGATACCCGCATATCAGTCCCTCAGGCGCCGCGCGGCGATCGAGCGCAGCGTACGGTAGAACAGGGCCGCGATGATGAGCGCGGCGAGCACGCCGGCGAGCACCAGCAGAATCGGATGCGACGACAGCGCCCAGCGCATGTAGTGCATCGGCGAAAGATGGCCGACGTAGTACGCCTCGCCGTTCGACGTGACCGTCACCGTGCGGCCGTGGATCACGGCCATCGCGCCTTGAATCGACGGCAGCAGGTCGTTGTCGAGCAGCGCCGCGGAAAGATCGGCGTCGGACTGGCCCGCCGCGCTGATGAGCGCCACCGCGCTGCGCCCGCTCTTGAGCGGCGATTCGAAGCCGGTCAGAAGCGCATCGCCGTTCGAGCTGACGAGCGACAAATCCGCGCGTGCGGGCGAGCGTTCCGGGCCTTGCTCGCCATGCCACCAGTCGACGAGCTTGAACGCGACATCGGAAAGCTGGAACGTGCGCGCGTCGCCGTCGCCGGAAAAGGGCATCTGCTTCGCCCAGCGTTGCAGCAGCGGCTGGCGTCCGGGCGAACCGAGTATCAGCAGATCCTTGTCGGCGAAGCGGTCGACGTCGTTCGCGCTCGTGACCGTCACGCCCGTCACCGGATAACCCGTCGATGCGCCCATGCGGCCCATTTCGAGCAGATACAAGCTGTAGTCGGCCGAGTTCGGCTCGTTCGGCAGCACGACCGCCGTCTGCGAAAGATCGGCCATGCGCGTGAACGGGAAGCCGCCGTTGGCGAACGCGGCCAGATCGGGCAGCGCCATGTAGTGCGGGAAACCGGAGAGATCGATGGTCGAATTCGGATCGACCGCGCCGACGACGTTATCGAGCACGCGGCCCTGGCATTCGCCGGTCTTCGGGATGTCGTAATAGAAATGCAGACGCAGTTGCGCGCGCGGCGTGATGAGCAGCGGCGGCAGATAAATCTCGCGGCGCGCGGCGACCGTCTTGTCCGGCATCACGCGGCTGAAGTAGTGACCGAGATCGAACGTCGATGTGGATACGGCCGGAATGCGCAGCGACTGCACGAAGCCATTGTTGACGCTGATATTGAGCGACGAGCGATCCGGCGCGGGCCGCACCGTGTAGCGATAGCCGAGATCGACGGGCACGCCCTTCGTCTGCCACATGAAGAGATCGGGCGGCACGCGCAGATTCACGCGCACGGCATCGGCGTCGTAGCCGTAGGCGGTCAGGTCGCGCGCTTCCGCGAGCTCGCCGAAGCGCACCGGGCGGTCGGTCGGCAGCCAGTTGGGGGCATCGTACGGGCGGCGCGGCTGAAGGTCGTTGAACTGCGTGATCGTCGCGCTCGTGCCGGACAGCGTGTTCTGTCCGACGCCAAGGGCCTTCGCGGCGGTCTTCAGCTCGTTGTCGTCGCGGCCGAGCACGAGCAAGAGACGCCCGCGCGCGTTCGCGTCGCGTTCGACGAGCGCGATCGTCGGACCGGAGACAGCCGGAATGTCGACGCCCGCGATCTTCGCATCGCCGATGGCGAACACCACGGCATTGCCCGACAGCGGCACGTTGTCCGTCTGCGCCGGAAAGATCGCGCCGCGATAGCCCGCGAGCGAGCCGAAGTACGACGCGACCATGCCGGCGGCTTCGAGCGTCGGCAGGCTCGGCTTGCCCGCGAACACGAAAGGCAGTTCGAGGCGGCGCACGTCGCGCCGGTCGAAGAACGGAGTCGGCAGCGCGGCGAGATCGGGCTTGTTCGCGATCGACGCATACGTGAGATCGAGCGAACTCGCGTTGCTGACGGTCGCCCAGAGCGTCGAGTTCGACGGATCCTCGCACTGCTGCGTGTAGTGGCCGATCAACTGCACGTTGAGGTGATTGAACTCGGTGATGAAGCGCGGATCGATCGCCACGTCGCGCGCGACCAGCGTGCCGGCCTGTTCTTTCGGCACCGGCAGCGTCGCGGCCACTTCGCCGTTGATGAGCACCTTCAACTGCGAAATCGACGGCAACAGCGACGGCGAATAGCTATAGATCAGATGCAGGATCGCGCCGGTCACGACTTCGTCGCCGCGCACCGAAAACGCGATGCCGTTCTGGCCATCGGTGCCGCGCAGTTGCAGCGGATCGAGCGCGCCGTAATCGGCGAAGGTCAGCGTCTGACGGCGGCCGCCCGGAACCAGCGTGCCGGGATCGGCGGTCGTCGGAATGCGCGACGTGAGCGGCTTCTCGGGCTTGCCGGAAAACGCGGGCACGGGCATCGCGAGCGGCGCTTGCTGAATCGACGCCGGGTTGTAGACGACGGCGGGACTCGGCGCGGGCACGGCGCCGACGCCGGTCGCCTGCTGCGCGCCGCCGGTTGCCGCAGCGCTTTCGGCCGCCGCCGCGATGGACGCGAAGGGCGCGGCGAACGCCGTCTGCAAGGCCACGAAGACGGCCAGCGCGCGTGCAAAGGGTCGTTCGCAAAAACGCGGCGCGCGCTCGCCCGTTTCTTTTTCAACGCGCAACTTCGACATACCGATGCCCATTTTTATTGGTCTTTGGTTTTCAGCTTCTTCACATCGACCGGGCGCTTGTTCATCCAGGTTCGAAGGTCGCTGTACAAGTGCTCGAACAGTCCCGCGATGCCGCGCGTGCCGACGAGCAGCACATGCGACAGGCCGCGCAACGGCGTGTCCGGACGGCGTCCCTCCGACCATCCGGTCCAGGCGTCCGCGCGCGCGAAAGTGGTCTTCACGAAGTCGTATTCCTGCTCGCGCGTGAGTTGCGAGAAGCGCAGGCCGACGCGTCCGGGTTCCGTATAGCCGACCGTCGCCGGAAACGCGTATTCCTCGTCGCCGCGAAAGAGCGAGACGGTGACGCGCTCGTGCATCGGCACTTCGATCTTGCTCGGCAACGCGACGCCGACGCCGCCTTCCGAATAATCGATGGTCTCGCAGGCGAGCGTGCGGCCGGTCGAGAACTTGAGCATGACGGGCATTTTCATCGTGACGCGATGCGTCGCGCGGACCTGCTTGCGCTCGCTCGCCGCCGCCACCGATGCGCCGAGAATCAGCATGTTGTAGACCGTCCAGCAGAGGTTGAGGATGGTCGTGTTCACTTCGCTGCGCACATGCCAGTTGATGGCGATATGCACGATGCCCGCGACGAAGCCGAGCAGATTGAGGAGCAGCAGGAACAGATACGGCCGCGAGATGGACCAGTCGAAGTAATCCTTCGCGATCTGCCCGCCCTTGGCCGTCACGTTGAACTTGCCGAGCTTCGGGTTGATGACGGCGAGCAGCGTCGGCGCGGTGATGTACGACGCGAGCACCGATTCGTACACTTCGGCCCAGAACGAATGGCGGAAGCTGCGCTGCATGCGCGAATTGGTGATGCTCGCGTGCATCATGTGCGGCAGCGCGAAGATCGCGATGGTGCTCGCCGCCGCTTCGATCACATGCGCGCCGAAGAACAGATACGACAGCGGCGCGGTAAGAAACACGAGACGCGGCACGCCGTAGAAGAAGTGCAGCATGCCGTTGAGATAACACAGCCGCTGGCCGATCTTGAGGCCCTTGCCGGTAAGCGGATTGTCGATGCGGAAGATCTGCGTCATGCCGCGCGCCCAGCGGATGCGCTGCCCGATATGCCCTGAAAGACTTTCCGTGGCAAGACCGGCGGCCTGCGGAATCGCGAGGTACGCGGTCGTATAGCCGAGCCGATGCAGCTTGAGCGCCGTATGCGCGTCTTCGGTCACGGTCTCGACCGCGATGCCGCCGATTTCCTCGACCATCGAACGGCGCAGCACGGCGCAGGAGCCGCAAAAGAAGGTCGCGTTCCAGAGATCGTTGCCGTCCTGCACGAGACCGTAGAACAGTTCGCCTTCGTTCGGCACCTTGCGGAACGTGCCGAGATTGCGTTCGAACGGATCGGGCGAGAAGAAATGGTGCGGCGTCTGCAGCATCGACAGCAGCTTGTCGCGCAGGAACCAGCCGAGGCAGATTTGCAGGAAGGAGCGCGTCGGGATGTGATCGCAATCGAAGATCGCGAGGAATTCGCCCTTCGTGATCTTGAGCGCCTCGTTGATGTTCCCCGCCTTCGCGTGACGGTTATGCGTGCGGATCGTCCAGTTGACGCCCACTTCCTCGCAGAACGTCTTGAATTCGGGGCGACGGCCGTCGTCGAGTACGTGGATCGCGAGCTTGTCCGACGGATAGTCGAGCGCGAGCGCCGCGTAGATCGTCGGCTTCACGACGGAAAGCGGCTCGTTGTACGTCGGGATGAATACGTCGACGGTCGGCCACTGGCTGCGGTCGGCCGGCAGCGGCAAGGGCTTTCTCTTCAGCGGCCACGCGGTCTGGAAGTAGCCGAGCATGAGCACGAGGGTCGCGTAGACTTCGGCGGCGACGAGCAACATGCCCCAGGCGGCGTCGAGCGGACGTTCCCAGTAAGTCGTTTCCGTGAGCCGCCAGAACATGTAGCGGCCCGACGCGACGATCGACAGCATGATCATCACGAGCGTCGCGTACTGGCCTTGCAGGCGGCGAAAGCCGAGCGCGCAGACGAAGCAGATCGTCGCGAACGCGAGTTGCTGGCCGAACGCGAGCGGCACCGTGACGACGAAGTAAAGCGCGAACGCGGCGAAGAGCGTGAGCAGGATCACGACGATCCGGCTGCTCCAGATGCCTGCATCGACGAAACGTTCGAGGCGCGAGGTCGCGACGCTCACTTCGGTCTCGGGCGACGGGATCTTGGCGGAACTCATGCGAGCTTCCTCGGCGAAGCGGCCATCGCATCGACGGCCGAGAGGAGCCACTCGCCGCACGCGCGCAAATCGGCGGCGGCTTGCGACAGCGGATCGTAGTGGATGAGCGTCGTGTCGCACGCGAGCGATTCGGAGACGCCTTCGTCCTGATGGATGACGCCCGGAAACAGCTTCGTGCCGAGCATGTTGCGCAGCACCTTCAGCACGTCCTTGCTCAATTGACGCGACTGATCGACCTGATTCACGACGTAGCCCTGACCCGCGAAATCGGCGCGCGGCGCAGCGTAGGCGTCGATCATGCGCTCCATGCCGGGGATCGCGGCGTAGGACGCGGCATCGGCCAGCACGACGTTCAGCGCGAAGTTCGCCGCCGTCAGCGCGGTGCGCGTGTAGACGGACGAGCCCGGCGGCGTATCGACGATCACGATGTCGTTGGGGTCGAGCGCGAGCGAACCGAGCGCATGCGCGAGCCACGCCGGATCGCTATCGACGAGCGCCTCGAAGCGGCGGCGGTCGTCTTCGGTCACCGCGCCGTAAGGCAGCACGGTCACGCCGTCGACGCCATCGAACATCACCGTCTGCCAGGGATCGCGGCTGAGCGTCGCGCGCGAGATGCCGTCGATGCTGTCGAGCGGAATGCCGAAGTGCAGGCGCAGCGCGTTCTGCGGATCGAGATCGAGCACGATCACGCGACGATTGCGCGCGGCGAGCACCGACGCCAGATTGGCGGCGAGCGTCGTCTTCCCGACACCGCCTTTCGCGGAAACTACCGTGATGACTTTCATGAGCGTGAGAGGCGGCTCGCGCGAGCGTGCGCGTTCGTGAATTCGTCGCCCTGCGGACGGGCGTGGCGCAGGCGCTCGAACATGGCGTCGAGCGAGTTCGCGGACGCGCTCGGCGCGCTCTGCGTTTGCGGCTTGAAGAGCTTGCCGAGGATCGATTGCGGCGCGGCGGGCGCAGCGGCTGTCACCGGCGCGACTTGCGCAGGCGTGCGGCGCGCCGCGAAGTCCGTTCCGAACGAGGCGGCGGGGCGCGCGAGTTCAGTAGCGTTCGATTCGACCGGCGGGACCATTGTATGAACCGGCGCTGCGTTCGTCTTGGACACGGTCGCCGAATCTGGAATCGTTTCCGTTTGCGCCGGCGCCGATTCGCCGAGCACCGAAAAGCGCAGCGCGCTCAACGACTCCGCCGCCGGCGGATTGACGGCCGGAATCGTGCGGCGATGCGGCCGCGTGAAGAGAGGCTGCCTGCCGCGATGGATCGGCGTCGGCTTGTCGGCATGGTGAGCGGCGGGCGGGGCGGCGGCTTCGTCCGGGCGCGCCCGCGCGGCGTTCGGCTGCACGTCGTGGCGCGGCGCGATCTCCGGAATCGCCGGCTGCGCGAAGTCGAGCGTGGCAAGCAGCGGCCAGCGGGTGCGGGCCGTCGTGGCCTCCTTCTCCCGGCCGATTTCCTGATAGTCGCCTGCATTGCCGCCGAAATGATCGAAGAGCTTCTCGATATCGCGCGAAGTATTCATGATGCCGCTTCCTCGTCGTGCCTGTTCTTGATGCCTGGCCGGTGCTGCCTGTTTTTAGCCGCCCGTTCGGGGCGGTCGATGCCGCCGCGTCGAGGCGGCGGTCGCAATGTGCTGAAGATGCTTCAGGCCGCGACGCGCGCGAGCCTGAATTCGATGGCCGCGTCGTCGCCGAAGTCGCTAGCCTGACGGATCGCGAGTCCTTGTGCGCCGAGCCCGGCAAGCCATCGCTGATACGCGCCTTCGAGGAACGCGGGCGTCCATGCGAGCGCGCTTTCGCCGAAGGCGGGCAGCGGCGCGCAGAAATGCACGATGCTCAGATAGTCGCGCTCGTCGGAGAGCTCGACGAAGCCCCAGTCGGTGTCGTGCCACAGCGCGTTGAGCGCGTCGGCGAGCGCCGACGTGGAATCGCAGGGCGGCAGCGGCCGGGCTTCGGCGAAGCGGCTGCCGACGTTGTGCATCAGTTGACGCAGTTCGTTGCGCCCGATCTGCGCTTCGAACTCCTCCGCGAGCGCTGCCAAAAGGCCGCGCCATTGTCTGGAAATCTGACTGTCCAACAGATAATCGAAAATAGCGGCCATGTTTTGTTCGGCAGGGCGTGAGCCGCCGCGCGTGGTTGATCGGTCCTGCAGACTTGTTTGCGTTCTCGCGGGGGACTGCCGAACCGCGACGATGGATCCGGACGTTTGTCCAGGCGCTATGACACGTCTGAACTTACTTCAATGCAGTTGTTTTCGCCAGTAGAAACACTAGCAGAGGATTTTTTGTCGGATCGGGCGATCAGGACGCAGCAGACGACCCAATTCGGGCGTTCGGCCCTCGCGAGGATGGACGAAATATCGACAGACGCGCGCTATTCCGAAGTCGGATTCGGGCTCGCCCGCAACGGCGGCGGAAGTGTACCATCTCGTTAATGAGCAAAATCAGAGCGTTGGCTCTGAATCACACCGATTGACTTTTCGCGAAACGGCGCAGCCACGGCGTGAACTAAGCCATTGTTTTGTCTGATTAAACGGCCTAAACGCAATCGGACGCGTTGCGGGGCATTTATCTCCCGCAGGCAACGGCCGACAGGCAATCGAAACGCCGCTTCAAAGGGTTTCGCGAGGCCAAAAAAAACGCCCCGAATGGGGCGTTTCGTATGACGTTTAGAACGTTCAGGGATTCGCGCGTACGGCGTCCCTGACTGCGTCCATCACAATGCCGTAATTGAGCGGGATGTCCAGCGAATCGGAGTAGCCGGGTTCGTCGGCGGACTCCTTGGGGACAGCGTGAACCGGAATCGGTTCGTAGGCGGTTTCGCCTGCCGGATTGTCGCGTCCTTCGATGGCACCCTGCAATTGCGGATTCTTCACGGTTAACTCCTTCCGGTAATGGAGCGGCGAGGAACTGCAATATAAACCAATGTCATGACATTTTGGCGACTTCGATTTGGAAACTCGCTCCGAAACTGCTGCGGGCGGCGCGCCGGTAATCGCCGCTGTCGCGCATCTCGAAAGAGTGCGGGGCCTCTAGTTTAATGGTGCGGCGCGCCTCCGAAAGCGCCGTTTCATTATGACGATCGCATGCCGATATTGCGCCCGCCTCGCGAATTCGGCCCGGAAATTGCATGAGTCCATGTTTATCAGGTAAGTTTTTAATCATCGCCGCACGCTATTCGATTCTACGAATCGGTATTCTCCGGAAACAAACTCCATCGAAAGCGTCGGCTGTGGCGCCGGTTATTTCGCTCTATCATCAACCGCGCGGTCGGATCACGCCGGCGCGCCTGCCGCACATGCAAAGGAGAAAGTGGCAATGAGCAGAATCGCGATCATCGGGGCGACGGGCAATGTCGGCAGCCGTCTGGTGGAAGAATCGTTGCGCCGCGGACACACGGTCACGGCGATCGCGCGCGATACGTCCGGGCTCGCGCAGCGCGATGGCCTCACTCCGCTGAACGTCGATGCCCTCGATGCCGACGCGCTCGCCGCCGCGCTCGCCGGACACGACGCCGTGTTCAGCGCGACGCGCTTCGCCACGGTCTCCGAGCCGGCCATCGTGGAGCCGGTGAAGCGGGCGGGCGTGCGGCGCCTGCTGGTCGTGGGCGGCGCGGGCAGCCTGTACGCGGCGCCCGGCCAGCGCGTGCTCGATTTGCCCGATTTCCCCCCGGCGTACAAACCGGAAGCTACGGCGGGCGCGGCATTTCTCGACGCGTTGCGGCGCGAACGCGACGTCGACTGGACGTTCATCTCGCCGTCGGCGGAATTCGTACCGGGTCCGCGGACGCAGAAATTCCGGCTCGGCGTCGACGAATTGCTCGTCGACGGCAGCGGCCGTAGCTGGATTTCGTTCGATGATTACGCGATCGCGTTTCTGAACGAGTTCGAACGCGAATCGCACATCAAACAGCGCATCACCATCGGATATTGAACGCCGTCAGCCGTGCAAATCGACTTCCATTTGCTCGGCGTCTTTGGGCATCGCGGCGGCCAGAATCATCGCGGATGCGTTTTGCGGCTTCGGATCGCGCTGCGACGGCCGATAAACCTGATCCCCGCGATGAATCGGCATTCCCGATAGCGAGCACACGCCTTCGGCCGTCGCCGTGGTTGCGCGCCAGCCCTGATAGCCGTAGTGGCACGTACCGGGATCGGACCAGTACACGAGCGCCGTCGCGCTGCTCGGGCGCTCGATCACGCGCACGATGGCTTGCGGAAACGGCAGCCGATCATCCGAATGATGCGGATGCGTGCGATTCCAGTCGCGCGTCAGGCGTTCGAGAAACGCGCTCTCCGCGCGGGCGGATTTCTGGGAAGGTGCGGTGCGGGCGATATCCGTGGGCATCGCCTCGAGCAGGTGAACCGTCTGTGACCACGGGTCCGCTCTTTTCGTAAAAGCTGTCATGGCATTGTTCCAGGCTTTGACTCGACCTAGAACGTACGTCATTAAGCATATTCCGATAAATACCGCATCAGTGAATACACTATCCCGTTGCTGCGAATAATCGGGCGGCAACACAAGCGACCCTTCGTCGCGCCTTGGTGGGCGGGCGTTTAAGCGATTCGTAAGCTCCCTCGCGGGCCGGTGCAGACCGAAAAACCGACCGGAATCTTCCTCGTTCGCGAGCGTTTTGCGCGATTTGTACGGCAAGAGCACCTGGCGCGGATGCGAGAGCGACAGCGAGGCCCCGATCGGAGCCTCGCGGGATGGGCCCTTCGCATAGTCCTCGATGCGCGTCGCGGACCGGCCAATTTACGCGACGGCGCGCGCCGCCGCGCGGCCTCGCAGCCACTCCAACGCGAGCAGCAGGCTCGTCGAGAACACGATGAGAATCGTTGCGAGCGCCGCTATCGTCGGGCTGATATTTTCGCGGATGCCGGTGAACATCTGCCGTGGCAGCGTCGTCTGGTCGGCGCCGGCGAGAAAGAGCGTGACCACGACTTCGTCGAACGAAGTGGCGAACGCGAACAGCGCGCCCGAAATCACGCCCGGCGCGATGACCGGCAGCGTCACGCGGAAGAATGTCTTGAGCGGGCTCGCGCCGAGCGACTGACTCGCGCGCACGAGATTGTGGTTGAAGTTCTGCAACGTCGCGCCGACGGTCGTCACGACGAAGGGCACGCCGAGCGCCGCGTGCGCCAGAATCAGCCCGAAATACGTGTTCGCGATGCCGAGCGGTGCAAAAAACAGATACATGCCGACGCCGACGACGATCACCGGCACGATCATCGGCGAGATCAGCACGGCCATCAGCACGCTCTTGCCGATGAAATTCGCCTTCGTCAGTCCGACCGCGGCGAGCGTGCCGAGGATCGTCGCGACGAGCGTTGCCGAAGGTGCAACGATGAAGCTGTTCTTCGCCGCCATGCGCCATTCCTGCGACATGACGAGGTTGTGATACCAGCGCATCGACCAGCCGGGAATCGGATAGACGAGGAACGTGCTCGACGAGAACGACAGCGGCACGATTGCAAGCACAGGCAGGATCAGATACAGGAGCGTCAGCACGCACAGGATGCGCAGCGCGAAATACCAGATGCGCTCGATCGCGGACGTGTGCGGCGCGAACATCGGTTTGGCGAGTTTCATCTTCTTTACCCCAGGCTCACGTTCGCGCGCGTGAAGCGGCCGTAGACCACGTAGAGCAGCAGCGTCGCGGCGAGCAGCAGCGCGCCGAGCGCGCACGCCATGCCCCAGTTGATCGTCACGTTGGTGAAGTAGGCGATGTAATAGCTGACCATCTGATCGTTCGGCCCGCCGAGGAGCGCCGGCGTGATGTAATAGCCGATGGCGAGAATGAACACGAGCAGCACGCCCGCGCCGATGCCCGGATACGTCTGCGGCACGTACACGCGCCAGAACGCGGCGAACGGATGACTGCCGAGCGACACGGCCGCGCGCTGATACGTCGGCGGCACGGATTTCATGACGCTGTAGAGCGGCAGGATCATGAACGGCAGCAGGATATGCGTCATCGAGATATACACGCCGACACGATTGAACAGCAGCGCGAGCGGCGAGCCGATCAGTCCCGCGCCGATCAGCGCCGTGTTCACGAGGCCCTCGCTTTGCAGCAGCACGATCCACGCGGCGACACGCACCAGTACCGACGTCCAGAACGGGATCAGCACGAGCACCATCACGAGGTTGGCGCGGCGTTCGGGCAGCGTCGAAATCCAGTACGCGAGCGGATAGCCGAGCAGCAAGGCAAACAGCGTCACGCCGACGCCGATCACGAACGTGCGGCCGAATACGTTCAGATAGATCGATTGATCCGGGTCCGCATGGACGATATTGCCGAAGCCGTCCTGCTTGTGATCCAGCGACGCGAGGACATAGAACGGCGAATAGCGGCCGGCGTTCTTCGCGATCGCCTGCCAATAGGCGGGATCGTTCCAGCGCTCGTCGAGTTCGACGATCTTCGACTTGATCTGCGCGGCGGGCAGTGGCTTGCCGTCGTCGCCGGTGAGCGGCATCGCGCGCGCGGTCTTCGCGACGAGCGAGCGGTAGCCCGGAATCTCGGTGTTCAGCCGGCGGGCGAGGGCGCCCATCGATTCGCCTTCGGAAATCGCGGTCAAATCCTGCGCGAGCGCGGCATACGCTTCATCGGATGGCGGCGTCTTGCGGTCCCATTTCGCGAGCGCGGCGCCGGTGTGCGGCAGCGCATTGGCCACTTCGGGATTTTCGATGGCGCGTGTGAGCAGCGCGCCGATCGGCACGACGAAAATCAGAAACAGGAAGATGGCGAGCGGCGCGATCAGCGCGAGCGCCATCGCGCGCTTTTTCGCATCGGCGATCTTCAGTTCGCGCTTCAGACGCGCGCTCGATTCGCGCGATTCTTCCGCGGGGATCGTCATGGTGTTCACGCTTGTGTCTCCTTCTTGACGGTCGCGCCTCCTGGCGACGCGCGACCGTCGCGCCAGCCAGTGCTTACTTCGACGCCCACGCGGTAAAGCGCTGCTCGAGCTCGTCCCCGTGATCGGTCCAGAACGCCATGTCCTGCAGCACGGCGTTCTTCGCGTTCTCAGGCGAGTTCGGCATGTCGGCCTTGGTCTTCGCGTCGAGCGCGGCGATCGCGGCCTTGTTCACCGGGCCGTACGCGATGTTCTTCGCATAGGTTTCCTGCGGCTTCTGCGACACCGAATACGCGATGAACTGCTGCGCGACGTCCTTGTTCGGCGAGCCCTTCGGAATCGCCCAGTAGTCGAGGTCGTAGATGCTGCCGTTCCAGACGACCTTCAGGTTCTTGCCTTCCTTGCGCGCAGCGTCGATACGGCCGTTGTACGCGGTGGACATCACGACATCGCCCGCGACGAGGAATTGCGGCGGCTGCGCGCCCGCTTCCCACCACTGAATCGACGGCTTGAGTTCGTCGAGCTTCTTGAATGCGCGATCCGCGCCCGCCTTGGTACCGAGCACCTTGTAGACGTCCTTCGGCGCGACGCCGTCGGCCATCAGCGCGAATTCGAGGTTGTAGCGCGCGCCCTTGCGCATGCCACGCTTGCCGGGGAATTTCTTCGTGTCCCAGAAGTCCGCCCAGCCGGCCGGAGCGGTCTTCAGCTTGTCGCCGTTGTAGGCGAGCGCGGTGGACCACACGAAGAAGCCGACGCCGCAGGTTTGCGGCGATTCGGGCACGAGATCGGATTTCTTCGCGATCTTCGACCAGTCGAGCTTTTCATAGAGACCTTCGTCGCAGCCGCGGCCGAGATCGCCGGATTCCACTTCGACGACGTCCCAGTTGACGTGCTTCGCTTCGACCATCGCCTTGACCTTGGCCTGCTCGCCGTTGTATTCGACGGCCGTGACCTTGTTCTTCGACGACTGCTCGAAGGGCTGGTTGAACGCGACTTTCTGCGCGTCGCCGTTCGCGCCGCCGAAGTTGACGACGGTGATTTCCGCCGCGCCCGACATCGCCGACGCGCATGCGAGCGCCGCCGCCATGGAACACAAAGCGAACTTCTTCATGATGGTTTCCTCTCTTCTTCGACTTGGTTTTGTCAGTGGACCTACGGTTGGGAAGTTCAGGCGAACACGCGCAGATGCTCGGGCGCGAATTCGAGCGCGACGGGCGCGCCGGGCGTGAAGCCGTCGAGCGCGGGCGTGCCGAGCGGCACCTTGACGAAGCATTCGTCCTGTTCGCGCACGCCGCAGCGCATGCGAACGTGGTCGCCGAAATAGATGAGGCTTTTCGCTTCGCCGGACAGCGCGTTGATGTTGCCGTTCGCATGGCCGTTGCCTTGCGTGAGATCCGTGAGCTTCATGCGTTCGGGCCGGATGCACGCAATCGCTTCCGCGCCGGGCTTCGCGTTCGCGACATTGAGCCCGGACACGCGCGTGCCGTCGGCTAAACGGATCTCGCAGAATTCGCCCTGAATCTGTTCGATGGTCCCGCGCAGCCGGTTACTGTCGCCGATGAAGTTCGCGACGAACTCGTTGCACGGCGCTTCATACAGATGATCGACGGTGTCGAGCTGCTGCACGATGCCCTTGTCGAATACGGCGACGCGGTCGGACATGGTGAGCGCTTCGCCCTGATCGTGCGTGACGTAGACGAACGTGACGCCGAGCTTCTCGTGCAGCGCCTTGAGTTCGATCTGCATGTGCTCGCGCAACTGCTTGTCGAGCGCGCCGAGGGGTTCGTCCATCAGCACGAGCTTGGGTTCGAACACGAGCGCGCGGGCGAGCGCGATACGCTGCTGCTGCCCGCCGGAAAGCTGCGCCGGATAACGCTTCGCGAAGCTCTCCATGCGAACCATCTTGAGCGCGTTGTTCACGCGATGCGCGCGCTCTTCGGCGGACATCTTCCGAACGGTCAGCGGATATTCGACGTTCTGCTGCACCGAAAGATGCGGAAAGAGCGCGTAGTTCTGAAACACCATGCCGATGTCGCGCTTGTGCGGCGGCACTTTGTTGAGCAACTTGCCGTCGAGCCAGATCTCGCCGCCGGTCGGGAACTCGAAGCCGGCGAGCATCATGAGACAGGTCGTCTTGCCCGAGCCGGATGGCCCGAGCAGCGTGAGAAATTCGCCCTGATAGATGTCGAGATCGAGCGATTTGACGACGAGCGTTTCGCCGTCGTACGTCTTTCGAACGCCGCGAAAACTGACGATCACCTGATCGGATTTCATCTGTCCGTGTCTCCTTCGGAAAAACCCTGTTGCTGACTGCCGGACGGCTGCCGACGTGCGGAAATTATTTCCACTACCTGCGATAACTATAGCCCGCCACGGTTCTACAATGTGGAGCCATTTCAATATTCAAAATAGAACCACTTGAGGGTGACCGGAATAGTGGTTTTCATGCGATGGGAGATACCGTGGATACGATCATCCTGGCCGACTGGCTGAGCGCGCGGCTCGATCGCACGGCCGCCGAGCCGATGTACCGGCAAGTGCTCGAACTGATGCAGCAGGCCATTCTCACGAGCCAGCTCGCGCCGGGCACGAAGTTGCCGAGTTCGCGCACGCTCGCGATCGATCTCGGCATCGCGCGCAATACCGTCCTGCATGTCTACGATCAGCTCACGGCCGAAGGCTATGTGAATTCGACGACCGGCAGCGGCACGTATGTCGCCGACACCGCGCCGCGCGATGGCGTCGCGAAGAAAGCGAAAGCCGAGGAAACGAAGGCGTCGTGCACGATCTCGCGGCGCGGCGAGCGCCTGATCGCGCAGGCGGGCGTGTCGCCGAAACAGTGGGGCGCGTTCATGCCCGGCGTGCCGGACGTCGCCGAGTTTCCGGCACGCACATGGAGCCGCTTGCAGGCGCGTCTATGGAAGCGCGCGAACCCCGATCTGCTGACGTATGCGCCGGGCGGCGGCTATCGTCCGCTGCGGCGTGCGTTGTCGGATTATTTGCGCGTCGCGCGCTCCGTGAAGTGTCAGCCAGACCAGATCATCATCACGACCGGCATTCATCAGTCGATCGATCTCGCCGTGCGCCTGCTCACCGACTTCGGCGATCGCGCGTGGGTCGAGGAGCCGTGCTACTGGGGCGCGCGCAGCGTGCTGCAATCGTCGGGGCTGACGCTCGTGCCGATTCCCGTCGACGAGGAAGGGCTCAATCCGGCCGCGCGCGACATGACCGAGCCGCCGCGCATCGCGCTCGTGACGCCGTCGCATCAATATCCGCTCGGCATGGTGATGAGTCTCGCGCGGCGTCGCGCGCTGCTCGAGTTCGCGCGCCAGCACAAGGTGTGGATCATCGAGGACGATTACGACAGCGAGTTCCGCTACGGCAGCCGGCCGCTTTCGTCGTTGCAGGGACTCGACGACGCGGGGCAGGTGATCTATGTCGGCAGTCTCGGCAAGATGCTTTATCCCGGCTTGCGCATGGGTTACATGGTCGTGCCGGAGGAGCTTGTCGAAACGTTTCGCATCGGCGTGGCGGAACTGTATCGCGAAGGGCAACTGATGCAGCAGGCGGTGCTGACCGAGTTCATTCTCGACGGGCACCTGACGTCGCATGTGCGGCGCATGCGCGGACTGTACGGCGAGCGTCGCGAATTGCTGATCAACGCGATCCGCGCGCGTTTCGGCGATACGCTCGCCGTGCGCGGCGACGAAGCCGGACTGCATTTCGTGCTCGAACTGCCGCAGTTCGTCGACGATCGCGCGGTCGCCGCCGATGCGCTGGCGGCCGGCGTCGTCACGCGCCCACTGGTCAATTACTTCATGAACCGCGACGAGGCGTTGCGCGGTTTGATGCTTGGCTACGCGTGCGTGCCGAATCATGACATCGCGCCGAATTTCGCGAAGCTCGCCGATGTGATCGAGCACGCAATGGCGCCCATGCAGGTCGCGCAGGCATGAAGCCGTTCATCGCGCTACTCGGCTGCGCCGCGCCGGACCGCGCGGACGACGCGTGCGAGCGCCTTCAATGCATCGGCGGGCGAATCGGCGAATTGCGCGGCGACGATCGCGCCATCCACGGCGAGCGCGAGCGCTTGTGCATCGGCTTTGGCGGTGCGCGAAGCCGGCATCAGCGCGCGGATCGCCGCGGTCATGTCACGCTTGTGGCGACGTGAAATATCGATGGCCTGCGGCAGCGTCGCGCCGACTTCGACGACCGAATTGATGAACGCGCAGCCACGATAATTCTCGCTGCCGAACCATTCGGCGAGCGCGGGCACGAGCGCGTTGAGCGTTCCGCCGTGGCGCGCGAGCGCGTCGCGGAACCATGCCATCCAGTTATCGTGACGAAACGTGAGGAACGCGACGATCAGATCGTCCTTGCTCGGGAAATAGCGATAGAACGTCTTTTTCGCGACGCCCGATTCGGCGATCACGCGATCGATGCCCGTTGCGCGAATGCCATCGCGATAGAAGAGATCGTGCGCGGTGTACAGGATGCGCGCGTCCGGCGCGAGCTCGGAGAAATCGCTGGAGATTGCGGAAGTATTCATGCAATCGATTGTAGACAGGTTCGTCTACCTGCGCTAGAGTGCGTCGGGTAGACAGACCTGTCTACTCATCTCATCGCTTAGAGCAAAGAGGACTCGCCATGGAATCCAAGCCGCCGTTTCCGCCGTTCGATGAAGCATCCGCCAAGCTGAAAGTCCGTCTCGCCGAAGACGGCTGGAACACGCGCGATCCGGAGCGCGTATCGCTCGCGTATAGCGTGGACACGCGCTGGCGCAATCGCGCCGAATTCGCGAACGGGCGTGAGGAAGTCGTCGCGTTTCTGCGTCGCAAATGGGCGCGCGAACTCGACTATCGGCTTATCAAGGAATTGTGGGCGTACACGGGCAATCGCATCGCGGTGCGTTTCGCGTACGAATGGCACGACGACGCGAACAACTGGTATCGCAGCTACGGCAATGAAAACTGGGAATTCAACGAAGCGGGATTGATGACGCACCGTCACGCCTCGATCAACGATCTGCCGATCAAGGAAGCGGACCGCAAATATCATTGGCCGCTCGGTCGCCGGCCCGACGATCATCCGGGCCTGAGCGACCTGGGCTTCTGACTTCGGGGCCGGCTACATATCGCGTCGTCGCCGGAACGCCCACCATCCGGCGAGCGCGGTGAAGGTCGCGACGATCGCCACGAGCAGCCAGAAGCCGTGGTGATTTTCCGCGAGCGGAATGCCGCCGACGTTCATGCCGAAGAAACCCGCGACGATATTGATCGGCAGCGCGAGCACGGTCACGAGCGTCAGCGTGAAGAGCGTGCGGTTGCTTTGTTCGTCCATGCGCGTCGCGACTTCTTCCTGCAGGAGCTTGATGCGCTCGACGAGCCCGGCGAGATCGTTGAGCACGAGCGAGAACTCTTCGGTCGCGTCGCGAAGGTCCTGAATGTCCTGCGAATGCAGCCAGCGCGGCGGCCGCGCGAGCAGCCGGAACACGGAGCCGGGTTCGGGCGCGAGCAGGCGCTGCAGCCGGACGAGCACGCGCCGCAGTCCGCCGAGATCGGTGCGGGTCGCGGCGCCGCGCATCGACAGGAAACGGTCTTCGATGCCGTCGACCTCGACGCTCGTGCGCCGCACGATATGCACGAGCAGATCCGCCTGATCGCGCAACAGATGCGCGAGCAACTCGGCGGGCGAACGGAAGATTTCGCCGCGTCTAACCGACTCGCGCAGCGAATCGACCGATCGCAAGGGCTTGAGCCGCGCCGTCACGATCAGCTTCTGATGCGTGTAGACCCACAGCGTCGCGATCTCCGAGGGCGTCAGCTCGAAGTTGAACATCACATCGTTGATGACGGCGAGGAGCGCGCCTTCCTGATGCTCGATGCGCGTCGAATGCGAGCCTTCGTTGAGCGTGTCGAAGAACGCGTCGGGCAGGCCGAGGCGGCCGCGCATCCACCGTTCGCACGAACTGTTCGCGAGATCGAAGTGCAGCCAGACGAATTCCTTGGGCGTGTCGTCGCGGGCGAGCCATTCGCTTGCGGCTTCGGCATCGATCGGCACGCCGGGCAGATCGGCATGAAATCGGAAACCGCAGACGAGGCCGGAAAAGTCGGAGCCGTAAGGCGGTCTTTGCAGGGTAGCGGGATTCATGCGGGCGTTCGGTTACATTCTGAGTATGTCGGCGTGTCGGCGGATGACGCGGCCCCGACGCTTCTGGCATGCGCGTCGCCACGCGCTAGTGTGCCATCGGTCGCGCCCCGGATCGCGATCGTATCGCGTGAAAGCGAGCGAAACGATGGCCACGAACGCGGTGCGCCGTGCAAATATGACTGTCATTTTGTCGGCGTATCATCGCGCCACGCAAGACGGGCGCACGCGAGGCGCCGCGCGCGAAACTGGGGAGAAGGCAGTGGAAGACCATGACGACATGGACGGGGCGACGCAAACCACCGCGAACGGGCTGGTTCGCCTGGCGTCGGTGATTGCGGGACTGGCGCGCGAAGGCGCGATCGATACGCGCTTCGGCGCGAAGCTCCTCAAGCGGCTCGACAAGGAAGCGCGGCGCGTATCCGAACCCGGCGGCGCGCCGCTCGACGAGACGGAGCAGTCCGCGCTGTTCGGGGCGCTCGGAGAACTGGATGTCGCGTTGCGCCAGCGCGACGCGGCATCGCTCGTCGAGGCGAATGCGCGGCTGCGCGAGAGCGAAAGCGCGTCGGGAAAGCGTCGCAAAAGCCGGAAGAGCGGCGACGCCTGAGCTTGGCGGCGGGCGGGCGCGAAACATGCTGTTGGGCAGTCGTATGTTTCCGTCGAACGCCCATGCCCCTGTACTTGCATTCTCCTCATTGCGCGCTTTGGACGAATCGCAGCGTCGATGTCGACCGCGATTCGTGGCGCATCCTCATCGTCGACGACAACGCCCATAGCGCCGAAGCGCTTTGCGCCGCGCTCGAAGCGGAGGGCTTCGACACGCGTTTTGCGTTGTCCGGCGTCGATGCACTCCATACGATCGACAACTGGGTGCCGCACATCGTCATTCTCGATATCACGATGCCGGAACACGACGGTTTCGCAACCGCGCGCGTGCTTCGCCGTATCGCCCGCACGCGCGACGCGGTGATCATCGCGTTCACGGCGCTCGGTGAGGACATCGTGCGGGCGGAGGGCATGCATTCCGGATTCGACGGTTATTGCCAGAAGGGCAACCCGCCCACGGAACTGCTCCGCCTGATCGGACGGCTCGTTCACTGAGATAACGCGGGATGTCGTTCGCGCTAGCGGCAAATTCGCACGCCCGTGCGCTAGATAATTGTTCGTTCCCCGCTAAACGAAGCAGCCGAGCGCGCCGCTTGTCAACACGCGCAATCGCCCGCCAGGCGGACGTTTAGGACGATTTTGAACGATCGTGCGGCCAACTATTGTTGGTCCATACCGAAAACTGAATTGAAATTTATGGAGATAAAAAAGCGATAGTAGGGGTATACACTGCATTCCATCGACGTAGCAGACAGTTTCTCGCAAGACCGCTGCGGCGCTTTCTGATTGAACGTCAACCGTCTTTGGAGCTCACACCATGAAACGCAATCTTCTCGCTACCCTTCTGATCGCCGCTACCGCCACGCTCGCCGCTCCCGCTTTTGCAAGCGGCTACGGTCCGGCTCCGTTCTACCGTCCGGCTGTCGGCGCGCCGACGTCGCAACAAGGTCCGAGCGCACAAGCGATCGCCGCCGAAGAAAACGCGAACGGCACGAGCACGACCGCTTTCGGCGGCTCGCGCGACGCGCTGGCTCAGTCGGGCACCCGCACGCAATCGGCCAACAAGGCTCAGTCCGTCTTCTTCGGTCAATAACCGGTTCGGCCAGCCCGGCTCATCCGCCGGGCCGACAGGCTGAAAGACTGATTCGGCGCGCGCCGCGCAGGCTCAAAAGGTCTGCGTTGCGCGCGCCGAACGCGTTTCAGGCCGCGAGCGCGCCGCGCATCACGTTCGCGAGCTCCGACGCCTCGAACTTCGACACATACGCGTTCGCACCGACCTTGCGCACGTGCTGCTCGTTCGCCGATCCCGACAGCGACGAGTGAATCACCACCGGAATGTGCATCAGCCCCGTCTCCGCCTTGATGCGGCGCGTGAGGGTGAAACCGTCCATTTCGGGCATTTCCAGATCGGTGAGCACGAGCGCGATGTGATCCGCGACCTCGGTGCCGTCCTTCTCCGCCTTTCTGAGCGCCGCTTCCAGTACGTCCCACGCTTCCTGGCCGGTTTTGGTCATCACGAAGGGCACGCCCATCGCCGTGAGACTTTGCTCGATGAGCGCCCGCGCGACGCCCGAATCGTCTGCCGCAAGCACGCGCGCGCCCGGCTTGAGCTGCAGCCGACCGGTGTTGGCCTCGGTGATATCCGTTTCCTGCGACGGCAGCACATCACGCACGATGCGCTCGACGTCGAGCACCTGCGCGAGCCGCGAGCCGTCGACGTTGCCATCGAGCCGCGCGAAACTCGTCACGGTCTTGCCGCCCGAGTGCGATTCCGCCGACAGCACCTGATTCCACTCGAGCCGCACGATATCGTCGACTTCCTCGACCGCGAAGCCTTGCGTCGTGCGCGCGAATTCGGTGACGAGCAGAATTTTCGGACCGTTTTTCGGCCGGCAGCCGGTGATGCGCGCGAGATCGATCACGGGAATGATCTGGCCGCGGATATCCGCGACGCCGAGAATCTCCTCGCTCGAACCGGCGACGGCGGTGATCGTCGGCATCGCGAGAATCTCGCGCACCTTGAACACGTTGATGCCGTACAGCTCCCGTTGCTCCGAGCCCGGCGACTCGCCGAGCCTGAACAGAAGCAATTCGAACATGTTGCTGCCCGCGAGCCGCACGCGCTGCTCGATATCCTGTTGTGAACTGCTCACCTCGTTCTCCCTCTAAGCGATGCCTTCGTGTGTTTGCCGGTGGCTTCACTTTCCACCAGATGCCTGATTAGCGGCATTAATCGGCGAAACTGAAGGCATGCGTGACGACGCGCGAGATGAAACGCGCGGCGCACGTCTCGCGCGGCGCCGGTGATCTATACTTTTTTCGAATGGTCGGGTTAATGCCGATGAAGGCATCGCGCGCGAGGCTTTACGCTGCATACAGGCGCAAGATAACCCGTCGCCCAGGCGCAACAACGTTCCCCGCTCATAACGGAGGCGCTCGATGGCAACAGTCGCACAGGTTCTGAATTCGAAACCCGACCAGACGGTCTTTACCGTTCCAGCCACGGCGTCGGTCTTCGATGCAATCAAGCTGATGGCCGACAAGCACATCGGTGCGGTGATCGTCACCGAAGGCGACGAGATCGTGGGCATCATGACCGAGCGCGACTATGCGCGCAAAGTCGTCCTGATGGACCGCGTCTCGAAGCACACGCCGGTGCGCGACATCATGACGTCGCACGTGCGCTACGTGCGCCCCGACCAGACCACCGACGACTGCATGGCGCTCATGACCGACAAGCGCATGCGTCACTTGCCGGTGATCGACAACGGCAGGCTCATCGGCATGATCTCCATCGGCGATCTGGTGAAGAACATCATGGCCGAGCAGCAGTACACCATCCAGCAGCTCGAGTACTACATTCGCGGCGAGCACACTTGATTGCCGGCGATCCGGCTGTAAGCATTTCGTTATAATCGGCAGGCTTCGCCTATGAGCGCGGAGCCACGCTCGTCGTGCGCGATCCGCGCGCGCGGAGCATCGAGGGAGCGCCGCCGATGACACCGACTGCCGCATCCGCATCTCCATCCGCCGACACCGCAAAAACGCTCGCCGCCGACGCGCCGTTCTTCATCGTGATGAACGCGGGCTCGGGACGCCGTCAGTCCGACGCGACCCGCAGCCTGCTCGAAAGCGAACTCGGCGCGGCCGGGCGACGTTTCGAATTGCGCGTCGTCGACGATCCGCGCGGTCTCGCGGACGTCGCGCGCGAAACCGCGGCGGCGGCGTGCCAAGCGGGCGGCGTGCTCGTCGGCGCGGGCGGCGACGGCACGCTTTGCACGGTCGCGCACGCGGCGCACGACGCCGGCTGCCCGTTCGCCGTGCTGCCGCGCGGCACGTTCAACTACTTCAGCCGCGACCACGGCATTCCCGCCGATCTCGAGCAATCGACGAAACTTCTGCTCGACGCGCGCGCCTATCCGGTGCAGGTCGGCTTCGTGAACGCGCGCATGTTTCTCGTCAACGCGAGCCTCGGGCTTTATCCGCGCTTGCTCGAAGATCGCGAAATCTACAAGCGGCAATTCGGGCGCAGCCGGCTCGTCGCGCTCTGGTCGGCGCTTTCCACGATGCTCAAGCCGCATCGCCATTTGCGTTTGCATATCGATCACGATGGCAGCACGACCGAAATTCGCTCGTCGACGCTCTTCGTCGGCAACAACCGCCTGCAGATGGAGCAGATCGGCATGCCGGACGAAGCGCGCGCGCTGGAACAGGGCTTGCTCGTCGCGATTGCGCCGCGGCCGGTCGGACGGCTCATGCATCTGTGGCTGTCGCTGCACGGCGCGGCGGGGCGTCTGTCGGATTCCGATCACGTCGTGAGCTTCACGTTCGAGCGCATCACGGTGACGCATCCGTCGAAGAAGCGCAGACTCGTCAAGATCGCGACGGATGGCGAGGTCGCGAAACTGCAGATGCCGCTGGAATTTCGCGTGTCCGACAAACCGCTTTTCCTGCTCAAGCCTGAGCCGACAGTGGCCGAAGCCAATCGCTCATGACCTTGCTGTTGCAGATTTCCGATACGCATTTCGGCACCGAGCGGCCGCCGGTGGTCGCAGCGCTCCTGCGGCTCGCCGATGCGCTCGCTCCCGATCTCGTCGTGCTGTCCGGCGATATCACCCAGCGCGCGCGCAAGCGGCAGTTCGCGTCGGCGCGCGCGTTCGTCGATGCGCTCGGCGCGACGCCGACGCTCGTCATCCCCGGCAATCACGACATTCCGCTTTTCGATCCGCTCGCGCGGCTGTGTTATCCGTACGCGAATCATCAGCGCGCGTTCGGCGCCGATCTCGAACCGGCGTTCGATTCGGCGGGGTTGCTCGTGCTCGGCGTGAACACGACGCGGGCGTATCGTCACAAGGACGGCGAAGTGTCGATGCAGCAGGTGAGGCGCGTCGCCGCGCGGCTGGAGGCGGCGAGCGCGGCGCAGTTGCGCGTCGTGGTCACGCATCAGCCGGTGGCCGTCACGCGCACTCAGGACGAAAAGAATCTGCTGCACGGACGCGAGCGCGCGGTGCCGCGCTGGGCGCGTGCGGGCGCGGACCTGATTCTCGGCGGGCATATTCATCTGCCCTACGTGTTGCCGCTGCACGATACCTTCGCGGGACTCACGCGCCGCATGTGGGCGGTGCAGGCGGGCACGGCGCTGTCGTCGCGCACGCGCGGCACGATCGACAATTCGGTGAACGTGATCCGCCACGACGCAAGCGTTGGCAATGGCGACGGGCGTCGCGCGACGGTCGAACGCTGGGACTATTCGGAGACGACCGAAGCATTCGAGATGATCGCGCGCCACGATCTCGCGCTCGGCGTCGCGCAACCGACGGATGCTGTCACGTGGCCCGGATGACGAGTTCGGCGAAGCCCGTCGCGGCATCGTGCTCACGCGTGTAACGTTCGCCGGGCAGATGCGCGACGATGATCTCCGCCGTCGTCCGCACGATGCAGCCCGGCGTGACGTGGCCGCCGGAGACGCGGCCATCGGCATCGGCGATGCTCATGTGCAGGTGCGGGCCTTGCGCTGACAGCGTGCCGGCGAGCGTGACGATTTCGAGATCGCCGCGCAATTCAACGGCTTCGTCGCGGCCCGCGTAGCGCAGACGCGCGACGTTCAGGCTGCCGATGCCCTGAAGGACGAACGCGGCGGAGAGCGCGTGCGCGCGGAAGGCATGATCGAGCGCGGCGCGCAGATCGTCGCCGGGCGACAGACGAAGGGTCATCGCATGCATGGATGAAGGACTCGTAGGGGATCACGTTCAAGACTACACGCTGGCGGATCGCGGTGGCATCATGGGCGCGGTCCGCCGTGGCTATTTCTTACTGTGGAGACGCCATGAGTTTCGAACTGACGATGCTTGCCTGGACGCTCGTGCTCGCGCTGGTGCAAGTGTTGCTCCCTGCGGTCGTGCGCAACCGCGAAGTCGGCATCAGATACCAGGCCGGCCCGCGCGATGCCGCCACGCCGCCGCCCAGCAAGCTTTCCGGACGGCTGATGCGGGCGCAGTCGAATCTGTTCGAGACGCTGCCGATTTTCGCCATTGCGGTGCTGATCGTGCACGTCACGGGGCGCGAGAACACGCTCACGCACTATGGCGCGCTCGCGTATTTCGTCGCGCGTCTGGTCTACGTGCCGCTCTACGCTGCCGGCGTGCCGTTCGTGCGCTCGCTGGTGTGGCTGGTGTCGGTCGTGGGCATCGTGCAGATTCTCGTTCCCATCATCTGACGAGGAGTGAAGGGCAATGACCGATCAAGCTTCGACCATCGAGATCGAAACCGCGCCGAATCCCGAATTCGCCGTGATCCTGATGCACGGCCTCGGCGCCGATGCCAACGACTTCGTGCCGCTCGTGCCCGAATTGCGTCTCGCCGATGCGCCCGCGATCCGCTTCGTGTTTCCGAACGCGCCGGAGATCGCCGTGACGGCGAATAACGGCTATGTGATGCGCGCGTGGTACGACATTCTGTCGTTCGAGGGCATCAACCGGCGCGTGGACGAGGCGGGCATCGTCGCTTCGGTCGGGCGCGTGCGGGCGCTTATCGAGGCGCAGAACGCGCGGGGAATTCCCAGTGAGCGCATTTTTATCGCGGGATTTTCGCAGGGCGGTGCGATGACCTATCAGGCGGGGCTCACTCATCCCGAGAAGCTCGCTGGGTTGATCGTGCTGTCGGGCTACATTCCTTCCGAAGGGCTGATCGATGAATCGCTTTCCGAAGCGAACCGATCGGTTCCCATCTTTGCCGCGCATGGGAGCTTCGATGATGTGCTCAATGTGGCTCTCGGTGAGCAGGCGTGCGAATTCGCTCGCGGGCAAGGGTGTGAGGTCGAATGGCATGCCTATCCTATGGCGCATTCGGTTTGTATGGAGGAGGTTGAGGC
>Ga0182736_1000539_pt1 | contig 55634 bp, 47 predicted proteins | sample eDN5th30CKraftBY_FD_128882 | JGI IMG/M metagenome (GOLD analysis project Ga0182736, IMG submission 128882) | Enriched backyard soil microbial communities from Emeryville, California, USA - eDNA 5th pass 30_C Kraft BY (version 2) (version 2) | ecosystem: Environmental > Terrestrial > Soil >... | reverse complement strand
GCGCTGGGGCTGGCGGTTACATCACCGATCTTGTCTATCCTGATTTTTTCCATCGTGAAACAAGCCCCGTGTGGATTGCCGGCGCGATGGCGGCGATCGGGCAGCGCACCCCTGCGCTGGATCGGCCATGGCGCTATCTCGATCTGGGGTGTGGAACCGGCTACGGCACGGCGCTGCTGGCGGCGGCCAATCCGGGCGGGCAATTTGTCGGGGTGGATATCAATCCGCGCCATATCGAGCGGGGCAGGGCGCTGGCCACACGTCTTGCCAATCTCAAATTCATCGAAGCCGGTTTCAGGACACTGGCAGAGCAGGGAGAGAGGCTGGAGGCGCCGTTCGATTTCATCGTCCTCCATGGCATTTATTCGTGGCTCTCCGCGGAAGAATGCGCTGCCATTCATCGGCTGATGGAGCGTTGGCTCGCGCCGGGCGGCATCGTTTATCTGCATTATTCGACCCACCCCGGGCAGTCGGCCTTCGCCGGTGCGCGCGCCATGCTGTTGAGGATCGCTGCCTTAACACCCGGCGATTCCACGGCGGGCATAAACAACGGCATAGCGTGCTTGCGTGCGCTCAATCAAGCCGGAGCCGGCTATATGCGGGAATATCCCCAGCTTACGGGCTTTCTCCGCGAGCAGGTCAAAGATCCCGGCTATTTCGCCCATGACTGGCTGGCCGCAGACTGGACGCCGCGCCATGTCGGGGAGGTCATTGCGGATATGGAGGAGGTCGGCCTTGCCTTTGTCGGCAGCGCGACGCTGCTGGACAATGTCGATGCGTTGTCGATACCCGGCGCGGCCTTGCCCCTGATCCGCCGGATCGGCGATATCAAGGCCCGGGAGACCGCCCGTGATCTCGCGCGCAACCAGTCGCAGCGCCGCGATCTCTATCGACGCGGGCTGGCGGGATTATCTCCCGATGCCTACCGCTCGCAACTGGCGGCGCTGCGCTTTTGTGCGCTGCCAGCTTTGAAAGCCGGCGGCGATCTCACCGTCGATACGCCGATCGGTCCTGCTTGCGTAGAGGCCACTATGGTCGCGCCTATTCGCAGCCATCTCGCACAAGGTCCGGCAAGCGTTGCTGAGCTGGTAGCGGCGCATCCGGCCGGTCCCACGCCGAGTGCGCTTTTGCAGGCTTTGTTGATGCTGGTCGATGCAGGCGAGGCACATCTGGTGGCGCATGGCGTTCGGGGTGCCGGCCGCGCCGAAGCGGCGCACCGGCTCAATCGCCTGTTGGCAGATCGGGGCGGGGAAGGCGGCTGGCTTGCCGCGCCCGCCATCGGTTCATCCGTTGCCACCGATGCACATGGACTTGGGATCGCAAGCTGCCTGTTGCGGGACCTGGCGCTGCGCGGCCCGGCGTTGGCGAAAGCGGTTCAGAGCCATATGACATGCCCGCCCGATGTGATCGCGCGGTTTGAAAAGACTATCATCCCCCGCTGGCGAGCGCTCGGCGTTTTGCCGGAGTAGCGCGTTTCGGCGCGGCTGGCCGTTCTTGCGCGCGTTATCTGGCGGGGAGGAAACGCGCCAGCAGCAGGATGGCGCTCAGGGCGATGGCGGTGGGCACCGTCGCGGCCAGAATGATGCTGTGCGGTTGCCATGCGGCGGCGAGCAGCGTGCCGCCGATAAGCGGGCCAACGATAGCACCCAGCCGCCCGACACCCAGCGCCCAGCCCAGTCCTGTCGCCCGGATCGGGGCCGGGTAGGCGAGTGTGGTGATGACGTGACAACCTGTCTGCGCGCCGACCATGGTGAAGCCGGCAATGATAGCTGCCGCGATCACCACCACGAGATGGAAGCCGGCAAAGGCCAGCCCGGCAATGGCCAGAATTGCGATGGCATAGCTCCAGCCGAGCATCTTTAGCGGACTGTAGCGGTCGATCAGCCAGCCGAGCGCGACGCCGCCGGCGGCGCCGCCAAAATTGAGCGTCGCCGTGGACAGGATCGCCATGCTCAGCGGAAGACCAGCCTCCCGCAACAAGGTTGGCAGCCAGTTGACCAGAAAATACATGGCCAGAAGGTTCGCGAAATAGATCAGCCACAAAAGCAATGTGACGGGCGCGCGCCCATCGCCAAACAGGCGTGTGACGGTAAGCCGCCGGGGCGTTTGCACCCGTTCGTGCCTTTTGGCCTTGATGAAGAGATCGACATCGGCTGTGGGATCGATCTGGCGCAAAATGGAGGCGATGCGGCTGGTCGGTCGGCCGAGCGATGCCACCAGGCCCGGCGATTCCGGGAGCAGCCAGAGCAGTAGCAGCACCAGCAACAGGGGCAGAACGCCGCCAAGCAGGAAGACCGCCTGCCAGTCATGGGCCGCCATCAACCAGTGGGAAATGAAGCCGCCTATGGCTGAACCGAGCGGCAGACCCCCGAACATGAGCGTGATGAGGGTTCCGCGCAGACGGCGTGGCGCATATTCCCCGGTGAGTGCGATAATGTTCGGCATGGCGGCGCCAAGGCCGATGCCGGTCAGAAACCGTAGCGCGACCAGTTGGCCCAGCGTTTGTGCACCGGCGGTCAACAGGGCGAACAGGCCGAAGAGCAGGGTTGAGCCGATGATGACGGGTTTGCGGCCAATCCGGTCTGCGATCGGGCTGACCAGAAAGGCACCGGCGGCGAGGCCCAACGGGCCGGCGGCGAATGCCTGCGCAAAACTCGCTGGCGCCAGCCCCCAGCTATCGGCCATACGCGGTGCGACATAGGCGATCACCTGCATGTCGAACCCGTCGAGAAGCGCAACGATACCGCAGAGCAGAACGACACGACGTTGCAAAGGGCCGAAGGGCGCGCTGTCGAGAATGTCTGCGTTCATGGCTGCTCGTTCGATAGTTTTGCAGGCGGAGCCGGCATGATGTGACGATGCCTCCGCACTGAAGGCGGAGGCATCGCTTCTACTGAAACAATCCGTTTCAGGCGATTCAGAACGAGGCTGTCGTCGTCACGAAAAAGGCGCGACCCGGCTCGTTATAATTATTGGCGCCTGCCGCATTGCTTGAGCTTTCACGAAACAGCCGCTCATTGAACAAATTGGAGACACCGGCGCCGAGCCGGAAATTCTCGTTGACCCGGAAGTTCACGTTGAGGCCGACGAGATTATAAGGCTTTCTGGGCGTAAGCTGATCCTCAGTCGGCTCGGTATTGCCCCACATGACGCCGTTGGGCACCTGCTTGCCGTAGCGCGTGAAGGTGGCGAGTACGCTGATCTGGTCCGTTGCCTGCCAGTCGAGCGTCGAGTTGATCGTATATTCCGGAACCACCGCCAGCAATTCGCCTGTCGTCTTGTTCTTGTTCTGGATCATGTAGGTGACATTGGTGTTGAAGCTGACGCTGCTGGTGAGCGGCACGAGCAAATTGCCCTCTACGCCTTCCACCACCGCCTTGGGCGCATTGTCCCACTGGAAGATATTGACGGCGGTGCCGTTAAACACTGCGCCGCCAACCCAGATATTGCTCACGACGATCTTGTTGTCATAATCGTTGCGGAAATAGGTGGCGCTGATGTTCCAGCCGCTCGGCGCATAGGCGATGCCGATTTCCTTATTGACGCTGGTTTCCGCCTGCAGGTCCGTATTGCCGAGGATTCTGCAATTGCTGTAGCGCGTGCCGTCCTCGCGCCAGGGGCAGCCATTGCCCATGGTGGAATAGAGATAGTTGGGATTGGACTGATAGAGGTTGGGTGCCTTGAAGGCCTTGGCGATACCGCCCTTTATGGTCAGATCCGGAATCGGCATCCAGGCGATGCTCAGACTTGGTGACCAGTTGCTGCCGAAGACGCTGTGATGATCGAAGCGCACGCCCGGCGTCACCGTCCAGTTGCCGGCGATGATATTATCCTCGATATAGCCGGCGAACGTGTCCGCGCTCGATGTGGGGTCGCCGTTCATATAATCGGTCAGGTCGAAATCGGGATTGGTGACGACCAGATCATTGGCGACATTGCGTGGATCGTTTAGATATTCATAGCGAAACTCGCCGCCGATCGTTGCAACATGCGTCAGACCACCTGTTGCAAAGGGGATGTCGAGCGAACCGTTGGCGAACCAGTTGCGCGTGGTGGAACTGGAGAAGGTCGGCGGATCGCTGATCGTCCCGAAACCGGCGCCTGCCTGCCCTTCGTTGAGGCGCGTATCCTTGCTGTGCTCATATTGCACGATCAGCTTGGCGGTGGCGAAGTTGAAGTCGCCCTGATAATTGAGGCTTGCCGTCGACCGCTTGCGCAGGTTCGTTTCCTCGCCGATCAGGGTCGAGAGGATTGGCGCCGTGCCGCCACCAATCTGATATTCGCCGGCATATTCATTGCCCTGACGGCTGAAGCCCGCTTCCAGATCGAGCCGCTGGCCCTGACCGGGTGTGAAGCGCAGCACGCCGTTGATATCCTTGTTCTCGACGCCCTCGCGACCACCCGGCGGAACTGCGCCGTCGACCGTCCCGGCCGCATCCGCATTGAGCAGCGGATCGTCGCCCGTGGTCTTGTTGTAATTGCCATAAACGCGGAAGCTCAGCAGATCCTTCACGATCGGTCCGCTCAGCGAGACGTCCACCCGCTTGGTGTTGCTCTCGCGCTCATCTTCCGGCTGCTGCACATAACCGGTGATCGATCCGCGAAACTCTGTTGCCGGGCCTTTGGTGACGATGTTGATCACGCCGCCGGCCGCGCCCGAGCCATAGCGCGCCGCTGCCGGGCCGCGCAGAATATCGATCCGCTCGACTTCCTCGGCCGGAACCCAGTTGGTGTCGCCGCGCGTGTTGCGTTCGCCGTTGCGGCCCATAAAGACGGAATTGCGCGATTGCACCGGCTTGCCGTCGATCAGGATCAGGGTGTTTTCCGGCCCCATGCCGCGAATGTCGATCTGACGATTATTACCGAACACGCCGCTGCTGCCGGCATTTGTCAGGTTGATGCCGGGTTGACGGCGGATGATATCGGACAAATCATTCACCGGCGGACGCTTTTGAATATCTTCGGCCGTGATTGTCGAGGAGCCGAGCGCCTGGCGTGCTTGCGCCTCGGCGGTATCGAGCACACGCAATTCGTCGAGCACCTGCGTTTCGGCCTGACTACCCGTCTCCATATTGTCTTGCGCGAGCGCGGGTGCGCTGAAAATTGCCGTGAGCGCGGTGGCGGACAGTAGCGCAGATACACCGATTTTCATTCTGGAACCCCCATTGTCAGGAAATGTCGCGGCCGCAAAAGGAGTCCGGCAGATCTTCGGCATGCAGCGGGGGGCTGGCGGGAGACTAATCGCGCGCAAACCGCATCGCCGCCAGAGCTGCTGCCCGGCGATGATGAACCCACTCCTTAACCGGGAAGCCTGATCGGAACCCTATTGCAATCAACTCGCATTAGCGCCTTGCACCGGGCCGGCGCTCAATGGCAACGATCAAGATTGAATATCCGTTATCCGTCCAGAGCGGCGCTGGCGTCTGACAATATATCGATCAGCCACATTGTTGCCGGGTCTCGCCGGCTGCGCTCGTGCCACAACACCCAATAATCGAGCGGGCGAATGATTTCAGGCGCCTTTCGACAGGCGAGGCGGGAGGCGGTCCCCAGATGATGAACGGCGGGTTCGGGAAGCAGGGCGATTGCGTCGGAGTTGACGAGCATCGTATGTGCCGCCTGAAAATAGGGGGTTGCAGCGATGATTTTACGCTCCGGAGCCCGTTCTCCGAGGAGCGTTTCTACCCGATCGAAGCCGTTTTCGCCGACGAGAATGCTGATATGCGGCCATTGTAGAAACTGATCGAGGGAAATCCGGTCGCCCGCTTGCCTCGCCAGCGGGTGATCCGCGCGCATGACGCAGGACGTCGTCATGGTGAACAGGCGTTTACTGTAAATCACGCTATTATCCGGATCGAGACCGGAAACGATGAGGTCGATTTCACCCGACCCCAGCTTGCCGAACATGGAATCCGTAAAGGCAACGACATCGATCCTGATGCCGGGCGCTTCTTCGTGAAGGCGGGGGATGGCGGATGAAATCACGGAGACCATCCCGAAATCCGTGGAAGCAATGCGGAAGCAGCGTTGGAGAGAGGCCGGCTCGAAGGCTCGATGGACAAGCAGTGAATCGGTCTGGGCCAGCCAGTCTTGCAGCGGCTCGAGAAGTTCTTCCGCACGCCGCGTCAGGTCCATGCCGGCGTTGGTTCTGATGAGGAGAGGGTCGCCAAACAACTCCCGCAGCCGGGCAAGAGCGCGGCTGACGGTGGGCTGGCTGGTGCCGCTCCGGCGCGCAGTTGCGCTCACGCTCCGGGTCTGGAGCAATAAGGCAAGGGTGAGCAGGAGGTTCAGATCGATATTGAACAGCCTGATATCACGCTCCAGCTCGTTAAGTGCAAATGCTTCTCAAAAGCGTATATGATCGGCGCGATGGCTGCAATATCATATTAAGCAGGCTGGACCTGATTGAGCATGTTGGGGATCTCGACGTTGCCATGCCGGAGAATATCGTCGCAGTGCCTGTTTCTTCGCCAATATCGGCCTGAGAGGAGGAGCGGCGGAAACCACCGCATCCGCCCCTCCTCCTGATCGAACCCGACTGCTGGCGTCAGAATGTGGTTCGCACGCCGATCATGAGGTTCCGGCCGCGCAAGGGCGAGACGTCTTTGATGAATGAAGCGTGGTTGTAGGCCAGTGCGTCCGTCAGGTTTGTTCCACGGATGAACAGTTCGGCATCCGCTTTCGGTCCGAGGTCGAGCCGGTAAGCCAGCGTTGCGTTGAGCATGTCATAGCCTGGCGTTCGTGTTTCGAACGCGGCAATCTTCCCCTGCTCGAAGACATGATAATATTCGATATCCGCCGAAAGCGGGCCCCATTTGCCATCCGCACGGGCGCCAAGACGGCCTGCCGGCAGGCGCGGCAGATTGCCGAGACCATCCTTGAATTTGGCGCGCACATAGTCGCCGAAGAGGGATATCGCGAAATTCGGCATGAACTGGTGTCGGATTTCACCATCAATGCCGGTAAAGGTGGCATCGGCGGCCATGTAGCGGATTAGGCGGAAATCCTCATGCTGGTCGAGCGTGCTGGCGAAAATATAATTGTCGAAATCCTGATGATAGATGCCGACCGTGAAGCGGGTTGCGCCGGCCGTCTTGCGCACGGTGAGATCGGCCGACTTGCCTGTTTCCTTGCCGAGTGTCGCCGTGCCCAGTTCATATGTATTGGTGGCAAGGTGGATGCCCCGTGCATAAAGTTCCTGAACAGACGGCGCGCGCTGCGAGCGGGCAATCGACAAGGCCAGCGAATAATCGCTGCCAATGTCCCACACGGCCGCGCCCGAGATTGAGAAGGGCTCGTGATCGACCTTGCGATCAAGCGTCGTCTCGATGGTCTGCCACTCCTGCCGCGCGGCGAGTTCGAAGCGCACGGCGCCCGCTTGCCGGCTTTCCATCAGGAACAGGGCAGTGTTGCGCGTCTCGCTTTCCGGCAGGAACGCCTCCGTGCCGAGCGCACTGAACCGGCTTTTGGAATATTGAACGCCGACTATGCCCCGGAAGCCCGCGATCGGCTTGTGAGTCAGTTCGAAGCGGACGTCATGCGCCTTGTTCCTGAACGTGGTGGCGACCTCATCCCCCTCAATCTCGTCATGCTCATAATCGGTGAATGACAGGCGCAGCTTGACCTTTTCGAAGCCGGGCAGCGGGTCGCGATATTCGCTGCGGATATCGAAGCGCTCGCTCCTGAGCTTCACGAACGGTACTTCGTCATGGTCGGGGTCATGCGCGTGATCGTGATCATGATCATGGTCGTCATGGTCATGGCCACCGCAGTGGAGGCTGCTGCCATGTGGGTGGCAGGATTCATAATCATGCGTGTGGCCGGGCAGGCCATATTCGCTGCGCTGGCGGGTATAGGCAGCACCCAGATAGCCGTCTGGTCCGATCCATGATCCCCCTGCGCTGAAGGTGGACGTTTCATTATAAGAGCCATCGACATGGCGTTCCCCGAATTTTCCGGGCACGCGATAGTCGTTCGAGCTGCGATGGACGCCTTCGACATGGACGGCGAACGGGCCGACGCCGGCCGTCAGGCCCCCGACGAGCGACCGTTCGTCATCGGCTGTGCCGAGGCGACCTTCCGCGACCCCTGAAAGGCCGCCTTCGGGAAGCGCAGTCGGCACCTTGTTGTCGAGCAGGTTGATCGCCCCGCCGATCGCCCCGCCGCCATAAAGCAGGGATGCGGGACCGCGCAGCACTTCAATGCCGCGCAGGAGCAAGGGCTCGGTCGTCACTGCGTGATCGGGCGAGATGGCCGAGGCGTCCTGAACATTGGCGCCATCGGACAGCGCCTGGACACGCGGCGCAGTCTGGCCGCGAATGACGGGGCGGCTCGCACCGCCGCCGAAATTGTCGAAGTTGATACCGGGTTGGCCGGCAAGCGTGTCACCCAGCGTTGCCTGACGGCGATGCACCAGTTCGTCGCCCGACAATATGAAGATGGGCGTGGCGGTCTCATCCACATTCTGGTCCAGGCCCGTGGCGGTGATGATGATGTCGCCCGAGCCGGCGCTGCCCGCCTGCCTGGCAAAGACGCCTGTTGGAAACATCGCCGCAATCGAGGCGGCGGACAGAAGCAAGGCACGAATTTTCACAAGGAACCCCTTTTGCTCTCAAGATGCAGGGTCTATAGGAGATGGTATAACATTACTCAATAGGGTTTCGAGGCGCGATTATGGAGATTGAGAAGAGACGGGCACATGGCACGCTCCATGGTCACGCGAATGTGATAGAAAGCGCGGCTGTTTCAGCTTCGCTGCTTTGTCTGGCGCATTGCGTTGCGCTGCCGCTTTTCATTCTGCTGCTGCCGGGCGCGATCGGGCTGTTCGCCTCGTCGGAGGCCTTCCATTATGTGGCGCTTGGGCTGGTTCTCCCTTCAGCGCTTGCTGCGTTTGGTGTCGGCTTTCTGCAACATCGCCTGTGGTTGCCTGTGTTGTTCGGTGTGGCGGGCGTGGGATGCCTTATCGTCGCTTTGTCGCCCGGTCTTGCGAGGGGTGCGGAAACCTGGATCACCGTTGCGGGAAGTCTGTTCCTCGTCACCGGTCACGTCATGAACTGGCGAATGCGCGCCCATGCGGCAGGTCGCCAGTTTTCCCATGGCGATTCCTCGCATGGTCGGGATGGGTAAGGGATGTTCGGTAGAATGGGCGCATGGCCGGCTATTTATGATGGCGCCCCGCACAGGCTCGGCTGAGTTTGGCGGTGGGTTGACCCGCAGCCTATGTGGACTTCCCGTGCATGCACCGATCGCCTGCGGGCGTAGAGCCAATATGGCGGATTGGTTTGCGCCCAATGGTCTTTTGAAATATCCGAGACCCAGATCATTATCATGGTTGCACGGCCGTGCGGCCCGATTCAGGAGAGAGTTGCAATGGAATTCACTCGATTGAACCCGATGACTGGCGCGGTCGCGTCGTCTGCGGCTGCGATGAAGGCAGGTGACATCCCGGCCGTCGCGGCGCGCGCACGCGCGGGGTTCGCGGTCTGGTCCACCATGGGGCCGAATGCGCGGCGCGCGGTGCTGATGAAGGCGGCCGCGGGGCTGGAAGCGCGGGCCGATGCGTTCGTCGAGGCGATGATGGGCGAGATTGGGGCGACCAAGGGCTGGGCGATGTTCAACCTCGGCCTCGCCGCCTCCATGGTGCGTGAGGCTGCGGCGCTGACCACGCAGATGTCCGGCGAAGTGATCCCGTCCGACAAGCCGGGCTGCCTCGCCATGGCGCTGCGCGAGCCGGTCGGCGTCATTCTTGGCATTGCGCCCTGGAACGCGCCGATCATCCTGGGCGTGCGCGCCATTGCCGTGCCGCTTGCGTGCGGCAACAGCGTGATCCTGAAAGCCAGTGAAACCTGTCCGCGCACTCACGCACTCATTATTGAGGCCTTTGCGGAAGCAGGCTTCCCCGAAGGTGTCGTCAATGTCGTTACCAATGCGTCGGCGGATGCGGGCGAGGTGGTCGGCGCGCTGATCGACGCGCCTGAGATCAAACGGATCAACTTCACAGGCTCCACGGCGGTCGGGCGGATTATCGCGAAGCGCGCCGCCGAGCATCTGAAGCCCTGCCTGCTGGAACTGGGCGGCAAGGCGCCCTTCATCGTGCTGGAGGATGCCGATCTTGATGAGGCGGTGAAGGCGGCCGCGTTCGGCGCGTTCATGAATCAGGGCCAGATCTGCATGTCGACGGAGCGGATCATCGTGGTCGAGGCGGTGGCCGATGAGTTCGCCGCGAAGTTCAAGGCCAAGGTGGCCACGATGGCGGTGGGCGATCCGCGCGAGGGCACCACGCCGCTGGGCGCCGTGGTCGATGCCAGGACGGTGGCGCATTGCCGGAGCCTGATCGATGACGCGCTGGCGCATGGCGCGGCTCAGCTGGTCGGCGGCGAGACGACGGATAACGTCCTCATGCCTGCCCATGTCATCGACAAGGTGACGCCGGACATGAAGCTGTTCCGCGACGAGAGCTTCGGCCCGGTCGTGGGTATCATCCGCGCGCGCGACGCCGATCATGCCGTCGAGCTGGCGAACGACACGGAATATGGCCTCTCGGCCTCGGTGTTCACGCGCGATATCGCCAAGGGTCTCGGCATTGCCCGGCGCGTGGAATCCGGCATCTGTCACGTCAACGGCCCAACCGTTCATGACGAGGCGCAGATGCCGTTCGGCGGGGTCAAGGGCTCGGGCTATGGGCGTTTTGGCGGCAAGGCCGGCATCGACAGCTTTACCGAGCTGCGCTGGGTCACGGTCGAGACACAGCCCGGCCATTATCCGATCTGAGATATGCTCGCCCGCGCTCCGATAATGTCGGAGCGCGGGATTTTTCTCAATTCACTTTTGCGAGCAGGTCAAGCCAGCGCTGGGCTTCCTTCTGTCGAGCGCTGCCATCCGTCATGCCATGAGCATAACGAGAACGCATGCCAGCCGGACAGGCCTGTGGATCGTTCATGTGAATTGGCAACGCGCGAAACTGTCTTGACCGGATCGAGCCAGCCACGGACAGGCTTCTATTGCGGTTGGCTTTGATGATACCGGTCCGGCCATCCGAGCCTCATCCAGCTGCATTTCCAATAGCGCCGGACATTGGCGGCATCCGTCGGCGCGCTCACACATGCTTTGCCACGGGTGGTTTGATTCAAATCAAGGCGGTGCGGAGCAGGCACCACCATCATGGCTGCATGTCAAACGACCCTGTCATAGTCATTGATTGCCGGACGCAGTGCCGCGCTGATGAGCCGCTTTCGCCGCTGGGATATGGCGCATGGCTGGCTTCCATCCCCGTAAGAGCGGCGGGATGACAGGGGCGGGGCGGCTTCAGGGACGTAGCCGGGGTTTCTTTGCGCGTGACCCGATCGCCAGGGACAGCCCGGTGGCAATATGGCGTCTGCTCACGCGCTCACTCCAGACTATAGGTAGAGGGGGTTCGCCATCATGGCATCAATAGGTGATGGGTTATTCGAGATGACGGAGTGGTTACGTACCACGCCCGTCGTTGAATTTTCGCTCTGGGTATCAGACCTGCCATTCTGCATCTGGCTCCAATCGAACTTTTTCGCGATTCCAGTTTTTCAGGCAATCCATATTCTGGCCATCGCGGTATTGTTCGGGTCGACCCTGCTGCTCAATCTGCGCATTCTGGGCCTTAATGGCACGGACCAGAGCATGACGGAGCGCTTCGCCCGCTATCAGCCCTGGATATGGGGCGGCCTGCTTGCCCTTGTGGCGAGCGGTATCGTCCTTCTCATCAGTGAGCCGGTACGCAACATGGTCAACCCGATCTTCTGGATGAAGATGGGCGCGTTGCTGGTCACGATCGCCGTCAGCCTGTGGTTCCAGGCCACCGTGCGCGCCCGCGTGGATAGCTGGGAAGTTTCGGCCGACGGACAGGCCACGATCCGCACCGGCGCCATAGTGCTGATCGTCCTTTGGTGTGTCGTCATCACGGGCGGGCGCTGGATCGCCTATGCGCCGGTTTGAGGGGAAGACCATGATCTTGAATTCTCTTTGGGATAGCCTTGAAGGCTCCGCATTCGGCTCAGCCATTGCCAGTTCGGAATGGATGTTCCCGACCATTGAAACGCTGCATGTGATTGCCATTGTCAGCGTGGTCGGCGCCATCATCGTCATGGATCTGCGGCTGCTTGGCCTCACCTCGCGCAACCGGCTGGTGACCGCCGTCTCCCGCGATACGCTGCCGCTGACGTGGATCGCTTTTGCCTTTGCCGTCGTCACCGGATTGCTGCTCTTCGTCAGCAAGGCGACGACCTACATGGTCAATCCCTATTTTCTGGTGAAAATGGGGTTGCTGGCGCTGGCCGGTCTCAACATGGCTTTTTTCCATCTTTTTACATGGAAGAATGTCGCGAACTGGGATGGCAGCGTCGCGGCGATCCCGATGGCGGCGAAGCTGGCGGGATTGGGGTCCCTGATCTTCTGGGCGCTGATCGTCCTGTGTGGCCGTATCATCGGGTTCACGCTCGGCATCTATTATTAGGATCTCGTCCGACGGTTCGATCCGTAACGAAGCCGGGGGGCCGGTGCCGGAGCGCGATGGCGGCTCCGGCACTTTCGATACGGATTGAAAGGTGCGCCCGGCAGCCGGCGCGCCACATGGCGGGGAAGGGTGAAAGGGGCGCTTCCCCGCCATGGAAGACATACAGGAAGGTTCCTCCGGTCTGGATGCTTCTTCGCTTGTAAAGCCGCTGTGGGCAGGGACGGAGACAAGACGGGGTGTCGGTCTGGCGCGGCTTCTACGTTTGTGTAAAAGCTTGTAACGATCATGGCGTTGGCATGACGCCCCGGCGTTTCCCGCCTAGAAGCCGGCGGGTGGTAACCGGACGGGGAAGCAGAATGCGTATCGCAGTGGTAGATGACGATGAAACCTCACTGGAGTTCGTGGCACGCGTGCTCGAACAGCAGGGGCATCTGTGCGTCACCTTCCAGCGCAGCCGCGACATGCCGCTGGCGCTACAGCGCGATACGTTCGATCTGCTGATTCTCGACTGGAATATGCCGGATCTGTCGGGCATGGAGATCATCGCCTGGACGCAGGCCAATCTGAATCCGCCGCCGCCGATCATCATGCTCACCAGCCGCTCGGATAAGGATGATATCGCCGCCGCGCTTAACGCCGGGGCGGATGATTTTATCGTCAAGCCGGAATCCGCCATCGTTATCGCCGCGCGGGTCGAGGCGGTTGGACGCCGGGCGGGCGGTCCGGCGCAAGTGGACGAGAGACTGGAGACATATGGGGCCTATGTCTTTGACCGGCTCGACGAAACGGTTACGCTGAATGGCGAGCCGATCGCGGTCACGTCCAAGGAGTTTGCGCTTGCCAGATTATTCTTCGCCAACCCGCACAAGCCGCTGTCCCGGCGCTATCTGATGGAGACGGTGTGGAAATCGGTTGCCGAACTGTCGACGCGCACGCTGGACATGCATGTCTCCCGTATCCGCGCCAAGCTGCAATTGCGGTCGGACAATGGCTATCGGCTGCAAACCGTGTTCGGCTATGGCTACCGGCTCGAAACCTTCTGATGATGCGCATGTCGGGACGATGGGCGGCAATCGCCCTGATCGGACTGGCGGCAGCAGTTCCGGCGCAGGCGCAAAGTAGCCAGCCTGCGCTCGAAGGGCCGGCGGAAAGCCTGCGTTACACGATCCGCAAGGGCGATACGCTTTTCGATCTGGCCATGCGCTACTTCACGCGGCTGGAGGATTATCACGCCGTTCAGCGGCTTAACCGCATCGCCGATCCCTATCGCATCCCGATCGGCCGGGTCATCACGGTGCCGATGCGGCTGGTGCGCACCGAGCCGCTCTCCGCCCGGCTGGTCGCGGCGCGCGGCACGGTGCGGGTGTGGAACGAGATGCGCGACCTGCCGGTGAGCGTCGGCATGCCACTCGCCATCGGAACGCGGCTGGAGACGGGCGGCGACGGGTTTCTTACGATTGCGCTGCCCAATGGCTCGCGCACCACGCTGCCCACGCGCAGCGCGCTCGTCATCCGTCAATTGCGTCATATCCCGCTCATCGATGCGGTTGATTATGATCTGGAAGTCGCCGCCGGCAAGGTGGAGACGCAAGCGACGCCGATCAGACCAGATAAGGGCGATTTCCGCGTGCGCACGCCGCGTGCCGTCTCGGCCGTGCGCGGCACGCGCTTCCGGGTCGGTTATGATGCCGCCGAGCGGTCAAGCGCGGAAGTGCTGGACGGCACCGTTGCAGTGGGCGTGGCAGGCGGGCGGCGCGGCGATACCGGCACATTTATCGAGGCCGGCTTCGGCGCTTATGTGGCAGCGGATGGTGCGGTAGCCCGTGAGGCGCTGTTGCCGCCAGTGGCGCTGATCGAGCCGGGCAAGGTGCAGACCGGCATGGAGGTGGTGCTGGCGCTGGAGCCGGTGCCTGCGGCGCAGGCCTACCATGTGCAGATCGGCGCGGATGCCGGCTTTGTGGATATGGTCGCCGAGCAGCGGGTGACAGAGCCGGCCGTGCACTTCACGGACATTGCCAATGGCAACTGGTTCGTGCGCGCCACCGCCATTTCCGCCAGCGGACTGGAGGGGCTCTATCAAAGCTATGCGATGAAGCGCCGCCTCGCCACGCTGGATGCGTCCGCGCAGGGCGATCTTGCGTCGATGCGCTTTCGCTGGAGCGGCGCTGGTGAAGGGCGCCGCGCCTATCGTTTTCAGATGACGGGGGACGATCCGGCTGCACTGCCGATCGTCGACGAAGGCGGACTGGGCGACGAAGGGCTGGAAATGCGCAATCTCAAGCCGGGCATTTATCACTGGCGGGTCGGTGTGCGGCAGTTCTCGGATGGCGAGATGGTGGAGACATGGCTGCCGTTCGAAAAGCTCATCGTCTCGCCGGGGCGTTGAGGCTTGCTCTATCGCCGCCTCGCACTGGAATGGCTGTTCGTTTTCCTGTTTGCGAGCTTGCTGGTGGGCTTTGCAGCGGCCGGGGGCTGGACACGGGCTGTCGACAACCGCCTCTATGATATCGCGTCCGGCTGGGCTGCACCCGCGCCGGATGAGCGCATCCTCCTTGTGGAGATAGATGATGCGAGCCTGCGCGCCCTTGGTCGCTGGCCATGGGCGCGTGATATCCACCGCCGGTTACTTGATGCACTGACGCCGGCCGCGCCCCTGGCCATCGGCTATGACGTGCTGCTGCTTGAACCCAGCGCGGACGATGCGGCGCTGGCGGCGGCCATGCGGCGGGTCGGCAATGTCTATCTGCCGGGCCTTGTCCAGCGGGACCGGGCACTAGGCGAGGCCACCGCGCTGACCCCCCCCGTGCCCACGATTGCCGCCGCAGCGCGGGATGTGGGTGTGGCGGAGGTGATGCTGGATGAGGACGGCACGGTGCGCCGCGCCGACGCCTCGATCCGCATCGCAGGGCGGATCGTGCCGCAAATGGTCGCGCAAATCGCCCGGCATATCGATCCGCAGGCGCGCTGGCAGGAGGATGCACCCTTTTTGCTGCCGTTCGTGCGCGGCGAGGGGTTTAGGCGCGTTTCGCTCGTCAATGTGCTGAATGGCGAGATACCCGCCGCCCTGATCCGGGACCGGATCATCCTTGTCGGCGCGACCGGGGCGGGCATGGGGGACCGTTTCGCCGTGCCCGGATCGGCAGGCAGTCTGATGCCGGGCGTGCAGATTCAGGCCAATCTGCTGAATGCCCTGCTCGGCAACCATCATATCGCGCTGCCGCCTATGGGGTGGATCATCTTCCTGTCGCTGCTGCCGATCTGGCTGATGCTGCTGGCGTTTCTGCGCCTGCGTCCGGCGGTTAACCTGCGCCTGGCGATCGCGGTGCTGGTGGCGATCGTCATGACCAGCCTGTTGCTGGTTCCGCTGGCGCATCTCTGGTTCCCGCCCGGCGCCGCTTTGCTGGGCGCGGTGCTGGTCTATGCCCTTTGGGGATGGCGCCGGCTGGCGGCGGTGAGCATGTTCATGGGGCAACAGGCGGCGGCACTGCGGGCCGACCCCGGCATGATCGCCCGGCTCATCCCGCGCGAGCCGATGGCGGATACGGTTGCAGTCGAAGCGACGCAATTGCAGGATATCATCAACCAGTTGCGCGGCTTGCGGCGGTTCACGGCGGATATTGTCGAGCGGTTGCCGGATGCGACGCTGGTGGTCGATGCCGGCGACCATATCGTCCTTGCCAATGGCACGGCGCACCGCCTCTTCGGCCGCGACGTGGATGAGCAGCCATTTGCCGATTTTATCGCCCGGGTGCGCGACGGCGCGGATTGCGATGGCGACCGGATCAGCCGGCCCGGCGGTCCGACGCTGGTGATGAGTGAGGCGCCGCTCTCGGGTGGCGGGCGCATCGTGCGGCTGGCGGATATGACCGATCTGCAACGCGCGACGGACGAGCGCGAGGAAGTGCTCCAGTTTCTCAGCCATGATCTGCGCTCGCCCCATGCGGCGATCCTCACTTTGCTGGAAGCATGCTCGATGGAGGCCGGAGCGCAGCCGGCCGCGCAATCCGTGACCGAGCGCATCCATGTTCATGCGCGCCACGGCCTGCGCCTCGCCGATGATTTCGTGCAGCTGGCGCGGGCGCGGCGGCGGCCGATCACGCTTGAGCCGGTGGACCTGCCGGATGTGGTGCGTGAGGCGATCGACATGGTCTGGCCCAAGGCGCAGGCGCGCGCGATCACCATCGCGCTGCATGGCGGGGAGGGGGAGACATGGGTGATGGGGGACCATGCGATGTTACTGCGCGCCACCGTCAATCTGCTCGATAATGCCGTCAAATTCGCCCCTGAAGGCGCGCAGGTGGATGTGTCGGTCGTGGTTGAGGGTGCGAACGAGGACGGGCGCCAGAGCGCGGCAGGCGCCGGAGAGGCCGGGGCGCGACTCACCGTGGTCGGTCCGGGACCGCAAATGCCGCCCGGTCGCGCGGACCGGCCATTTGCCCTTTATGCCGAAGGGCGGGACGTTGGCGGTGGTGAAAGCATTGGTCTTGGCCTTGCCTTCGTCCAGGCGACGGCAATGCGGCACGGTGGAACCGCCAGATATCGCTACGATGCGGAGAAGGGGCCGACTTTTTCTATCACCGTGCCGCTGGCAGCGGCCGAAGAGCTGTGAGCGTGCCGGCACCGACGCGCGCCGTCGTGGCGGGGGACGGCTGATCGGTCTGTTCGACAAGTGCGGAGACGGCCTGCCGCGCAAGTTGCGCGATGTCGCCATCATCGAACTTGCCCTTGCACAGATGCGTCTCGGCCCAGGCGCGGGTGATGGGCACGGCCGGCCCTCCGCCATAATAGGTGAGAGCGAGGCGGTGCGTGCGCAAATCGCAGCTTTGCAGGAAGCGGCGGCGCTTGGCGGGAGAGAGAGCCTCGCCGTCAATGATCGCGATGCCTGTTTTCGCCGAGCGATCGGTCAGGCCGAGGTCCAGCCGGGCACCAGCCTCGTCCGTGATGGTGTGACCATATTCGGCAAGCGCCTTCGTGACAGCTTCCCGGGCCTTGATGGCGAGCGGCCCTTCATCGTCCGGGGTGCCGACGAGAGCGATGGTCGTGTGCGGAGGCAGTGGCGCGCCGAGAGCGCCTGCGTGTAATGGCGGGCTGCTGGTGCAGCCAGCAGCCATCGCCAGCAGCAGCGGCAAAACCGCGAAACGCGCCGGGCGATAAGTTCTGCGCTTGCAGGTGAAGGACGCCATCATGGTGCCGGGCATGCCAGATGAACGCTATCCCACGCAAGCGCTGACAAAAGCAGCTCGGGCACGACAGACGCTGAAGCCGGAGCCAGCACGGTGGGCCGTAGGCGTTTATGTCGAGGCAGACTGGATGATGTCCGCGCGGCGTTGGGTGATGATGGCCAGCGCATCACCAAGCGGGGCACGCAACCAGAGCAGCACCTCGTCCTCGGTGAGGATCAGCGGGCCATCCGGTGATTGCCCGGCAACGCCTGTCACCATCGCGAAGATACTCGACCCATCGCGCCGGGCGTTCCAGACACCCGCTGCGCAAGCGACAGGGCCATTGCTCGGATCGATCCAGCGATGCGACCATAGCGCGCCATCGCGTACCGGGACGGAATAACGCATCAGCGGCACCACGCAGCGCCGGCCTGTGAGGCGACGCAGGGGGCGGCCGCCTTTGCTCAGGGCCCCAGCATCGATTGTCGCGCCCAGTTGTCCCGCATGTCCCTTGCCGCTCCATTGCATCCAGTCGAACGCCATGCACCCGGTCTCCGCCTCATAAAGAACCAGGCCGCTGCCGCCGGGCAGAACCAGATCGTCGGGTGCAATAGGGCATGGCATTGTCTGAGAGGTGGCGGCCCCCGGGATGATGTCCTGCAAGCGGGCCTGTTTGTAGCTCAGCACCGGCTCGATCGTCCGTATCTCACGGAACAAAGGCTCGGCGTCCGGTTCAGCCGCGAGGGCAGCGGCTTTGCCCCTCCCCGGCAGTGGTAAGGCAAGCTGGACCGGTAGGGGCGGAAAGCTGCCGATCGCTTCGCCGCGATCGGATGAATGAACGCTGCCCGGCAAGAGATGGCCGAACAGGCGCCGGGTCATTGCAGAAGCCGAATGGACGACCCGCCTGCGCCGCCCGTGTGGCACGTCCGGCAGATCGAACAGAGCTGGCGCCAACGGCATCGAAGAAGTTTTCGCACTGAACTGCTTGCGGCTTATGGGTAAGGCAATACGGCCATCGGTTCTGGCTGGCTCGCCTGCCGGGTTTATGGCGAACGCGCTTTGCTCGCGGCGCGCGCAACCATCCACTTCTGTCATTCGCGCTCCTGCCTCGCCGCCTGGGCGAGGCTCCGGCCTACAATCTATCGGATGAAACGACCCTGTATAGCGATAAATTGAGGGCGCGTGAAATTGAGTAGCTATCCTAGCGAGCGGGAAGCAGCACAAGCATCAGGCGCTTGAACGTAGCGGTGCGATTTTAATCGAGCCGGTAAAAAGAGGGCGGAGAAATGCGCCCCCCGTCAAGTGCCCCTCTACGGGGTTGGATCTGGCACCATCGGGCCAGCAGCATCGAAATAGCCCGATGATCCCAGATCACGGCTTATAAATGGGCAGCCCTGTTTAAAGTTCCCTCATATCTGACTGATCTTCAGACTGCTCATTTTCATGGATATCATCCGTTGCATCGGCGTGCGGCGCAGACTCTGCCTCGGTTCGGGCATGTTGGCGCCGCCAGGCGGCAACACCGACTACCGCAATTCCAACCCCGGCAACGGCGATGATGCCTGGATGACGGGCCGCCACACGCAAGCCACGGCGCATAAGGGGCGGTAACAGTGTCGCCAGCCGGGTGCTCCGGCTCGGCTGATGGTGGCGCAGCGTCTGGGCGACCTGTCTGGACGAGGAAAGAGCGAACCTGGAGACCGCATCGCCCGTATTCTGCGCCGCTGAGGCAACACGGGGTAAAGCTGCTTCGCCCATCTGCACGACCTTGCCGCGTAAATTGTCGACAGCTTCGCGACTATGAGGGAGGGCAGACAGGACTTTGGCGGGGCGCATGGGCGTTCTCCATCGAAAGGGACTATGCCCGAAAAAACGGCCGGCTTTCAAAAGCGTTCCCATCCGGCGAACCGAGTGGAATGGAGCATCGTTTGAAGAGAATGCGGCCGGTCCCCGTTTCTTGGGGGGTGAGGAGGGACGGGAACCGGCCAGTTTTGACTGACATTTCGGGGGCAGATGAATGTCAGTCTCGCAACTGGAATGCCGGGTGCAGGCAAAGGTTCCAAACGCCGAAAAAATAATTTCGTTGTGACTGCGGGCTATCGGGTTCTACATTCGGGCGCCAAAAAAAGGAGATTGGTTGATCATGGCTCTTTCGGATCAGATTGCGGCACAACTCCCCTATCTCCGACGTTATGCGCGCATCCTCACCGGATCGCAGGCATTGGGTGATGGGTTTGTCAGAGAATTGCTTGAAGCCGCGCTTGCCGACGAGGCGCTGCGCCAGCGCATCGCACATTCACGCGTCGGTCTGTTTGCTACCTTTACCAGAATATATCAGTCGACCGGCCCTGAACTGGCAATCGGCGCGGGCGCGTCGAGCGAGACGGCGGCCATTGCCAATCGGCTCGAGCTGGTGACGCCTTTGGCACGGCAGGCCCTGCTGCTCGGCGCGATCGAAGGATTTACGACAGCCGAAATCGCGGAGATTCTCGATTGCTCGGAAGCGGAGGTGCAGCCGCTTATCGATAGCGCGATAGCGGATATCGACGCGGGCAGTCGTTCGGATGTGCTTATTATCGAAGACGAGCCGCTCATTGCCTTGCAGATCGAGGATATTGTCCGTTCGCTCGGCCATAATGTGGTCGGCATCGCCGCGACCCATAGCCAGGCTGTCGCCTTGTTCGATGCGCATCGGCCGGCGCTGGTGCTGGCAGATATTCAACTGGCGGATGGCAGCTCGGGCATCGACGCCGTTAACGAGATATTGGAGAAATTCTCCGTGCCCGTGGTCTTCATCACCGCTTTCCCGGAGCGGCTGCTGACCGGGGAGCGGCCGGAGCCGACCTTCCTCATCACCAAACCGTTCAGCGATGATTTCGTCCGCGCGACTATCGGTCAGGTGACGTTCTTCGGATCGACCATGCCGCTTCGCTGATCGGCTCACCCACGTTCCCAAGCGGGAAGGCAGCCGGGTTCAGCGGCGCAGACGAAACGGGCGGGGCTTGCGCAGCGAGATGGTGAAGCGGCAGCGCAGGCCGCTGGGCGGAAACTCGATGGTGATGGGCTTGTCCAACTCATGCGCAAGGGCGCGCTCGATGAGATTGAGCCCGAACCCGCGCCGCTCCGGCGGGGTGACTGGCGGCCCGTTGCGCTCCTCCCACAGGACGGAAACGATATCAGGCGCTTCCATGTCGGAAGTGTCTATCTGCCAACTGATGTGCAACTCGCCTTCAGGCGTGGACAAGGCGCCGTAGCGGACGGCGTTGGTCAGCAATTCGTGCAGCATCAGGCCGACCGTCAGTGCATCATTGGGCGAAATGAGCACATTGGGTCCATTGATATGGATGCGTTGACCAAGGCTGCTGTGCGACCCGAGTTGCGCTTCAATAAGGGTCCGCAGATCCGTCGGCCCCCACTGCGCGCCGTCGAGCAAGGCATGGCTCGCGGCCAGCGCGCGCACCCGCTCCAGCAAATCATTGGTATAGCTATCGATATCGACTGCGTTGCGACGGGTTAGCGAAATGATCGACGTGACGTTGGCAAGCGTATTCTTCACTCTGTGATTGAGTTCGCGCACGAAGGCGGCGCGTTCCGCTTCCCGCTCGGCCTGTGCGGCGATGAGGCTATGGAGGTCCGCATTCCGCCGCTGAACAAGCAATATATAAGCGAGCAGCAGCAGGGAAAAGGATGCCCCGCCAATCAGCACGACAAGCGTCAGCGGATAGAGTGCATGTCGGCCGGGCGGATAATAACGCAACAGCCAGCGCTGGTCGAATACCGCCAGATCTTGTTCGATCGGGGTAGCAAGCCGCGGCTTGTCGCTTCCCGCGGAGAATATTTTTATCCGGTTCGGGCTTCTTGAATCAAGAATATCGATGCGGCCGAACGAAAGCAAACGGGTCTTGATGGCCGAGCGGATGAAATCCTGGGTGCGGATGGCGCCATAAACATACCCCCGGAAGGTTGGCACGCCGCTCAGCGATGTGACGGGCACATAGACGACAAAGCCGGGTATATTGGTAGCGCCGCGATCCATAATGAGGGTGAGCGGATCGCTGGCGGCGATGCTGTTGGTCTTGCGGGCACGGTCCATGGCTTTTGCCCGACGGGCCTCGCTGCGCATGTCAAACCCGATCAGGGGCATATTGCCGGGCGTTCGCGGTTCCAGCATGGTGATGACGTCGACCGGGCCGGTCGCGCCGGGTTGATCCGGGTGTAGCCGGAAATTCGGATGGCCTTGCGCGATCATGCGCCGGGTAAGCTCGGGAATACGATCGCGTGGCAGGGATTCGGACCAGCCGAGCGCGACCACCCCGGTCAGATCGTAGCTGAGGCGTAATTGCTCCACGAATTGATGGAAAAAATCGGGTGAAATCGCCTCGGACCCGACGAATAGCGCGCTGGTGGCCTGAAAATACGCATTATTCGCAGTCGCCTGTCGTTCGATGGCGGAGACGATTTCGCCGGCCTGAATGGCGGCGGCGGCCTGACGCGTGCGGGAACCGGCCAGTTCGACCGACCAGGCGCTGATACCGACGAGGAGGAGGGCGAGCAGAAAGACACCGATCGGCGTCGCACGCGGATAATCGCGTAATAAACGATCAAATCGCCCCTTCGTCCGTTCTCCGAAATTCCAGGATATCATTGCCCGCCTTTTGATCCCCATGATTTGGAACTCATCGTCGCTCAATTCGTTCCTCCTCCAACGCCCTTACCTCAGGAGAAGATGGAGGGCGAAGGCAGAACGCGGCGCAAGTCGCAGATATGAAGAACGTCTCAATATAGGACAGGACTGCATTTTAAACAGCTTTCTGGCTTGTCCTTATGGTTAAGGTTTTGTGTGACGCAGTGGAATCTTATCTCGACAACTCCGTGTCCGGTGGCTTTAATGGCATGATGTCCAGAAAACCGGAATCGACACCCGCCAGGGGCAAGGCTCAATCGCCAAAAGCCCGGCCAGTGTGGGCCGAGGGCTTGAGGCGCATGTATGATGACGTTGTCGACGAGCAATTGCCCGACGACTTCCTCGCGCTCCTGAAGCAACTGGATGACGATAGTGGCAGCCAGTAACCCGGGCGGCGGCAGGCCATTTGACTTCCGGCTTGAACTCACCGGCGTGGCGCCGCACCTGCGCGCCTTCGCGCGGGGTTTATGTGGTCGACCGGATTATGCGGATGATCTTGTGCAGGAAACCTTGCTCAAGGCGTGGGCAGCGCGGGATTCCTTCCAGCCCGGCACGAGCATTCGCAGCTGGACGTTCGTTATTTTGCGCAACGTCTATCTGAGCGAGGCGCGCCGTAACCGTTTTCGGGGTGATTATGATCCCGATGCGGCGGAGCGGTTGCTCAGTCAGCCGGCGAGTCAGGAAGACGGCCTGCATATGGGCGATCTGCGCAACGCAATGATGCAATTGTCGCCTGAACGGCGCGAGGCACTGCTGCTCGTCGGCGCCGGCGGATTCAGCTATGAGGAAGCGGCGGATATCGCCCGGTGTGCGGTCGGCACGATGAAGAGCCGGGTCGCCCGCGCGCGGCGCAGTCTGGAGGAAATGCTGGGCGAGCAATCGCGCAACTTCACCCGCTCGGCCTCGCAATCGGTCGCGCATACCGACTTGCTGGCTGAACTGGACAAGGTCGTGCATAGCTGAACGCGTCCGCTGGTCTTCCAAAGACGGGTTCGGCCTCCGGTGGCCCGGTTCTGTCGAGCGTGACGATGTCGCCAATGGACGCTGTCAACCATGGACGTTGCAGCCATGACATGGCAAAGGCGACTCATGCCTTCCGAAAAGTCAGATCGGCCGGCGGTATCGCCTCGTCCGCCTCTCGTCCTCCTGGTCGAGGATAATCCGATCATTGCCATGAACACCGAGGCGCTGCTGCTGGAAATGGCGGTTGATGGTGTGCGCACGGCGGCCAGCGTCGCCGAAGCGATGGCGTTGATCGAGACCGAGAAATTCGATCTTGGCATTCTCGACGTCAATCTGGGCAAGGAGGATAGTCTCCCTGTCGCCGAGCGGCTTGCTGCCCTCCATATTCCCGTGGTTTTCGCTACCGGACTGAGTGAGAATCTGTCGCTGGGCGAAATGTGGAGAGCAGCCCCCATGCTCAAAAAGCCCTATGGATATGCCGATCTGGAGCAGATTGTGCGGGCCCTGTAAAAGCTGCCGCCTAAAAGCAGTTGGAGGAACCAACCGGCAGCCTGGTCATTTCATCTCCACAAAGGAGATAGGCGATGAATCTCATCATATTGTTGATCGTCGGCGGTATCGTCGGCTGGCTGGCAAGCCTGATCATGCGCACGGATGCGCAACAGGGCATCTTCCTGAACATCGTTGTTGGCATTGTCGGCGCGGTATTGGCGGGGCTGATCCTCTCACCGCTGCTCGGCACGCCGCCAATTACGTCAGGCGTTATTTCATTCGCCTCGATCATCGTGTCACTGCTTGGGGCCATTGTGCTGCTGGCGGTGGTCAATCTGGTGCGGCGCGGGCGTATGCGCTGAGCAAGGGTGCGCGCACGCCGTCAAGCGGCGTCGCGCGCGCCATGTGGGTGATAGCGCTTGATGAATTCGCCGAAAGCAACCGGCCGGCCGATATGATAGCCCTGAATTATGTCGCATTCCATCCGGGCGAGCGCGTCCATGACCGGCTGATCCTCCACCCCTTCGGCGACGACCTGCATATCCAGTTCATGAGCGAGCTTGATCGTCGAATTGATAAGCACAGCGTCGCTTCGGCTCGATAATATCTGGCGCACGAAGCTCTGATCGATCTTCAGTTCCGATGCAGGCAGCCGCTTGAGATAGGATAGGGTCGACTGGCCCGTGCCATAATCATCGATAGAGATGTGCACGCCCATCCGTCGCAGCGCTTCGAGTTCCGCAAGGCCGCTTTCATCCGCCATGGTCGCCGATTCGGTGATTTCGAGCGTCAGCCGCTCGGCCGGCATGTCATAGGCTTCCAGCAACCGCCGTAACGGTGTTTCCAGCCGGTTATTGCCAAGCATGCGCATTGAGAGGTTGACCGCCACATTGAAGCCGATCGGCGCAAAATCGGCGATCGCGCGTTGCAGGACGTAAAGCGTCAGCTTCTCGATACGGCTAGCTTCCTCAATTGCGCGGACGAAGCGATCTGGCCGGATAAAGCCGCGCTCGGGGTGCGTCCAGCGGATCAGCGCTTCGGCCCCGTGGATGGTTCGCGTGTGCAGATCATATTTCGGCTGATAGGCAACCCATACGTCGCCACGCCGCAGCGCCAGATCAAACTCGTTGAGGATCGAGAGCTTCCAGAACATCTCCTCCTCGTCCGTTTCGTAACGCTCCCAGAGGATGCCGCGGTTGATGGCGTTGGTTGCGGCCATCACGGCCTTGGGCAGCGCTTCCTGCACGGGCAGGACGATATTTTCGCAGAAACCTGCGTTGAGCGTGATGTCGACCGTGAGATGATCGACCTGGATGCCCGGTGCGAACAGCGCTTCCAGCCCTTCCAGGCTGGCCACCACCTCGGGCGTTTCCTCCGCGCTGCGCCATGCGAAGCTGTGATTGTCGATCTGGTAGATGCGATCATGGCCGGCAGCGAGGATCAGGCGATCGCGGATCTTGTTGAGTAATGTGCCCTGTGCCGCAAAGCCGAGCAAGGCGGTGGTCTCGACATAATTGCGCAGGCAGACCACCACCGTGATGGCGGGGCCGCGCTCTTCCAGATTCATGGCGGCCAGATTGGGCAGGCCAGCCTCGGCGGATTTGGTGATCCGGTTAAGCATCATCTGAGCCGTTGTCAGCATGAGCTGCGCGAGGAAAGCGGCCGCAAGCATGAAGGCCGCCGGGCCAATATCGACCCGAAAAACTGTAAAATGCTCAATAGCGATCTGGAGCGGAGCAAGCGCAGCAATACTGCCGGCGATCAGGGTCAACCGCCATTTCGCCTGGAGAAGCAAGCCGCCGCCGACGATGATCAGGGCCAGCAGCAGGCCCGGGCTATCGCCCAGCACGACAGGGCGTCCGGCGCGCAACGTCTCGGCGGCGATGGCCTGCACATCCATGCCGGTGATCCGGTTGTTGGGGGGCACCGCATATTGTTCCGTGCCAAAAGCATCGAAGCCGACGAGCACTGTCTTCCCCTTGAAGAAGTCTCTCGGAAACTGTCCGGCGAGCACATCCGCATAGGAAATGCGCTGAAGTTCGTCGGGTGAATAAGCCCAGTCGATGAGGATGCTGCCATCATCCTTGAACTGGGTGCCGGCCAGAATCTGCGCCATGGAGGGCAGCATTCTGCCCATCACTTGCGTATTGAGCGCCACACGTCGCAAAAACTGGTCGGAATCGGTAAGCACCCAGATCGAAACTGGAGTGATATAGGGCAGCAGGGCCGCCGTCGGCAGTTCCTGATGCAGCACGCCGCCGTTCGTCGCATTCTCCAGAAAGGCCGCGAGATAGATATCGGCTTTGGCGCGCGCCAGAGCAGCAGCGAATAGCTGGTCCTGCGCGGGGCCGACCGCAGGCTGATCGAAAATGAGATTGAATGCGATGCGCTTCGCCCCGGCCTGATCGAGCTTGTCGACCAGAGCGCCATGTTTTCCTCTCTGGAATGGCCAGGAGCCGATGGCCTTGATGCTTGGCGTATCGATCGTCACCAGCACGAGCTGTCCGCTCGGCTTTTTGTGGAACGAGTCATAACGCAGATCGCGTGTGCTGTTGTCGATATCATTGCCGCCGCCCGTGATCGACGCGGCAAGCCCAATCAGGCAAGCCGTGACGAGCACGATGCTGCGAGCCGACTTGGTGAGGCTCGCGAGGAGACGCAATCGAAACATGGTCCATTCTCAATGTGGCACAATTCGCCAATGAGGAGAATGGCATGAAACTATGAACAACTTCTTCCCAAGTGCCGGAAATTAAAGGCGCAGTCGGGAAGGAGGCTGATCGGGCACGATCTTCGAAATGGCGGCAGATGGCCATTTTTACCTTGATCCGGTTGAAGGGCGTCCCATTATGGGGCGATCAGCCGGCCTTCCTCCAGTCGCACGATGCGCCCGGCCGCGGCGATCGTCTCCGGGCGGTGAGCGATGATGATGCGGGTAATGCCCAGATTGTTGACTGCCGCGTTGACCAGCGCTTCATGCGCCAGATCGAGATGCGCGGTGCCTTCATCGAGCAGCAGGAGCCGGGGCTGGCGATAAAGCGCGCGGGCGAGCAGGATGCGCTGGCGCTGGCCGCCCGAGAGGGTGGAGCCCATATCGCCGACCAGCGTCTCGTGCCGCATCGGCATGGCCATGACATCATCGAGGATGGCGGCGGCTTGCAGGCACTCATCAAGCCGGACCATGTCGACCTCCCCGAACGAGGCGACATTGTCCGCGATCGAGCCGGCGTAGAGGACATCATCTTGCAACACCGCCGCGACATGGTTGCGAAAAGCGCGCCGGCCGAACGCGGGCAGCGGCACGCCATCGACCAGTATCTCGCCCTCGGTCGGGTCCATCAGCCCGAGGATGAGCTTGGCGAGCGTCGTCTTTCCGCCTCCCGATGGTCCGGTGAGGGCAATATAATCGCCCGGTTCGATCGTAAGGTCGACCCCCTTCAGCACCGCCGGATCATGGCGGCCATAGGCGAAATGCACGTTGCGCAGTTCGATCCGCCCGGCAAAGTCCGGCCGGGTAAGCGGCTCCTCGAAGCCGCTATCCTCCTCGCTCTGGGCGATATCCGCCAATTGCGCCAGATGCAGATCGAGCAGCCGTAGCTTCACGCCTTCATCGAGCAGGGACTGGCCCGCCTGCACGAATTGCTGGCGATAGGCGAGATAGGCGAAGAAGGCGCCGAGACTGAGCGCGCCAACCATCGTGCCGCGAACCGCCAGATAGATGACGATCACCAGCTCGACAGCGGGAATGAGGACTTTCGCCGCCTCATGCCATGCAATCGTCTTTTCATGCCGAAAGCGCGCGCCCAGCGCATCTGTGAGCTTGTTCTGCCAAAAGCTATGGCGCATCGCTTCCCGGCCGGCGAGGCGGAGCGTGACGATGCCGCGCAGGGTCTCGATGAGGGCGCCCTGCTCATGGCCGAGCGCTTTCACATATTCCTGCTCGCGTTCCTTTTCCGTGCGCAGCAAGGCCAGGCGGATCGCGCAATAGGCGAGCAGGCCGAGCAACGTGACGACGGCGAGTTGCGGCGCGGTGATCAGCATCATGGCCAGCGTCAGCAGCGAGAGCATGCCGTCGATCAGGGCCAGCGGGGCGCTTTCGATGAGAAAACGCTGGATCGGCAGCACGGACAGGAATTTGGTGAGCACATCGCCTACATTGCGCTTCTCGAACCAGGTGATCGGGAGGCGGAAGAGGCGCCGGGCCAGGTTGGAGGTGATGCCGAAGGACAGCGCCGCGCCGGAGGACAGGAGCACGAATTTGCGCAGCAAGGTTGCGCCCGCGCCGATCAGCGCCAGCGCCGCAAAGCCGATCGCCAGCGTGATGAGCAGCCCTTCGTCAAAGGCTGGCAGGACGCCATCAACGGCTGTTCGCAGATAATAGGGCGTGGCCAGCACATAGACCTGCATGACGATGCTGAGGAAGATCGTCTGGATCAGCGCCCGGCGAAATCCGCTCATGCCGCTCCACAAATCGCGGAACCGCAGCCGCCGCTTGCCCTGAAGTGGTTGAAAGTCGTGGGATGGCCGCAATTCGAGCGCGACGCCGCTAAAGTGCCGGCCAAGCTCGTCGAACCGATACCAGCGGGTGCTGCCGGCCGGGTCGACAATATAGGCGCGGTCGCGCTCGACCCGCTCCAGCACGACGAAGTGATTGAGATCCCAATGCAGGATGGCAGGCAGATTGAGCAAATGCAGGCCATCAAGGTCGAGCTTGAGCGGGCGCGGGAGCAGATGCATCGCATCGGCTGTCTGCATGAGCTGACGCAGGCCGATGCCGCGCGCGCTTACGCCAAAACGCAGGCGAAGCATGTTGAGATCGACATCATGCCCGTGCCAGTTGGCGACCATTGCGAGGGAGGCGAGGCCACATTCGGCCGCTTCCGTCTGCCGGATCGGGCTTATCCGCTTCCGACCGGCAAAATTGGGAGGGAGCAGGCTCATCGCTTGCTTTCGGGCACATGTGGGCGGATGAGCCATTGCAGTAGCGGCCGGGAAGGAAGAACGATCCGGGCGTCGATCGCCGCGCCGGGCGTCAGCGTGAGCGCGCCGTTCCGACGATACCGGGTCAAACGGACGGTGACTGATACGGCGGGCGGCGCGCTGTCTGCCGGCGCGGTGCCGATATGCTCGATCACACCGTGGAAAAGTTGTTTCTTCTGTCCGGCCGCCGCCGCCTGAAGGAGGCGGACGGGCTGTCCGGCAACTAGATGCGACCTTGCGGATACAGGCACGACAAGGGTGGCCCGCTCGGCCGAGAGGCTGGAGCCGTTGGCATTGACGGTCCGGCTGTAGCTTCCCCATGTGAGGAAGGCCGCCACTGTCGCAAGAAGGATCAGTAAAAGTGCAACGATGATCGACCAGCGTAGCGGCGGTACGAGCAGAACCTCACCGTAAAGACGATGCTGATGATCCACTGCCTGTTGTCTGAAAAGTTGCATGCCCTACGACCCCGCCATGGCTTCTAGAGCATCATGCGGAAAAGTGGGAACGGGTTTTTCGCAAAGCCATGCGATACTGGTTATGGTGCGAGCGAGAGAGGTGCGACTATTATTAGCGGCTGATGGTCATGCTGACTGCCGGGCTCGAGGCAATATGAAATCTTCGTCAAGGACAAGCTCTCATCTTCCTCTATGGTTTTGGGCGTGCAGGAAAAATGCACGCGATTGCACAGGCCGCCTGAAGCACGCGCGTCTGTTGATAAAGCAGATATGTTGACGAGGAAACGACCGATAGCCGTTGAACAGGTCGACAGACGTTTAGGCACAATATCTAATTTGGATGGCGACTGCGCTCCGAATTATCCTGACATTAGGTACGGAGGCGCATTTGGACGCACCTTGCCCTCAACATTCGATTTTCGGACGCTTCATCGCTGACGCAGGCTAACGAACCTGTGTCGCCATGCGGCTATGCGCATGTCTCGATCGAGCCCGCAGAATGATGGGTGTGATCGCAAGAGAGCCGGGCAGGTTGAAGCGAAATGCTCGCTCCCGCCCGGCAATTCAATCAGCCGCGCGGGCCGGTCAGGCCTTCGTGGTTCTTACCACCGCCAGCAACTGCTTCGATTTCCTGCTCGTTGAGTTCCTCGACGAGGTTCTGTTCATTAACCATTGACGACTCCTGTTATGCGCCGGAATTTACACCGACATGCCCCTGAATAGATTATACTTAATAATACGTAAACCTTATTAACGTTTTTGAGGCAGCTTGGGGTCGCGTTAAAAATCAACATTATATCGTTTAATATCATGTTGTTAGATTGGATCATGGCGCGGGGAGGCCAGCGCGTGACCATAGGTGCAGAGTTGCGGGACGGGCTTGAACGGAGAGTTTCGACAGCGAACCGGCCGATTCGTTCCCCGGTGCCGACCATTATCATCCCGGCACTTTCGCCATTTTATTAACTATAATGTCGGTCTGACCTGCTTGATGAGGCGGACACTTTCTCTGAGCGACGGCTGCGCTTTTGAGCGACAATGGCCCAGGCAGGCGGCAATATCGCCCCGAACCCATGCGTTGAACAATCATGGCTGATCGGTCATAGATATGATCGGCCGGGCGTGATCCGCCCTTGCCGGAGCCGGATTGCCCATATCGGGTTTGTCTATCCGGCGTCGCTCGGGTCAGTCGGTCGCTTTTGGTGATGGCCAGCGGCTGACGGTGAGCAAACCGGCGGAAGGGCGCGCCAGCCAGAGCAAGGAGTTGCAGATATGATCCTCTATATCCTTGCTTATCTTGGCGGCGTCCTCACGATCATCAGCCCGTGCATTTTGCCCGTGCTGCCTTTCGTCTTTGCGCGCGCGGGCCGGCCATTCCTGACCAACGGGCTACCGATGCTGGTCGGCATGGCGCTGATGTTCATGGTGGTGGCAACGCTCGCTGCGGTGGGCGGCGGCTGGGCCGTGCAGGCCAATCAATATGGGCGGATCGCAGCCCTGGTACTGCTGGCGCTGTTCGGCCTTGCGCTGTTGCTGCCCGGCCTTGCCGAGCGCCTCACCCGGCCTCTGGTCGGCTGGGGCTCGCGCCTGTCCGCGCAGGCGGATACGGAAGGTTCCAGCATCGGTGCGTCCTTGCTGCTCGGTATCGCGACAGGGTTGCTCTGGGCGCCTTGCGCGGGGCCGATCCTCGGGCTGGTATTGACTGGCGCGGCACTGCAGGGCGCAAGCGTGGGGACGAGCCTGCTGCTCATGGCCTATGCGCTGGGCGCGGCGACATCGCTCGCACTGGCGCTGCTGGTCGGTGGGCGCTTGTTCCGGGCGATGAAAAAATCCCTGGGCGTTGGTGAATGGGTGCGGCGCGTGGTCGGCGCGACCGTCCTCGTGGCTGTTGCGCTGATCGCGCTCGGCGTGGACACCGGCTTTCTTGCTCGCGTCTCGCTCGCCGGCACGACGCAGGTTGAGGAGAGTCTGATGCGGCGTCTGGGCATCAGCAACCCGGCGCAACAGCAGGGCGGTGGCGCGACCGCCACGCTGGCCGATGAAGGGCCGATGCCATCGCTGGATGGCGCGGTGAGCTGGCTCAACAGCTCGCCTCTTACGCGCGAGGAACTCAAGGGCAAGGTGGTGCTGGTCGATTTCTGGACCTATAGCTGCATCAATTGCATCCGTGCTCTACCTTATGTGCGGGCCTGGGCGGAGAAATATGGCCCGGACGGGCTGGTCGTCATCGGCGTCCACACGCCGGAATTTGCCTTTGAGAAAGACGTCGCCAATGTGCGCAAGGCCGCGGCCGATCTTGGCATCCGCTATCCGGTAGCGATCGATAATGATTATCGCATCTGGCGGGCTTTCCAGAATAAATACTGGCCGGCCCATTATTTCATCGATGCGCAGGGGCGCATTCGCCACCATCATTTTGGGGAGGGCGATTATGCCGGCTCCGAACGGGTGATCCAGCGCCTGCTGGCCGAAGCGCAACCGGGCCGGACGTTTAATGGCACCGTGAAGGTGAACGCGATGGGTGTGGAGGCAGCCGCCGGAGCGAGAGGCCGGTCGCCCGAAACCTATATCGGCTATGCCCGCAGCGACCGATCCGTTTCGCAGCCCGCAACCGTGCGCGATAAGGCGGAGACCTATGAGTCCAACCCCGTCGCGCTGAACCAGTGGGGCCTTGCCGGCACATGGACGGTCGGCCGCGAACATGCCGCGCTGGGCGCTGCCGGCGGCCGGATACTCTATCGCTTCCGTGCCCGCGACGTGCATCTGGTGCTTGGTCCCGGCAAGGATGGGAAGCCGGTCCGCTTTCGGATAACGATCGATGGCAAGGCGCCGGGCGCGAATGCGGGCGTCGATGTCGATGCAGCCGGCAATGGGGTGGTCGACAGCGAGCGGCTCTACCAACTCGTGCGCCTCGCCAACATCGGTGAAGAGCATCTGTTCGCGATCGAATTTCTTGATCCCGGCGTGGAGGCGTTCAGTTTCACCTTCGGTTGAAGACGGCACGGGACCGGGGCTTGTCATAAAGCCGCCCATATGCTTGCGCTTCAGGCCGTGCTTGCAACATGCGGCGGCATAGGCAATCGCTATCCGATGAGCATGCGCCGCATCCTCTTCCTGTTCAATCATGATGCGCCGCATCAGATCGCCCATTTGGGTGGCGTGGTGCGCGCCATGCAGACCATGCGGCCGGATGTGGAGATTATCTGCGCGACGGGGCTTCCCGTCATCCGCCGGCATCTGGAGGCGTTGCTTGGCGAACGGGTGGCGGCGGGCATCACATGGCTGGATATCGGCCTTCCACCATGGCTGGACCGGGCATTGGGCTTACCCGATCGGATCGCCCCGGCGCGCCGGCTGGCCAAGCTCGATTATCATGCACGCGCGCTGCTGGATTGCGACATATTGGTGAGTACGGAGCGGACGTGCCTGCGGCTGCGGGGCAGGCGGACGCGGGCGGGGTCGCACACGCGGTTCGTCCACGTGCCGCATGGCGCGGGCGATCGGGCGGTTACCTTCCATCCCGCCAAGGCCGGTTTCGACCGGATATTGGTTGCTGGTGACAAGACGGCGAGGGAACTGGTCGCGCGGGGTGTTGCCGTGCCGGAGCAGGTGCGCGTCGTGGGTTATCCCAAGTTCGACAATCTGGCGCCATCCGGTCCGTCACGCCTGTTCGCGAATGATCGCCCGGTTTTTCTTTACAATCCGCATTTCGATCCATTCCTGTCGAGCTGGTATGATGAGGGGCCGGCTTTGCTCGACTGGTTCGCGCAGGGGGCGGGGCGGGCCTTCAACCTGATTTTCGCGCCGCACATCATGCTGTTCCGCAAGAAGCGTCATGTGTCGCTGGAATATCGGACGATGCGGCGACGACCGGATATCAAGTCCGGATGGCGCGAGGCCTCGAACATCCTCATCGATACGGGCAGCGAGCGACTGGTGGACATGAGCTATACCCTGTCGGCGGATGTCTATATCGGCGACGTATCGAGCCAGATTTACGAGTTTCTGGTCCGGCCGCGCCCGGCTTTCTTCATCGATCGCTTCTCGCAGGATCGCCGCTCGCGCGAGGGGCGCTATCCGGCATGGGAGGCGGGCGATGTCGTCCCGTCCGCTGGCGCGCTGGTTGATCTGCTGCCGGACTTTGCCGCGCGCTTTCCGCTCTATCGCAGCCGGCAGGACAGCCTGTTTGCCGATACGATATCGCGTGATCCGGCCTGCTCGGCGTCCGAGCGGGCAGCCGCGGCGATCATGGAGCTGGCCGGCTCATGAGGCGCGGGGCGAAGGCGCGGGTTCCGTCCACCCCGCGCCGCTGGTGGCAGGCGCTGGCCGGCAATCTTGGCTGGCTGCTGGCGAGCAACGGGCTGATGGCGGCGCTGTCGCTCATCTATATCGGCATCATCACCCGTACATTGGGCATAGCGGATTTCGGTCGGTTCGCGCTTATCACCGGCGCCGCGCAGATGCTGGCCGTCATCGTCAGTTTCGAGACGTGGAAGATCGTCGTCCAATATGGGCTGGAGCATGAGGCGCGGGGCGATCGCCCGGCGCTGGTCCGGCTCGTTCAGGCCGCCATCCGCATGGAGGTAGCCAGCGCCGCGCTGGGCATTGCCGGGATCGCGTTGCTATTTGTCCTGTGGGGCGGCGCGTTCGGCCTGAGCGAGGATGTGCGGCCCTATGCGTTCGGCTATGCCGTGGCGCAACTGCTGGCCTTGCGTTCCACGCCGACAGGGCTGCTGCGCCTCAAGGATCGTTACGACAGCGCAGCGCTGGCAGACAGCGTGCAACCGGTTGGCCGGTTGACCGGGTCGCTCGCAGCGCTGGTCTTCTGGCCGACGATACAGGGTTTTCTGCTCGCTTATGCGCTGGCAGAGCTGTTCACGGCCACCGTTTGCTGGCTGCTCGCCCTGCGCATGATGGATGGTGCGGCGCTGCGGCGGCAGGTCTTTGCCTGGCGGGATGTGCTGGCGCAGAATATCGGCATATGGCGCTTCATGTGGAGTACCAATCTCCAGTCCAGCCTCGGTCTTGCCTCCCGGCAGGTGCCGCTGCTGCTGGTTGGCGGCTTCGATGGTCCGTCGGCGGCGGGTGCATTCCGGCTCGCGATGCAACTGGCCAACGCGCTGTCGAAAATATCGACGCTGGTGATGCGCGCGGCCTTCCCTGAGATTGTGCGCTCGATCCATCGCGTCTCGCGCGACGGGTTCTGGCGACTGGTCGGGCGGATGGCGCTGGGGAGCCTTGCGGGCGCGGCCGTGGTCATGCTGCTCGTGACGCTCGCCGGCCGTTCGCTGCTCACCCTCGTCGGTGGGAGCGCCTTTGGGGAGGGCTATGTGCTGCTGCTCTGGCTGGCCGGGGCGGGCTGCGTGGAGCTGGCGGCAGCAGCGTTCGAACCGATTTTGCTCAGCGTGCGGCGGGCCGGTGCGGTCATTCTCGCGCGCGGCGGTGCAGTGGCCCTCCAGTTCGCCGCCATGGCACTGCTGCTCCCCGCGTTTGGCGCATGGGGTGCGAGCGTCAGCGTGCTGTTGGGCTCCGGGTTGGCGGCGTTGTTTCTGGGGGTTGCGCTGGCTCGTTATGCGCCGCTCCACGGCTTGCGATGAGGGAGCGCACGAGCGCCAGGTCGGCCGGGCTGTCGACATCGATCGCGGCAAGGCCGAAGGGACTTTCGACCATAGCGGCGCTGAGCCCCGCGCGCTGGCCCAGCCGGGCGATCGCCTCCTGCATTGTGAGGCGGCCGAGCCAATAGCGGAGCAACAGTCCGGCTCCAAGGCGTGCGGCGATGCGCCATGGCCGTTTGCGGTCACGCTCGACCTGACGCCAGAAATCGAGCGCTGCGCTGGCAGCGGGCGTGGCCAGATAGAAGAGGTTGCAGCCCGACCATTGGCCGTCGGCAAAGCGCAGCCAGGTTCGTCGCGTGTCCGGCACTGCCTGCTCTATCGTCTCACGCCGGGCGAGAAGGACGCTGATGTCAGCGCCCGGCGGATGCGCTGCGACCAGATGCCGTATCCATTGTGGATCGAGCAATGCATGGTCGGCCGTGGTCAGTAACATGGGTGCGCCGCATTGGCGGAAGGCGTCGGCGGCGCTTGCACACGGGCCGTCGCGAGCAGGCAGAACGGCGGAGCCGAGCGAGCGGGCCAGCGCTGCCACATCGGGTTGCGAGGCGCAGACGATGATCCGGTCTTCGCCGGCGGCGCGCACTGCCGAGATGACCCGCGCCAGCATCGGCGTGCCATCCAGCTCGATCAGCGCCTTGGCGGGCCAACCCTCATGCATGGCGAGAGGATCGCCCTCCGCCCGACTGCCGGCGAGGATCAGGACGGTGGGGTTCATCGGCTTCCGGCGCGCCAGAGATGGAACAGCACGCCGGGCGCCGCGAGAATCGGGTGCCGCTCACGCCATGGTGTGAGGGCGATGACGATTCCGCTGTGCCGCTCGATTTTCCAGAGCGCATAGCGCGCCGCGCCATCGAAGGTCCACGCAGCGCGGAGAAGGCGCAGAATGTTGAGCGGTTTCGCTGCTATGGTCCGCCGCCGCCAGCATGCTCGCCAGTGATGGCGCTGATTGTCGTTGATTGCCGGGTGCAGGAGCGCCAGCTCGCCGACGGCGCCGATCAGGCCCAGATCGCGCCATGCCAGCCGAAGCGTGTCACGATAATAGGCCGGGTCGCCGTTCAGGATGGTTTGACCTCGATTACGGCCTTCCACCCGCAATTCCGCGCGATAGGTATGAGTAAACAGGGCAAGCCAGTAATCCTCCGCGCTGCCGGACGGCGGACCGAGCGCAGCCGCAAACCGCATGGCGGTGCGCGCACAGCTGCAGATGGCATCGACAATCCGGCGCGCCATGTCGGGAGATACAGCGCCGAGCAGGCGGGAGGGTTGGGCGAACCGGGCCCAGATTGTCGTATCCAGCGTGTCGCCGCTTGCGGCCGCTTCGAATGTGCCGATCCTGATGGCGGCGACCTTCGCGCGGATGGTCCGGCCGCCAATCGCATATTCATGATAGCTCACCCGGGGCCAGAGGAAGGCCCATGGCGTCCGGCGGGCGGCGTCCGGCTCGTCGTGCAGTAGGTAGAAGTCCAGCACGCCATCAAGGCTGGCGGTGCGCAGGGAAGATCCATAGAAAAGCACGGCTGCGGCGCTGGATTGCTGCTGCAATTGCGCGGCTATCTCCGCGATGTCGGCCGGCACCGGGCGCTGGAGTTCCCGCGCGACCAGCGCCGCAAGATCCGTCATGGCACGATGAAAGCGATGGGCGCGCCACGCGCGATGGTGAGATTGCCGCCGGGAAAGCGCTCGCCATCGAGGATGAAGCTCTTGCGGATCGAGAGAGTGATCCGATCGACATCGCGGCGCACGAAGCCATCGCGCTCCAGCTGGCTCGACCGATCGCTCCAGAGCAGTCGTGGCAGCGAGCGCAGCAAATGGCGCGGCGGCGCTTTCATGGCAAGGAATTTGAGGCCGTCGCGCGGGCGGCCGAAAGGGCGCAGGCCGAGCGGCATATGGCGCAGGGTAGAGCCGAAGACGAGATAGATATTCTCGCTGACGATATCCACATCGTCGCGGGACGTGCGGATGGTGTCACCGCGTGTCCATGGGCTGTGGGCACCGCCCAGCACCGTGCGCAGGAGCGCCCAGCCCAGCGTGATCAGCACGGCAAGGCCGTTGAACCCGCCACGGCGATGCACGCGCTGCGCCAGCATGGTTGCCCGCACATAGGCGCCGAAACCAAAGATGAAACCAAGCTGATCGCGGTAGCGGCCATGAGCCCAGCGAATATGGATGGGGCTGCGCCAGGCGATATGATCGGCGCGATGGGCCGCAAGGATATCATCCAGCGACCAGTGATCGGGGATGCCAAGGTCTCTGGCGAGAGCGTTCGTCTTGCCGGCGGGCAGCACGGCGAGGCGTGGCGGACGGCCGCGATAGGCACGATGCGCAGCGGTCATCACCTCGCGCACTGTGCCGTCGCCGCCGTCGATTACGATGAGATCGACGGACTCCCGCACGAAATCCTGCATTGCCAGCGCCAGCGCCTCGCGATTGGCCGGAGTATGGCGGATGGTCACCGCTTCAGGCGGATCGATCGACCGCCGCAAGACCCCGCCATGACGATGGCTGCGCAAATTGCTGATGACGCCGATGCGCGGCAGCGCCTGCCGGTCAAATGTGGCTGGATTGGACGCGGTCCAGGGAGTCTGGCGTATGGATCGGGGCATGGTCATGAATTCGGCGCCATAGACCTTGCTTTTATCGGGTGCATCCTTGCCGTCATCGGCGGCTGCATGCCCTTGTTCCCCGGGATGAAATTGGGGCTGATGCCGATTGTCATCAATCCGTCACAAGAGAAGATGGGTTGAAGGGAGCCATATCGGCGACGAAGCGATCCGATGATGTGTAAGTTACAGGCTTGCCCGCGTCCGCAACTTTGTTTCATTATCGGGTGCCTTGTTATGCAATCGCAAACGGCCAGCGGAAAGAGTGTGGCGAATTGACAGAGACGCGATCGTCCATCTTCAATAATGGCGGAGCTGCCTGCTCAATCCGTTGTTTACCCGTCTTTTTTGTTCTGCTGGCCGTTGCCTCGCAACCTGCGCAGGCGTGGGCATCAGCCGATATTGAAGGCGCGGCTGAAGAGGGGAGTGCGATCAGCGATTTCCGGCTTGATATGCCGACGGCAGACCCGTCCCTGATCATGCTGGCAGGATCGACCGGCCGCGAGGGCCCGCAATCCGCGGCCGCTATGGACGATATGGCTGATGGACATGGGGCGGACAGCGCGCCGACATCCTATGGACCACCGGATCAAATGCCTGACCTGACGGAGGCAGATCGGCCCGATCCCGCGCAGTATCGGGGTTTTGGCCGCCAGCTTGGCGCGGTCAAATGGGAGATGGGCGCGATCCTCGCTTATTATACGGCGATCAACGGGCCCAAACTGTTCGAGGATGCCACCGCGCCGCATTTCCACAAGGAGGGGTGGTTCGGCAAATCCACCAAGAATCTTGGCATGGACAAGCTGGCCCATGCCTATAGCGCCTATGTCATCTCGGATCTGGTCTACGGCCGGCTGAAATATAAAACGGGCAATGCGCCGGGCATTGCACTTACCGCCGCCGCGCTGGGTTCGGCGACCATGCTCTACACGGAATTCTGGGACAGTATCGAGCGTAGCGCCGGCTGGTCCTGGGAAGATGTAGCTTTCAATACGCTGGGCTCGGGCTTCTCGCTGTTGCGCAACACCGTGCCGGACCTGGATCGGAAGCTGGATTTCCGTCTGATGATCGAACCTAATTCAGATATCATCACCGTAGAGGGCAAGCGCCATTTCCAGCAGCAGCGCTATTTTTTCGCGCTAAAATTCGCCGGCTTCAAGGCGTTTGAAAAGGGCCCGCTGCGTTATCTGGAGTTCCATGCCGGCTATTATGGCAAGGACTTCACCAATGAGGATCGCGCGGCCGGTATCGAGCCCAAGCGGCGCATCTTCGTCGGCGTTGGCGTCAATTTGCGCGAACTCTTCTTCAAGAACAGCCGCAGCCGTGTGGGCCGCGCGGCCGGGGAAGCGCTGGATTATTTCCAGCCGCCCTATACCGTGCTCCACACCCATCTCACCAATTGACAAACAGATGGACGGGGTCAGAGCCTCCCCAGTGCCTGTTGTGCAAAGAGTCGGAACTGGTCGAGCCGCTCATCGGCGGTTTCGTTGCCATAAAGGCTGCTCAGCGGAGCCTCGCCAGAGCGCGGGGCGCGGGGCGGAATATCGAGCGCGGCGGCAGTGACGAAGCGGATGCGCCAGGCCAGCGCCGTCATGTCGCTCGTGCCGAGTGCGCGCGCCAGCGCTTGGCTGACGCGCTGCACACCCTGCGCGAACTCGGCCCAGATCGCCTTGTGAAGCGATTCGTCCGCCCGTGAAAAAATCTCGTCCAGTACGATGATGGCGCGGTGCCGGCTGGACATGGCCGCCGGAGTCCATAAGGGCAGAACCAGCGCATCGATGCTGGCGACCAGATCCGGGGCAGTCCGTTTGTCGAGCGCATCCAGCAGGCGGGTTCGCGCATCGCGGATCAGTACGGCGTTGCGATGTGCCAGTTCGCGCAAAAGCCCATCGGTATCGCCGAAATAATAACGGATCAGCGCGGAGTTGACGCCCGCCTCGGCAGCGATGCGGCGCACGCTCAACGCCACCACGCCATCCCGCACAACCAGCGTTTCCGCCGCATGGAGCAGACGATCGCGGGTTTGCGAAGGCGTGCGCGTGTCATCGGACATTTCAGTCATGCTGCCATCTAGGGCGTTTTCGAAGCAGGTGAAACTCCCTGCCGGCATGTGGAAAGGCGGCCAAACGAATATCTGGAACAGCCGGTCCTATGTCGCCGGATGGGCCTCCGCTTTGCGCGACGCATGGGCATTTCGTTCTTTTGCCTTGACCATGGACCCTGTGAATTTTACACAAACGTTTAATTCGTATGCCATGATGGCCGGGTCGATCGAGGGGATGCATCTGTGACGAGCTTGCCGGAAGGCCTGCCGGCCGCGACCTTCGCAGGCACCGTGAAGATGTTGAAGGCTGCGATGGATGTGCAACGGGCGTCCACGTCCGAGCCGGGCGTGGCGTTATGTCGCGATACCTGCTCACTGTATCTTTCGGTGCCGCTCGCCAAACGCCTCGCCAAACGCAAGGAGCTCTCAAGATGATCCATCGGCGTGATATGCTCAAGCTGGGTGCGGCCGCGCCGCTGCTCTTCTCATTGCCTGCCCGCGCGATGGCGGCTCCCTCGATGCCGGAGGCACTGGTGGTGGACCGGCGCTTCGATGTGTCGCTGGCCGGCCTGCTGCGGGATCTGCCCCGCCTCGCCACCGATGGCGATGTGACGCATCTCTGGGTCGATACGCTCGATGCGGCGTGGCGCAAGCCCGGTTTCGCGCTGGAAGGCGTGACCGGCGACGATGTGCTGTTCATCCTTGAGCATTTCGCATGGGATCGTGGCCGCCGCGTCATTCACCGGCAAGAGGTCGCGCCGCGCAGCGCCAGCCGACCCGCTCTCATCCACTGGGCAATCGCGCCCGTTCATCCCACGATGGTGTCCTGACCCATGGCGATCCTGCCCCCCGATCTGTCCGCGCCCGAGTTTGGCAAAGCCCTCAACGAATTTCGTCAGGCGATCGGCGCCGACTGGGTCTTCAGCAGCGAGGAGGATCTGGGCCCCTATCGCGACAGTTTTTCACCCGTTTGGGATACGGAGCAGGAGCGCAAGGCCTCTGCGGCGGTGGCGCCAGCCGATGTTGAACAGGTGCAGGCGATCGTGCGGATCGCGGCGAAATATCGCATTCCGCTCTTCCCGATCTCGACCGGCAAGAATTTCGGCTATGGCGGGCCGTCACCCAATGTCACCGGCAGCATCGTTCTTGATCTGAAGCGCCTGAACAAGGTTCTGGAACTGGACGAGGCGCGCGCTTTCGCGCTGGTCGAGCCGGGTGTCTCCTATTTCGACCTCTATCGCGCCATTGAGGAAAAAGGCCTCAAGCTGATGATCGATTGTCCCGATCCCGGCTGGGGCAGCCCGATCGGCAACTCGCTGGAGCGCGGCGTCGGCTATACCATGGCGGCGTTTCGCGACCATTTCGGTGCGAGTTGCGGCATGGAAGTGGTGCTGCCGGACGGCGAACTGATGCGCACCGGCATGGGCGCACTGCCCGGCTCGAAAAGCTGGCAGGAATATAAATATGGTTTCGGCCCCGATCCGAGCGGCCTGTTCGCGCAGGGCAATTTCGGCATCGTCACCAAAATGGGGTTCCGGCTCTATCCGCGGCCTGAATATTATCGGACCGGGCTCGTCACCGTGCCCCGGCGGCGGGACTTCGTGAAGCTGGTCGAGATTTGCAATTATCTCAGCGACTCCATGCTCTGCGGCGAGATCATCTATGCCAGCCCGTTGCAGGCGTTGCTGGCCAAGCCCGATTTTGCCGCGCTCGCCATGAAGGCAGGTGGCCCGAGCGACGCCGATATGGACGCTGCCGCCAGCGCTGCCGGTTTGCCGAGCTGGCAGGTGGATCTGCAATTTTTCGGACCGGAGGCGACCACCGCCGCCAACTGGGCTTATGCCAGGGAGCGTATCCTGTCCGCCATTCCTGGCGCCAGGGCGATCGATGGCGACGCCTTCGCCTTGCCGGCGACGCCCGAGCAAATGGCGAACACGACCCAGCCTTATCGCACCAGCATCCGCCGCCATGGCGCGCTTGGGGTGCCGAGTCTGGGCATGTGGAAGATTGTGCGGGATGATGGGCATCTCGGCTTCTTCCCGGTGCTGCCGCGCACAGGGGAGGCGGTGTTCGAAATGCAGCGGGTGATGTGTGACGCGCTGCGCGAATTCGACTCATTGCCAAGCTATTTCAATGCGACGACCGCCCCGCTGCATTGGCATGGCCATGCTTTCCAGATGGTGTTCGCGCCGCCTGTCCGGCGCAGCGATCCTGCGCATAATGCCATGACGGACCGGGCGATGCGCAAGGCTGTCGCCGTCGCTGCCGAGCATGGCTGGGGCGATTATCGCGCCGCGCCCATCTATCAGGATGCGGTGTCCGATACTTACAGCTTCAACAATCACGCCCTGCGCCGCTTCCATGAGGCGCTCAAGGATGGGATCGATCCTGAGGGGATCATCGCACCCGGCCGTGGCGGCGTCTGGCCGAGGAGGTTCCGCAAATCATGAACCATAGGTTTCGCACCGGCCTGATTGCAGGCGCCCTCGGCACCGGCCTCATGCTTGCCATATCGAGCGCGGTTGCGGCGGCGGGGCAGGCGGGCGCCGCCGGGGAGGCTGCCTCGCGCGGGCACGCGTTGTTCACGGCGCAATGCGCACCGTGTCACGGCGCCGGGCCGGGAGACGATGGCTCGCCGCAATTGCCCGGCACGGCGGCACTGGCGCTCAAATATAAGGGCGAGCAGCCACCCGAGCTGGAGAAGCGCGCCGATCTGGATGCGGACATATTGCGCGTTTTCGTCCGCAATGGCGTGGGAGCCATGCCGATGTTCCGCAAGGCTGAACTGACCGACAAGGATGTTGACGATATCGCCGCCTATCTGAAGGCCAGCGCAGCAGCCCGTTAGGACGGAGCGAGGCTGCTCGGTGCCGGGCGCTCATGCTCTGAACGGGAGATTGCGCCGTGGCGATGTCGCTCGCTCGCAAATTCGTTCCGGCCTGATCGAAATGTTGATCCATATTGTCCGCGGCGGCCCGAAGGCGCCGGTGGACCTCTTGCTCCGGCGCGGCTAGGCAGACGGTAATGCCAGAATCCCTGTCGTCTCCTCCCGACCGCGCCGGCGCCGCCAAGATAGCCGGCGCAATTATCAGGCGCGAGTTGCGCGAATTCGTTACCGTCAGGCGCAGTGACCGGCCTTGGCAGCTGCCTTTTGCGGTGGCCGTAGCAGTCGGCCTGCCCATGGCGGCCGGCGTCTGGTTCAGCGAAATGAGGGAAGCGGCGCTGGGCTCGATCGGCGCCATGACTATTCTCTATATTCCGCGCACCCGGCTTGATCACCGCATGGCCAGCCTGATGGCCGCGGCGTTCGGCATGACCGCCTGCTATGCGTTGGGTCAGCTCAGCCATCTGGTGCCGGAGGCGCGCCTGCCGATCATCGCGCTGGTCGCCATGCTCGTCACCATGGCCTGCCGCTATTATCGGGTCGGCCCACCCGGACCGCTCTTCTTCGTGATGGCGGCGACAATCGGCGCCTTTGCACCGGGGCAGCTCGGCGACGCCGCCGCAAAGCTGGGCGTGTTCGCCCTCGGCACCATGGGCGCGGTGATTGTCGGCTTGATCTATAGTCTGCATATGTTGCGCAGCCGCGCGCCTATTCCCGCGCTGCGGCCGCCGAACGACCTGCTCGATGCGGTGGTGATCGAGGCGCTTATCATCGGCCTGTTCGTCGCCCTGTCGCTGGGCGCGGCGCAGTTTCTGGGGATCGAAAAACCCTATTGGGCGCCGATCAGTTGCCTTGCCGTCATTCAGGGAGTCAATCTGCGCGCAGTGTGGAACCGCAAGATCCAGCGCATCGTCGGCACCATGATCGGCCTTGGCGTGACATGGCTGCTGGTGCGTTATGCCGCCTATCCATGGGCGGTCGCCAGCACCATCGTCATTCTCACCTTCCTTATCGAGATGGCGATCGTGCGACATTATGCCTTTGCGGCCATTTTCATCACGCCGGTGGCCATTCTGCTCGCCGAAGCTTCGACGCTGGGGCTGACAGACAGTTCCGGGCTGATCGCGGCGCGATTCGCGGATACGGTGGTAGGGGCGCTGATCGGGCTGGCTGGCGGCGTGTGTCTGCACAATCCCGTACTGCGTCAGCGACTAAGAGGTTGGCTTTCCAGCGTCAGTGGCGCGAAGCAGCGCGTTTGAGGGTCATCCGAGCAGGGCTGCATGGGGTAGGCCGCGCTAATTTGGGAATGCCTGCATAGTCGGGCAGGCATCGTGACGATAAATTTGGGGATAAGGTCTGCCATGAAATCTCCCGGCTTGCTGTCCCGGTCATCTGTCGCTATGCGCTTCCGCTTGGAAGGGCCGGTAGCTCAGTCGGTAGAGCACACGACTTTTAATCGCGAGGTCGCGGGTTCGAACCCCGCCCGGCTCACCATCCTCAAATCATTATGTTTTTCAACGCCGGAGCAGCCGATCCGATCGTATCGGATAGCTGCTCCAGTGGTTGGCTCGGCTCCAAAGGAGCCAGCGCGACATTGTCGAAAGCCTTATTGCTGACGAAACGCTATCTTATCCAGGATTACTCCTGACCGGCCTTGCCCGGTTGAGGCGGGCAAACAGGTGCCGGATGGCGAGGCCGGTGCCGGGATCACGCCAGTCGGGCGCGATGCGGTGCAGCGGCTCCAGCACGAAAAGCCTCTCGCGCAACGCTGGATGTGGAACGGTGAGGCGCTTGCACGCGATACTGCCGCCCGACCAGAGCAGCAAATCGAGATCGAGCGTGCGTGGCCCCCAGCGCCGATAGCGGCGGCGATGGAAACGCTGCTCGATATGCTGGAGACGGTCGAGCATGGCGAGCGGTTCCAGATTTGTGGTGACGATAGCGGCGGCGTTGGCATAGGCCCGCAATGATGGGCCAAGCGGCCGGGTCGTGACGATCGGCGAGCGTGCGAGGAGGCGCAGCGGCGCTTCGTCGAGCGCCGCAAAGGCCGACTCGACAATCCGCCGGGGCCCGAGCGCGGCGGATAATGCCCGGTTCGAGCCCAGAGCGACGGCATAGACATGCCCGGATGGCGCGCCGGCATTCGTCATCGCGTCAATCCGCCCGTCATCGTCGCCTGTCCTTGCATCGCTTGTGCCCAGCGGCCTATCGCGTCGTCATGACCCTGACCAGCCCCCCGCCCGGTTCTCCCATCCTGCCGGCCAGCGCGCCAGTCAGCCCCATCATCAGTCCGGTGCCGCAGGCCGAGGCGCCGCGCGATTGCCCGCTCTGCCCGCGCCTCGTCGCCTATCGCGAGGCGTGCCGCGCCGAACATCCCGATTGGTGGAACGGCCCGCTGTCCGGCTATGGCGATCCGGCGGCGCGCATCGTCATCATCGGCCTTGCACCGGGAAAACATGGCGCCAACCGCACCGGCCGGCCGTTCACGGGCGATTATGCCGGTGATCTGCTGTTCGCCACGCTCGATAAATATGGCCTGTCACGCGGCACTTATGATGCGCGGGTGGATGACGGGGTGGAACTGGTCGATTGCGCAATCCTCACCAGCGTCAAATGCCTGCCGCCGCAGAACAAGCCGCTGCCGGTGGAAATTCGCACCTGCCGCCAATATCTCCAGATCGGCGTGGACGCGATGCCGCAAGCGCGCACCTTCATCGCGCTGGGGCAGATCGCCCATCAATCGGCGGTAAAAGTGCTGGGCGGGCGGCTACCCAAGGCGCGATTCGGGCACCTTGCCGAGCATCGCATGCCCGATGGGCGTATCCTCATCGATAGCTATCATTGCTCTCGCTACAATCAGAATACCGGCCGGCTGACAGCGGGAATGTTCGAGGCGGTGTTCGCGCGGGCAATTGAGCTGCGCGACGGGGGCGGTTGAAGCCGGTTTCTGGCCATCGGTCACAGGAGCAAGGGCAATCATGTTGGCTGCTTCTGTCTATCCAGACACCCGCTTCACCGCAGCAGGGCGTCTGCTCGCCGCTCCGGAACGAATGCTGACAGGCGGGGTTAAGGTGCAAAGCCGTTGCTGGGCGGAACAGATTTCACGGAAGGAAAAGACATCATGCGGACCCTCATCATCGCGGCAGCACTTGTCGGGCTTGCCATGCCGGCCGCGCCGGCGTTGGCCGATCCGCCACGCTGGGCGCAGGCGCACGGCAAGCGCGCCAAGCAGAAGCGTGTTTATGATTCGCGTGGCCGCTATCATGAGCCGCGCCGTCTCGGCCGGTCCGACCGCGTCTGGCGGGGTAATGACGGGCGCTATCACTGCAAGCGCGACAATGGCACGACGGGGCTGGTCATCGGCGCGGCTGTGGGCGGTCTGGCTGGTCATGAAATTGCCGGCAGCGGCGACCGGACCCTCGGGGCGGTGCTTGGCGCTGTGGGCGGCGGCCTGCTGGGTCGCGAGATCGACAAGGGTGATATCAAGTGCCAGTGATGCTGCCGCCAGCCTGACAGCGGCTCATAGGTAATCACTGAAGAGGGAAGGGGCCGGCTTTCCGGCCCCTTTCGCATGTGTCAGACAGCAATCAGCGCACGATATAATCATAATAGGCGCCATCCGGCGGGCCGCCAGCCGCATCCTTCACACCATCGAGCGCGCCTTCCGGCATGGACGCGAATGATTTGGCGTGATGATCCTCGCTCGCCCACTTCTCGATGAGAATGAAGCGATGCTCGTTGCCAAGATCACGCAGCACCTCGACGCCTTCACAGCCATCGCGTGCGGCGACGAGCTTGGAGACGCCGGTCAGCGCGGCTTCCATTTCTGCGCTTTTTCCGGTGGCGGCGGGGATGATGTAAATGCGGGCAACGGTCATGCTCATTCTCCTGCGGTGAAATGGTCAGATGTCGTGGATGAGGCGGGCATAAAGTTCCGGCCGGCGATCACGGAAGAAACCCATGCCGGCGCGGTGCTTGCGTGCGGCGGCGAGGTCCAGCGTCGCCACCAGCGCGCCGGATTGCGTGGCTTCGGCTTCGGAGACGAGATCGCCCCATTCATCGGTGATGAAGCTGTGACCGTAAAATGTCTGCGTGCCGTTGATCGTGCTTTCCGCGCCGATGCGATTGGCAGCGATGACGGGCATGCAGTTGGAAACGGCATGGCCCTGCATCGCCCGGCGCCACATGCGGCTGGTATCGAGCGCTTCATCATAGGGCTCGGAGCCGATCGCGGTGGGGTAGAAGAGCAGTTCCGCACCCATCAGCGCCATGGCGCGGGCACATTCGGGAAACCACTGGTCCCAGCAGATGCCGACGCCAATGGTGCCGTAGCGCGTTTTCCACACTTTGAAGCCGCTATTGCCGGGGCGGAAATAATATTTCTCCTCATAGCCCGGTCCGTCGGGAATATGGCTCTTGCGATAGACGCCCATGATTTCGCCCGCATCGTCGATCATCGCGAGGCTGTTATAATGATGCGGACCGTCCCGCTCGAAAAAGCTGGTGGGGATATAGACGCCGAGATCCCTGGCGACGCGCTGCATGGCGAGCACAGCAGGGTGCTCCTCCGTCGCCCGCGCGCGAGCGAACAGCGCTTCATCCTCGACAGCGCAGAAATAAGGCCCCTCGAACAGTTCGGGTGGCAGGATGATCTTTGCTCCGCGCGCTGCGGCCTGCCGGACATGCTCCTCCACAAGCGCGATATTGGCCGCCTCGTCATCAGAGAAAGCAAGCTGGAGCGCGGCGACGGTCACCTGGGTCATGAAAACGTCCGAACAATGAGGGCAGGGGGACTCTCTTTAAGCCGGATTTTCCATGCATGCCATCCTTGCTTCAGGCGGACAGCGGCTGACGGACGACCGGCTGGGGAGAGCGCGGCGCGAGCGGACTGACTTCCATGAAGGAGGCGGGCTGCCGCATGGACGCGCTCCGCTGCCCTAGTCAGACGAAGGGAAAGGCGCTCCGTGTCAGGCGGATCATGTGCACACCATGCCGGCGCATGCTCGGCCTGCGCAATGGGTTATTCCACTGCCGGCAGATGCTGGCTCATGCAATGAAAGCTGCCGCCGCCGCGCAGGAGAGCGCCGGCGGGCAGCCCGATCATCGCCCGGCCGGGAAAGAAGGGTGCAAGCGCATCGAGCGCAGCCTGATCGTTGGACACACCATATTGCGGTATGATGACGGCGTTATTGGCGATGGTGAAGTTCATATAGCTTGCCGGCGCAATCCGGCCGTCAATCTCATAATGTCCGACCGATGGCATAAGCGCCACCTCCAGCCCGAAAGCGCGCGCGCGGTCGGCCGCATCGGCATAGATGGTCGCATTGGGGTCGTCATCGCTTGTCGCTTGCGGCACTGCCAGCACACCGGGCGCAACAAAGCGTGCGAGATTGTCGATATGTCCATCGGTATGATCGTTGAGCAGGCCGTCGCCCAGCCAGAGCATGGAGGAGAGGCCCAGCGCGCCGGCGAGCAGAGTCTCGATCTGCCGCCGATCCAGCGCCGGGTTGCGATTGGGGTTGAGCAGGCATTGTTCGGTGCTGGCGAACAGGCCGGTGCCGTCCGTCTCGATCGCTCCGCCTTCAAGGATCAGCGGCACATGGCGGCAGGGCAGGCCGGTGGTCGCGGCCAGGCGCGAGCCGATATCCTCATCGCCCGGCATTTGGAACTTGCCGCCCCAGCCATTGAAATCGAAATCGATCAGCGCCCGCGTGCCATCTCCCGCCACAACGCCGATCGGCGCGGTATCACGCAGCCATATGTCGCCAAAAGGCTCGTGCATTACCTTGACGGCCGGTGTGACGAGGCCTGCAGCGATAGCATGGTCATCCGCGGTGCGCGTCAATAAACTCACCGCCTGTCCATGCGCGGCGACAGCGCTGGCAAAAGCTGCTGCCTGCTGCTGGGCCGCCGCGCGCGCAACGGGCCACTCGGCAGGATCGCCGGGAAAGCCGATCCACATTTGCGCCTGCGGCGCCCATTCGGAGGGAGTGAGGTGAGACATGGGGGAACCTTCAATGAAACGGGGCTCCTCCTTTCCGCCAATCCCCCCGGACTGCAAGGCTGATGTCGCATATGAATTGCCTTGCCGGCTGATAGAGGTCATGTTGCGGCCCACTTGCCGATAGAAGGTCACGGTCCGGCTTGTGCGGATCGAGTTCGGCCGATCGGAAGGCGGCGTGCCCCGCTTTTGAATTGCAAAACCGCCATTCCGTCGCCATGCAGCATGCGTAACCGATCCACCGAGACAGAACCAATCATCCAGATGCTGAACCGCACTTCCCCCCCCCCTGAAACAGAGGCGTCGGCTCTCTTGCCAGATATGGATCGCTCCTTCCTCGTCCGGCTCGTCGACCGGCTACGCAAGCTGGGGCCGCTTTTTGTGATCACGGTGGTGGCGCCGACGGTCCTTGCAATCCTTTATTACGGCCTTTTCGCGTCCGACATCTATATTTCGGAATCGCGGTTCGTGGTGCGTGCATCCGAGCGATCCCTAGGCGGCGGCGGTCTTGGGGAACTGCTCAGATCCACCGGCTGGGGCAATGCGGGAACGGAAGTTTACGCAGCGCGCGACTATGTTCTGTCTCGCGACGCGCTCAATGAGCTTAATCATGATGGTGCCGTCGCAAAGGCCTATGGCGCGCCGGGCATTTCCATCTTCGACCGCTTCAATCCACTGGGCTTGTCCGGCACCAGAGAAGACCTCTTCAATTATTACCAGAAGAAGGTCGGCATCGTTTATGATTCGACCTCGTCAATCACGACGCTGGAAGTGCGTGCCTACACGCCGGAAGATGCCCATCGCTTTAACGCGTTCCTGCTCGGGAAGGCCGAGGCGCTGGTAAATAGTCTTAACAAGCGGGCGCAGGCTGACCTTATCCGTCTGGGACGATCCGAGGTTGAAACAGCACAGGCGAAGGTGACCGAGACGGCGCTGGCACTGGCGCGGTTCCGCAATCAAAGCGGCGTTGTAGACCCGCAGCAGCAATATGCCGTGCAACTCCAGATGATATCGAAGCTTCAGGATGAATTGATCGGATCGCGGATGCGGCTGGTCCAGTTGCAGAGGCTGGCACCGGATAATCCGCAGATTCCCGTTCTTGAGGCCGGCATTAAGACCTTGCACCGCGAGATCGATGGAGAAACAGCCAAGATTGTTGGCGGAAACCAGTCGTTGGCCGGCTCAACGGTAGAATATCAGCGTGTGCTTCTCGACAATCAGTTCGCAGAAAAGCAGCTGGCTGCCGCTATGGCCGCCTTTGAGGAGGCGCGTTCTGAAGCCTTGCGTAAGCAGGCCTATGTCGAACGTATTGTCGAGCCCAGCCGGCCGGATCAGCCGCTGGAGCCCCGCCGCATGCGGGGTGTCATGACGGCGCTCGTGATAGGACTGGTCGCGTGGGGCGTGATCTCTATGTTGATTGCCGGTGTGCGAGAGCATCGTGACTGAGGAGCAGGCACGGGCAGCGTCCTTTCCACTGGCGGAGAGCTGGCGTATTCAGCGCCGCGTGATTGGCGCGCTGTTTCTGCGGGAGGTCATCACGCGCTACGGCCGAAACAATATCGGCTTTCTCTGGCTATTCGTGGAACCCATGCTGTTCACGCTTGGCGTCACAGCGCTGTGGACGGCGCTTGAACGCTATCATGGTTCATCGCTTCCTATCGCGGCATTCGCGTTGACGGGTTATTCTACCGTGCTTTTGTGGCGAAACATGCCAGCGCGATGCATTGGTGCCGTTCGGCCTAATTTCAGCCTGCTTCATCATCGCTATGTCAAGGTCATCGACATTTTCGTATCGAGAATATTGGTGGAAGGCATAGGGGCGACGCTCTCGTTCGTGACCCTATCGATTTTTTTCATGGGAATCGGATGGATCAATCTTCCCGAGGATGTCCTCACGATCGTAGTCGCATGGTTTCTTCTGGCCCTGTTTGGTGCCTCCCTTGCGATCATTCTGGGGTCTCTCAATGAGCGCAGCGAACTTGTCGATAAATTCTGGCACCCCATGTCCTATATCTTCTTCCCACTTTCAGGTGCTGCCTTTTCCGTGGATGCGCTCCCGGCGAGCGCTCAAAAGATCGTTTTGTGGATTCCCATGGTGAATGCGGTGGAAATGGTCCGTGAGGGTTACTTCGGCTCGCAGTATCGCGCCCATTATGACCTCTCTTATTTGACAGGCGTCACTTTGGTTTTGGCGTTTCTAGCGCTCATATTGGTTCGCTTGGCGTCTCGGGATTTGAAGCAGGAATGATCCGTCTCGAGAATGTCACCAAGGATTATGCCACCCGGCAGGGCCGGACCCATATCCTGTCCGACATCAATATTACGATCGCGCCCGGGGAGAAGATCGGTATTCTAGGCGGTAACGGCGCCGGAAAGTCGACGCTGATCAGGTTGATCTCGGGGGCGGAGAGTCCAACCAGCGGGCGCATCGTGCGCAGCATGACGACGTCTTGGCCTTTGGCCTTTTCCGGCGGCTTTCAAGGCGCTCTGACCGGACTGGACAATCTGCGTTTCATCTGCCGCATCTATGGTGTGTCGACGGAAGACAAGATTGCACCTGTCGAAGAGTTCGCAGAACTGGGCAGCTATCTACGAGAGCCTGTCCGAACTTATTCATCAGGGATGCGTGCCCGCCTCGCCTTTGCGATTTCGATGGTGATTGAGTTCGACTGTTTCCTGATCGACGAGGTGGTGGCAGTGGGAGATTCTCGCTTCCGGGCCAAATGCGAACAGGAGCTGTTTGGGAAACGGTCGGATCGGGCGATGATTATCGTGTCACATAACGCAAACTATATACGGAAGCATTGTGACAGGGCGGCCGTTTTGAATGCAGGTATTCTTCAGCACTTCGATGATATTGGCAATGCATATAAATATTATGATAAGCTAATGAAATTAAAATCGTAAAGATTTATTTATATTTAAACGAGATTATTTTCCCGGGGCGACATGAAAATTGGATCAAAAGCTTTGATTAATAGATTCATTAACATGAAATCTTATAAGTCAAAATCAGATCGATCTTATTTGAGGGCCCGATTTGAAATCCAAAATTCTGGGCTATTTATTAAACAATTTTATCACAAAAAATATCAGGAGAATATTCTACCCGATATGGATGCTCTCGAGCATTACATTAAAATCGGAGCCGAGCATGGATTTTGGCCAAATCCATGGTTTGAAACGGAATTTTACCTTGCCAACAATCCGGACGTCAAGGACGCTGGCTTGAATCCCCTGTTACATTTTTTGCAACATGGCTGGAAAGAGTTAAGGGCGCCATCTCAGCGCTATGATCTCATCTGGCATTGGATCATCGACAGCAAAGGCGATTTCAGCGCCGGAAATCCCATGGCGCGCCATTGTGCGCAACATGTGATTGCTCCAGATGCGGTCATCGTGCGGCCGGTCGGCCCTCTGTCTGCCGATGAGAAAGTGGCGTTTATCAACGCATGCCACTCGGTGTTGTCGAGGCAAGATCTTCCTGAAAGCGCGTTGTGCATAATTGCTGACTATGCCGTCCAAAATGGATTGTGGGCGATAGCGGAAGAAGCGTTTCACGTCCTGATTCTGAAAAGGCCAGATAACCTTAATTATAAAAAGTCATTTTCTGATATTCTGGAAGGACAGGGACGCATCTGGCAGGTGATTGACATGCTGGAGGAAGCGTCCGCACAGGGGGCCGCGAGCGCCGATCTTCTGTTTCGTCTGGGGGAGATGCAGGAAAGGATGGCCCGCTATGGAGATGCGGCGTCCTCATTTGAGAAAGCCCTTGCGCTCAACGCTACCCTCCCCGAATGGCATTATCGATATGGCTATGTGCTGGAGCAGATGGGGCGCTTATCTGCGGCTAAGACTGCTTATGCCAAGGCTAGAAAACTGGATGGGAAGGACGGGTCTTCCCGATTTGGTATAGGGGTATTTCACCAGAAACGCGGTCTGTGGAAACAGGCGGCAGACGCTTATGAGGCCATTGTAGCGGAGAAACCGGATGATCCTGATCTATGGTTCAAGCTAGGGTTCGCCCACGATCGTTGCTATGAATGGACAAAAGCCCAGCGCGCTTATTCGGCCGCTTTGTCCACGCAGTGGGAACGCTCTTATACCCACTATCGACTTGGCTTCGTACTGGAACGGCAGGAGAAATGGCGGGAAGCCGCAGGTGCCTATCGCACAGGTGCGGATATGGATGACGTGCACCGTGGCTACTGGTATTATAGATGCGGTTATGTGCTTGAAAAGGCGGGTGCCTATGCTGAGGCATGTTCCGCCTATCTGATGACGGACAAGGTGCGATGGGAATCGCATCGGGCATCCGGCTCCGCTGTCTATGCAGAGTGGTTTCCGCACGAACGGACCGAACTGGCATCCTCGACAGGGATAACCCGAACTCTTGCAGGAGCGCTAACGGATACCGTTGGTAGCTATTGGAAAACGCTTTCGCACGAATGGGAAGTGCTTTCCCGCGAGCGTACCCAAAATGGGCTTCCCAGAATGGCTGGCCACCTCTATGCCTGCGGCAAGATGAGCGAGGTAGGCGGAGCTTGGGAAGCTGCGGCTCAGGCCTATCGATCGGCGCTGGAGATCAGTGCTTCGCATGAGCCTGCATGGTATTGTGATCTGGGTGCAGTGTTGACGCAACTGGGCCGATATGGCGAGGCCTGCGAAGCGTTTCGGAATTCGAGGATACTGAAGCGACCTTATGGGGTGGATATATCGAACTATGAAGCCAATACGGGTACCAAGGCGTTAATGGAATATTGCGAGTATCTAGAAACATTTCCGATCCGTAACAATACTATTTTTTATGAGAGCTGGCTGAGTAAGGCGATTGGATGCAATCCTTACGCTATTTTCCGCTACATCATAGATCTGCCTGAATTCGCTGGGTGGACCCATGTGTGGGCCATCAACGATATGTCGGGAATTCCGAGTGAATATGCAGACAGAAAAGATGTTATCTTCGTTCCGCGGAACAGTGATGCCTATCGGCGTTACCTTGCTACGGCCGAATATTTGATCAGTAATGTCACGTTCCCTTATTGGTTCATCCGCCGCGAAGGTCAAAAATACCTGAATACCTGGCATGGCACGCCACTGAAGAGGCTGGGCCGGGACGTCAAAAACGAATCCATGGCGCATGGCAACGTGACTCGGAATTTCCTGCATGCCACGCATTTACTGAACCCCAATCAACATACCAGCGACGTTATGATGAGGCGCCATGACGTTGATGGGATTTATCCTGGAAAGCTTGCCGAAACGGGCTATCCTCGTGTCGATCAGATAGTTAACCCGGATGAAACGCGCAGGCGGAAGGTTCTGGAAGAACTGGGGTTGAAGGCTGACAAGCCGGTTATACTCTACGCGCCGACGTGGCGTGGGGTACAAGGTAATCCCCAGACCGATTGTGATCGGGTAGTCGCGGATGTCTCTGCCATGATCAGAGAAGAATATCAGCTTGTTTTTCGTGGCCATCACTTAATGGAGACCGCGCTAGCTGGGAAGAAAATCCCAGTTGCTGTTGCTACGCAAAAAATTGATGCGTGCGATTTGCTTTCCGTAGCCGATGTTTTAGTGACAGACTATTCCAGCATATTCTTCGATTTTCTGCCAACCGGACGGCCCATCATATATTATGCCTATGACCTGGAAGACTATGCGTCTGATCATGGTTTCTATTTCGATCTGAAAGAACTTCCAGGCAAGCTGTGCATGGAAATAGAAGCTGTGCGGGGAGCAATCATGCAGGCGCTGTCCGGTCAGTCCGTAAAGGACGACCCCGTCTACCGACAGGCGCAGGCCCGGTTTTGTCCGTTCGAAGACGGCAATGCAACTCGGCGCGCTGTTGAGTTCTTCTTCTTCGGTTCGGACGAGTACTTAGTCGACCGTTATGAGGATTCCCGCAAGTCCATCATAATGTACAATGGCATGTTCCCTATCAATGGGATAACATCCTCCTATCTGAGTTTGTTAAATAGCCTTGAAGGCGAGGATATCCAGATTTCAACGCTGTTCGACCCGGCAAAGATCGGGGGCGACCCGATACGGATCGAGAAATTCGGTTCGATGCCTCAGCATGTCAAGCGCATCGCGCAGATTGGCCCGATGGCGATGACCCCGGAAGAGATTTGGGTCGTCGAACAATTGCGGTCAAGACAAATTGCGGGCAGCAAAGAGATGCAGGATATACAGAATCATGCTTATCGGCGGGAATACCTCCGTGTTCTTGGCAAGGCGAAGCATGATACATTCGTCAATTTCGAGGGTTATCATGCGGTAACGGCTCATATGGCCGCTGCAGCACCTGCGGGTATAAGAAAAGTCATATATCTGCATAACGATATGATTGGAGAGAGAAACGTAAGGCTCCCTTATCTGCAAAGAATATTCAGACTATATGATTTCTATGACAATCTGGTTTCGGTTTCCAAGTCTATATGCAATGTCAATAGAGATTCATTGTGTAGCGAATTCGATATTGACAGAAATAAATTCAGTTATAGTGAAAATACTATAGATGTGAAGAGTGTTATATCTCTTTCACAAAAGGATGTTGATAAAGACTTGCGGCCTTGGTTCGGAGGTGGCGCTACATTTTTGTGTCTTGCCAGACTGTCGCCCGAAAAAGGTCAGGCCAAACTCCTCCGGGCGTTTTCCGCCGTGCTGAAACAGCGCCCCGATGCAAGGCTGGTTATCCTAGGAAACGGCCCCTTGCGGCAGGATCTCGACCTTTTGATTGATGAGCTCGGCATGGACGGAAAAGTGTACCTGGGTGGATTGCGGATGAATCCATTCTCGGCGCTGAAAGCGGCCGACTGCCTTGTGCTGCCTTCCGACCACGAAGGTCAGGGGCTGGTGCTGGTGGAGGCCATGGTGCTCGGCAAGCCCATTATCGCTACAAACATTGTGACCAGTCGAGATGTTCTGGGGCAGGATCATGCGGGATTGGTTGAGAACAACGAGGACGGCCTGCGGGACGGCATGCTACGATTCCTCAAAAAAGGGGGGGGGGCCTATGTCTTTGATGCATCGGCATATCAGGCAAACGCCATAACAGATTTCAAATCCGTCGTTCTGGGTTTGAGGTGCTGCGAATGACTGATCTTTCCAGCCTGGCGTGCCCCCGGCCTTTCATGCCAGCGTGATCTGGCCCCCGTTTCACCGGACACCCTCAGGGGTTGCAAACTGCTCCGCTCTGAACTCGCGCGGTGAGCGCATTTTGAGCCCGGAGTGGGGGTGGTTTTCGTTATAATCCTCGAACCAG
>Ga0182736_1000538_pt1 | contig 55688 bp, 43 predicted proteins | sample eDN5th30CKraftBY_FD_128882 | JGI IMG/M metagenome (GOLD analysis project Ga0182736, IMG submission 128882) | Enriched backyard soil microbial communities from Emeryville, California, USA - eDNA 5th pass 30_C Kraft BY (version 2) (version 2) | ecosystem: Environmental > Terrestrial > Soil >... | reverse complement strand
CGCGTCGCCGCCGCGCTGGGGACGGGCGCGGCGTCGTTGTACCGCTACGTCTCGACCCGCGACGACCTCCTCGACCTGATGGCCGACCAGGCTCTCGCCGCGTTCGTCCCGACGCCCGACAGCGGCGACCGGCGGGCCGAGCTCGTCGCCGACCACCTGCAGGTGCTGCGCCGGCTGCGCCAGCGGCCATGGCTGATCGAGGTGGTGCGCTCCCGCCCGGCGTCGGGGCCGAACGGGACGACGACCGTCGAGAACACCTTGGCCCGCATGGCCGGGCACCCCGCGCCGGGCAGCCGCAAGATGGAGGTCGTCGGCACGCTGTTCGAGAGGATCCGGACCTACGCCGCGAGCGAGCGCCCGGGCGGCGGCATCCTCGACGAGGACTTCCCGGCCGTGCAGACCCGGCTGGTGCAGCAGGCCGCCGCGAGTGGGCCGTCCTGGCCGGGATGCTCCCCGAACACACGTGAGTGGCGATGGTCGCGATAGCGACCATCGCCACTCACAGGGGCCGGCCGTCGGGAACGGCGGACCGGGCGGGTCGGTCAGGCGTTCGCCCAGGCACCCTCGATGGCGCGCACCAGGATGGAGAGTGCGACGTCCATCAGCTCGGCGGTCACGTTGAGCGGCGGGAGCATCCGGACGACGCAGTCGTCGCGACCCCCGAGCTCGACGATCAGCCCGGCCCGCAGCGCGCGGGCCTGCACGTCCTCGGCGAACTGCGTCACGGTGCGGCCGTCGGCCGGGGCGACGAGCTCGATGCCCCACATCAGGCCCCGCCCCCGGACCTCGAGCACACCCGGGTGCGCGGTGAACCCGGCGAGCCGGGCGGCCACCTGCTGGCCGCGGGCCACGACGTTGCCGAGCACGTCGTCGCGACGCACGATCTCGACGGTCTTCGCGCCCGCGGCGAAGGCGAGCTGGTTGCCGCGGAAGGTGCCCGTGTGGGCGCCGGGCGCCCAGGTGTCGAGCGCGGCGTCGTACATGATGATCGCGACCGGCATCCCCATGCCCGACAACGCCTTCGACGCGACGACGACGTCCGGCTCGATGTCGTACTGCTCGAACGCGAACCAGGTGCCGGTGCGCCCGCACCCGGTCTGCACCTCGTCGACGATCAGCGGGATGCCCAGCTCACGGGTGAGCCGGCGGACGCGCTGGACGAACTCGAGCCGCGCCGGGATGACGCCGCCCTCGCCCTGGACCATCTCCATGATGACCGCGGCGGGCAGCTCGAGGCCGCCGTTGGGGTCGTTGAGGGCGCGCTCGAGGAACGAGACGCAGTTGATCTGGCAGGTCTGCGGGTCGAGCGCGAGCGGGCAGCGGCTGCACGAGGAGAACGGGAAGAACTGCACGCCGGGCATGCCGTTGGCGACCGGGCGCTTCTGGGAGACGTTGCCGGTCAGCGCCATCGCCGCGTGCGACGAGCCGTGGAAACCGCCCTGGAAGGAGATGACCTGCCCGCGCCCGGTGGCCGTCTTGCAGAGCTTGATCGCGGCGTCGACGGCGTTGGCGCCGGTGGGGCCGCAGAACTGGATGCGCATCCGGTCGCGCATCCCGGCGGGCAGCATCGACAGCTGGGCGTCGGTGAACGCGTCCTTGGCGGGCGAGGCCATGTCCAGGCCGTGGGTGAACACGCCCATCTGCTCGGTGGCCACCGCGACGAGCTCGGGGTGGTTGTGTCCCAGCGAGAGCACGCCGGCGCCGGCCAGGAAGTCGACGAAGACGTTGCCGTCGAGGTCGCGGACGAAGCTGCCGGAGGCCTCGGCGACGGCGAAGGGGAAGTGCCGCGGGTAGACGCGGGCGTTGGACTCGCGACGGGCCTGGCGGGCCAGCAGCTCCGCCGAGCGCGGGCCGGGCAGCGGCGTCCCGACGAACGGGCCGGACATCGGCGCGGCCGGACCGGGCGGCACCGGCGCGAGCGGGGCGGGTGCGCCGCGCGGGACGGGGCGTGGACCCGTCGCGGGGCCGTCGGCGAGGCGCACCGCGGGAGCGGGACGCGGCGCCGGCGCGGGCGCGGCCGGAACCGGCGCGACGGTCGCGGGCAGGGCCGGGACGGCTGCGAGCGGGGGCCGGGCGGTGCCGGTGGTGGTGTTGGTCATGACGGTCTCCTGGTGGACGAGCGGGCGCTGCGCGTCCGCGGTGACGGGCCGCGCGGCGGGCGCCGGCGGGGCGGGCTGGAACGAGGGCCGGTACTGGGTCGGCCGGTTCGGGCCGGGCTGAGGCGCGGGCGTCCCGGCCGCGACGGCGGGCCGGACCGGCACCCGCTCGGCGGGCCGCGGCATGCCGGGCGCCTGCGGCGCGACGGCCGCCGGGACCGCTGCCGCGGGGTGGACGGGAGCCGGCTGCACGGGCGCCGGGCGGCGGACCACCGGCAGGGCGACGGTCGTGTCGGCGCCGACCGCCGCGAGCGGCGGTGCGGTCACCGTGGCGATGGGCCGGGGCGCGGCCGTGCCGGCGGGTGCGGTGAAGACCGGGCCGGGAGCCGGGCGGTCGAGCGCCAGGTTGGGCACCGAACCTGCGGCGTACGCGGCGAGCATGGCGGCCTTGTCGGCCTCGGACCGGACGGGCACGACCGGCACGGGCGGGGTCGGCACGGGCGGCGCCGCCGGCGCGGGCAGGACCCGCTCGCGCAGCTCGGTGGCCGGGTTCCCCTGCCAGACCGCGAACGGCGCGACGACCTCGCCCTTCATCAGGAACGCGTCGGCGTCGAGCACCGCGCCCTCGCCGATCGTCACGTCGTAGTGGACGAAGGACTTGACCCCGAGGGTCACGCCGTCGCCGACGACGGTGGCGCCGGACTTGAACGAGCCGTTCTCCAGCGAGTGGCACTGGATGACGGTGCCCGCGTTGAGCACGACGTCGGACCCGATCGTGACGAGCGACTTCTCCGGCATCGCCGCGCCGTCGTCGAACACCCGGCGGCCGATGCGCACGCCGGCGAGGCGCCACACGAGGCTGTTGAACGGGGTTCCGGTGAACCGCGGGGTCACGTAGAGCTTCCAGAGCCGCTCGTGGTGCCAGAAGTAGCGGTCGTAGATGGAGCAGACCCGCGGGCGCAGCGAGCGGAAGCCGAGGGTCGCCCGCTCGAGCAGGGCGGTGTAGACGGTGCGGAACACCAGGCTCGCGACGAGCGCGGTGGCGAGCGCCGCGGTGCCGTAGGTCGAGTAGAGCCGGACGCCGGCGGCGACGAACAGGATCGTCGCGGCGAGGACGAACCAGCGCAGCAACAGCACCAGGAGCATCGAGGACGCGTTGTGCAGGTTCTTCCTGGCGAGCAGGCGCCGGCGCAGGGCCAGGTCGGTCATCGCGGGGTGCTGCTCGTCGCGGGCGTCGCCGCGCGGGATCTCGAACGGCGGCGAGCCGAGCAGGCCGACGTTCTCGCGCACCGGGCCGTCGATCGGGACCATGACCTTGGTGGCCAGCAGGACGTTCTCGCCGACCGCGGCGTTCGCCGGGAAGGCGATGTTGTTGCCCAGGAAGTTGTGGGCACCCACGGTGACCGGCGAGACCCGGAACGACGTGGCCGAGAAGTCCGCGTTCATCGCCGACAGGCCGTCGGAGACCATCGTGCCGGTGCCGATCGTCGTCAGGTACGGCGTGTCGTGGTGCATCTCGGTGCCGAAGTTCGACCCCGTCTGGTCGACGCGCCGCAGGTCGTAGCCCAGCGCCCGGACGAAGTGCACGATGAACGAGCTGTCGCCGAGCAGCAGCATCAGGAACCGCGAGTTGGTCAGCCGGGTCAGGGCGCGCTGGGCGGCCCAGTGGATGCCGTAGAGCGGGTAGGTCCGGCCCGGCCGGACGACGCGCCGCAGCAGCCGCGGCACGGTCGCCATGACGAGGATCGCGAACAGGACGCCGCCGAAGTACAGGGCGAGCGAGAGCACCGCGACGCCGAGGTAGAAGCCGGGGTCGGTCAGCAAGTAGCCGCCGAGCACGGTCGTGACCGCGGGGATGGAGCTGACGAGCAGCACGAGCCCGGTGAGCACCGCGGGCCCGATGACCAGCACCGAGAACAGCTGCAGCGCGCTGTAGACGAACCGGCGCACGGTGCCGGGACGACCGGTCTCGACGGTGCGGTAGTCGGTCGTCGTCGGCTCGGCCGGCACGCCGTGCCACCGCTCGCCCGCCGGGATCGACTGGCCGGTGTGCAGCGACGACGAGTGGCCCAGCTGCCCGCCGTCACCGATCGACGTGCCGATGTCGAGGACGGTGGCCTCGCCGACGAAGGCGTCGCGGCCGATGGTGACGCGCCCGGTCCGGATCGCGCCGGCGACGGCGTGGTAGCCGGTGAACGAGCTGTCGCGGCGGACGACCGCGCCCTCGCCGATCGTGATCAGGTCGGTGGCGACCGGCACGGTGCGGGACAGGACCGTCGCGCCCCGGCCGATCTTCGCGCCGAGCGCGCGCAGGTAGAGCGTGTAGAGCGGCGAGCCGGCGAACAGCACGAGCGGGTTGGCGCGCACGAGCGTCCGGACGACCCAGAACCGCAGGTAGCCGGGGCCCCACAGCCGGATCTCGCGCTCCTTCCAGCGGCCGACGAGCAGCCACTTCAGGGCGATGGGCAGCAGGCAGGCCGCCACGTACACCACGACCCCGTACAGGACCGTGCGCTCGACGATCTGCGTCACGGCGGGTGCCTCGGTCGCCCAGAGGAACCCGTTCTCCAGCAGGAACGTCCCGCCGTAGGCGACGCCCAGGAACGCGAGCAGCTGCAGCAGGCCCGTCGTCAGGTAGCCCAGCGTGCTGGTCCGCACGAGCGGCCCGGTGCGGACCGCGGCAGACGTGCCGACCTCCTCACCGCCGAGCGCGACGGCCAGCTCACGGATCGTCGGGTGGGCGTAGATCTCGCGCATCGACGGTGCCGGCAGCGCCGTCTCCTTGCGCAGCGCCGCGGAGAAGCGGGCCATGAGCAGGGAGTTGGCGCCGAGGTCGTCGAAGAAGTTCGAGTCGACCGAGACCTCGTCGAGCCCGATCGTCTTCGCCAGGGTGGCGGCGAGGATCTGCTCGGTGTCGGTCGCGGCGGCGACGATCTCGCCCGCGGGCCCGCCCGCGCGCCGCGTGGTCGGCGGCGGCAGGGCCTTGCGGTCGGCCTTGTCCGACGTCGTCATCGGGATGGCGGCGAGGTGCTCGAGGTAGGCCGGGACCATGTAGGCGGGCAGCCGCTCGCGCAGGTGGGCGTGGATGGCGTCGGTCTCGGGCGGCACGACGCCGGTCTTGAGGCTGTAGTAGCCGACGAGCTCGACCTGGCCGGGCGTCGGCTCGAAGGTGTCGACGACCGCCGCCGACACCCCGGGCACCTGCAGCAGCACGGACTCGATCTCGGTGAGCTCGATACGGTAGCCGCGGATCTTGACCTGCAGGTCGATGCGGCCCATGTACTCGATCTGGCCGTCGTCGTTGACGCGGCCGAGGTCGCCCGTGCGGTAGATGCGCCCGGACGGGTTGCCGGCGATCCCGAGGAAGTCCTCGATGAACGACTTGTCGGTGAGGTCCTCGCGGTTGAGGTAGCCCGTGGCCAGCCCGATGCCGGCGATCCCGATCTCGCCGACCTCGCCGTGCGGCAGCGCCCGGTAGGGGTTGTCCGGGTCGAGGACGACGGTGGTGTAGGTCGGCAGCGGCTGGCCGATGGTGACGGGCCGGTCGGGGTGGACCTCGGTCCAGGTCGCGGTGACGGTGGCCTCGGTCGGGCCGTAGACGTTGAGGAAGCGCCGGCCGTCGCGGTGCCAGCGGGCGACGAGGTCCTGCGGGCAGGCCTCCCCGGAGACGAGCAGGAAGCGCAGCGCGGGCAGGTCCTCCTCGATCGTCGCGAGCAGCGTGGGGACGACGCACATCGCGGTCACGTGCCGCTCGGTGAGGAACGCGTGCAGGTCCATGCCCAGCAGCGAGGTGCCGGCCGGCTTGGGCACCAGCGTCGCGCCCGCCATCCACGGCACCCAGATCTCCTCGACGGAGAAGTCGAAGGCGATCGTCATGCCCTGGTAGACGCGGTCCTTGGCGCGCAGGCCGTACACCTCGGCGGCGACGCGGACGAAGTTGCAGATGCTGGGGTGCTCGATCGCGACGCCCTTGGGGCGGCCGGTCGTGCCCGAGGTGTAGATCAGGTAGGCGAGGTCCTCGACGGGCGCGCCGCGCTCGTCGTCGGTGAGCCGGGTGCCGGGCCGCGCGGCGATCTCGGCGGCAAGGGTGTCGACGAAGATCAGCCCGGGCGCGAAGTCCGCCAGTCCGACGACGCGCTGCGGCACGTGCGAGAGCGTCAGCACCGAGGTCACGCCGGCGTCGGAGAGGATGTAGGCGATGCGGTCGGCGGGGAAGGCCACGTCGAGCGGCACGTACGCCGCGTTGATCTTCATCACCGCGAGCATCCCGATGTAGGAGTGCACGGGCTGGTCGAACAGCAGCGCGATCCGGTCGCCCGCACGGGCGCCGGAGGCCAGCAGCTGGCGGGCGAGCCGGTTGGCCCGCTCGTCGAGCTCGGGGTAGGTCAGCGTGATGTCGCCTGCGTCGACGGCGAGGTGGCCGGCGCGCCCGTAGGTGCGCATCCAGTCGGCCTGCTCCTCGAAGACGTGGTCGAGGCGCTCGCCGCTGCGGGCCCGCGAGCCCTGGGCGTACTCGTCGGCCACGAGGAGGCCGGGCGCATCGGTCGCCGCAGTGGGCGGCGCATCGGGTTCCTGCAACGTGGTCACGGTCGGCTCCTGAGCGGCTGAGGGCTTCCAGGGGGGCTTTTCCTGCTGGTCACAACCCTGCCGACCCCGGCGTCGCGGTTCGATGGTGCGCTCCCCCGACCGCTCGGGGCCGCCCCCCGGACCCGGGTGGGGTTCTCTCCCCGGAGAGCGACCGCAGTCGTGAGTGGCGATGGTCGCCGGGGCGACCATCGCCACTCACGGGTCGGGCGCTCAGGCGGCGGTGCGGCGGGCTCCGGTGTCCTCGCCGACGACGAGTGCGGCGTGCAGCGCGCGGGTCGCGTCGTCGACACGGTCGGCGGCGACGAGCACCGACACCCGCGCGGGGGTCGTCGTCACCAGGCGGGGGGTGATGCCCGCGGCGGCGAGCACGTCGAGCGTCGCGGTGACGACGCCCGGCGCCCGGGCCAGGCCCAGGCTGACCACGCCCACCGACCCCAGGTCCTCGCGGGACGCGACGGCGATCCCGGCCGCGTCGAGCGCGGCGACGACCGCCTCCGGGGCGGCGGCGGGCACGCTGACCGTCGTCGCGGGTCCGGGCACGACCGCTCCGAGGACCAGGCCCCGCGCGGCGAGCGCGGCGGCGACCGCGCCGAGCGGCGCGTCGACGGTGTAGAGGTGCTCGTCGCGGCGGTGCGCGACCCCGGCGACGGCCGCCGTGCCGGCGACCTCGAAGTCCCCGGCGCCACCGCGGATCCAGGTGCCCTCCTCGGTCCCGAAGCTCGACCGCAGGTGGATGTCGACGCCGTGGGCCATCCCCAGCTCGACCGACCGCGGCTGCAGCACGCCCGCGCCCGCCTCGGCGAGCTCGAGCATCTCCTGCGGGCGGATCGTCGCGAGCCTGCGGGCGGTGGGCACCACGCGCGGGTCGGCGGTGAAGACGGCCGGGACGTCGGTGAAGATCTCACACTCGCGGGCACCCAGTGCCGCGGCGACGGCGACGGCGGAGGCGTCGGACCCGCCGCGGCCGAGCGTCGTCGTGTCGCCGTCGGGCGACTCGCCCTGGAACCCGGTGACCAGCACGATCGCGCCGTCCTCGACCGCGGCGCGGATGCGGGCGGGGTCGATGCCGAGCATGCGGGCGCCGCCGTGGGTGGCGTCGGTGCGGATGCCGGCCTGCGGCCCGGTCAGCGAGACGGCCCGGCCGCCGAGCTCGGCGACGGCCATCGCCGTGAGCGCGCAGGAGATCTGCTCGCCGACCGACAGCAGCGCGTCGAGCTCGCGCAGCGGCGGGTTGGCCGAGATCGCGGCGGCCTGGGCGACGAGCGCGTCGGTCGACTTCCCCATCGCCGACAGCACCGCGACGACGCCGCGGCCCGAGCGCTGCGCGTCGACCATCCGCTGCGCGACGGCCCGGATGCGGTCGTGGTCGCCGACCGACGTGCCGCCGAACTTCCACACCAGGGGCGCCTGCGGCCCGCTGATCGACCGCGGTGCCGACTCGCCGCTCCTGCGCCCTGCCATGACGTTCTCCTCGGTCCCCCGGCCCGGACTGTCCGGGACTCGACGTCAGCCTGCGGCCGTGACGACCGGCGCGGCGATGGTGCGCTCCCCCGAGCCGCGGGTGCCCGCCCCCGACCGCGGGTAGGGCCACCCCTCTGCCCGGTATATCCGGTTCGTCGAGGGCTCGTCCCCGCTCCGACCTGCACGGACGGCATGCTCGCGCGACCCGGCAGCGCGGCCGGGTCGTTGGTGCGCCGGGAGAGCGGACGCGGCACGCGGGTGGGGGGTCACAGGACGTACGGGTCCTGGACGGGCGGGCCGCAGGAGTCGAGCCGCGTGAGGTCGGCCAGGTAGGGCACGAGCTCGGCACGGGAGGCGTCGTCGTACACGTTCTCCCAGGTCCGTGCGGTGTCGGGTGCGGTGCGCGGGTCCACTTGTGCTCCTCGGGCGGCCCCGGGCACCGGGGCCTGCGGCGGCCGCGGACGACGTCCGGGCGACCGCAGGCTCCCGTGCCGCGGCCCGCGCGACGAGGGGGTCTGCCCCCGGTGCGGGGGTGCCGGCCCCCGGAGTCAGATCGTCTCGAGGACCTGCTCGAAGGCCAGCTCGGCGGCGCCGACGAGGCGGGCGTCGCGGCCCAGCGGCGAGACGGTGATCCGTGTCCCGCCCACGGCCCGGCTCACGAGGCTGCGCTCGTGCACGATCCCGCGGGCCCGGTCGACGACGCGCGGCGGCAGGGCCGTCAGCAGGTCCCCGAGCACGACGAGCTCGGGTGCCAGCATGTTGACGACCGTCACCAGCCCCGCGCCGAGCCACTCGGTGAACTCCCCGAGCGTGCTGTCGATCTCACCCGGGGCGGCCGCGAGGGCGCGCAGCTCCGCGACGAGCGCGCCGCGGGGGGTGTCCTCGGGCAGGCCGAGGGCGCGGCACAGCGCGGGCTCCCCCACCTCGGTCTCCCAGCAGCCCTGGGCGCCGCAGAAGCAGGCGCGCCCGCCGGGCCGGACGAGGATGTGCCCGAGCTCGCCGACGTAGCCGCGGGTCCCGCGCAACGGACGGCCACCGACGATGACCCCGCCGCCGAGCCCGACGTCGGCGGAGAGGTAGACGAGGTCGCTCGCCTCGCGGGCCGCGCCGCGGACGTGCTCGGCCAGCGCGCCGAGCTCGGCGTCGTTGCCGACGAGCGTCGGGTACTGCAGGACGGCACCGAGCCGCTGGCCCAGCGCGACGTCACGCCAGCCGAGGTTGGGTGCCTCGTGGACGAAGCCGTCGGCGCGGCGCACGACCCCCGGCACCGACACCCCGACCCCGGACACGACGACCGCCAGCTCGTCGCGCAGCAGCTGCGCCGACTCGACGACGTGGGTGATCACCTCGCCGGGCAGCCGGGTGGTGCGGTGCAGGTTCCAGCTGTGCCGGCCGAGGATCTGCCCGCCGATCCCGACCATCGCCATCGCGACCTGGTCGACCCGCACGTCGACGGCGAGCACGACCGCCGACTGCGGCTGGGGCAGGACCATCAGCGAGGGCCGTCCCGCCCCGCTGCGCTGGGACGGGACGGCCTCGGTGACGACGCCTGCCTCCGCGAGGCCGTCGACCACCGCCTTGATCGTGCTGCGGTTGAGGCCCAGCTCGGTCGCGAGCGTGGCCCGCGTGCAGGGTCCGCCGACGTGCAGCCGGCGCAGCAGCGCCGAGCGGTTGTGCCTGCGCGCGTCGTCGGGTCGCGTGCCGGACGTCGGGGCGGTCACCGGCCGGCGGTGGCCGATCGACGCCGCGACAGCACGTCGACGCCCGCCGCCACCAGCAGGACCAGGCCGGTGATCACGAAGACCACCGCCGCGGGCTGCTTGAGCAGGCCGAGACCGTTCTCGACCGTCGCCAGCACGGCGCCGCCGATCACGGCGTTGCTGACCCGGCCGCGCCCGCCGAACAGCGACGTCCCGCCGATGACGGCCGCGCCGACCGCGAACAGCAGCGTGTTCCCGCCACCGGCCGCGGGCGAGACCGACCCGACCTTCGACGAGTACACGATCGCGCCGATCGCGGCGAACGCCGAGCTGATCACGAACACGCTCGCCCGGATGCGCACGACGTCGATACCGGCGCGGCGGGCCGCCTCGCGGTTGCCGCCGACGGCGTAGACGTGCCGGCCGAAGCGCGTCCGGTCGAGCACGTAGGTGCCGACCACCAGCAGGACGAGCACGATCGGGACCACGTAGGGCACACCCGAGATCTCTATCAGGCCCGGCGAGCGGTCCTGCGTCAGCAGGTAGGTCGCGACGGCGCCCAGCACGACGACCGCCCCGATCTTGAGCAGCACCAGCCCGGTCGGCTGCGCGACCAGCCCCTTCGCCAGCCGGGTGCGCTGGCGGTTGAGCAGCACCAGCGCGTAGCCGCCCGCGCCGACGACGAACAGCAGCCAGCTGCCCAGCGTCGACAGGTTGCCGTTGGCGACGGCGTTGATCACCGGGTCGCGCAGGCCCAGCGTCCCGCCGTCCCCGATCAGCTGCAGGATCACGCCCTGCCAGGTGATGAACAGCGCCAGCGTGACCACGAACGACGGCATCCCGACCTTCGCGACGAGGAAGCCGGTGAGCACGCCGATGACGACACCCACGCTGATCGCGAGCAGCATCTCGAGCCAGGCGTTCTGCGGGAACCCGACGACGAGCAGCAACGCCGCCACGACGCTCAAGGCGACTGCCCACCAGATCCGCAGGAACGCGGCCAGCGCGGCCGCGAGCAGCATGACGACGACGAACAGGATGAAGACGGTCGTGCCCATCGCGCCGAGCATGTTGCCGCCCGAGACCAGGTGCAGCGCCATGAGCGCCGCCGCCAGTCCGGACGCGGTGCCCGCCGCGAGGTCGATCTCACCGGTGAGCAGGACGAAGACCAGCCCCATCGCGATGATCGTGCGGCCCGCGCCCTGCTGGAGCAGGTTCGCGAGGTTGAGCAGGCTGGGGAACACCCCGCCCTTGTCGAGGACGGTGAACAGGATGAACAGCGCGAGCAGGCCGAGCAGGGCCGGCAGCGACCCGAGCTCGCCCGACCGCAGCCGTGTCCCGTAGTCGCGCAGCGCCTGGCCGGTGGTGCGCGCCGTGGTGTCGATGCCGAAGTCGCCCTGGCGGCTGCCGGGCGCGGCACGTTCCGCCGCCCCGGGCGGGTGTTCGGTCGAGGTCGCGACGGTCGCGCCGGTCTCGGCCTGCGGCGCGCCCTTCGTGACGTCGACCGGCGTGTCGTCGCCGGAGTTGCCGGTCACTGGGTCACCCCCGCGGCCTCGGGCCGGGCGAGACCGAGGTCCCCGGAGCGTCCGGCGGTGATGAGCTCGACGACCTGGCCGTGCGTGACGTCCTTCGTCGGCACCTCGGCGACCATGCGGCCGAGGTAGAGCGTGGCGATCCGGTCGGCCACCTCGAACACGTCGGCCATGTTGTGGCTGATCAGCACCACGCCCAGGCCCTGCTCGGCGAGCCGGCGCACCAGGTCGAGGACCTGGCGGGTCTGGGCGACGCCGAGCGCGGCGGTCGGCTCGTCGAGCAGCACGACCTTGGAGTCCCACAGGACGGCCTTCGCGATCGCGACGGTCTGACGCTGCCCCCCGGACAGCGACGCGACGGGCATCCGGACCGACGTCACGGTCCGCACCGAGAGCGAGGCGAGCGTGCGCCGGGCGGCCTGCTCCATGTCGGACTCGTCGAGCAGCCAGGAGCGCCCGCGCTCGCGGCCGAGGAACATGTTCTGGACGATGTCGAGGTTGTCGGCGAGGGCGAGGTCCTGGTAGACGACCTCGATCCCCAGCGCCGCGGCGTCGGCGGGCGAGTGCACGGTGACCGGGTTCCCCTCGAAGAGGATGTCGCCGCCGTCGATGGGATGGATTCCGGCGACGCACTTGACCAGCGTCGACTTGCCGGCGCCGTTGTCACCGACGAGCGCGGTGACCTCGCCCGCCCGCACGGTGAAGTCGACGTCGTGCAGCACGCGCACGGCGCCGAAGCTCTTGGAGACCGCCCGCAGCTGCAGGATCGGTTCGGACACTCGCGCTCCTCGCGATCGGGGCCTGGGTCGCGGCGCCGGCGTCGAGGTCGTCGACGCCGGCGCCGCGGGTTCAGCCGGACAGGGTCAGGACGACTTGATCCCGAGCTGGTCGCAGGCGGCCTGGGTCTGCGCGTTGCAGATCTCGCTCGCCTTGACGTAGCCGGCGTCGGTGACGGTCTTGACGTTGTCCTTGGTGATCAGCTGCGGGGTGAGCAGGACGGACTTGACCTGGCGGTTGCCCTTCGGGTCGTTCGTCGTCTGCGTGGCCACGGCGTCGGCCGCCGCGGTGTCCCCCTTGGCCAGCGCCGCCGCGAGCTTCGCGGTCGCGTCGGCCTCCTCCTGGATCGGCTTGAACACCGTCATGTACTGGTCGCCGCGCAGGATGGCCTGCAGGCCGTCCGCGGTGGCGTCCTGGCCGGTGACCGGGACCTTGCCGTTGAGCCCGTACTTGGTCAGGACGGTGATGATCGCGCCGGCCAGGCCGTCGTTGGCGGCGACGACACCATCGACCTGCCCGCCGTTGCCGGTGAGGATCTGCTCGAACGTGGTGCCGCCGGTCTGGTTGTCCCACTTGTCGATCGGCTGGTTGCGCACGAGCTTGTACTGGCCCGAGTCGTACTTGGGCTGCAGCACCGTCATCTGGCCCTGGGTGAACAGGGTCGCGTTGTTGTCGGTCGGGGCGCCCTCGATCTGGATGATCTGGGCGCCGGCCTTGTCGCCCACGCCCTGGACCAGGCCCTGGCCCTGCAGCGCGCCGACCTTCACGTTGTCGAACGACACGTAGTAGTCGCTCGAGCCACCGAGGTTGAGCCGGTCGTAGTCGATGACCGGGATGCCCTGCGCCTTGGCCTTGGCCGCGACCGCGGACCCGCCGTCGCTGGAGATCGAGGCGATGACCAGGACCTTCACCCCGCTGGAGATCATCCCGTCGGCGAGGGTGGAGAACTTCTGCTCGTCACCCTGCGCGTTCTGGATGTCCGGGTCGAGGCCCGCGGAGCGCATCGCCTTGTCGAGCATCGGCTTGTCGAAGCCCTCCCACCGGGCCGACGAGTCGGTCTCCGGGAGGATCACGCCGACCTTCACCCCGCCGGCCGCGGCGGGCGCCGAGCTCCCCGCCGATCCGCTGCTCGACGGGGCGCTGTTCTGTCCGCAGGCGGCCAGCGCGAGCGCGAGGCCCGCACTCACGACGGCGAGGGCCGTTCTCCGTATGCGCATCGATGTCCTTCCCACGTCTTCGTGGGCCGCCGCAGCGGCGCTCGAATGTTGCGACCGACAACGTATGTCCACAACCCGGGTGACGGGAAGCACACTGCATCGGTCAAGTACGCCGCGGATCATCACGTTTGGGTTACGCAGCGCGGAATTTGTTGTCTGCCCCAGCCGAACAAGATGCGTTCCGGGCGCGTCCTCCGGACGCCGGCGACACGCCCGAACGGTTCGGAGCCGTCAGTGTGATCCGAGCGTGGGCAGCCGGCGCCGACCACGCGCGGCGGTCGAGGTGCCGGACAGCACCCGAATCGCCCTGGTCACGAGGAGCCCGTGCCGTCCGAGCGTCACTGCACGTAGGTTTGATACCGACAATTCGGGCTCAACGCAGCCATGCCCAGCGCGGTATTCACCCGTTCGATCAGATGAATGTCACGCGTAGTCACGCTTTCAGGTATCACTCTGCGTGATCGAGACGCCGGGGCCGCGCCGCCGTCACGAGGGGGTCCGGGCGGCCGCCACCGCGGGTTCGTCGCCGTCGCGCGACCGCAGCGCGACAGCCACCACGACGGCGACGATGCCGACCGACTCGAGGGGTCCGGGCACCTGGCCGAGAGCCACGAACCCGATCAGGGTCGCCGTCATCGGCAGCAGCGCGAGCAGGACCGCGAAGCGCGCCCGGCCCAGCCTGCGCAGCACCACCTGGTCTATCGCGTACGGCACGACGCTCGACAGCACCCCGACCCCGACCGCGAGCGCGACGACCCGCGGCGACGACAGCGCGCCGAGCCCGCCCGCGTCCAGCGCGAGCAGCACCGCCAGCGGGACAGATGCGTACGCGAAGCCGACGGCCATGTCGTCGAGCCCGTTGCCGCCGAGCGCGACCCGCTTGCCCAGGACGATGTAGGCCGCCCACAGTGCCGCCGCCGCGAGCCCCCACGCCACCCCGGCCGGGCTGCCTGACCAGCGCACATCGGCGATGCAGAGCACCCCCGCCGCGGCCAGCACCACAGCCGCGACGTCGCGCGGGCGCCGGGACGCGAGTGCCGCGACGGCCACCGGTCCGCAGAACTCGACCGCCACCGCCGTGCCCAGCGGCAGGCGCGCGACGGCCTCGTAGAACGCGACGTTCATGCCCGCCGTCGCCAGCCCGAACGCGGCGGCCCGTCCCGCCCGCCGGCCCCGCCACGCCGCACGCCCCGGACGTCGCCAGACACCCAGAACGGTGGCTGCCGCCATGATCCGTAACGCGGCCACGACGGACGGCGAGAGATCATCGAACAGGCCGACGGCGACGGCCGCCCCGACGTACATCGAGGCGCCGCCCGCGACGAAGAGGACGGGTGCCGGGACCCGGTACGAGTGCCTCGTCGTCACGTCGCCGACCCGTTCACCACGACTGCGCAGCGTAGTCGCGGCTCGACGAGTGTTAACGCGCCCGGCCTTGCGGGGGTGGAAACGGCCCCGCATCATTCACTCGTCGTCAACTGAATGCGCAGAGGTTCTCCGGCGGTCCACCGGAACGACACGCCACCGGCCCCGAGTGGTCGAACGTGACGGTCGTCGCCTCCGGGCCGGGAACACGTACAGGGGTGCTGTACGTCTGCAAGAGTGGATGTGCCGCGCGAGCGGTACTCCAGTGCACAGGGCACCGGATGTTCCGGTGTCGAGACGGAGGGAGACCGCCATGCAGCCCGGAACCCTTACCCGCCCCGAGTTGACCGCCGCCGACCGCTGTGACCGTTGCGGAGCGGCGGCCAAGGTTCGCGCCGTACTTCCCTCCGGTGGAGAGCTGCTCTTCTGTGGTCACCACGCGCGCGCGCACGCCGACAAGCTGCGCGAGCTCGAGGTGGACGTGCAGTCAGGCAGTTGACGCGCCGGCGGTAGCCGGTCGACCAGACGTCCAGCGCAGGGCGGGAACCACTCCGGTTCCCGCCCTGCGTGTGCGTCGGGGTCCGTGCTCCGCCGTCCGCCCGTCAGCGCGCCCGGTGGGCGAGGTCCGACACGACGTCGAGGGCGCGGTCGACCTCCCAGGCGCGTGAGTAGTGGTTGGGACTCAGCCGGACGAGACCGCCGTCGTCGCGGACGCCCAGCGCCCCCGCGGCGCCCCACGCGTAGGCGTACCCGGCCCAGGCGTTGACCCCGGCCGCGTCCAGCGCCGCCACCGTGTCCGACGGCGTCCACCCGGCGACACGGAAGGCGGCGACCGGCGTCCGGACGTCAGGACCGCCGTCGGGGCCGTAGCGCCGCACGTGCGCCAGCTCCCCCAGCCCGGCCCACAGCCGACTGCCCAGCGCCGCCGTGTGGGCGGCCGCGGCCCGTTGGCCCGCGTGCGGGTCGTCGCCCCCGGGGAGCATCCCCGCCCAGTGCTCGACGGCGGCCACCACCCCGGCCAGTGCCGGGAACGGGTTGGTGCCCTGCTCGAACCGCGCGGGCCCCGACGCCGGGGCACCCGCCGGACGCGGCGGGTCGATCGCCGCCACGACCGCGGGATCGGCCGCCACCAGCGCGGCGACGTGCGGACCGGCCCACTTGTGCGCGCTCGTCGCGTAGAGGTCCGCACCGAGCGCGCAGACGTCGACCGGCGTGTAGGCCGCGTGGTGCACCCCGTCGACGACGCTGAGCGCGCCCACCGCGCGGGCGGCGGCGGCGACCGCGGCGACGTCTACCCGGGCACCGGTCAGGTTCGAGGCCGCGGTGACCGCGACGAGCCGGGTCCGGGGCCCGATCAGCGCCGTCACGGCATCGGTGGGCAGCGCCCCGTCGGCCCGCAGGCGCGCGGTCCGCAGGGTCGCCCCCGCCCGCGCCGCGGCCCGTGCCCACGGCGCGACGTCGGCCTCGTGGTCGGCCTCGGTCACGACGATCTCGTCGCCCGGGCCCCACGTCGGTTCGAGCGCGGCGGCCAGCCGCGCGAGCAGCGCCGTTGCCGTCGGCCCGAGGATCACCCCGTCGGGATCCGGCGCGCCGGCGAAGGCCGCGAACGCCCGGCGGGCCGCGTCGACGAGTGCATCCGCGCGCCGGGCCGCAGGGAACACCCCGCCCTGGTTGGCCACGCCCGCCCGCATCGTCGAGGCCACCGCCTCGATCACCGACTCCGGGACCTGGGTGCCGGCGGCGCCGTCGAGCCAGGCGCGCCCGTCGCCCAGCGCCGGGTAGTGGGCCCGCAGCCGCGTGACGTCGAGAGCAGCGTCGCCGGTCATGCTCACCGCCAGGAGCGCAGCGTCGCGATGCGCTCCTCCAGCTGCTCGATCGTCGCCATGGCCGTGACGGGTCCCCCGCACACGCGGCGCAGCTCGTTGTGGATCGCCCCGTGCGGCTTGTTCGTGCGGTGGTGGTACATCGCGACGAGCGTGTTGAGCTCCTTGCGCAGGCCGTTGAGCTGTTCGCGCACCGAGAGCTGCGGACGCTGCGCGGGCGGCTCGGGGGCCGGGGTGGCGCGGGCCTGCGCACCGGAGCGGCGCTGGCCCCGGGCCATCCACTCCTGCTGACGCTGGCTCAGCAGCGTGCGCACCTGGTCGGGATCGAGCAGCCCCGGCAGGCCGAGGTAGTCCTCCTCGTCGGCGCTGAACGACGTGCCCTCGTAGATCAGCTGGTCGAGCTCGGCGTCGGCGTGCAGCGCGGTGAACGACTTCTCGTCCTCCCCCGGCTCGTCCTCGACGCGCTGCGCCGCGGCGAGCTCCTCGTCGTTCCAGGTCTCGGCGGCCCGGTGCGGCGCGCCGAGGACGTGGTCGCGCTGGGCCTCCAGCTCGCTGGCCAGCCCCAGCAGCACCGGCACGCTCGGCACGAACACCGACGCCGTCTCCCCCGGCCGCCGCGACCGCACGAACCGGCCGATGGCCTGTGCGAAGAACAGCGGCGTCGAGGCGCTCGTCGCGTACACCCCGACGGCGAGCCGCGGGACGTCGACACCCTCGGAGACCATCCGGACCGCGACCATCCAGCGGTCCTGCGACCGCGAGAACTGCTCGATCCGCGCGGAGGCGCCCTTCTCGTCGGACAGCACGACGACCGGCGGCGTCCCGGTGACCCGCTCGAGGATCGCGGCGTAGGCCCGGGCCGACGTCTGGTCGGTCGCGATGACCAGGCCGCCCGCGTCGGGCATACCGCCCGAGCGGTGTCCGGTGAGCCGCTTGTCGGCCGCGGCCAGCACCGCCGGGATCCACTGGCCGCCCGGGTCGAGCGCGGTGCGCCAGGCCCGCGCGGTCTGCTCGGCGGTCAGCGGCTCGCCCAGCCGCGCCGTGATCTCCTCCCCCGCGCTCGTCCGCCAGCTCGACGTGCCCGAGTAGGCCAGGAACACCACCGGCCGCACGACGCCGTCGGCGAGCGCGTCGGCGTAGCCGTAGGAGTGGTCGGCCCGGCTGCGCAGCGCGCCCTCGGCATCGGGCACGTAGTCGACGAACGGGATCGGGTTGTCGTCGCTGCGGAAGGGGGTCCCGGTCAGCGTCAACCGCCGCGTCGCGGGGTCGAACGCCTCCTTGACCGCGTCGCCCCAGGAGCGCGCGTCGCCGGCGTGGTGCACCTCGTCGAGGATCACCAGGGTGCGCCGGCTCTCGGTGCGCGCCCGGTGCAGCATCGGGTGGGCCGCGACGCCGGCGTAGGTCACCGCGATCCCGGTGTAGTCCGACGACGTGCCGCCCGCGGAGTTGCGGAACTCCGGGTCGAGGGCGATCCCGGCCTGGGCGCCCGCCGCCGCCCACTGGTACTTCAGGTGCTCGGTCGGCGTGACGACGGTGAGGCGGTCGATCACCCGGTCGCGCAGCAGCTCGGAGGCGACCCGCAGCGCGAACGCGGTCTTGCCCGCGCCGGGCGTCGCGACGGCCAGGAAGTCCTGCGGCGACCCGGCCAGGTACCGGGCCAGCGCGGACCGCTGCCAGGCACGCAGCGGACGCTGCTCGACGGGGATCCCGGGGCTGCGATCAACGGCCTGCGACACACAACTCCCTGGTCGGACGGGCATTCCGGCTCGCGTCGGGACCGAGGATCCCGCTCGCGCGACCGGCGTCGAGCCTAACCCGCAGGGATCCGACGGCATGCCGTGACCCGCCGTCGCACCGGCTCGGGCCATGCTGGGTGGGCGACGACCCAGGTGACCGCCCCGCGACCCGAACTCACCCCTCCGGACTTGCCGACGCCACGACCCCCCGCCCATGCTTGGCCCCGAGCGGCCGACCGAGCCGAGAACACCAGGAGACGATGTGAGCAGCGAGCCGCCCACGGCCGGGACGGACGCCACCCTCGCCGCAGCCGGGGCCCGGCTGGCCACGGCCCTGCTCTCGCGGCCCGTCCGGCTCGCCCGGCACACCGCGGGCCTCGTGGGCGAGCTCGTCCGGATCGGCCTGGGCAGCTCCACGCTGGCGCCCGACCCCGCCGATCCGCGGTTCGCCGCCGCGGCCTGGGCCCGCGACCCGGTGCTGCGCCGCGCCGTCCAGACCCATCTCGCGACGACCGGCGCCGCCGACGCGCTGCTCGCCGACGCGGGCCTCGCCGACGCGGACGACGCGGTGTTGCGCGGGCTCGTCGCGACGCTCGCCGACCTCGCGTCGCCGTCGAGCAACCCGGTGCTGCGGGCGCTGGCGAGCGGACGGACCGACGCACCGGCGGACATCCCCGACGTCGCGCCGGGAGAGACCTCCGTCGTCCTGGCCGCCGTCCCGCCCGCGGCCCGGCCGACCGCCCCGCGCCGGCTCGTCGTCGGTGAGGAGGTCGCGGCCACACCCGGCGCGGTCGTCCTGCGCACCCCGTCGTTCGAGCTGCTGCACTACCTGCCGCAGACCCGCGAGGTGCGTGACGTGCCGGTGCTCGTCGTCCCCGCGCCCACGGCGGCGTCCTACCTCGCCGACCTCTCCCCCCGCCGCAGCCTCGTCGAGTACCTCGTCCGGGGTGGCCAGCAGGTGCTGGCGATGAGCTGGGCGGACCCGGCCGCCCGCGCGGGCGACGCGCACGGCGCCCCGCTCGACCTGCACGGCCAGGCCGTCCTGGACGCCCTCGACGCCTGCGAGCGCATCAGCCGGACCCCGGCCACCGCGTTGTTGGGCGTCGGCGACGGGGCCACCCTCGCGGCCGCCACGCTCGCCCATCTCGCGACGCTCGGGCTCGCCGACCGGGTGGCCTGTGCCGCCTGGGTCGCGGCCGACGGACCGCTGCCCGCCGGGGCGGCCCGTGACCTGCGACAGTGGGCCGCCGACGGCGCGGACGTGCCCGACGGGCTCCGGGGCGCGCTGGAACGGGCCGCCGCCGCGCTCGACGGCCACGGGCACGCCGACCTGCTCGGCACCCCGGTCGACGTCGACGCGGTCGCGGCCGAGACGTTCGTCGTCGGCGACGGCCCGGGGGTGGCCCGGTGGGCCCGGGCCGCCGGGTCGGGTGCGGTGCACGTCGAGAAGCTCTCGCACGCCGGGCCGGACGCGGTCGTCGCGACCCCGGACGCCGGCGCGCCGGACGACTCCTGGTGGACCGCCCTGCTGGCCTGGCTGGGCCCGCGCACCGGCCCCACCCGCGAGGCGCCCGCCGAGCTGGGCGGGCGCGGGCTGCGCGCGGTCGCGCCGTCGCCGGGCGACTACGTACTCGCCCGATGACGGGCGCCCGCGACGGTCGGGTCGCCGACCGGGTCGCGGACCTGACCGTCGACGGGCACACGCTGCACGTGGCGGTGCGGCCCGCCGACGGCTCGGGCCGCACACCGTTGCTGCTGGTCAACGGCATCGGGGCGGCGCTGGGCCTGCTCGACCCGTTCGTCGACGCCCTGCCGCCCGACGTCGAGACCATCCGCTTCGACCCGCCGGGCGTCGGCGGCTCGCCCGCGCCCGTGCTGCCCTACCACCTCCCCGGGCTGGCCGCGGCCGTCGACGGCCTGCTCTCCCGGCTCGGTCGGGGGCGGGTCGACGTGCTCGGCTACTCGTGGGGCGGGGCGCTGGCCCAGCAGCTCGCGCTCGGCAGCCCGGGGCGGGTCCGCCGGCTGGTGCTCGTCGCCACCGGCACGGGCGCGCTCATGGTGCCGGGGCCGCCGTCGGTGCTGGCGCGGATGCTCACCGGGCGGCGTTACCACGATCCGGAGCACGCCCGCGAGGTCGCGGGCCGCATCTACGGCGGCACGATGCGGACCCGGCCGGAGCGGGCGGCGGAGGTGCTGGGGTCGGGCCGCACGACGGGCCCGGGCGACCGCGGCTACCGGTTCCAGCTGCTGGCGGCGGCGAGCTGGACGAGCCTGCCGTTCCTGCCGTTGCTGCACGTCCCGACGCTCGTCGTGGCGGGCGAGGACGATCCCGTCGTCCCGGTGGTCAACGCGCGCATCCTGCACCGCGGCATCGCCGGCTCGCAGCTGCACCTGCACCCGGGCGGACACCTCGCGCTCCTGACGGAGCCGCACGAGCTCGCGCCCGTCGTCGACGCGTTCCTGGCCGCCCCGGACGATCCCGGGGCGGTGCCGGCGGGGTGACCTCCGCGGACGGCTGGGTCAGGAGTCGCCGCCTGGCGGCAGGGACTCGTAGATCTTCTTGCAGTCCGGGCACACCGGCGACCCGGGCTTGGGCGACTTCGTGACGGGGAAGGTCTCGCCGCACAGCGCCACCACGAGGTTGCCCATGACCGCGCTCTCGGCGATCTTGGCCTTCTTCACGTAGTGGAACATCTTCGGCTCGTCGTTGCCGGTCGTGTCGGTGCCCTCGGGGCGGGTGTCGACCTCGGGCAGCGTCTGGGTGGCCATTGCCCCATGATGCCGCACGTGACCCCGCCGCCGCGCCCCGCTTCCCCGCTCGATCCTCTGGTGGCCCCGGAGGTCGCCGACGCGCTCGCGGCCGGGCGGCCCGTCGTGGCCCTGGAGAGCACGCTGTTGGCCCACGGCCTGCCGGCGCCGCGCAACCGGGCGACGGCGAGCGCGCTGGAGGACGTCGTGCGCGCGCACGGCGCGGTGCCGGCGACGGTCGCGGTGCTCGACGGCAGGCCGCGTGTCGGGCTCGACGCCGAGGCCCTCGACCGGATCTGTGCGGGCGGGGTCGCGAAGCTCTCGATGCGCGACCTGGGCGTCGCCGCCGGGCTCGGGCTCGACGGTGCCACGACCGTCGCCGCCACCGCGTGGCTCGCCGCGGCGGCGGGCGTGGAGGTGTTCGCGACGGGCGGGCTCGGCGGGGTGCACCGCGGCGCCCGCGAGACCTGGGACGTCTCGGCCGACCCGGCGACGCTCGCGCGCACCCCGGTGGCGGTCGTCTGCTCCGGGGTCAAGTCGATCCTCGACGTCGGCGCCACGCTGGAGGTGCTGGAGACCTGGTCGGTGCCGGTGCTGGGGTTCGGGACCGACGCGTTCCCCGGCTTCTACCGGCGCGACTCCGGGGTGCCGGTGCCGTGGCGGGTCGACTCCCCCGCCGACGCCGCCGCCGTCTGGCGGGCGCACCGTGCCACCGGCGGCGGGCTCGTCCTGGCGCAGCCGGTGCCGGTCGACGCGGAGCTCGACGCCGACCTCCACGACCGGCTGCTCGCCGACGGGCTGGCGATGGTCGCGGCGCGCGGCATCGTCGGCAAGGACGTCACCCCGGCGCTGCTGGAGCACTTCCACAGCGGCAGCGACGGCGCCAGCCTGGAGACGAACATCGCGCTGGTGACGGCGAACGCGGCGCTCGCGGCACAGCTCGCCGCACTGCTGTGACCGCCTCCGCGGGATGCGCGCCGGACGCGCGGACGTCGCGATCGGTCGCCGACCGGCCGACCGTCAGTCGTCGATGACGCCCCGGTCCCCCTGTCCGAGCGCGGGACGCTCGGGCCGGAACCGGTTGGGGTTCTCCGCCTTGCGGGGCAGGCGGTCGTTGGCGACGAGGACGGCGATCCACGGCAGCGGGATCGACAGCACCAGCAGGCCGACGGCGAGCCACGGGATCTGGTAAAAGGCGGCCGCGGCGATCATGCACGGCACCCGCATCAACATCATGGTCTTGTAGCGTCGCTTGCGGACGGCGAGCTCCTGCTCGTAGGACATCGCGGCGTCCGTGATGAGCACGGGTTCGTCGTTGCTGCTCCGCTGCGGCTCGGTCACGACCACCACCCCTCGCTGCCGCCGGGGGTGACCGGCGGCCACCTCCATCGTTGCACTGCGAGGCCGGGAACGCCCGTCCGCGGGCGGATTGTCGTGCCGATCGTCCGGCGCGTCACCACCGGAAACGCCCGGACGGGCAGGAACCAGGCAGCCACCCGCCGGGCGGACCCGTCAGGACGCGCCCGCCTTGTCCCCCGCCGGGTCGGCGTGACCGTGCGCGTGCAGCGTCACGGGTGCCACCGCCTCCTCCGACACGACCTCGAGCAGCCGCCGGGCCAGCCCGCCCGCAAGGCGGTACCGGACCAGCCTGCCCTCGCGGTGCGCGGTGACCATTCCGTGCGCGCGCAGCAGCCGCAGCGCGTGCGAGACGGCGCTGTCGCTCATCCCGACGGCGACCGCCAGGTCGGACACGCAGAGGTCGCCCGCGTGCAGGAGCGCGAGCAGGATGCTCAGGCGGTTGACCTCGCCGAGCGCGTCGAGCACGGTGGCCGAGTGCTGCAGCTGCGCCTCGTCCGCGAGGACGGCGGTGGCGTCGCAGACCTGGTCGGGATCGATGACCCGCAGGCCCTGACGATCGGACGGGACCTTGTGCACGATCTCGATGCTAGTCCGCGACGCGGCGGACACGGCGCCGTGATCCCGGTCGCGTCCCCGCCCGGTCCGGACCGTCAGCCGGTGGCGGCCGCCTTGCGTGCCGCCTTCGCCGCCTGCTTGTACTCCCGGACGCGCCCGAGCGAGTCGGCGTCGACGACGTCGGCGACCGACATGTGGACGCCGTCCTGCCCGTAGCCGCCCGCGGCCTCGCGCCAGCCGTCGGGGGTGACCCCGCGCTGCTTGCCCAGCAGGGCGGTGAAGATCTGCGCCTTCTGGGTGCCGAAGCCGGGCAGGCCCGCGAGCCGGGTGAACAGCTCCTTGCCGGTCGCGACGTCGGACCAGATCCCGGTGACGTCGCCGTCGTAGCGGTCGACGACCGCGGCGGCCAACGCCTGCACCCGCTGCGCCATCGACCGCGGGTAGCGGTGCACCGCGGGCGGGCCGGTGAACAGCTCGACCAGCGCGTCCGGGTCGTACCCGGCCAGCTCGCGCGCGTCGAGCCGCTCGACACCGAGCCGCCGGGCCAGCAGCGCCGGCCCGGCGAAGGCGCGCTCCATCGGGAACTGCTGGTCGAGCAGCATCCCGATCAGCAGCGCGAGCGGGTCGCGGTCGAGCAGCGCGTCGGCGTCGGCGTCCTGGGCCAGGCAGAGCGTCACGCCGGTCAGCGTAGCGGCGGCGGGCCCGTCGTGGACCCGTCGCCGCCACACCGGTGGGTCAGCGGTCCAACCAGGTGCGCGCGAGGAACAGGTCGCGCGACTGGTACCGGTCGATCCCCTTGACCTCCTTCTTCGCGATCGTCGCCAGGTACACCCGGCTCGTCCAGGCGACCGGGATGTCCTTGTTCACGATGAGCTCGACCTGCTGGTAGGCCCGGGCCCGCGCGTCGTCGTCGGTCGTGGAGGCGGCGTCGGCGAGCAACGCGTCGACCTGCGGGTCGGAGTACTTGCCGAAATTGGTGCTGCCGCCGGTGCCGAAGAGCCGCCGGACCCCCGGGTAGGGGTAGTCGACCGACGCCACGTTCGTACTCAGCTGGAAGTCCCCGCTCTGCACGACCGACGCCGAGTACTGCGCCAGGTCGTACATCTGCACGTCGACCTTGATCCCGAGGGCCTCGATCTGGGCCTGGACGAACTCGGCGTAGGGCGGGCGGCTGTTGGACGTCTTGAAGGTGAAGTCCGGGTTCTTGCCCGACGCCCGGTAGTCGGCGACGAGCTGCTTGGCCTTCTCCAGGTCGAACGCGGGCCACTCCTTCGACGCGGCGTCGGTGTGGAACGGGCTCTGCGCGTCGAACAGGCTGTCGGCGGGGACGATCCGGTTGTTGTACTGGCTGGCCGAGAGCGCCTGCAGGTTGATGGCGCGCACGATGGCCTCGCGCATGTTCCGGTCGTCGAACGGCGGCTTGGTCATGTTGAAGATCAGGAACTCGCCGGAGTTGCCGGGACCGTAGAACACCTGCAGGTTCGGGTTGTCCAGCGCCGCGACGAGCTCCTGGTTGTAGGCGCCGAACGCCAGGTCGACGTCACCGTTCTGGATCGAGGCCTGCCGGGAGTTGGTGTCGGACAACGGCCGGAACTCCAGCCCGTCGAGGTGGGGCAGGCCCGGCTGCCAGTACGTCGGGTTGCGGGCCAGCACCATCTTCGAGTCGCGCGTCCAGCTCTTGAGCACGAACGGGCCGGCGCCGACGGGGTTGCTGCCGATGTCGTCGCCGTACTTCGCGAGCGCCGCGGGCGAGACGATGAGCCCGAGCGTGCCGGAGTACTGGTTCTGCGCGAACAGGACCGGGAAGTCACCGAGCGGGGCCTTCAGCGTGAACTGCACCGTCAGCGGGTCGAGCGCGGTCATGGTCTCGATCTGGGTCGCGAAGGAGTGCGCGGCCGAGCGCACCTTCTCGACGTGGCGGCGGGTGTTGACGATGACGGCGTCGGCGTTCAGCGGCGTGCCGTCGGAGAACCTCACGCCCTCCCGCAGCTCCAGCCGCCACGTCCGGCCGTTGTCGGTGGTCGCCATCCCCTTGGCCAGCAACGGTTGTGCCGACCCGTCGGGGGCGAGCTTCATCAGCGAGTCGTACACGGCGAACGCCGCGTTGTTGGTGTTCTGCACCGTCGGGTCGAAGCTGACCGCCTCCCGGTCGGTGCCCAGTACCAGCACCCCGCCGTCCTTCGGCGTCCCCTCGGCGGCGACGTCGCTGCCGTAGGGGTTGGTGGCCGGGATCGGGCCGGCGCCCGCGCCGCCCTCGCCCGCCGCGGACCCGCCGCAGGCGGCGAGCACCGTCACCAGCACCGTCAACAGTGCCGTGGCCACGAGTGCGCGCCCGCGGCCTCCCCTCGCCCGCCGCCCGTCCGGCCCGCCCTGCGCAGGTACACGCGGCGATTGCTCCCGCCGTGAAGGCACTCGCGGTGAAGGCACACACGCTCCCGGCATCCGTCACTCCTCGTCGAGTTCGGCTCCTGCGCCGCCGGTCCGGCGACGGCGCTCGTGCGGTCTGTGCGGTCGTGCAGTCCGTGAGGTGGGTCCCGCCCGAGCGGTCCCGCCCGGCGCACGGCGGTGTGCGCCGGGCGGGGCCTGCCCTCCCCGGGCGACGTGTGTTCCGGGCGCGCGACGACCACCCGCCGCGGGGCCACGGCGGAGGCCCGGCGGGCGCAGGTGTCAGCGAACGGGCGCGGCCCGCTCGCCGGTGGGGACACAGCGTGATCGGCGTGGGGGATCGTGCTCGGCGTCGGCGGTCGACATCGTCGTTCCTCCCGGCGGCCCGATCGGGTGGTGGAGCCGTCGGACCTGCACAGACGGTAACCGGAACGGATACGGCGACGGAAACAACCATTGCTGCTGACGCACCATCAGCGCGACGAATACCTCGGGCGGGACGAACCCGGCGGCGGGGCCGGCCGCACCACGGACCCGTCCTGCCGGCCCGGACCGGCGGGCGGCGAGGATGGACGCGTGCTCCCCGATCTCGTCCCGGCGGCGCCGGGCCTGCGTACGGCGTTCCTGACCCACGGCTACACCGTCGACGGTGTCCGCGCGCTGCTCGGGCGGGCCGCGCACGACGCCCTGACCCGCGGTGAGCCCGAGGCCGCCGACCGCGCCACCCGCGACGGCGGCGAGCTCGGCGTGCTCGTGCGGCTGCTGCTGCTCGGCGCCACGGAGCCCGCCGCGGCGGTGCGGGCGGCGCTGGGCGACCCCGGGCCGCTGGTGGGGGCCGGCCTGCTGCGGGTCGCGGGTGACGGGTTCGCGGCCGCCCTCGACGTCCGGCCCTACGCCGACGACGCCGGCTCGGGCGCCGCGGACGACGCGTGGTGGGTCGTGTCCGACCTCGACACCCCCGCGGCGCGCCAGGACCGCGACCACGTGACCGGGGTGGGCGGGGCGTCGCTGTCGCTCGCGGCCGCCGCGATCCGCCGGCCCGTGGACGCCACGCTCGACCTGGGCACCGGCTGCGGGGTGCAGGCGCTGCACGCGAGCAGGCACTCGCGCACGGTCGTCGGCACCGACGTGGCGCCACGGGCGTTGGCGCTGGCCGCCGCCACCCTCGCGCTGTCCGGGGTGCGGGCCGAGCTGCGCGAGGGGCCGTGGCTGCAGCCGGTGGCAGGCCGCCGGTTCGCCCACGTCGTGTCCAACCCGCCGTTCGTGCCCGGCCCCGCCCGCGTCGACTACGTCTACCGCGACTCCGGCGCCGACGGGGACGACGCGCTGGCCGCGCTGCTGGGCGACCTGCCGGGGGTGCTGGAGGCGGGCGGGGTCGCGCAGCTGCTCGGGTCGTGGCTGCACGTGCGCGGTGAGGACTGGCCCGACCGCGTGCGGTCGTGGCTGCCGCCGGGGTGCGACGCGTGGATCCTGCAGCGCGAGGTCGTCGACCCGGCGATGCACGTCGGCACCTGGCAGCGCGACGCGGGACTCGACCCGGCCGCACCGTCGGCCAGGGCGCGCGCCGGCGAGTGGCTGGACTGGGCCGAGGCCCGCGCCGTCGAGGGCGTCGGGTTCGGGCACCTGTTGTTGCGCCGCACCGACGCCGAGCCCGTCGTCGTCGTCGAGGACCTCGTCGGCGAGCTCGGCGGCCCGCTCGGGCCCGAGGCCGACGGCTGGCTCGACCGCGTCGACTGGCTGCGCGCCCACGCCGGCGACGACGCGCTGCTCGGTGCGACGCTCGCGCTCACCGCGTCGGCGACGCTCGAGCGCTACGCGGTGCCCGGCGAGGAGGGCTGGGCAGAGGCGGGGGCGGCCGTCGCCCGCCGCGACGGCCCGCTGTGGCGCCACGAGGTCGACGAGCCCGCGGCCGCGTTGCTCGCGGGTTGCCGGGGCGAGCTACCGCTGGGCGAGCTGCTCGCGCTGCTGTCGTTCGCGCACGACCGGCCCTACGACGCCCTCGTCGCGGCCACCCTGCCCGCGGTCCGCGAGCTGGTGCGGCACGGGCTGCTCGTCCCGGTGGCCCCGTGAGAGCGGTCGTGGCGCGGGTGACCCGGGCGGCGGTCCGGGTCGAGGGCACCGTCGTCGGGGAGATCGGGACGGGGCTGCTCGTCCTGCTGGGCGTGCACCGCGCCGACACCGTCGACACGGCGGCGACGATGGCCCGCAAGCTCCACGAGCTGCGCATCCTGCGCGACGAGGCGTCGTGCGCGACGGCCGGCGCGGCGCTGCTCGTCGTCAGCCAGTTCACCCTCCACGGCGACACCACGAAGGGCAGGCGGCCGTCCTGGCAGGCCGCGGCCCGGCCGGAGGTCGCCGAACCGCTGGTCGAGGCCGTCGTCGCCGAGCTGCGCGGCCGCGGCGCGACGGTCGCCACCGGGGTGTTCGGCGCGATGATGGAGGTCGAGTCGGTCAACGACGGCCCCTTCACGGTGCTCGTCGAGGTCTGACCCGGCGCTCGCGCCGCGCGTCGGCGCCGCTCAGCGCGGCGGCGTGGCCCCGTCGACGAAGCTGCGCAGCACGCCGAGCAGGGCGGCCTTCTGGTCCTCGGTGAGCCGGGCGTCGGCGCGGATGGCGTCCTCGGTGCTGGCCGGCGCGGAGGTCGCCGCCGCACCCGGCGCGGGCTGCGGGCCCGGCCCCGCCGCGGCGGGGCCGGCGGGCTCGGCCGTCGACCAGCCCGCCTGGGAGAGCAGCTGCTCGGTCGAGAGCTGGAGCGCGTCGGCGATCGAGCGCAGCACCTTGAGCGACGGCTGGTGCAGCCCCCGCTCGACCTGCGACAGGTAGGCGTTGGAGACGCTGGTCAGCGAGGCCATCTCGCGCAGCGACAGGTTGGCCAGCTGGCGCTGGGCGCGGATGAAGTCGCCCAGCGCGTTGACCTGCTCGGTCCACGGCCCGGTGCGCGCGCTCGACCCGTTCTCCGACGTGCTCGTCGTGGCCATCGCCTCCTTCGTCCGTGCGCATTCTCCCCGATGCGGCGCGGTGCGCGGGCGGGACGGTGCTCACCCGGCGCGCACGTAGCTGCCGGGGGCCTCCTCGATCGCCGGGTGGGCGGTGCTGCCCAGTGGCGGTGGGGGCGCCTGCGGACCGGCCCGCTCCCCCGCCCAGACCGCCCAGTCCTCCCACCAGCTCCCGGGCCGGCGTGCGGCGGCGGCGAACCAGTCGTCGGGCGCCGCGGGCAGCGGCCGCGTCCCGACCCGGTGCGCGGACCGGGCCGACGGCGGGTTCACGACGCCGGCGATGTGCCCGGCCGTCGTCAGCACGAACCGGACGTCACCGCCGAGCAGACGGGCGCCGGCGTAGACCGAGCGCCACGGCGCGATGTGGTCGGTCTCGGCACCGACGACGTAGGTGTCGCAGCGCACCGCCCCGAGGTCGAGCCGCTCGCCCGCAAGCTCCATCGTGCCCGCGGCCAGCCGGTTCTCGACGTAGAGCTCCGCGAGGTACTCGGTGTGCATGGCGGCGGGCATCCGCGTCGAGTCCACGTTCCACGCGAGGAGGTCGAACGCAGGCGGGTCCTCCCCCAGCCACCAGCCGTCGAGCACGTAGCGCCACACCAGGTCCGCGGGGCGCAACGCGTCGAACACCGCCTTCATGCTCGAGGCCGGCAGGTAGCCGGTGGCGCGCATCCGGCGCGCCAGCCGGTCGACGGTGCGCGCGTCGGTGAAGACGCCGAGCGGACCGGGCTCGGAGTAGTCGAGCATCGTGTTGAGCAGGGTCAACGACGCGATCCGGCGGTCGCCGCGGGCCGCCAGCCAGGCCGCCCCTGCCGTGGCCAGGGTGCCGCCGAGGCACAGCGCGGCGACGTCGGCGCGGGACTCGCCCGTGATCTCCTCGACGACGTCGAGCGCGGCGAACAGGCCCTGCTGCAGGTAGTCCGACAGCGTCAGGTCCCGCTGCGCGCCGTCGGGGTTGCGGTAGCTCATCGCGAACACCGTGCGGCCGTGCTCGACGGCCCACTGCGCGAAGCTGCGCCCCGGCGCGAGGTCCATCACGTAGTACTTGTTGATCCACGGCGGCGAGAGCAGCAGCGGGGTGCGGTGCACCGTCGGCGTCGTCGGCGCGTACTGGATGACCTCGACGAGGTCGTTGCGGAACACCACCGCACCGGGGGTCGCGGCGAGGTCGTGACCGACGACACACGCATCGGCGGCGACCTGGCGGGGCATGCCGCCGTTCATGGCGACGTCACGGACCAGGTTGCGCAGACCGCGCAGGACGCTGCGCCCGCCGGTGCGCAGCGCCGCGGCCGGGACGTCGGGGTTGGACCACGGCCAGTTGACCGGGTCGGCGGCGACGACGGCCTGCTCGACGAGGAAGGCGAGCTTGCGACGGGCCACCGGGCCCAGCTCGACGTCCTCGATGACGGTCCGCGCCCATCCGGCGAGCACCTCGTGCTCCCGGCGGCAGAGCGCGTACCAGGGGTTGTCCTCCCACGCCGGGTTGCGGTGGCGCCGGTCGGCCGACCGCGCACCGGGCGCGCGGGTCCCCGGCACGCGGGTCCCCGGTACGGCGTCGGCTGCCGCGCGCAGGGCGGCGCCGGCCAGCTGCGCGGTCGCGGTGACGGCGGTCCCGGGGTGCGCGGCGACGGCCACTGCCGTCTCGGCCAGTGCGCCGGCGAAGTTCATCGGGTCGACCCGGGCGACGAGCCACGAGGGCGAGACGACGTCGCCGAGGCGACCCCCGGCCCCGGCGAGGACGTCGCCGAGCCGCCGGGCGGCCGCGACGGGGCCCGGGGGACGGCCGGACCCGGAGGGCATCCCCTCGGACGTGCTCACCCCGGCCCCCTGACGTCCCGACGCCCCGCCGCCCGTCCCGCGGGTTCACGGGACGTGACGAGTTGCACTGTCACCCGCACGGCGGATGCGCCGGGCCGGGAACGAATACCCACGCCGCTGCGTTGGAACGGACAGAACCTCAGGCGGCAGACGCCACAGCGTACCGCCGAGGTCGCGCAGGGAGGGAACCACAGATGACCGCGTCGATCACCGCCCGCAAGCCCAAGGCCGTTCCGGAGCAGCGTACCGCCCCCGAGCGTGAGGCGCTGCAGGCAGACACCCCGGTCGAGCTGTCCGCCGACGAGCTCGACGCGCAGAGCCCCGCGGCCGACCTTGTCCGCGTGTACCTCAACGGCATCGGCAAGACCGCACTGTTGACCGCCGCGCAGGAGGTCGACCTCGCCAAGCGGATCGAGGCCGGCGTGTTCGCCCGCCACGTCCTCGACACCGCCGCGGCCGAGGGCCGCGAGCTGGACCCCGACTACGCCAGGGACCTGCGGGCCGTCGCCCGCGACGGCGCCCGCGCCCGCAACCACCTGCTGGAGGCCAACCTCCGGCTGGTCGTGAGCCTGGCCAAGCGCTACACCGGCCGCGGCATGCCGCTGCTGGACCTGATCCAGGAGGGGAACCTGGGTCTGATCCGCGCCGTCGAGAAGTTCGACTACGCGAAGGGCTTCAAGTTCTCCACGTACGCGACCTGGTGGATCCGGCAGGCGATCACCCGCGGGATGGCCGACCAGGCCCGCACGATCCGGCTGCCCGTGCACCTCGTCGAGCAGGTGAACAAGCTCGCGCGCATCAAGCGCGACATGCACCAGCGGCTGGGCCGGGAGGCGACCCACGCGGAGCTGGCCGAGGAGTCCGGCCTGCCCGAGGAGAAGATCGCCGACCTGCTCGACCACGCCCGCGACCCGGTGAGCCTCGACATGCCGGTCGGGTCCGAGGAGGAGGCGCCGCTCGGCGACTTCATCGAGGACGCGGAGGCCGCCGACGCCGAGAACACCGTGATCTCGCACCTGCTGCACGACGACCTGCGCCGGGTCCTCGCGACGCTCGACGAGCGCGAGCAGAACGTGATCCGGATGCGCTACGGCCTCGACGACGGTCAGCCGTGCACGCTCGACCAGATCGGCCGCCGGTTCGGCCTGTCGCGCGAGCGGGTGCGCCAGATCGAGCGCGAGGTGATGGCGAAGCTGCGGGTCGGGGAGCGCGCCGACCGGCTCCGCGCCTACGCGAGCTGAGCCGTCCCACCACCGTCCGACAGCCGTCGGTCGGCGACCGGACCCCGGTCGCCGACCGTCGGGTCGTCGCCGCCCACCGGGCTCCCCGTGAGTTGACGGGCGACGACTTCCGCGAACGTTGTACCGTGCCCGGCCTCGACACGGCCGGGCGACAGGCACCCCTATCGGGTGGCGGAGCGTGAACGGCGCTCAGCCGAGGGTGAACGGGTCGCGGGTGCCGCCCGTCAGCTCGACCCACACCGACTTGTTCTCGGTGTACTCGTTGACCGCCTCGACGCCGTTCTCCCGGCCCAGACCCGAGCTCTTGTAGCCGCCGAACGGCACGCTCGGGGCGACGACGCGGTAGGCGTTGATCCACACCGACCCCGCCCGGATCCTGGCCGCGACCCGGTGCGCGCGGTGCACGTCCTTGGTCCAGACCGCCCCGGCGAGGCCGTACTGGGTGTCGTTGGCGAGCTTGATCGCCTCCTCCTCGGTGCTGAACGTGTACGCGGAGAGCACCGGGCCGAACACCTCCTCGCGGACGACCGTCGACTCCGGTCCCACACCGGTGAGCACCGTCGGCTTCACGAACAGCCCGCCGAGTCCCGTGTCGGCGGCCCCGCCGTAGGCGACCGTCGCACCCTCGCCCTTGGCCGTCTCCAGGTAGCCGAGCACCTTCTCGTACTGCGGCCGGTTCGCCACCGGACCCATCTCGGTGTCGGGGTCGTTGGGGTCGCCGAGCCGGATCCGTGATGCCCGCTCCGCCACCAGCCGCACGAGGTCGTCGTGCACCGACTCGTGCACGATCAGCCGCGACCCGGCCATGCAGGTCTGCCCGGTGGCGGCGAAGACGCCGGCGACGAGCCCGTTGGACGCGGCCTCGAGGTCCGCGTCGGCGAACACGACCTGCGGGGACTTGCCGCCGAGCTCGAGGGTGACCTTGTTGAGGTTCTCCGCGGCGGCGTGCGCGACGGCACGGCCGGTGGCCGTCGAGCCGGTGAACGCCACCTTGTCGACGCCGGGGTGCCCGGCGAGGTGGGCCCCGAGCTCGCGGGAGCGTCCGGTGACGACGTTGACCACGCCCGCGGGGAAGCCGGCCTGCTCGAACAGCTCGGCCAGGCCCAGCGACGACGCCGGCGCGTGCTCCGACGGCTTGACGACGACCGTGCATCCGGCCGCGAGGGCGGGCGCCACCTTCCACGTCAGCAGCAGCAGCGGCGAGTTCCACGGCGTGATCGCCGCGACGACGCCGACCGGCTCCCGGCGGGTGTAGACGAGGTAGTTCGGGTTGGGCGAGGGGATCTGACGTCCCTCGAGCTTGTCGGCCAGCCCCGCGTAGTAGTGGAACCAGCCGCCCAGCCCGTTGAGCTGGCCCAGCATCTCCCGGTAGAGCTTGCCGGAGTCGTTGACCTCCAGCCGGGCGAGCCGCTCGGCGTTCTCCCCGATCAGGTCGCCGAGGCGACGCATCAGCGCCGCGCGGGCGAACCCGGTCAGCTCGCCCCACTCGCCGTCGAACGCCGCCCTCGCCGCCGCGACCGCCGCGTCGACGTCCTCGGTCCCGCCGTCGGGCAGGACGGCCCACGGCCGCCCGGTGTAGGGGTTCTCCGACTCGAACGTCGCTCCCGAGATCGCGTCGACCGGCTTGCCGCCGATCACCATCCGGAAGTGCTCGAGATCCGCCATTTCGTCCGTCCTCCTCGACGTCGCCAGGGCGTGCTGCCGGATCACGCTACGAGAAACCCGACCCGGGCGGCCATCGCTGCGCGGCGCGCCCGGCTCCATGACACAGGTCACACCGATACCGCGCGGTGGGATGACTCTCAGGAATGGTGTCGCCCTGGGCCGGGTGCATACCCTGCGTGTGTGACCGGTTCCCTCTCGAGTGCGCAGGCCCGTCCCGGCCCGGTGGATCCCGCGACGATGCGCGACGTACTGGGGCACTTCGTGTCCGGCGTCGTCGTGATCACCGCGATCGGCCCGGAGGGACCGATCGGCTTCACGTGTCAGTCCTTCGCGTCGCTGTCGCTCGACCCGCCGCTGGTCAACTTCTCCCCGGCGCGGACGTCGTCGACCTGGCCCCGCATCCGGGAGACCTCGTCGTTCTGCATCAACGTGCTCGCCGAGGACCACCAGCACTACAGCGCCGGGTTCGCACGCTCGGGCGTCGACAAGTTCGCGGGCGTCACGTGGAGCCCGGCACCCTCGGGCGCACCCGTCCTCGACGGCGTGACGGCGTGGGTCGACTGCACGCTCGAGCACGAGTACGAGGGTGGCGACCACACGATCGTCGTCGCCCGGGTGCACGACCTCGGTGCCGACGCCTCCCGGCTGCCCCTGCTGTTCTACCGGGGCGGCTACAGCGCGGTCTCCCCCGCCGTCGAGGAGGGTGGCCGATGAGCCCCGTCCTGCTGGGCCTCGTCGGCGGACCCGACGCCGGTGGCCGTACCACGACCGCGGTCGAGGGCGTGCTCGTCGGCGCCGAGAAGGCGGGCGCCACGACGTCGTTGCTCGAGCTGAGCCAGGCCGCTCCCGACGAGGTCGCCGCGGCGCTCGAGGCGGCCGACGGCGTGGTGTTCGGCAGCCCGGTGTACCGGGCGACCTACAGCGCCCTGCTCAAGCAGGTCCTCGAGGCCACCGAGCGCGGCCGCTGGGGCGAGAAGACCCAGCCCCTGCAGGGCAAGGTCGCGGCGACCGTGCTCACCGGCGCGAGCGCGCACCACTTCCTCGCGGTCGACGACCTGCGCAACGTCCTCGCCGGGTTCTTCGCCGTCCAGGTGCTCTCCCCCGGGCTCTACGTCGAGCAGGCGGGCTACGTCGACCGCACGACGCTGACGCCGGAGACCGCGGAGCTCGCCGCGGTGCACGGGGCGGCGCTCGCCGACCTCGCGAGGGCGGTCCGCGGTTCGGCGGCGCTGCAGGCGATCACGCCGCAGGTCTGAGCGCGGATCGCGCAGGCCACGCCTCGTCGGGGTCCCCCGCTCACGGGCCCTCGGACAGCAACGCGCGCACCGCGTCGGCGTCCGGCGCGGTGAGCGCGCGGGCGGCCAGCTCGGCCGCCGCGCACACGTCGATCTCGCGGACGGTGTGCTTGGTCGCGGCGACGGCGGGCGCCGCGACGCTCAGCTCCCGCACGCCCAGGCCCAGCAGCACGGTGGCGGCGGCCTCGTCCGCGGCGGCCTCGCCGCACACCGCGACGAGCACGTCGGGACCGGCGCCGCGACAGGTCGCGGCGACCAGCGCGAGGACGCCGGGGTCCAGCGGGTCGGCGAGCCCGGCCACCGCGTCGTTGCCGCGTTCGGTGGCCAGCGCGTACTGGGTGAGGTCGTTGGTGCCGATGCTCAGGAAGTCCACGTGCGGTGCGAACGCGGCGGCCTTGAGCGCCGCGGCCGGCACCTCGACCATCATCCCGACCTGCAGGTCCGCCGGGGTGCCGCGGCCTTCGGCGACGACGGCGGCGTCGAGCGCCGCCCGGGCCGCGCGCAGCTCGGCGACCGTCGAGACCATCGGGAACATGACGCTCACCGGGGTCGCGTGCGCGGTGCGGACGATCGCGCGCAGCTGGGTGTCGAGCAGGTCCGGTGCGCGCAGCGCCAGCCGCAGGCCGCGAAGCCCGAGGAACGGGTTGGCCTCGGCGGGCTGCGCGACGTAGGGCAGCGGCTTGTCCCCACCCACGTCGAGGGTCCGCAGCGTGATCCGGCGACCGCCGAGCGCGGCGGCGATCCCCCGGTAGGCGGCCTCCTGCTCGTCGATCCCGGGTGCGGCGTCGCGGCCGAGGAACAGGAACTCGGTGCGGACCAGCCCGGCGAGGTCGGCGCCGGTCGCGGCCGCGGCGTCGGCGGGCCCGGCGGCGTTGACCCCGACGAGCACCCGCACCCCGTCGCGGGTGACGGCCGGCTCCCGCGCCAGCGCCTGCGCCGCGCGGTCGCGGACGGCCTGCGCGGCGGCGCGGTCCCGGAACCGGTCGGCGTCGGGGGGCGCGGGGTCGACGAGCAGCTCACCCGTCGCGCCGTCGAGGGCCAGTGGCGTCCCGGCCGCGATGTCGAGCACGGCGTCGCCCGCCCCGACGATCGTCGGGATGCCCTTGGCCCGCAGCAGGATCGCCGCGTGCGCGGTCGGGCTGCCCGCCGCCAGGACGACCCCGACGACGGCCACCGGGTCGAGGGCGGCCGCGTCGGCCGGGGTGAGGTCGCGGGCGACGAGGACACCCTCGCCCGCGACGGGCGCGTCCGCCGCGGGCACGCCGAGCAGGGCCCGCAGGACCTGGTCACCGACGGCCCGGACGTCGGCGGCCCGGGCGCGCTGGTACTCGTCGGGCAGGGCCGCGAACCGCTCGGCGACCGCGCGGATCGCGTCGGCCCACGCCCGGGGCGCGCCGACGCCGGCGTCGATGCCGGCGACCGCGGCCTCCCGCAGGTCGGGGTCGTCGAGCAGGGCGAGGTGGGCGTCGAAGATCGCCGCCTCGTCGGCGCCCGCCGTGGTGGCGGTGTGCGCGCGGGCGGCCTCGATCGTGGACGCGGTCGCGCGCAACGAGTCGTCGAGCGCGGCCCGGTCGGCCTCCGGGTCGTCTGACGACGCCCCAAGGAGGTCGGACCCGTTGGGGAGAGCGGAGCCGTCGGGGAGAGCGGAGCCGTTGGGGAGAGCGGGGGCCCGCAGCGGACGCGCGGGTCCGACGACGACTCCCGGGGAGGCGCCGAGCGGGCGGCCGGCGACGGCCGGCGCCGCCGGGGCCGTCGGGGCCGTCGGCGGCGCCTGCGCCGATGCCGTCGCGGCCGGGCCCGTCAGGCCGGATGCGGTCGCCGCCGCACCGACCCGGTCGAGTGCGGTGGTCGCGTCCGGCCCCGAGGCGACGACCTCGATCTCCTGCCCGGCGAGCACGCCGAGCCCCGCGAGCCGCGAGAGGCTCGTGACGTCGGCCCAGTCCGAGCCGGTCGTCGCGTTGCGGGCGCGGACGTCGGCGTCGAGCCCACGGACGGCGCCGACCAACCGGGACGCGGGCCGTGCGTGCAGGCCGTGCGGGTCGGTGACCACCAGGCGCAGGACCGGGCCGCCCGCGACGGGTCCGGCGTCCCCGGGCGCCGGTGCCGGGCCACCGAGCTGCGCGGTCTTCGCCGCGAGCGCACCGGACGCCTCGGCCGCGACCCCCGCCCGGTCGGCACCCCCGGCCGCAGTGACGACGGCGGCCACCAGCCCCTCGACCAGCGGTGCCGCACAGAGCAGCACGCGCTCGGCGCGGTCCGGGTCGAGCATCTCCACCGCGAGCTCCGCGGAGAGCACCGCGCTGCCGAGGTCCATCAGCACGACCACCCCGGCGCCCTCGTCGGCCGCCTCGATCGCGGTCATGATGGCGGCGGCGTCGGTGCCGAACGTCGTGTCGTCGAGACCGGCGGCCACCTCGATCCGTGGGCCGCCGTCGTGCACCATCTCGCGGGCGAGCCCGACGGCCGCGTCGGCCAGCACCCGGCTGTGGGACACGACGACGATCCCCACGACGGCGACGGCCTCGCCGCCGTCGACGGGCCCGCGGCCCTCGGCGGGAGCGGTCACGCCAGTGCGTCGGCCGCGGCGGCCACGAGCATCGTGACCGAGGTGGCTCCCGGATCCTGGTGTCCCGCACTGCGTTCGCCGAGGTAGCTCGCCCGGCCCTTGCGGGCGACGAGCGGGATCGTCGCGTCCCGCCCTGCTGCTGCGGCGGCCGCCGCCGCGCGCAGGGCCTCGGCGAGCGGGTCGCCGTCGGCCAGCGCCGCGTCGAGCGCGTCGACGGCGGGACTCAGCGCGTCGTACATGGTCTTGTCGCCGGCCTCGGCCTTGCCGCGCGCGACGACCCCCTCGAGCCCGGCCCGCAGCGCCTTGGCGAAGGCGGGCCCGTCGAGCTCGGTGACCTCGCCCGCCGACGTCGCGACCCGCAGGAACAGCGTCCCGTACAGCGGGCCGCTCGCGCCGCCGACTGTGCTGACCAGCGTCATCCCGACCTTCTTGAACAGCGCCGCCGCGGAGGGCTGCGGCTCGGCGTCGAGTGCCGCGACGACGGCCGTCATCCCGCGGTCGAGGTTGGAACCGTGGTCGGCGTCGCCGATCGCGGCGTCGAGCCGGGTCAGCTCGTCGCGGTGCTCGTGCACCTCGGCCGCGAACCGCCGTACCCAGTCCGTGAGCTGGTCGAGTGTCGCGCTCATGCCCCCCACCGGAGTCCAGGAGTCCTGACCGGCGCGTCCCACAGCCGGATCAGCTCGTCGTCGCACCTGAGCAGCGTGACCGAGCAGCCCGCCATCTCCAGGCTCGTGATGTACGGGCCGACCAGCGACCGCGCGATCCGCACCCCCGCCTTGTCGAGCAGGGCGGCGACCTCGTTGTACATCAGGTACAGCTCCAGCAGCGGCGTGCCGCCCATGCCGTTGACGAAGCAGATGACGCCGTCGGGGCCGGTGAAGTCGAGGTCGGCCAGCACGGGCTCGACGAGCATCGCGGCGATCTCGCGGGCGGGCGCGACGGGGACCCGGCGTCGGCCGGGCTCGCCGTGGATGCCGATGCCGATCTCCATCTGGTCGTCGGGCAGGTCGAACGTCGGCTGTCCCGCGGCCGGCACGGTGCAGGACGTGAGCGCCATGCCCATGCTGCGGCCCTGGCCGTTGACCTTGCGCGCCACCGCCGCCACGGCCGCGAGGTCGCGTCCCTCGTCGGCGGCGGCACCGACGATCTTCTCCAGCAGCACCGTCACGCCGACGCCGCGGCGGCCCGCGGTGTAGAGGCTGTCCTGGACGGCGACGTCGTCGTCGGTGACCACCGAGAGCACGTCGACGCCGGTCTCGGCGGCCGCGAGCTCCGCGGCCATCTCGAAGTTCATCACGTCGCCGGTGTAGTTCTTGACGATGTGCAGGACGCCGGCGCCGCCGTCGACGTTCTTGGTGGCCTCGACCATCTGGTCGGGCACCGGGGAGGTGAAGACCTCTCCCGCGCACGCGGCGTCGAGCATGCCGGGACCGACGAACCCGCCGTGCATCGGCTCGTGGCCGGAGCCACCGCCCGAGATCAGCCCGACCTTGCCCTGCACGGGCGCGTCGGCGCGGTAGACGATCCGGTTCGCGTGGTCCACGCGCAGCTCGGGGTGGGCGGCATCCATGCCGCGCAGCGCCTCGGCGACGACGTCGGCCGGATCGTTGATGAGCTTCTTCATCGTGAGCCCTCCGTTGGGCGCGACCGGATCCTGACGGCACGTGCAGGTCGAGCTGAACACATTTCGACTATGCCGAACGTCCATCGGAAGGTACGCTCACCCGTGGTGCGGGGCAAGACTCCGACCCGACGAGCCCGGCGACGTGGCGGGAGGCCCGCGTGATCCAGTCCGTGGACCGCGCCGTCCGCATCCTCACGGCCCTGCAGGGCGCCCGGCGGATGGGCCTCGGCGAGCTCGCCGCGCAGCTGGAGCTGGCGCCGTCGACGGTGCACGGCATCGTCCGCACCCTGCTCGACCACGGGATGATCGCCCAGGAGCGCGACTCCGGCCGCTACCGGCTGGGCCCGGCGACGCTACGGCTGGGCAACGTCTACCTCGACACCCTGGAGCTGCGCTCGCGGTCGGTACCGTGGGCGGAGGACCTCGCCGCGCGGACGGGGATGGCCGTGCGGACCGCCGTGCTGCTGGCCGGACCGGGTGGCGACGTCATCGTCGTCGCCCACGAGCCGCGACCGGGCGGCGGCAGGCAGATGAACGAGGTGGGGATCGTGGTTCCCGCGCACGCGTGCGCGCTCGGCAAGGCGTTGCTGGCGTTCGACCCCGCGGGCGAGCCCGCGTTCGACACGGCCGGCGAGCCGTTGCGCAGCATGACGGGCGAGACGATCACCGACCCCGCCCGGCTGCGTACCGAGCTCGCCGCGATCCGCCGCGTGGGGCTGGCCACCGAGGCCGAGGAGGCCGTGCTCGGCGAGTACGGGCTCGCCGCGCCGGTCGCCGACCACAGCGGCACCATCGCGGGCGCGATCGGGCTCGTCGTCCCGCAGACCGAGTGGCCCGTCGGCCCCGGGGCGACCGACGCGCTGCGCGCCGCGGCCCGCAGCATCTCCCGCGAGCTCGGCGCACCGTCGTGGCCGCCCGTGGTGCGCGACCGGCCGGCGGCGAGCGCATGACCGCCCGGCTCGGGATCGGGCTCGCCGCCGTCGCGCGCCCGGCCTACATCACCTCGGGTCGCGACCACGACCTCGGCGCCGACCGCAGCGTCGACGCGCTGCGCGCGCGGACGTGGGCGGTGCTCGACGCGGCCGTCGCGGCCGGGATCGACTACGTCGACGTCGCCCGGTCCTACGGCCGTGCCGAGGAGTTCCTCGCGGGCTGGCTCGACGCCCACCCCGGCGCGCCGGTCGAGGTCGGCTCCAAGTGGGGCTACCGCTACGTCGGCGAGTGGCGCACGGACGCGCCCGTCCACGAGGTCAAGGACCATTCCCTCGGCGCGTTCACCGAGCAGATCGCGCAGACCCGCGCGCTGCTGGGCGAGCGGCTCGCCGTCTACCACGTGCACTCGGCCACCCTGGAGACCGGCGTCCTGGAGCTCACCGACCTGCACGCCAGGCTCGCCGTGCTGCGCGACGAGGGCGTCCGCGTCGGCATCTCGACGTCGGGCCCGCGACAGGCCGAGACGATCCGCCGCGCCCTGGAGATCCAGGTCGGCGGGCGCCCGCTGTTCACCTCGATCCAGGCGACGTGGAACGTGCTCGAGCCCTCGGCCGCCCCGGCGCTGGCCGAGGCCGCGGCGACGGGCGCCCGGGTGATCCTCAAGGAGCCGGTCGCCAACGGCCTGCTGGCCCCCGGCGGTCAGGACGGCTCCCCCGGCGCGGCGCGGGCGGCGGCGCTCGCGGACAAGGCCGGCGTCCCGATCGACCGGCTCGCGATCGCCGTGGCGCTGGCCCGCCCGTGGGCGTGGCGCGTGCTCTCCGGCGCCGTCGACCCGCAGCAGCTGCGCAGCAACGCCGCGGCGGCCAACGTCGACCTGCGCGCCGTCGACACGTCGATCCTCGAGGAGCTCGCGGCCCTGGCCGTCCCGGCCGAGGAGTACTGGGCGACCCGGTCGGCGCGGTCCTGGACCTAGGACGTACCGGATCCGCAGAACATCCGCCGGCGATCGGATAAGGTTCGGGCCTCGAACCTCGCTGCGGCACGTGCACCCCCTCCCAGGAGCAGCCATGCGCGACGCGGCGCACCGGCAGGTCGATCCGCTGACGACCGACGCGTTGATCGCGCGCAAGATCGTCGTCCCGACGCAGCGCGGCGTCGTGGTGGCGCGACCGCGACTGTTCCGCCTCCTCGACGACGGGAGCCGCTACCCGCTGGTGACGGTCGTGGCGCCGGCCGGTTGGGGCAAGACCACCCTGCTGTCGACCTGGCTGGCCGAGCGCGCCGACGACAGTGTCGTCGCGTGGTTGTCGGTCGACCAGGAGGACGACGACCCGGTCCGGTTCTGGTCGCAGGTGATCAGGACAGTTACGCACGCGCTGGCGCTGCCTCCCGACCACGCACTCCCGACGCTACGCCCGACCCGGGCCACATCGAACGACGTGCGATTCGTCGCCGAGATGATCGACGTACTGGCCGCCCTCCCCGAGCAGGTCTGCCTCGTGATCGACGACGTGCACGAGATCACCGAGCCGAGCATCCCGGCCGGGCTCACCTACCTGGTCGGACACACGCCCCCGAACTTTCGGCTCGTCCTGTCGGGACGGTTCCTGCCCGGCATACCGCTAGGACGCATGCGCGTCCTGGACGAGGTCCTGGAGATCAACGCGGCCGCGCTCGGTTTCACGGACACCGAGCTCACGTCGGTCCTCGACGGCGCCGGCCACTCCGTCGAACCTGAGGACACCGCGAGGCTGCTGCAACGAACGGAGGGCTGGCCCGCGGGCGTGCGGCTTGCGCAGCTGGCGATGTCCGGGACCGTCGGCGCGACGGCCGCGCTGACGGACCTGACCGGGGAGGAGTCGGTCGTCGCCGAGTACTTCGGCACCGAGGTCTTCGACCGGCAGGACCCTGCGACACGCGAGTTCCTGCTCCACACGTGCGTGACCGACGCGCTGACGGCCGACCTGGCCGACGCACTGACCGGCCGGAACGACTCCGAGCAGCTGCTCGAGACGATGGCCAGGACGAACACGTTCATCGGGATCCAGGGACGTCGTCCCTGGTACCGCTATCACCAGCTCTTCGCCGAGACTCTCCGCTCGACGCTGCGGCGCGAGGACCCGCAGCGCATGCGGGCCCAGCACCGCACCGCGGCACGCTGGCACCTCGAACACGGCGACGCGGTGGCTGCGGTCCGGCACGCCGTCGACGGCGGCGATCTCGCTACGGCACGGCTCGCCCTCGGCCGGGTATGGCTGCGCCTGGTGCTCGACGGTGAGCTGACAACTCTCAACCGAGTGCTGGACCTGCTCCCCCGCGACACCGTGTCCGCCGACGCCGAGCTCGTCCTCGTGCGGGCGGTCCTCCATCTGGAGTCAGGGCGCCACCGACGCGCGCTGGCCGATGTCGAGACCGGGGAGCGACTGATCCACCGTCTCGACGGCGCCGACCGGGCCCGGGCCGCGGCGGTGGCGGCAACAGTGCGGCTCCGGCTGGCCCAGCTCGGCGGCGACATCAACGGGGCGCGGCACGCGGGCGAGGCGGTGCTGTCGTCGCCCGCCCTCGAGGTCGACGACCCGTTGCGGGCCATGGCCCTGCTCGGTCTCGGCGTGTGCGAGTACTTCACGGGCCGACGTGCCGCGGCGCAGGAGATCCTGCGCGAGGGCCTGCGGATCGCGCGGACGACCGGCCACGACTACCTGGTCACGGGTTTCCTGAGCCAGCTCGCCGTGGTCCTGACGGCACAGGACCGGCCCGTGGAGGCCGTCGACGCGGCGCAGGAGGCCGTCGCGCTCGCACAGCGGCGCGGCTGGGGCGCGACGCCGCAGATGGCCGTCACGTGGCACGCCCTGGGCTGGGCGCACTTCCTGTGGAACCGGCTCGACGAGGCCGACCTGTACCTCGACCGGGCCGAGCTGGCCGCGCCGAGCGGTGACGCCGCCCTCCTCGCCGTGATCCACATGGTGCAGGGTCTGGTGCAGTCGTTGCGCCGCAACCACGACGCCGCGCTCGCGCTCCTGACCACCGCGGAGCGCGACCTCGGCGACGTCATCGACCGCTTCGTCTTCCGCTCCTACATCCAGGCCGAGGTCGTCCGGCTCCTGGTCACGACGGGCCGGCTGGATGAGGCGGATCGCCGCCTCGCCGCGCACCGCGACGGGCAACCGTCGGTGAGCCTCGCCGTCGCCGAGGCCGAGCTGGTGTGGGCCCGCGGCGACGCCGCCGCGGCACTGGTCGTCGTGGAGTCGGCACCCGGCGGCACGGGGAGCGGGTTCCTGGACCAGCACCTGCAGGCCCGCGTGCTGTCGGCGGTCCTGACCGCCGAGCTGCGCCGTCCCGACGACGCCGACCGCATCCTGGAGGAGGCCCTCGACCTCGCGCTGCCCGGCCACTACCGGCAGCCGTTCCTGCAGTTCGGGGAGGCACGGACGCTACTCGAGGCCCACCGCGGCTGCCCGGCGCACCGGCGGTTCGTGGCGGATCTGCTCGGGGCCGACAACGCGCCCGTGACCGGGGCGGCCGGCCCCGGCGCCGAGGTGCTCTCCGACCGGGAGGTCGAGGTCCTCGGCCACCTCGCGGCGATGCTCACCGCCGCCGAGATCGGCGCCGAGATGTTCGTGTCGGTCAACACCGTGAAGACCCACCTGAAGAGCATCTACCGCAAGCTCGGTGTGAGCAGCCGACGGCAGGCGGTGGCCCGAGGTGTCGAGCTGGGCATCGTGCGGCCCGGCCCCGGCCGGATGTGACGGGTCAGCCGAGGACCGTCGCGTGGACGTCGTCCCACGCGACACCCCGGTCCATCGCCGTCTTGGCGCGGACGAACGCGGCCGACCGGTTCTTGGCCAGCACCCCGACCAGGCGGCCGCCGTCGCCGTAGCCGACCACGAACTCGTCGGCCTCCAGCGCACCGCACAGCACGCGGACCTCCCGGGCGCCCGCGTCGCCGGCGAACTGGAAGTGGTGGCCGTACTGGTGCGTCCAGAAGTACCGGCCGGTGGTGAACGGGGCGGGCGCACCGCCGGTGAGCCGGTTCGCGACGTGGCGGGCCTGCTCGACCGCGACCATCCACTGTTGACCCCGCGCCGACCGCCCGGTCCGCGGGTCGGTCCAGCGCGCGACGTCGCCGGCGGCGTGGACGTTCGACGGGCCCGCGCACAGCTGGCCGTCGCAGACCACGCCGTCGTCGACGCGCAGGCCCGACCCCGCGAGCCACTCGACGTTGGGCACCACGCCGAGCCCGGCGACGAGCAGGTCGCACGGGAGCACACTGCCGTCGGTGAGCCGGACCGCCTCGACCCGCTCGCGGCCGAGGACCTCGGCGACGGCGACCCCGCACCTCAGGTCGGTGCCGTTGGCGCGGTGCATCGACACGAACGCCGCGGCCACCAGCGGCCCCACGGCCCGCGCGAGCGGCGTGGGCTGCACCTCGACGACGGTGACGTCGAGCCCCAGCGCCCGCGCGCTGGAGGCCACCTCGGCACCCACGAACCCGGCGCCCGCGACGACGACGGTCGGGCGCCGTTCGAGCTCCGCGCGGATCGCCACCGCGTCGTCGACGGTCCGCAACACGAGCACGCCCTCCGGCGGGGTCTGCCACGGGACCGGCCGCGGGCGTGCGCCCGTGCAGACGACCAGGTCGTCGTAGGGGACGCGACCCGCCACGGTCTCGACGACGCCGCGCACGGGATCGAGCCCGAGGACCGCGCAGCCCGTGCGCAGCTCGACGTCGAGGTCGGCGAAGGCCTGCCCGTCCTTGAACGTGACGTCCTGCGGCCGGGACTTCCCGGTCAGGACGTCCTTGGACAGCGGCGGGCGGTCGTAGGGCAGATGCGGCTCGTCACCGAGCACGACGACCGCCCCGTCGAAGCCCCGCCGCCTGAGGAACTCCGTCACCCGTACCGCCGCCAGTCCCCCGCCGGCGACGACCACCCGCCGCGTCCGCATCCCGTCCGCCCTCAGCCGTCCGCGGCGACGACGTCGACGGCGATGGCGTCGACCGGACAGCACGCCGCGGCGTCGTGCACGCTGTCGAGGTCGGCACCGGTGACGGTCGGGTGCAGCACCACCAACCGCGCACCGGGTCCCATCCCGAACACGTTCCCCGCGATCGTGGTGCACATCCCCGAGTGGATGCACCGGTCCCAGTCGATCGTCACGTCCGCCATGGCTCCTCCTCGTCCGTACTTCGGTCCGTGCGGGCTCAGCTGCCGAGCTTCTCGGCGAGCTCGAACAACCAGCGGCGGTACTCGATGGAGTACTTGTCGACACCCTTGAGGTGCATCTCCTCCGACAGGTCCTCGGGGAGCTCCTCGGGGCGTTGCGATTCGACGACGGGCCGGTCCTGCTCGTAGATGAAGTGGACGAACCCGCCCAGCTCCTCGTCGGCCTTGGCCGGGTCGCCGAAGTCGCGACCGGCGATGGTGAAGTTGCGGATGCTGCGCGGCCCCAGTGGCGTCGGGTGGAACAGCAGGTTGTACTTGTTGCCGTCGGAGAAGACGATGTTGAGCATGCAGGTCAGCGGCATGAAGACCCGCCAGTCGATCGAGAAGTAGACGTAGGGGTCCTCGGGCAGGTCCTTGCCGCCCCACGCCGCCGAGTCGACCGGTACCCGCACCAACGTCTTCTTGTCCTGCAGGTTCTCGAGACGGTTCTCGTCGCGCCAGACGTCGTGGCCCGGCACCGCCGGCTGCGTCGCGTCGCCGAGGTAGCCGTCGTGCAGGATCGCGAAGTGGGAATAGTCGGTGTAGTTCTCGACCCGGCGCGGCGCGCTGCACTCCCAGTCGGTCAGCGGCCGGCACGCGATGTGGTGCAATCCGGGGTCGTCGAACTGCGGGTACTCCGGCAACGGGTAGTACGGCTCGTCGACCAGGCAGGCCCAGATCAGCCCGTAGCGTTCTGCCGACAGGTACTTGTGCACGCCCGCCCGCAGGTGGCCCGCGAGGTCGGGGCGCTGGGGCGCGAGGGTGCACCGGCCGCTGCTGTCGTACTGCCAACCGTGGTACGGGCACTGCAGCTCACGGCCGCCGATCACCGCGCCGATCGACAGCGCCGACCCGCGGTGCGCGCACAGGTCGTCGAACACGCAGACCTCGCCGTCCAACCGTACGACGACCAGCTGCTGCCCCATGAGCGTCGCCCGGATCGGGGTGTCCCCGAGATCCTCGGCGTAGGCGACGGGATGCCAGAAGTGCCGCAGGGAGCGGTAGATCCGCGCCTCGCCGTCGGCGTTGAACTCGTTGACCCGCGAGGTGAACGCCGACTCGTCCGGGAGGTCGGTGAGCGTCATGGTGGGAGGTCCCTTTCTCGGCGGTGAGGTGGGGCGTCGTGTCCGGCTGCCTTCGCAGTGTCGGACGTCGCGAAGATCGAGTCGACACACGTGGCGGGTGATCCCCCGGGCCGGTCCCCCTCACCCGTGACGGGTGACCCTTCGCCCGAGAACCGTCTGCGCGCGAACGGGTCCGGACATGCCGACGCGGGCCGCGGCGGCTGGTCGGCCGCGGCCCGCGATGCGTGGACGCCTCCCGCTACGGCGTACCGGCGGGCACCCGTCGGTCGGCGTAGGACGGCCGGATGTCGGTCATCATCGCGACGAGCTCGTCGACGACCGCGTCGAGGAACGCGCGGCCGCTCTCCGCGGACGCCACGTGCGGGTCGCCGAAGATCGAGGTGTCGTTGGTCGCGGGGCTCGGCCGCGTCGTGTACGTCCGCGACGGCGTGACCGGAGCGACGAGATCCCAGCCGACGAGCGGCGTCGCCACCCCTTCGATCGCGGCCATGTCGACGAGCTCGGGACGGACGGCGAGCTGGAACGACGTCTCGAACTCGCAGCCGTGGCCCATGCCGCCGACCTCCGACCGGCGCAGCGCGTGGATCCGGGCCGCCGCCGGTTCCCAGTAGCTGACGGCGGTCACCGTCGGGGCGTAGGTCGTGTCGAGGTCGTCGATCAGCCGCCGGGCCACCGCGTCGTTCGCGGTGCCGTTGGGCCGGTTCCCGTTGAGGATCAGCAGCCTGCGGAACCCCTGTTTGATCAGCGCCGTCCCGACCTCGTAGACCAGCTCCTGGTAGAGCGGCACCGACAGCGAGATCGTGCCGGTGAACGACTCGAAGGTCTTCGAGATCCCGTACGGCAGCGGCGGGGCGACGACGGCACCGAGCCGCTCCGCCACCAGCGTCGCGACGTGCTCGGCCTGGTGGGTGTCGGCGTCGTTGGGCATGTGCGCCCCGTGCGCCTCGGTGGCACCGGTGGGCAGGATGACCAGCGCCTCGCGGTCGATGGCCTCCTGGACCTGCCGCCAGCTCATGTGGGCGATCTTCATCGGGACTCTCCTCCCGCGACGGCCGCAGCCGTCGCGTCGACGACGGGCGGCCGCCGGCGGCCGTGCCCGGTGGACGTCTCGAACATGTGGCCGATCTCGAGGACCCGCCGGTCGGCGCCGGGCGGGCCGACGATCTGCATGCCGACGGGCAGCCCGTCGCCGGAGAAACCGGCCGGTACCGACAACGCCGGGCATCCCGTCGCACTGATCCAGTAGGCGAGGCGCATCCAGTCGAGGTAGCCGGCCCCGCCCGCCGCGCCGCCGTCGCCGGCCGCCGGGAGGCAGGGGTACTCGAGCCGGGCGTCGAACGGGGGCACGGGGCTGACCGCGGCGACGAGGACGTCGTAGCCGGCGAAGAACGCGTGCATCCGCTCCCACAGCTCACCGCGCATGCCTTCGGCGCGGGCGACGTCCTCGGCACGCAGCTCACGGCCGGCCTCGATGTTGGCAGCCAGGCTCGGCTTGACCAGGTCCCGGTGCGCGTCGAGCAGCTCGCCGTAGGCCAGCTGGAACTGCCACGCGCGCAGGGTGCGGAACACCTCGTCGGCGCCCGACAGGTCGGGGTGGTCCTCGACGACCACACAGCCGAGGCCTTCGAGGACGCCCACCTGTCGTGCGAGCACGTCCGCGACGGCCGGATCGAGCGCCACCGCGCCGCCGAGGTCCGGCGCCCACGCCACCCGCCCCCCGTGCAGGTCGACCTCGAGCGGGCCGTCGAGCGTTCGGGGGTCGTCGGCCAGGCTGATCGGGCACCGCGGGTCCGGCCCGGCGATCACCGACAGCAGCAGCGCGAGGTCGTCGACCGAGCGGGCCATCGGGCCGGGAACGGTCAGGCTCGACCACGGCAGCACCGACGGGTACTGGGGCACCCGTCCGGCCGTCGGTCGCAGGCCCACGACGTTGCAGAACGACGCCGGGTTGCGCAGCGAACCGCCCATGTCGTTCCCGTCGGCCAGCGGCTGCATCCCGCAGGCCAGCGCCGCGGCCGCCCCGCCGGAGCTGCCGCCCGCCGACCGGTCGAGCGCGTAGGGGTTGCGCGTGAGTCCGAACACCTCGTTGTACGTGTGCGACCCGGCCGCGAACTCGGGGACGTTGGTCTTGCCGATCGTGATCGCGCCCGCTGCCCGGATGCGGGTGACGACGAGCTCGTCGTCGTCGGGGACGTGGTCGGCGAAGATGCGCGAGCCGTAGGTGGTGCGGATACCGGCCGTGCGGTGGGTGTCCTTGTGCGCCACCGGTATCCCGTGCAACGGCCCGAGCGGGCGGCCGGCGCTGCGGGCCTCGTCGGCCCGGGCGGCGTCGGCCAGCGCCTGCTCCGGCACGAGGGTCACGATCGCGTTGACGGCCGGGTTCACCGCGTCGATCCGGTCCAGGTGCGCCCGGACCAGCTCGACCGCCGACACCTGCCCGGTGCGGACGAGGTCGGCCATCTCCCGAGCGGTCAGGAAGCACAGCTCGTCGGCCGTCACGGTGGAGGTCCTGAGTTGCGAAGCGGGTGTGACATAAGCCCTCTCCTGTCCGCTGAGCGGATATGTCATCCTTCTCGCGGACAGTCAAGCAGGTGGCGCCGCCGACCGTCAACGCCGTCGGAGGTCCCCCACCGCCGGACCGAGGAGACGATCAGCGATGGCCACAGCGCGTCCCGGCACGTCCCGCCGAGCGGTCGTTCGCCCCACGATCGCCCGGACGCCGAGGAGGGCCGGGTGATGCCCGGGTCCGCGTCCCTGATCGCCGCGGTGCTCGACGCCGGCAGCTTCGTCGGCTGGGACGCTCCGCCACCGCCGGTCGCCGACGACGCCTACCGCGCCGCGCTCACGGCCGCCGCCCGGCGCGCCGGTACCGACGAGTCGATCGTCACCGGTCAGGGCCGGATCGCCGGGCGGGCGGTCGCCGTCGTCTGCAGCGAGTACGGGTTCCTCGGCGGCTCGATCGGTGCGACGGCGGCGAACCGGATCGTCGCCGCCGTCGAGAGGGCCACCGCCGCCCGGCTCCCGCTGCTCGCCTCCGCGGCCTCCGGCGGAACCCGGATGCAGGAGGGGACGCCCGCATTCGTGCGGATGGCGCCGATCGTCGCCGCGGTGACCGCGCACAAGGCCGCGGGCCTGCCCTACCTCGTCCATCTGCGGCACCCGACCACCGGTGGCGTGCTCGCCTCGTGGGGGTCGCTCGGCCACGTCACCGTCGCCGAACCCGGCGCCCTCATCGGCTTCCTCGGGCCGACGGTCTACGAGGCGCTGCACGGACGCCCCTTCCCTGCCGGCGTCCAGACCGCTGAGGCCCTCCACGACCACGGCCTCGTCGACGCGGTGCTGCCGACGTCGCTGCTGCGCGGGATCGCCGCGCGCGCACTCGCGCTGCTCGCGCCACAACCGCCCGCCACCGACGCCGCCACCCCCGCTCCCGCGCCCCGAGGCCCGGTGCCCGAGCCCCCCGCGTGGGAGTCCGTCCGCCGGACCCGCCACCCGGGCCGGCCGGGGCTGCACGCCGTCCTGCGCCACGCCGACGACGCGCTCCCCCTCAGCGGGACCGGGGCGGGCGAGCGCGGCGAGGCGCTGGTCCTGGCGCTCGTCCGGTTCGGCGGCACGGCCTGTGTGCTCGCCGGCCACGACCGCACCGTCTCCCGGCCGCCGACACCCGCCGACCTGCGCACCGCGCGCCGCGGGATGCGGCTCGCCGGCGAGCTCGGCCTTCCGTTCGTCACCGTGATCGACACCGCCGGCGCGGAGCTCAGCCCGGCCGCGGAGTGGGGTGGCCTCGCCGGGGAGATCGCCCGCTGCCTCGCCGACCTGCAGCAACTGCCCGCACCCACGCTCTCGGTGCTGCTCGGCCAGGGCACCGGCGGCGCCGCGATCGCGCTGCTGCCGGCCGACCGCGTCGTCGCCGCCCGGCACGCCTGGCTCGGGCCGCTGCCGCCCGAGGGCGCTGCCACGATCCGCTTCGGTGACCCGGCCCGCGCACCCGAGATCACCGAGGCGCAGCACGTCCGGGCAACCGATCTCGTCCGCGCCGGCGTCGTCGACCGCGTGCTCGACGAGCTCCCGGACGCCGCCGACGAGCCGGCGGCTTTCGCCCGCCGCGTCGCCGACGTGATCGCCGAGGAGTTGCGGCACCTGCGCACGGGCGACGCCGCCCTGCGCAGCACCGGGCGTGCCGCCCGGGGCCACCGGCTCGTCGCCCTGCCTCCCGCCTGACGCCGGGAACACGCCCTCGGCGCCGGCCGGGACCGGCGGTCAGCCGGCCCGGTCGGCGAGGGTCGCGACGTAGTCGTCGAGCGTGCGGGCGGGCCGGCCGAGCAGCGCCTCCAGCACGAACGGCGGCCCGGTGAACCCGAACTCGCGGTAGTGGTCGGACATGAGCGCGAGGCACCGGCCCGCGTGGTCCGCCGCCGCGGCGGGTGGGGCGTCGACGGCGCGGACGACACGTCCGAGCCGGCGCGCCAGGGCCGCGGCGATGTCCTCGGCGTCGAGGGCCTGCGGCCCGCACAGTTCGAAGGTGCCACCGTCGAGTCCGTCCCTCGTGAGCAGGACGGCGGCCGCATCGGCGACGTCGCGCAGATCGACGTAGGACAGTCGGGCCCCGACGCCCCACGGGCTGGGGAAGCGGCCCGTCCGCCGCACGACGTCGAGCTGCCCGCCGACGTTGTCGAGGTAGGCGCAGGGCTGGACGACCCTACGGTCCACGTCGAGGGTGTCGAGGAACTCCTCCACCCGCAGCTTCTGCCAGTGGTGGGGCATCCGTTCCAGCTGCGGGCGCAGCACCGAGTGGTAGACGAGCCTGCCCACCCCGGCCTCGCAGGCCCGCTGCGCGAGCCGGGTCGCACCGGCGAGCTCGTCGGCGTCGAAGTTCGGCCAGATCAGGTACAGGGCGCCGCAGCCACGCAGCGCGGCCGCGGTCGCGTCGTCGTCACGCAGCGAGCCGACCACGACCTCGGCACCGAGCACGGCCAGTTCCGCGGCGGCGCGCCGGCCCCGCACCAGCGCCCGCACCGGCAGGCCTCGGCGCCGCAGCGCGGCGGTCACGGCGAGGCCGGTCATCCCGCCGGCCGCGGTCACCAGGATCATCCGCCGGCCACCGGCCGCCGGGTCACACGTTCACCCGCGCCTGGCGCAGCAGGTCGTGGATCGCGCTGGGACTCAACGGGACCTGCCGCACGGGCGGCGTGCCGAGCGGGCTCAGCGCGTCCTCGACCGCCGACGCGATGACCTGCCCGACGGGGATGGTGCCGGCCTCGCCGACGCCCTTGATGCCCAACGGGTTCAGCGGTGAGGGCGTCTCCAGGTGGATCATCTCGATGTGCGGGACCTCCGTCGCGTAGGGCACGAGGAAGTCCATGAAACTCGCGTTGCGCAGCACGCCGTTCTCGTCGTACTCCAGCTTCTCGTAGAACGCGCCGCCCATCCCCTGCGCGACACCGCCCGCGACCTGGCCCTCGACGATCATCGGGTTGATCATGTTGCCGCAGTCGTGCACGCACACGTACCGCTTGACGTCGATGTCGCAGGTGACGGGGTCGACCTCGACGAGCGCGGCGTGCACCCCGTAGGCCCAGGTCGCGTGCGGCGGGGAGTAGTACTCGGAGACCTCGATGCCGGGACGCTCCCCGTCGGGCAGCGGCTTGCCGGTGCTGCGTGCGGTCGGCGCGAACTGGGTGGCCGTCTGCGCGGCCTTGTTGAACGCGTAGCGCAGCGGGTTGCTCATCGTCGCGACCTCGGCGAGCGTGACGCCGGGAGATGTCGTGCCGCGCACGAAGGCGCGCCCGTCGGCCAGCTCGATGTCGTCGGGGTCGGCCTCGAGCATGTTGGCCGCGGCCTGCGCGATCCTGGCCCGCGCGCTCACCGCGGCGACGTGCACTGCGTTGCCGCTGACGACGGCCGCGCGGCTGGCGAACGTCGCCACTCCCCAGTCGAAGACGCCGGTGTCGCCCTCGACGACGATCACGTCCTCGGGCCGCACGCCGATCTGGTCGGCGACGATCTGTGCCCACGCCGTCTCGTGGCCCTGCCCCTGCGCGGTGAGCCCGGTGTTGACGTAGGCCTTGCCGGTGATCGGGTGCAGCCGGATCTTCGCGCCCTCGTACGGGCCGAGCCCGGTTCCCTCGACGTAGAACGACAGGCCGAGGCCGAGCATGCGGCCCTCGGCCCGGGCCTGTTCCTGCTCGGCGCGGATCGCGTCGAGGTCGAGCGCCTTCTCCAGCGCGGCCAGCGCGTCGTCGTAGCGTCCGCTGTCGAGCGTGACCGGCAGCCCGTCGGCGAAGACCAGGTCCGGCCGGGTGTAGGGGAACTCGTCGGGCGTGATGAAGTTCCGTCGCCGGATCTCGAAGCGGTCGATTCCGAGCTCGGCCGCGAGCTGGTCCATCGCGCGTTCGATGGCGAAGTTGGCCTGCGGGCGGCCGCAGCCGCGATAGGGCGTCACGGGGACCGTCGGGGTGTAGACGCAGTCGAAGGTCACGTGGATCGCCGGGATGCGGTACGGGCCGGCGATCTGGGTGGACGCGACCTGGGCGACGGCGATCCCGTAGGGGATGAACGACCCGGTGTCGTGCAGGAAGGTGTCCCGCAGGCCAAGGACGACGCCGTCGCTGGTCGCGGCGAGCTCGATGTCGTGGATCTGGGTCCGCTCGTGGGTCATGTGCACGAAGTTCTCGGAGCGGTCCTCGACCCACTTGACCGGCCGGCGCAGGTCCTTGGCCGCGAACGGCACGAGGATCTCGTTGCTGTACGGGAACACGATCTTGGGCCCGAAGCCGCCGCCGACGTCGGGGGCGACGACACGCACCTTGTCCTCGTCGAGGTCGAACAGGCTCGACAGGGCGCCGCGCAGGCCGATCGGAGCCTGGGTGCCGTCCCACACGGTGAGCTCGCCGGAGACCGCGTCCCAGCGCGCCGCCGTGCTGAGGCACTCCATCGGCGCGGCGGTGCTGCGGTCGACGCGCACCTGGATGCGGGTCACGTGGTCGGCGGCCGCGAACGCGGCGTCGGGATCGCCGCTGACCTGCACGAGGTGCGCCGCGATGTTGTTCGGGACGTCCTCGTGGACCAGCGGTGCGCCGTCGAGCGCGGCCTTCGCGGGGTCGACCTCGACCGGCAGGATGTCGTAGTCGATCTCGATCAGCCGCGCGGCGTCCTCGGCGATGTAGCGGTCGTCGGCGACGACGAACGCGATCGCCTGCCCGACGTGGTAGACGTCCTCGTGGGCGAGCGGGTACTGGGTGCGCGGATGGCCGATGCACGGGTGCGGGATCAGCAGCGGCATCGTGACGTCGAGCTCGCCGAGGTCGGCGTGGGTGTAGACGCGGTGCACCCCCGGCAGGGCCCGCGCGGCGGTGGTGTCGAGGTGGGTGATGCGGCCGCGGGCCACGGCACTGCGCGCGAAGGCGCCGTGCAGCACGCCGTCGAGCGGCAGGTCGTCGACGAAACGGCCGCGGCCGGTGATCAGGCGCGCGTCCTCGTTGCGCTGGACGCGGGCACCGAACTGGCGGGTGGACATCGACTATCCCTTCGACGCGATCTCGGCGGCGGCCCGGCGGGTGGCCGCGACGATGCCCATGTAGCCCGTGCAGCGGCACAGGTTTCCGGCGAGTTGGGCGCGCACGCCGTCGTCGGTCTCGGCCAGCTCCTCGTTCTCGACGAGGTGGGTCACCGCCATCAGGAACCCGGGCGTGCAGAACCCGCACTGCAGGCCGTGGCACTCCCGGAACGCGCGCTGCACCGGGTGCAGCGTGCCGTCGGACCCGGCCAGGCCCTCGACGGTGCGGACCTCCATGCCGTCGACCTGGACGGCCATCGTCAGGCAGGATCGGGCCGGCACCCCGTCGAGGTGGACGGTGCACGCGCCGCAGACGCCGTGCTCGCAGCCGACGTGCGTCCCGGTCAGGCCGAGGTCCCCGCGCAGGAAGTCCGACAGCAGCAGGCGGGGGGACACCGCCGCCTCGACCTTCTCCCCGTTGACCGTCAGCGAGATCGCGATCCGGTCGTCGGGGCCGTAGCGGGTGTCGCCGTCGACCGGTTCCGCGTCCAGGTGGTTCGTGCCGTGGTTCCCGTTCATCGTGGCCCTCCCGCCCGCGCGGCCGCCCGCGTCAGGACGTCGTTCACCAGCCCGCTCAGCAGGTGCCGCCGGTAGTCGGCACTCGCGGCGGTGTCGTCGACGGTGGTCACGGCGTCGCGGGCCAGCTCGCCGGCTGCCCGGAACGCCTCGCTGCCCGGCTCGACCCCCCGCAGCGCCTCCTCGGCCGCGCGCAGCCGCACCGGGGTGGTGGCGACGCCGCAGGCCGCGAGCCGGGCCCGCGCGATGCGGCCGGCATCGTCGAGCAGCAGCGTGGCGCCGGCACCGGCGACGGCGAAGTCGCCGTGCCGACGGGCGAACTCACGGAACGCCCAGCCCTCCCCCGGCTCCAGGACCGGGAAGGCGACCTCGACCAGCAACTCCTCGGGTTCGAGGGCGGTGGTGAAGACGAACTCGAAGAACTCGGCCGCGGGGATGGTCCGCGCGCCCGCGGACGACCGGGCGGTCAGCTCGCCGTCCAGCAGCGTGAGCAGGCACGGCAGCTCGGACGCGGGGTCGGCGTGCGCGACGCTGCCCCCGACCGTCCCGCGGTTCCTGATCACCGGGTGGGCGATGTACTCCATCGTCTCCCGGATCAGCGGGTTGCGGGCCAGGACGGCGTCGTTGCGCTCCAACGTCCGCTGGCGGGTCATCGCGCCGACGCGGATCATCCCGTCACGGGTGTCGATCGTCGCCAGTTCGGCGACGCGTCGCAGGTCGATGACGGTGTCGGGGTTGGCGAGCCGGAAGTTCAGGGTGGGGACGAGACTCTGACCACCCGCGAGGACCACCGAGTCCTCGCTCTCCGCCCGTACTCGCAACGCGCCGGCCAGGGTGTCCGGCGCGACGTACTCATAGCAGGGTGGCTTCATCGCCGACCTTCTTCCTTCGTCGTACCGCCGGTCCGTGCGCGGTCGCCCGGCCACGGCGCGTCGCGCGGGTCACAGCGCGAGCTTCGAGGCGAACTGCGGGTACCTGATCGGGTGTTGCGCCAGGATCGCGTCCTTGTTCTCGGCCGTCATGATGTCCTGGAAGACGGCGTTCTGGAACTGCGGCGAGCCGCCTTCGAGGGCCGTCCGCACGATCTTCGCGGCGATGAGCCCGGTCTCGGCGGCCGAGTAGAAGCGGGACGCGCGCAGGAACGGCGTGCCCAACCACGTCAGCATCTCCTCGTCGGCGTCGCTGGTGACGTGGGTGACGTCGGTGACGTTGTTCTGCTTCAGGTAGGCGGCGATGCCGTCGCCCATCGTCGCCGCGTAGGAGACGACGATCTTCGCGTCGGGGTGGGCCTGCAGCCCGCGCTCGACGACACCGACGGCGGTGTTGCGGTCGAACATGCCTTGTTCGCGCACGACCACCTCGAAGCCGCTGCCCTTCAGCGAGGCGTCGAGGCCCTCGTCGATCCGCTCGGAGAAGCCCTGGCCCACGACGCCCTGCACGACGATCACCTTGCCGGGCTTGACGTTCGCCTTGAGCCAGTCCCCGACCAGGGTCCCGCCCTTGACGGAGTCGAGGTGGGCGACGCCGCTGACGTAGGGGTCGAGCGGCCCCGGGCCGGCCCACAGCGCGAGGCCGACGGGGATGTCGGAGCTCTTCGCCTCCCGGACGCCGTTGAGCGTCGTCTCGATCGTGTTCGGGTTGATGACGACGCCCGCGGCGCCCTGCGAGAGCAGGCTCTCGATGTTGCGCAGCTCGGTGGGGCCGTCGAAGTTCGCCTGCACGACCTTGATCTGGTAGTTGCCGCCGTCGAGGCCCATCGCGACGCCCTCGGCGACGTACTTCGTGTAGTCGACGACGCCGTTGAGCGACAGGCCGATCGTCTTGGAGGCGCCGCCGGCGCCGGTGCCGGCGG